>JACCDO010544160.1_pt1 | contig 65165 bp, 61 predicted proteins | sample 7446101 | NCBI WGS metagenome assembly JACCDO01 (sample SAMN15323440, study PRJNA562643) | freshwater metagenome | isolation source: river surface water | place: USA:Blue River Watershed | collected 2017-08-16 | reverse complement strand
GCTGTGGGTATTAAGCAGTCAAAAGTTTGGCTTGAAAAAGTCAATTTTAGAGCAGCCCCAAATGCAAACGATTCCTCGCCCGTAAAAATTCATGTTGTTATCGCCTATAAAGAAGATCTTGCTGCAACAATTAGTAAAATGGACGCAAATACTTATTTTCAAAAAGCAAAAACTATTAAATCTGATGCTGGTGATGATTTAGATGTGTTTGGTATAGACGTTGTACCTGGTTCATCATGTAGCTTAGAGATAAATCCAAGCAATAGCACAGGAATACTTGCTTTAATGTTCGCAAGATACACGAGCCCTGGCGATCATCGCAACAATGTAAGCGCAGATTACGAAATACAAGTTGATCTTGATAAGAATGATTTAAAAATAACGACAATAAAAAAAGGATAAAAAGCAATTATTGAATATAAAATTACTATTTTATATTTTTCTATTGCATACTTTCTTCTTATAAGGTAAGGTGATGACGAAATTTTAGTTCCGATTCCGCGCCTACCAGAATGGTAAGGTTATTTGGTATATCCCAAACTTTTCAAAGCGTTATCTGTTCACCATACAGCAAATATGTATTTGCCTTTGGATAAATTTCTGCCAGCTTTTGCGGCATTGAGATAAACGCTTTATGGAGTTTTATAATGAATTCATTTAATGAACTAGACTTGCCTGAAATACTTACTAAATCTTTAGCAAAAATGGGGATTTCAGTTCCCAGCCCCATTCAAGCACAAACCGTGCCTCTTGCATTAAAAAATCATGATATTTTAGGTTCAGCACAAACAGGAACTGGAAAAACTTTAGCTTTTACACTTCCTTTAGTAAAACATTTGCTTGATAACCCAGACAGTACTGCACTTGTGCTGGCACCTATTAGAGAAATAGCTCAACAAGTAATGAATACATTAAAAGATTTAATAAGCAATTCCAAAGATTTTAATGTTGCACTTCTAATTGGGGGGGAACCATATCCTAAGCAACTTGCGCAGTTAAAAGCTCGCCCACGAATAATTATTGGCACTCCTGGCCGAGTTATTGATCATCTTGAACGAGGCACCCTGAGAGTAAATCGTTTAGAATATTTGGCTTTAGATGAAACTGATCGCATGTTTGACATGGGTTTCGGAATTCAATTGGACCACATTATTTCTAAACTCCCAACAAAGCGTCAAACTCTGATGTTTTCGGCGACAATTGCCCCAGCTATTGAGAAACTTGCAGCAAAATACCTTAATGAACCAAAACGTGTTGCTGTAGGACCAACAACACTACCAATTCCAAAGATTAAGCAAGAAATCATTAAAATAAATGAAAAAGAAAAATATGGCCGACTCTTACAAGAGCTTGATCAACGTGATGGCACTGTTTTAGTCTTCGTCAAAACAAAAATAAATGCTGATCGCTTAGCAAACTCCCTTCGCAAAGAAGATCACGCTGCTTCAGCAATACATGGGGATCTACGTCAACGTCAACGTGAACAGGTTATTCGCGCTTTTCGCCAAGGAAAATGCCGCGTAATGGTTGCCACTGATATCGCAGCGCGTGGCTTAGATATTCCACACTTAATGCATGTAATCAATTATGACGTGCCCCCCTGTCCTGAAGATTATGTACACCGCATAGGCAGAACTGGTCGCGCTGGCGCTGAAGGTTTCTCATTATGCTTTGTTACATCTCAAGATGCTAAAAAATGGAACGCCATTGAACGCTACATGAGCCCTAAAACAAGTGAAAGCTCAAATCGAAATTCTAGCCCAAAAAATAACTTTAAAAAGTCAGAAAAAAGGACTGACTCGGATAGAATGCATCCTTTTGCAAATGATGACAAAAGAAAAAAACCGTTTGGTCCATCCAGAAGAAATTCTCAAAATGCCAGTTTTGGAGCAAGAAAAAGTAAGCCTCGTGACAACTTTGAAAGTGCATCATTTGGTGAATTTAGCAGCAACAAACCAAAAAATTTCAAAAATAAACCTTTCCGCAAAAATGAAAACTTTGATGCCAGCAAAGGTGAATATCGCGATACTTTCAAAGGCACTCCAGATAATAAATCTAGAAGCGGGAAAAGCAGAGGAAATTTTAACCCAAGTAATTTTGCTTCCAAAAGTAATGATTCTAAAAATACTTCAAAAAATGGAGGTTTTGACAAGAAAGGACGCGGTACGTTTTCAAAATCAAAATCACGCACGCTTTCTTTAAAAAATGGCTCTTCAAAAAGACCAAAAAATCGCGCTTCAAATTAAAAATCTTTTATCACCATATAAAGTTCTTTGGCATAATGCTGAAGAACTTTTATTTTATAAGAAAAATAACCAGTGATATTTAGCAACACCGTTTAAAAAAATAAAGCCATTAAAAGATTTATTATAAAAACCCTCTTTTGTTTTAGTGCTAGATACCGTATCAATAAACATTACAGTTGTTATCAGCGGAGCTTTTCTTGTTCACGTGGTTGTTGGAATATTTTCTTCCTTTTATCATACTCATTTCCGTTATCGTTTTTGTGCACGAATGGGGGCATTTCTGGGTTGCCAGAAGAAATAAAGTAAAAGTAGAGCATTTTGCTATTGGCTTTGGGCCAGAGCTTATAGGGTTTTCAGACCGACACGGAACAAGATGGGGATTTCACCTGGTTCCACTTGGCGGATACGTAAAAATGTTAGGAGATGCAGACGCAACGAGCGCTACATCAGACAATAAAGCTATTGAAAAGCTAAGCAAAAAAGAAAAGCAACAGACGTTACATGCAAAAACCCCATGGCAACGCATTCAAGTAGCTGCCGGTGGGCCTTTAGCTAATTTTATTTTTGCTATTGTTGCCATGATTGGCTTATTTTCATTCATGGGAAAACCTATCTTACCACCTGTAATTGGCACTATTGATCCTGCAGGAATAGCAGCTAAACATGGGCTAGAAGCAAATGATCGAATTGTTAGTATTAATAATGAACAAATTCGCTATTTTGAAGACATACTTCCTTTTATTCGCAATGAAAAATTAAGCACGTTGGATGTAAAAGTTTTACGCCACGACAAGCAAGTTACCTTACAAATTCCTTTAGTCTACACAGATAAGGAAACTAAAAAAATCCATCGAACAAAAATATTAGGAATAAAGCCAAATCCCACGCAGGAATATGAGCACATAGGGTTTGGACAAGCTGTACAAACTTCATTCTCAACTTTTTGGAAAATGTGCAAAACAATAACCCTTGGATTAGCTGAGCTATTAACTGGTCAACGCAAAGGAGATGAGTTGGGTGGAATCTTTGCTATTGGAGACATGGCTTCACAAAGCGCCAAATTAGGTTTTGCCGGAATGCTATGGTTTATTATTATGATGTCGATTAATCTTGGTCTTCTCAACTTAGTTCCCATTCCTGTGTTAGATGGAGGGCAAATATTGCTTAATGCAATTGAGTGGATAATTGGGAAGCCTATTCCTGAGAAAATTCAAAAATATATTTTTGGAACTGGCTTTGCCGTAGTTATTTGTTTGATGCTTTATTCTACATGGAATGATTTAATGAGATACAAAATATTCCAAATGATTCGAGGATTGTTCCCTTTATGACAAAACGATTTTTTCTTACTTTTTTTCTCTTCGTTTGCACTTTATACGCAAATAATCAGAAAGTTTCCGCCATTAAAATTCATGGAAACAACCGGATTGAAAATCAAACTATTCTTTCGTATTTACCTATAAAAAATGGTGATACGGCTGACATAGACGCTCTTGATCAATGCTTAAAAGTACTATTTGATACAGGATATTTTCATGATGTAAAAGTACACAGAAAGGATTCTGTTATTTTTATAGAAGTTGAAGAAAATCCTATTATCAATAAGATCGCATATGAAGGAAATGAAAAAATTAAGGACGCTGATTTTAAAAAAGAAATCCAGCTACGCCCTCGAGAAGTACTTTCCTATGCTAAGATTCAAGCTGCACAACAGCGCATATTAGAAATTTACCGTCGTTTAGGCCGTTTTAGCGCAAAAGTGGATCCTAAAATTATCCGATTGGCTGAAAATCGAGTAGACCTAGTTTTTGAAATCGAAGAAGGACCAACAACATTTATTCGAAAAATTAATTTCGTTGGTAATAAGAACTTCAAGGGTACTCGCCTTGAAAAAGTTTTACAGAGCAAAGTGTGGCACTGGTATCGCTTCTTCGTAAATGATGATCTTTATGATCCAGATCGCTTCCTAAATGATCAGCAAGAAATCAAAAAATTTTATAACGATAACGGCTATCCAGATATGAGGTTGATTTCATCTATTGCTGAACTAAGCCCGGATAAAACAGCATACTTTTTAACTTTCACAATTGATGAAGGAAGAAAGTACAACTTTGGAAGCGTAAAAATTATTTCTGATATTAAATCTATTAATGTAAATAGCCTTCAAGAATGTGTCTCTTTTGAAAAAGGGGACGAATATAATGCTGCACTAATTGATAAAACAATCAAAAAGCTCACTGAAGAATTAGGCACACTGGGATATGCATTTATTAACATTGAGCCTGAAGTTAAAAAGAATGCTGAAATAGGCGTTGCCGATATTGAATTCAGTATAAAAGAAGGACCTCGTGTTTATATTGATACCATTGAAATAAAAGGAAATGATCGCACTAGAGACTATGTGATTCGTCGTGAGATTAAGATTCATGAAGGAGACGCATACAACAGCAAGAAAATCAAAGATGCGGAGCAAGCACTTAAAGACTTGGGATATTTCAAGGAAGTTCATGTCCAGCCTGAAGAAGGATCTACAATAGATAAAGCCAAAATAAATGTAGATTTAGAAGAACAACGTACTGGGGAATTAAATGTTGGTTTGGGATATTCTACCTTAGAAGGACCATTCACAACCCTTGGTATCCAGGAGAGAAATTTCAGAGGTACAGGGCAAACAGTTCACTCAAACGCAACTCTTTCAAAAATAAGCACAGGCTTAGAACTAGGGATTAGAGAGCCGGCTCTTTTAGATAGAGATCTGGAGGGTTCTGCAAAAGTTTTTGCAAATCAATCCAAACGCAGCAAATCTCACAAGGAAAGAATTTTTGGATCAGGTCTTGGTTTAGATTACGCTCTCAGTGAAATGTGGTGGCAAAGTTTAAATTATAACATACGATCTGAAAAAGTTTTTGGATTTAATAGTGATGCATCGTCGATTATCCGTAATCAAAGTCATAATGCCTTATTATCTTCCGTTGGGCAGACTATTTATTTTGGAAAATTAAATAGCAGAAGAGACCCAACGAAAGGATTCGTCTTAAGTTATAGCACAGAATTTGCTGGTGTAGGCGGCACTGTCAAATATTTACAACATGTTTGGGCTGCCAAATTTTATTACCCATTATTCAGTGACGAGGTTGTCTTAAAAGTAATGGGTGAAACAGGTATGATGCAAAGAATAGGAAAGCCTATTCGCGTTGTAGACAGTTTTCATATGGGATATGACTCGTTCAGAGGTTTTGATTTTCAAGGCGTAGGACCTCGAGATAAGAAAACTGGAGATCCTTTAAATGGAACCAGAATGTGGAGAAATGTTGTTGAAATCAAGTTTCCTTCAGGTCTACCTGATGATTGGAAAATTAATGCAAGCGTATTCCATGAGCTAGGGGCTTTATGGAAACCAGGAGAAAGGGATAGAGACACCCAAGACTCACAATCAATGAGAGCCTCAGCAGGCGGTGGAGTATTGTGGACATCACCTTTTGGCCCTATAGGAATGTCATATTCCTTCCCGTATCGCCGCCAGAAGTACGACGTAGCACGACGCTTCCAACTACAATTTAGTAATATTTTTTAAGCATGATGTTTAAACGACAGTACCAATATCTTTTTCATATCCTTATAACTATAGTTGCTATTGCAGTCGCTTATTTTGTCTTGAAACCTCACTATAAAACAACAGGACTTACCGTTGGCCTTGTAAACATGGATAGAGTACGTGCTCAAGCCGAACCCTTTCAACTCTTACATAAAAGAGATTTCGAGGCTCGAGCAAAAGCACAAGAGCATCTAGAAATACTTGAAAAAAGCATGCGCAAGGAATACGATGACCTGCAAATTCTACAGCAGAAAAAGCATACCAAAGCCGAAGAATTAGCAAAGCGCAAAGCTGAACTTGATAAAAAAGTCGCTGAGTTAGACCAACATTTTCATCAAGAACGAGAATCTATCAAGCAAAAATTTGACCGTGCGTTCCTAGCTATTGAAACAGAATTAGAAAATATTATTCGTGAATACAGCAAAAATCATAGTATTGATCTTTTCTTAAACACCACAATGAACGAACAACAAGTCGCACTTGTGGCAGACGAAAGTCTAAATCACACCGATGCAATCATTAAATTATTAAACAAAAAAATTCCCAACTTAGAAATCTTAAATAAATAGTATGTTTTTTAAAAAATCACCCCCCATCCGCATTGAAGAACTAGCAAAAATCATAGATGCTCGCATAGAAACTCAAGGATTAATAATTGAGGAAGTTGGGCCCCTTGAAAATCTAGAGGCGGGAATTTTAGGGTGCTATCACAATACAAAATATAAATCATCTTTAAGCAACGCAAAAAATGGTTTTTGTATTTTAAAAGAAGAAGATAAAAATTTATTAGGCAAAGGTGTTGTTGGTCTTTTTACTCAAACTCCATATAGAGCATTTGGAAAAGCCGTTTTGTATTTTTACCCCAAACCTATTTCAACGGGAGAAATATCAAAACTTGCTGACATTCATCCAACGGCACACATCGGAAAAAATTGTCAAATTGAACCATTTGTTATCATTAAGGCTCATGCCCACATCGGTGATAATACAATTATCAATAGCCACTGTATGATCGGTGAGCATGTAAAAATAGGGCTTGATAGCACTCTTGAAAGCAGCGTCACAATAACTAATACCACCGCCGGAGATCGATTATATATAAAAGCAGGTGCGCGCATAGGGCAAGCTGGTTTTGGGTTTCATATGGATGAGAAGGGCCATTTCGACATTCCTCAAATTGGCAGCGTAATCATAGGAAATGATGTACAAATAGGCGCAAATACAGCCATTGATAGAGGAAGTCAGCATAATACAAAAATTGGTAATTTCTGCCGTATTGATAATTTAGTGCAAATAGCACATAACGTTGAGTTAGGCGATGGTTGTGTTGTAGTGGCTCAAGTAGGAATAGCAGGAAGCTCTAAACTAGGGAAATTCGTAATTGCTGCTGGACAGGTTGGAATTGCTGGTCACTTAACAATTGGCGATGGTGTAAAAATTGCTGCGCAAAGCGGCATTATGCGAGATGTTTCTTCCGGAGAAACCATTGCTGGGTCACCAGCCATTCCTGTACGTGATTGGCACAAGCAAACTATTGCTTTACAGCGACTTATTAGAAATTAAACTGGTTTATATTTTTTTTCAAAAATAGAAGGTTGCAATACAAGAAGGAGTATCAGTGCGAATAAAGCAATAGATCCACTCCCGATAAAGGTTGCAAATTGATCATACGCATCTGCAAGTATGCCTCCGATAAAACCTGCCACTAGTAAGCCGATGGAATTAATCAAATAATAAAAACCAATGCCAGTTCCTCGTAAATCTTCAGGTATCTGATCAGCAATAATACACAAAAACATATCCTGACTCATGCCAATTTGAATGCCCCACAATCCAACACCAACCAACATAAGAGGTAAATTACTTGAAAAACCCAAAAACAGGTCAGCAACGATTAGTAAAATAAAGCTCAAAGCTAAAAAGCCATAACGACCAAGTTTATCGGATAAAATGCCGACAGGATAAGAAAACAAGGAATTTGTACAGTTATACAAAATAAGAATCCCATGAGAAAAGCTAGGATCCATACCAAAACTATGCGTTGCATGTAACACCAGCATGGATTCACCAATACGTGAACTCATAAAAACAAGAGCTACTATCATTAGCAACCAATAAGATTTTCCAAGACGAGAAATATCTTTTAAATGCAATGGGTGCCTAATTGGTTTTTTGTCAGCAGTCATTTCTTTCTCGTGCGGATCTTTCACAAAAATAACCAAAATAATAAAACCAATAAATGCAGGAACACTTGCATAAGAAAAAACTTTTTGGATATCTTGGTTAGCAAAATTCATCGCTAAAATACCTAAAAAACCACCAAGAAATGAACCAGCCGTAGCCATTGTATTACGTAACCCAAAGCAAGCGCCCTTTATATCTTCCGGCGCTAAATCTCCCACCAAAGCGTCTCTGGGGGTTGATTGAATGCCGTTACCTAGACGATCAAAAAGTCTCGCAATAATTACCATCGGCACACTTGCGAATATAGCAAATAGAATTCTTGAAAGCGTCGCCATGGAAAAGCCAAGGACCATTATTTTTTTTGGTCGCCTAAAATAATCACTGAGCAGACCAGAAAATAACTTCATAACATAAGCCATTGCTTCAAAAAAACCTTCAAGCATTACAATAAAGCCAGTACCGGCACCAAGTTTTTGTTTAAGATAGAGAGCAATAACACCAAACATCATAATCGTTGAAGCATTAAGAAGCATTCCAGCAAAACCAATGGCCCAAATTGATAAAGGAATTTTAGATTTAGCGGTACTCATACAGTTAATTATCAGCAAATGAATGTTTAATCTTTTTAGCTAAATAAGGAAACAAGGCATAAGCCTGTTTCCTTATCTACAAACCGAAATTGCTTACGCAACTTGGGTGTCGTCTTGATTCTTTTTCGAAACAGCTTGCGTTAGCAAATCTTTGTCTCTATTTTGTGCAGTCGCTTTCATACGACGCATTGCGCTTCCAGTACCTGCTGGAATCAAACGACCAACAATTACATTTTCCTTCAGTCCAGCGAGAACATCGAACTTCCCTGAAACAGCTGCTTCTGTTAAGACACGAGTTGTTTCTTGGAAGGAAGCCGCAGAAATAAAGGACTTTGTATGCAATGATGCTTTTGTAATACCTTGCAATACTGGCTGACCTTGAGCTGGTCTCTTTCCTTCTTTTTCAAGGATACCATTCACATGATCGAAAACAACTCTATCTACGTGATCGCCAACGATGAAATTTGTGTCGCCAGCATCGTAAACTTCTGTTTTTTGCAACATTTGGCGCACAATAACTTCAATGTGCTTATCGTTAATAGCAATTCCTTGTAAACGATATACTTGTTGAATTTCACTAACTAGATAAACCGCTAGTGCTTCTACACCAAGAACTCTCAAAATATCATGAGGTACTGGATTACCTTCAACAACGAGGTCTCCTTTTCTAACATAGTCACCCTCTTGAATAACGATATGTCTGCCACGCGGAACCAAATATTCAACAGGTTGCAGAGAATCATCTTCTGGCACGACCACAATACGACGTTTTGCTTTGTAATCCTTACCAAATTCAATTCTTCCATCAAATTCAGCAATAATCGCAGCATCTTTTGGATGACGAGCTTCAAACAACTCAGAAACACGTGGCAAACCACCTGTAATGTCGCGCGTTTTAGATGTTTCACGCGGGATACGGGCGATAACTTCACCTGCAGGAATTTTTGCACCGTTCTCCACTGAAATAATTGCATCCACTGGTAAAAAGTAGCGAGCTTCCAATCCATTAGATAACTTAATTGGATTACCTTTGCTATCACGCATGCTGATCATTGGGCGTAACTCTGCATTTGCGCGGGATGTTTTCGCGTCAATAACAGCACGACTAGAAATGCCCGTTGATTCATCAATGACTTCTCTCATTGTGACGCCATCAATCAAATCTACGAAGTATGCTATACCTTCTTTTTCTGTAATAACAGGAATTGTATAAGCATCCCACTCAGCAATCTTTTGTCCTTGCTTTATAGCAGAGCCTTCTTTAACTAGAAGCTTCGCACCATACTGTATACGATAATGCACCCGTTCGCGATCTTGATCATCAAGAACAATTACTTCACCATTTCTTGAAAGCACAACAGTTTGACCCGCTGCATTTTCAATAGCGTTAATGTTTTTAAACTTAACCTTGCCTGGCATTGAGCTTTCAATGCTTGATTGCTCCGCACTTCGTTGTGCCGCACCACCCATGTGGAACGTACGCATCGTTAACTGTGTTCCAGGCTCACCAATTGATTGTGCAGCGATTACTCCTACCGCTTCACCAACGTTTACAGCTGTTCCTCGTGCTAAATCGCGACCATAACATCTTGCACAAATACCGTTTTCCATCTCACAAGTAAGCACTGAACGAATCTTTACTTCATGTATACTAGCATCGTTAATACTCTCTGCGATTTCTTCGCTAATCATCTCACCAGAAGAAACAATTGTCTCATTAGTAATTGGATGAACAATATCCTCTGAAGCTGTTCGACCAAGAATGCGATCAGTTAAAGGAACCACTGTATTAGCTCCCTCTACAACTGATCTCATATGTATGCCCTGAGTCGTACCGCAATCATCAGCCACGATAATGCAATCTTGCGCCACGTCAACCAGACGACGAGTCAAATAGCCTGAGTTCGCTGTTTTTAATGCCGTATCGGAAAGTCCCTTACGCGCACCATGCGTTGAAATGAAATATTCCAAAACATGCAAACCTTCTTTAAAGTTTGAAATAATTGGAGTTTCCATGATGTCACCAGAAGGCCTAGTCATCAAACCGCGCATTCCTGCCATCTGACGCATCTGCGTTACAGATCCTCGAGCTTTCGAATGGATCATCATATAAACTGCATTAAATGGTTCACCTGGAAGATTTTTTGACATAGCTTGTAACATCGCGTCACCAACTTTATCTGTACAACGCCCCCATGCATCCACAACTTTGTTATATTTCTCACCCTGAGTAATCAAACCATCTAAATATTGTTGCTCATATTCAGCAACAGCAGCCTTTGTCTGGTTAATCAGAACTTCTTTGTCTTTTGGAACAATCAAGTCATCTTTACCAAATGAAACACCACTCTTTGTCATGTAATGGAAACCTAGCGCCATAATACGATCAACGAAAATAACTGTTTCTTTTTGTCCGCAGTGACGGTAAACGTTATCAACTAAAGCGCTGATTTCGTTAGAGGTCATCACTTGGTTAACAATTTCGAATGGCATTTTGTAGTGCTTAGGCAAATAATTGCCCAAAAAGAGGCGTCCAGGAGTTGTATCCACACGTTGGTATGTAATATTACCATCCTCATGATAAACAGGAATTCGAGCTTTGATTTTCGAATGGATATGTAAATGACCTAAAGAAAGTGCATGTTCCACTTCGGCTATATCAGAAACTAAGCTACCTTCTCCTGGCATATTGTCAGCCATTAAGCTTAGGTAATAAATACCAAGAACAATATCTTTAGAAGGAACAATGATTGGTCTTCCACTTGAAGGGCTCAAAATATTGTTTGTTGACATCATCAAAACGCGTGCCTCAAGTTGTGCTTCAAGAGAAAGAGGCACATGCACCGCCATTTGGTCTCCGTCAAAGTCTGCGTTAAATGCTGTACAAACTAAAGGATGGAGCTGTATTGCTTTTCCTTCAATCAACACCGGCTCGAATGCTTGTATACCTAAACGGTGAAGTGTAGGCGCGCGGTTCAATAAGACAGGGTGTTCACGAATGACGTCTTCAAGAACATCCCATACTTCTGGACGTTCTTTCTCAACCATTCTTTTTGCTGCCTTTAGCGTACTTGCAAGTCCGTAACGCTCTAATCGTGCGTATATAAATGGACGGAATAATTCCAATGCCATTTTCTTAGGCAAACCACACTGATGAAGTTTAAGCTCCGGACCCACAACGATTACTGAACGCCCAGAATAGTCAACGCGCTTACCTAACAAGTTTTGACGGAAACGACCTTGCTTACCCTTCAGCATGTCCGCTAATGATTTTAGTGGACGCTTATTCGTTCCTGTAATTGCGCGGCCACGTCGACCATTATCAAACAATGCATCAACTGACTCTTGCAGCATACGCTTTTCATTACGAATAATAATTTCAGGAGCACGCAATTCTATCAACCGCTTTAATCGGTTGTTTCTGTTGATTACGCGTCGGTATAGATCATTCAAATCAGATGTTGCAAATCTTCCACCATCAAGCGGCACTAGAGGACGTAACTCCGGTGGAATAACTGGAATAACTTCCATTACCAAACATTCTGGTGGTGTATCAGATTCTAAAAACGCCTCAAGCAATTTCAAGCGCTTCATTATCTTCTTGCGGCGAATTTCTGAGGTGCATTCTGCAAGTTCTTGACGAAGTTCTTCGCTTTCCTTTTTAGGATTGATTTTGCGCAGCATTTCTCTTAATGCTTCCGCACCTATGCCTGCATTAAAGGCTTCTTCTCCATACTCGTCCTGAACCTGCATAAATTCTTCTTCAGTCAACAGCTGCCCATAAGACATTGCTGTCATGCCAGGATCAAGAACAACATAACTCTCAAAATACAAAATTTTCTCGAGATCTTTGAGCGCTAGATCTAACAAGATGCCTGCTCTGCTAGGCAATGATTTTGTAAACCAAATATGAGCAACAGGAGCAGCAAGCTCAATGTGTCCCATACGATCACGACGTACCTTGCTCAAAGTAACTTCAACACCGCACTTCTCACAAACAACGCCACGATATTTCATGCGCTTATATTTTCCGCATAGACACTCATAGTCCTTTACTGGTCCAAAAATTCGTGCACAAAACAAACCATCTCTTTCAGGCTTAAAAGTACGATAGTTGATTGTTTCAGGTTTCTTTACCTCACCATATGACCATGAACGTATCCGTTCAGCCGTTGCAATAGTAATACGAATTGCATCAAAATCAGGAAGAACATCCAATGTATTGAAGCTTCGTTTAATTTCGCGGTTCATGCCTTACTCCGAAAACTTAAAAATTAGTTAGTAACTGGAGAGCAAAGTTGCTCTCCCGTAGTATTATTCAAATTGCTCAAATGCTACATTCAAACCAAGAGAACGAAGCTCTTTTACAAGAACATTGAAGGATTCAGGAATTCCTGTTTCCATATTATCGTCCCCTCGTACTATGGCCTCGTATACTTTCATACGACCAACCACATCGTCTGATTTGACTGTTAGCATTTCTTGAAGAGTATAAGCTGCGCCATATGCTTCAAGCGCCCAAACTTCCATTTCTCCAAAACGCTGTCCACCGAATTGAGCTTTACCTCCCAATGGTTGTTGCGTCACGAGACTGTACGGACCAATAGAACGTGCGTGAATTTTATCATCTACTAAGTGGTGCAATTTCAACATGTAAATGTAACCAACCGTAACCTTTCGATCGAAAGGTTCTCCAGTTCGCCCATCATAAAGGGTTACTTGGCCGGAAGAAGCCTGCTGATCCGCATATGCTAGCGCATTATTGATCTCTGCATGACTTGCCCCATCAAATACAGGAGACGAAACCGGAACACCCTTACATAGGTTACCAGCCAACTCAAGAACCTCGTCATCTCCCAATGACTTAATATCTTTTTGATCATGTTTATCATTATAAACATCTAGCAACTTTTCACGAATATCTTTAACACCCAGTTCTTTTTCCCGATATTTTGAGATCATTTCATTAATTTGGCGACCCATACCAGCAACAGCAGCACCCAGATGTGTTTCCAAAATCTGCCCCACATTCATACGTGAAGGCAAACCAAGCGGATTCAAAATTATATCAACAGGAGTACCATCCTCAAGATGAGGCATATCTTCCATTGGAACAACTTTTGATACCACACCCTTGTTGCCGTGACGTCCTGCCATCTTATCACCCGGCTGAAGTTTGCGTTTTACGGCAATGAATACTTTTACAGACTTCAGAACTCCCGGAGGCAATTCATCACCGCGACGGAGTTTTTCAACCCTATCTTCAAATATTGCTTGCAAACGAGCACATGATGCATCAAATTCAGCACTCATTTCCTCGATGTCTTTCATCGCTACATCATCAGCAACAACTATCTTCTTCCAATCTGACATGCTAACTTCTGAAAGAAGTTTTTCAGTGATTTCTTTGTTTTTCGTAAAACCTTTTGGTCCAGAAGCAAATTTTTGCCCTATCAACGATTCTTTTAATCGTTGCTTAAAGCTACGCTCAAGAATGGCCTTTTCAGCATCTCGATCTTTTGCTAAGCGGTCTATTTCTTGTCTTTCTAAAGCGATAGAACGCTCATCACGCTCAACACCCCTTCTTGAGAAAATACGAACCTCAACAACAGTTCCCGCTACTCCTGGAGGAACGCGAAGAGAGCTATCTCTCACATCAGAGGCCTTCTCACCAAAAATAGCTCTTAGTAATTTTTCTTCAGGTGTCGATGGAGCTTCCCCTTTTGGAGTTACCTTTCCAACAAGAATATCTCCTGGATTAACCTCTGCACCAACATAAACAATTCCAGCTTCATCAAGATTACGAAGACCTTCTTCTCCCACATTTGGAATATCTCTTGTAATATCTTCGTTGCCAAGCTTTGTATCACGAGCCATCACCTCAAATTCTTCAATATGAATAGAAGTAAATACATCGTCTTGGACAATACGCTCAGAAATAACGATAGAGTCCTCAAAGTTATACCCCTGCCACGACATGAATGACACAAGCACATTACGCCCTAACGCCAATTCACCTAACTCAGTGGCTGGACCATCTGCAATAATATCCCCACGTTTAACGACGTCGCCTTTTTTAACAAGTGGCCTTTGATTTATACATGTACTCATATTGGAGCGTTGGAATTTTAAAAGATTAAAGATATCAACGCCAGACTTGTTATTACTGTCTTTCTCAGTCACGCGAATAACGATCCGCTTACCGTCAACTTGATCCACAACACCATCTCGTTTCGCTGTGATCACAGCTCCTGAATCTTTTGCAACGATAGCTTCCATTCCCGTTCCAACAAGCGGAGCCTCTGCCCTCAAAAGCGGAACTGCTTGACGTTGCATGTTTGACCCCATAAGAGCGCGGTTTGCGTCGTCATTCTCTAGAAACGGAATCAATGAAGCAGCAACAGATACAAGCTGTTTTGGAGAAACGTCAATATAATCAACACTTGAACGAGGGAAAATACCAAATTCGCCAGACTTACGGCAAGTTACAAATTCCTCAACAATCTTACCATTTTCATCAAGATCAACGCTTGCTTGACCAATGATATAAGGGCTCTCCTCTAGTGCATTCATATATATAACTTCATCTGTAACCTTGCCATCGTTGATTTTTCGGTAAGGACTTTCAATAAAGCCATATTTGTTTACTCGAGCATATGTTGCCAAGGAATTAATCAAACCAATATTTTGACCTTCCGGTGTCTCAATCGGGCAGATACGTCCATAATGTGTTGGGTGAACATCTCGTACTTCAAAACTTGCTCGATCTCGAGATAAACCACCCGGGCCAAGCGCCGATAATCGACGCTTATGGGTAATTTCTGAAAGCGGATTTGTTTGGTCCATAAATTGTGAAAGCTGAGAAGAACCAAAAAATTCACGAATAGATGCTGCAACTGGTTTAGCATTTACTAAATCATTTGGCATAACGGTATCAATATCGACAGAACCCATACGTTCGCGTATTGAACGCTCCATGCGCACCAAGCCCACACGGAATTGATTCTCTAAAAGCTCACCCACTGAACGTACACGGCGGTTAGCCAAGTTATCAATATCGTCAATTTCACCTTTTCCATCGCGCAATTCTAAAAGCGTGCGAACCATTGAAATAATATCAGCTTTTTGCAAAACTCTGATATCATCCGATGTATTCAATCCCAAACGAGCATTCATTTTTACACGACCAACTGCCGATAAATCATAGCGCTCAGGATCAAAGAATAATGCTTTAAATAATGCCTCACCACCTTCAACAGTAGGAGGTTCTCCTGGACGTAATGCACGATAGATATCCATCAGTGCTTCTTCGCGATTTTGATTTTTGTCTGTTTGCAACGTATTCAGCAAATAAGCGCCGATATTGACATGATCAATATTCAAAAGATCAAAAGATTTGGCTTTTTGCTCATTTAAGATCTCCATCATATCGGCAGATAGAATATCTCCAGCCTCGATATAAATCTCGCCTGTTTGGGTATTAATCAGGTCATTAGCTATGTAGCTTCCATACAAATGCTCTTCTTCAAAAGCAATCTTCTTAAGACCCTCAGATTCATATTTTTTAGCTAAGCGCGGAGTAATTTTTGTGCCAGCTTCTACAGCGACTTTTCCTGTATCTGCGTCTATTAGATCATGTGTTAATTTTACACCCTTCCAACGATCAGCTACATAATCCGTAACCCAAAACTTCTTATTTTTTGTGTATGTGACCTTCTGATAAAAAGTATGCAAGATTTCTTCTCGCGACATTCCCATAACATCTTTTGGATCAATACCTTTTTTGGCTTTATCAGCCTTAGAACGTACCGCTTCAGTATAATCGCTATCAAGAGCCATTAATAAGGTAGTAACAGGAAGCTTACGACGACGATCTACACGAACGCATATTTGATCCTTAGGATCAAACTCAAAGTCTAACCATGAACCGCGGTAAGGAACGATACGACCTGCATACAATATTTTTCCTGAAGAATGCGTTTTACCTTTGTCATGATCGAAAAATACACCTGGACTTCTGTGCATCTGAGAAACAATAACTCGCTCAATACCATTAATAATGAAAGTTCCTCGATCGGTCATTAATGGAATATCACTGATATAAACATCTTGTTCTTTAATATCGCGAATAGAACGCGCGCCTGAGTCTGCGTCAATATCCCAAACTACAAGACGGAAAGTTACTTTTAAAGAAGCTGCATAAGTTAAGCCTCGGGTACGACATTCCTCTTCATCAAATTTTGGCTTCTCAAAATCGTAATGAAAAAATTCCAAATGTGCTTTGCCTGAGTAATCTTTTATTGGGAAAATTGAATTAAATACTTCTAAAAGACCTGTATTGTTTCGTTTTTCATGCTTCATATTAAGCTGCAAAAAAGCTTCATAAGAATTTTTTTGCAAAGCGATTAAATTTGGTAATGGCGCAACTTCTTGAATGCGACCGAAATTCTTACGAAATCGCTTACGACCTGTAAATGAGCGAACCATGCATGACTCCTACACGATAACTAAAGATGTTAGATTGTCCCACAAATTAGCAAAGAACTTTGAATGCACAAACGTAACATAAATAATTTTAATAAAATTTCTTTTAATTTCTAAATTGTAACTGTAACGAAAAAAGGCACGCCCAGCAAGATTCTTTAATGAAAATTGCTGAGCGTCAATATTATTTTACAGAAACTTTAGCGCCAGCTTCTTCTAGCTGTTTCTTAATTTTTTCTGCTTCGTCTTTAGAAACACCTTGCTTTACTGGCTTTGGAGCCCCCTCAACTAAATCTTTAGCTTCTTTCAAGCCAAGACCGGTGATGGCACGCACTTCTTTAATTGCGTTAATTTTATTAGCACCACCATCCTCAAGAACAACATCAAATTCGCTCTTTTCTTCAGCAGCAGCACCTGCATTTGCAGCAGATGGAGCAGCAACAGCAACTGCCGCCGCAGCGCTTACTCCCCATGTTTCTTCTAATAGTTTTGAAAGCTCTGCAGCTTCTAAAACCGTTAACGCTGATAATTCATCAACTATTTTTTGTAACTTAGACATTAATAATCCTCCTAAATTGTCTCGCTATTGATTAACCATTTTTTGCTGTAATAACACGCGCCACTCTAGAAGCTGGCTCTTGCAAAAGAGTCGCTAATTTCGTAGCAGGCGCATTAATGATCGCAATAAGCTTACTACGCAACTCATCAAGTGATGGCAATGTAGCTAATGCTTTTACTTCAGCTTTTTGAAGAACTTTTCCATCAAGGCATGCACCTACAACTTCAACCTTGTCGTTTTTGTTAGCAAATTCAACAAGTGCTTTGGCTGCAGCAATAGAATCCACTGAATACGCCAACGCAGTTGGCCCAACCAGCATTTCCTTCAAACCTTCAAGTTTAGTTCCCTGAACGGCAATCTGAGCGAGGGTATTTTTTAAAACCTTAAATTCTGCATTAGCAGCACGCATATTGCGACGCAAACCTGTCACTTCCTCAACCGTTAATCCGGATTGACGAGCAACAACCACCAAAGATGATGATTCTAGTTTGTTGCGCATATCTGCGACCAATGCTTCCTTCTGCATACGGTCCATAACTATACTCCTTCACTCGTTTACTTTATGAAACAGAAAGGGAAGAGCAAAATGCGCAACCCATTCTATCTATGTAGGCAGCTAGTGCTATTAAACGGCAAAGCCGAACCTACAGTCTTGGACAGGATAGGCTCCTGTTCCTATCCTATGGGGATTACCCATAGGAATACCCACTATTCAACTGAGAACTGTAAACCAGGACCCATCGTTGAACTCAAACTCATTTTCTTGATATAAGATCCCTTCACGCCTGCCGGTCGTGATTTCATAATGACATCAAGCAACGCTTTAACATTTTCCTCTAGTGCAGATTCAGCAAAGCTAGCCTTTCCAACACGAGAATGAATAACGCCCGCTTTTTCAGTGCGATATTCGACCTGACCACCTTTGATTGCTGACAATGCCGCAGCAATATCCATCGTAACAGTGCCAAGCTTTGGATTTGGCATTAAACCACGAGGACCAAGAACCTTTGCGACCTTACCAACAACACCCATCATGTCTGGCGTTGCAATACATTTATCAAAGGGTATCTCGCCCTTTAAAATTTGATCAACAAGCTCATCAGCACCAACAAGATCAGCCCCTGCTTTTTTAGCTTCTTCTGCTTTTGGACCACGAGCAAAAACCGCCACCCTGTAAACTTTACCAGTACCATGAGGCAAATTCAAAACGCCCCTAATATTTTGTTCAGCTTTTTTTGCATCCACATTTAGATTAATAGCAACCTCAACAGTTTCATCAAATTTTGCTGTTGCGTTCACTTTTACTTGTTTTACTGCATCTTTTAAAGAATATACCTTTTCCAGGTCAACATTCTTGAGTGCATTTTTCATACGCTTTCCAGACATTTACGCCCCCACAACTTCTAGACCCATTGAACGAGCAGATCCAATAAGCATTTGACATGCTGCCTCTACATCATGCGCGTTCAAGTCTTTCATTTTTATCGCTGCTATTTCACGAATCTGAGCCATCGTTACCTTGCCGACGTTTTCACGACCTGGCGTCTTTGTTCCTTTTTGAACACCAGCCGCTTTTTTCAAGAAAAAAGTATTAGGCGGTGTCTTTGTAATAAACGTAAAAGTACGATCCGCATACACCGTTATTACAACAGGCAAGGGCGTTCCTGGCTCAACTCCTTGAGTCTGAGCATTAAATGCCTTACAAAATTCCATAATATTTAGACCGCGCTGACCTAACGCCGGACCAATTGGTGGAGATGGGTTAGCTTTTCCAGCGGGCACCTGGAGCTTAATATAGCCCTCAATTTTTTTTGCCATAAATCCTCACTATCAAATTGAGCTGTGGTACGGCCTGGCAACCTTCCACAGATTTACTTATTGCTTTTCGACTTGCCCAAACTCAAGCTCTACAGGAGTTGGCCTGCCAAAAATCATAACGGAAACCTTTAGGCGTCCCTTATCTTCATCAACCTCTTCAACAAAACCACTGAAAGAAGTAAAGGGGCCATCACAAACTCTGACTTGCTCCCCTGTTTCGTATACCACATTATGCTTAGGCTTTTCAATAGAGTCCTGAACTTGCTGCATAATTCTCTTTACTTCTTGCTCTCCAATAGGGCTTGGCTTACCTTTAGCCCCAAGAAAACTAGATACTCTAGGAATATCTCGCACAAGGTGCCATGTATTATCATTTAGCACCATTTTCACAAGAACATAGCCTGGAAAGAAATTTTTTTCAGCATTTACTTTTTTATTGCCCTTGCGGATTTCTACAACTTCTTCAGATGGCACTAAAACTTGCTCAAACATGTCAGATAATGAATGTTTGTTTGCTTGCTCCATAATGAGTTGAGCAACCTTCTTCTCAAAGCCCGAATACACATTAACAACATACCATTTAGCAGTAGACATACTTTTATCCGATAATTAAATGAAGCAAACGATAAATGATCTGATCAACCACCATAAAATATGCTGCAGCGATAATAGCAAAGATGAAAACAACAATAGTTGTGACTCGCGTCTCTTTCATGCTTGGCCATGTAACCTTACGCATCTCCTGACGAACCTGAGCAAAGAACTCCGGAACTCTTTTTGTAAAAGGCGTTTTCGTGTGATCAGACATCAAGTATTTCCCTAAAAACCAAATGCATTTGTCTGCTAGCGACAGACCTATCAGCAATTTGTATAAGATTACGGAAGAAATGTCTACAAAAAAGTGCATGGCAGGAGTGGAGGGTCTCGAACCCCCAACCTTCGGTTTTGGAGACCGACGCTCTAGCCAATTGAGCTACACTCCTACTACTCGTCTTTTTTAGTGGATGCACAAAAAATTGTCCAGGAAAATATCTTGCATTCTTTTAAATAGATGGTTATATATTAGCTACATTGTCGCGGGGTAGAGCAGCCCGGTAGCTCGTCAGGCTCATAACCTGAAGGTCGTTGGTTCAAATCCAGCCCCCGCAACCAATTTTATTCTTCCGAACAAGCTCTCCGCAATCGATCATTAATAGCCATACCAATCCCTACATCTGGGATAGGCGTCACTCCAATTGACACAAAAGGTTCCCTATCAAGCTCATGTAAATAGCGAAATAAATTTGCAGCAGCTTCATTTAAATCACTGGACATACTTAAATTTAAATCTACTCTCTCACAAACACCAAATCCTAATAATGCCATTCCCTCCTCTTTTTTAAGCACGTTCATTTTCAACAAACGTTGAGGCGCATAGTGCCGAGACATCATACCTGGAGCTTTGATTGCTTCACCATACTTTCCATGATCCACTTCACCAAAAGGCTCAAGATCTTCTTTTGTAACAGCGCCGAGACGCAAGATTTTCATTTTATCCTGTGTTACATCAAGTATTGTTGACTCCAAACCAACGCTGCAAGCACCACCATCGATGACTTGAATTGACTCACCCAATCCATCCAAAACGTGAGCCACAGTTGTTGCGCTCAGTGAATTTGAACGATTCGCACTTGGAGCGGCCAAAGGAAAGGAGATTTGACTTAAAATATTTAAGGTTATCGGGTGATTTGGCCTTCTAACTGCTACAGTATCTAACCCGGCAAGCGCTAATAATGAAAGTGGGTGATTTTTCTTTAACTCCAATACAAAACTAATAGAAGTTTCTCGTCCATACCAAAATTCTTTCATCAGCGTTTTGGTAAATTTGGAAATAACAGCCCATTTTTCAACCATTTCAATAGAATCAACGTGCATGATAAGAGGATTAAATTGAGGTCGATTTTTTAAAGAATAAACTTTTGCAATAGCCTTATCATCTGTTGCATTTGCAGCCAGTCCGTAGACGGTTTCAGTTGGAATAGCGACAATCTCGCCTTCACATAAATATTTTATAGCTGCTTCTGAAGTTATGATAGGCATTTGGAAATACTGCGATTTTCTTCGATAGACACTTATAGCAATGACTTATCCATTTTTCCATGAATAAATGTTCTTTTAAAAATTATTGACGTTATAATCTATAGTTAGGTATTGTTCATGTACTTGTTGATTCAGAGACTTTTATGCACCAATCTCACGTTGTCATTTTAGAAAGCAGACGTTTTCCAGACATCACAGAACAGTGGTACAATGTAGCAGTTAATGCGCTAACTCAACAAGGTATTACCCATAGCAGAGTTACTGTTCCAAATAGCGCAGATCTTCCTATTGCTCTAAGAATTTTATTAGAAATAATACATCACTCGAATGATCCGAATGTAAGAGTGCCGGATGGATACTTAATATTAGGACTCAATTGTGACGGTGACATAGCTCAAGAAAATCACCATAGTATATGGGATGCTATTTTAAATCTCACCACCCAAGCCGGTGTACCAGCATCAAGCGTCATTGTTTTTGAAAAAGAAGGGCAAGACCTCAATCATTCAGCAACCCGCTATATATCCAAAATACAATTATCCATACAATCGTTGGTCAATTTGATGATGCTTCGCCATCAACTTTCAGGCTCACCTCTTACAGCAGCGGCATAAATATTAACGTGTTTGAAAATACTCAAAAAATTCATGGTAGCGCACGTCATCTGGCACGTGTAGCAGCAGTACAAGCAGTTTATCAGATGGAGCAAAACCCTGAAGACAGGCAAGATGTAGTAAATCAATTTTTACATAGTCGCTTTGATACCGATGTTAAAGGAACAACAAAGCCTGATTTAGATTTTTTCAAAGAAATATCTCTGTTTTTAGCCAAGGATTTACATGCTTTTGATCAGCAAATAATGAAACAATTATCTCAACAGTGGACTATAGAACGTTTACCAAGTTTAAGCCGTTCTATTCTTCGCTGTGCTTTATATGAGCTTATTTATTCTTTAACAGTGCCAACTCCTGTTATCATTAACGAATACTTAGAAGTTGCCAAAAGCTTTCTTGAGAAAAAAGATGTAGCATTTATCCACGGCACAATCGATGCACTTTCTAAAAAAACTAGGTAGATCAAAAATATTCTTGAGTTTCATTTTTGGATTAGGTTAAGTAAAATTATTAAATACTAAAAATGCAGATTTTATGCAGGCAGTAGATAAATTAAGTTTTGAAGAAGCCTTAGGAGAGCTAGAAACCCTAGTACGCCACCTTGAGGAAGGAAAATGCCCTCTTGATGAAGCTATTAAAACTTTTGAAAGGGGAATTAGTTTAAAGAACCACTGCAATAATCAACTCAAAAATGCACGTTTAAAAGTAGAACAGATCCTTGAAAATTCTGATAAAACAATTTCTTTAAAACCGTTTTTGACTGAAGAAACTGCAAGTTAGGCACCTCTCGGTGTTTAGAAATTTTCCCTCCAAACTTCTAGATGTTTATTTTTCAGAACAATCACGTTGGATTCATTGGCTTCCAGTTGGCTTGATTCTGGGCATTTGCGCATATTTTTCGTTACATGACGAACCAAAAATATATATTTATGTCGTATTATTATTCACCGCCGGCCTACTTATCTTACATGCAAGAAGATATCCTCAATACAAATTACTCACATATATCATCTCTGGATTTTTCATAGGTTTTCTCATTATTGGCATTCATGTACACCTCAATACCACGCCTATGTTTAGTGATACCCAAATTAGCAAGAGTATTATTGGACATATAGAATCCATCGAAAATCACCCCTATAAAAATGATGGCTCTTGTCGCATTATTCTTAATCACATAAAAATTGATCAAAAATACTATCCAGCAAAGCTTCGCTTAAATATTTCAAAAGATATAGCTGAAGATTTTGAAATCGACGATCATCTTGTTCTCTCCGGGAAAATTTATCCAATCCCCATGCCCAGTAGTTTATATGGATATTTTGCAAGAAGAGCTGCTTTTTTACAACGCATAGGAGGAACAATCAACATCACAAAATTAATAAATCACGAAAAATCTAAAACAAATTCTTTTAAAAAAAATCGATTTGCAATCACGCAAAAATTACTAAAAAATCTTGAAAATCCATATGGATCCATTGCGGCTGCTTTGGTAACAGGAGACCGCAGCTATATTCCTCATGAATTACGCCAATCTTTCATTAACGCAGGACTCGCTCATGTCTTAGCGATTTCAGGGTTACATCTTAGCATCATTGCTGGTTTGATTTTCTTACTTTTCCGTCGTTGTATTTGTGTATTGCCAATATATTCTATTTATTTTTCAGCAAAAAAAATTTCAGCTTGCTTGGCCATAATCGCCACTATGCTTTACATGACCATTGCCAATTTCGGGATTCCTGTTCAACGATCATTTATTATGATCACTCTTGCCATGCTTGCTATATGCCTCGATCGAACGGCTCTCTCTATGAGAAGCTTGGTTATTGCCGCCGTTATCATTCTTATCATTGCGCCAGAAAGCCTACTTTCTGCTAGCTTTCAACTTTCTTTCGCGGCAGTACTAGGCTTGTTAGCTTTTTATGAATCAGCTTGGTTTAGTATCCGAGAAAGGATTTTTCAAAACTCGAGCAACTTCTTAGGCACTAAAAAATTTATATTTGCTCTTTTTGGAATATTAGCAACGACTTTGATAGCGTCACTAATCACGACTCCCTACAGCATTGCTTTCTTTCAACAATTCACTGCTCAAGCGATTCTAGGAAATTTATTAGCAATCCCATTAATTAGCTTGGCCGTAATGCCTTTAGGACTTTTTAGCATTCTATCTCTCACATTCTCAGAAAATAGTATTTTTTTCTGGCTCTGGAGTAAAAGCCTGCAGTTACTTTGCATAATTGCAGAAGAAATTGCATTACTTCCTGGCGCTTCAATACAAGTACAGGCTGCCCCTTCCTATTGTTTAATAATATTAAGCATCGGAATTTTGTGGATCTGTTTATGGAAAAAATTTTGGCGTTGGTTTGGAGTAGCGCCTATCATATTGAGCATTCTTCTTTGGAGATCTTTTGAATTGCCAACAGCGTATATAAATTCAAAAAACGATATAATGGCTTATTATAGTAAAAATACGATGCACGTTTCTAATCTCACAAGGAATACCTTTACAGCCAGTGCTTGGGCCCAAGAATGGGGCCTCTCCCAAATACAAGCCTGGGAACAGCCGTATTATCTCTTAAATAAAAATATACTCCTAATCGTTTCACCCAAAGAAGGATTAGAATATCTACATGATAATTTTGACCCTATAAATATCAACACAATTATCACATTTGGTTACGAAAAAACGTTAAAAAAACAAGGCTTTAAAGTCCAAAAAATAATAGATCGGAACATTATCCAACACGAAGGAGGATTCGCAATTTATACCAATCCTTTACTCATTTATCCTTTAAAAGCTTTCTTTGGCACAAGGCCTTGGTGCATAAATTATTAAAAATCTAATTCTGCATAATGCGCAGCTGGAGGAATTGCTGGGATTTTATCAGTAAGGAATCCCCGATAACTTGGCCTTGATTTAATACGTACAAACCAGTTTTTTACAGATTCAAATTTTTCCCAATTAATATCACCAAAATAATCCACAACCGATATATGAGCTGCTGCGGTAATATCTGCCATCGTAAAATGATCTCCTGCCAACCAATTTCTTTTATCAATTAGCCAACTCATGTACTCTAAATGATTTGCCATTGTAACCTTGGCATTACGGATAATTGTTGAATCGGGCCCAGCACTTGTTGCTCCCAAAGACCTTGCTGCTAGCCTCTTAATCGCTTTTTCCCACAAAATAATTAGACTTACTTCTTGTGCAAACCTTGTATCAAACCAAGCCATCAGTCGGCGCGATTCAGCACGTGCAAGCAGCTCTTCTGGATACAATTTTTTATCAGGATATGCCTCTTCTAAATACTCAACTATGGCAGTGCTATCTGTAACAATAGAACCATTCAAATCCACCAATACAGGCACATGCCCAAGAGGATTAAGATTTGTAAATTCCTCCCTTTTCTCCCAGAAATTTTCAACTTCTTGCGAGAAATCTAATTTTTTCTCGTTCAAGCACAAACGTACTTTTCGAGAAAAAGGGCACAATGGATAATAATAAAGTATTCGCATGGTAAGGTTTTAGCTTAAAGTTTGCCCAATTGTAAAGCTCACTCGTCCCATTTTTGAAATTTTCTTTGACGATTTTTAAAAAACGAGTATTATCACCTAGCGCCCCTGTGGTGGAATTGGTAGACGCGGCAGACTCAAAATCTGCTGTCCGTAGGGCGTGGGAGTTCGAGTCTCCCCGGGGGCACCATCTTTTGGAATTTTTAATTATTCGTAAGCGAATATAAGCTTCAATTTAGTAAGGTTTTGTAACGAGATGAGCAGAAAAGCCAATCGTATATTTCGATATCTCTTTCCAATCTCAATGATAGGATTTGGACTCATATTAATTGTCAGAGGTATCTTTGAAAAACCCCACCTGTCAAATTTAACAGACAAACACGAATTGACCATGACAGACCATAAAATTCATGCAAAAATTCTCCGCATGGTTTCACACAATCCAGAAACACAATCCCAACTCTCGGTAAATGCAGATAAAGCAGCTCAATCAGGAGATAAGATTACTCTTAATAATCCTATCGGAATTTTTGATAATCCCGGAGGAAAAACTTCTTTACAGGCAAAAGAGGCATCTTATTATGAGTCCGACCGCGAAGTACACTTTCTGGAAAAAGTAGATTTTGACCATTTTTCTGGATTTGCCGCCACAACAAACCATGCAGTTCTTAACACGCAAACACAGAATATATTTGGCGATCAGGGCATTACAGCACATCATCAGAATAATACCATTACTTCTCGTTCCTATGAGATCTGCACAGGTAAAAACACCGTACATTTCAGCGGAAATGTTTGTTTAAGCGTTTCAAGAAAAAAGTTCTAAAATGAGAAAATGTGGATTTATAGCAATCTTAGGCGCTCCAAATGCTGGAAAATCAACTCTAGTTAACCAGCTAGTAGGACAGAAAGTTTCTATTGTATCTCCAAAAGTTCAGACAACTCGCTCTAGAATCATGGGCATTGCAATACAGGGCGATTGTCAGCTCATCCTTATCGACACACCTGGAATCTTCGAAGGAAAGAGAAAGCTTGATCATGCTATGGTTAAAGAAGCTTTTGATGCCAGCGCTAATTCTGATGCTGTTGTGTTAGTAATTGATGTAACAAAGCCTAATTTAGAACTCGCCCATAAATTATGTGAGCAACACAAAAAAGGATTAATTTTATGCCTTAATAAAATTGACCTAATTGAGAAAGAAAACTTATTAAAACTTACTTCTGCTGTTAGCGCTTTCAAAAATATAAAAGCTACATTTATGATTAGCGCTTTACGAAATGACGGCGTTAAAGATCTAGCAGAGCATTTATGTAATGAGCTTCCTGAAAGTCCTTGGCTCTTTCCAGAAGATCAAATTACGAATATTCCTATGCGCTCATGGGCTACCGAAGTAACACGTGAGCAGATTTTTCTTACTCTTCATCAAGAAATTCCCTATAACATCTTTGTTGAATCTGAAAGTTGGGAAGAATTTGAAAATGGTTCTGTAAAAATTAGTCAGGCAATTGTGGTAGCAAAAAATAACCACAAAGGCATTGTGCTTGGTAAGGGTGGACAAACCTTAAAAAAAATAGGACAAACAGCACGTCACGAGCTTGAATCGCAACTAGAACGTCGCGTGCACTTAAAATTATTTGTAAAAGTTGAAGAAGATTGGCAAGAAAAATCCTGGGCTTTAAGAGCCTTTGGAATAGGTACTTAATGCGTGCTAGATATTTGTAATCCACCCAATCGCATCATGATCTTTGGAAGGCCTGGTAGTGGCAAATCAACATTTGCAAAACGTTTACATGAAATAACAAAACTCCCCCTTTATCATCTTGATAAACACTACTTTTTGAGTAATTGGGTTGAGCGAAATAAACAAGAGTTTCTTGATATTCAACAATCTCTTGTTATCCAAGATAGGTGGATCATCGACGGCAACAGCATAAAATCTCTAGAAATGCGCTATTCAAAAACCCATGTAGCTTTGTATATTAATTTTCCAAAATGGGTCTGCATTTATCGCATTCTTAAAATAATTTTTTTTCCTAATGCAAATATTGATGATCGAGCTAAAGGCTGTACCGATAGATTAAATTGGAAGCTGCTTGAATATTGCTGGACATTTGATAAACGCATACAAAAATCCCTAGCCTATCTAAAAGAAAAATACCCGAAAGTACACTTTATAGAAATTACAAATTGTCAAATGTTAAAAAGCACAATCGACTTCTTTAAAAAACAAGAGCAAGCTACTCTTTAGAATTTTGGGTTATCTCCAATTCATACAATTTTGCTTCTTTTAAAAACGCATAAAAGCCTATCGACATACTGTGAATAAAACCAGCAATACCATTTAAAAAAAAGCGCTTGAAAAAATATGCTCTCCAAAAAGCCCAAAAAAAGATAAAAATCATTTTAAAAGTATTGGCTCTCTTTTTCTGTAAAAATTTCATCTTCGCAGCAAGTGTCGAATATTCATTGTTTTTTCTAATCATCGTCTCAATAGATGAAAGCCCGTAGTGATAAATAACTCCATCAGCATGACGAATTTTTCCGTCGACAGAAATTGATTCATGTACTAAAGCACTTAAATTATAATGTCCTTTCGCCTTTTTAAAAAAACGTATTTTGTCAGCATGTTTAGAAAATTGATGTGAAGATTGCCCTAGAAATACTTCAGATAGTCTACACGATAAGCCATCACAATTATCTTGATCTATTGCAACTTTTATTTCAGTTTTTAGCTCATCTGAAAGCACCTCGTCTGCATCAAGATTCAGCACCCAGTTATTTTTGCATTTGTTTAATGCTTCTGCTTTCTGTTTTGCATATCCCAGCCAAGGCTGATGAAAAATATGAACATTAGAAAATTTTTTTGCAATATCCAACGTGCCATCTTTGCTGCCACTATCCACTAGAATGACTTCATCAAATCCTTTTACACTTTCAAGCAGCCGCCCAATATGCTGCTCTTCATTACAACAAATTACATACACGCTAGCATTAATAGATGTCATATTTTGTAGCGACCTCGACTAAGAATTAAATAAAATTGAAGCATATTTATACGACCATCAATACTAAGTCGTGGGAGCGTATATGCGTTAGAAAAAGAGAAACTATTAATAGCTTTTTTCGTCGTAACAGCAGTTGAAAATCCAGCATCTTTAACCATTTCAACATGCTCATCATTATAGCGACCATAAGGATAGGCAAATGCTTGACAATTCACGCCGGTTAATTTTTCCACAGCCTTTTTAGACTCTACAATTTCTTTTTGTGCAATTTTATTATTTACTTTTTTCAAATTCACATGCGTCATCGTATGAGCACCAAATTCCACCAAACCGCTATTTTGCATTTCTTTAATTTGCTTAGCATTCAACATCTTTATATCTTTAATCTTTGGAGTTAAATAAATAGTCGCAGGCACATTATAACGCTTCAAAATATCGAATAAGTGAGTGTAATTTCCAACAAATCCATCATCAAATGTTAAAACGACATGCTTTTCTTTTCTGTCAAAATTCAAAAGATCTGAAATTTTCAAAAAAATATAACCCTTACCAAGTAAATATCTGATTTGTTTTTTCAGCTTCTCAGGCGTAACATTCATTCCACTTGGAAGATTCTCTGACGTGTCATGATACATCAAAATCCTTGGCCAATAGGAATTTCGAACTGGTCGCCAGAAATTATAATGCGCAAGAAATATTATTATTCCAATCGCAAGCGCAATTATTAAAAAAATCATACTCAGTACTTAATCAGAAGCTGTTACAAAATTAACAGGTATAAAGCATTCATGAAATAGATATTTGTAATTTTATGCCAAGGAATTTTTTTAAGCCCCCTGATTGGACGACTTCTTAAATTTTTAGTATAAGAAATACATGAAACTTTTAACTTAATGAGATATGGACTTTTTATCATTGATTATTATCGGTTGCGGAGCATTAGCTATAATATATGCTATTTTCGCAGCTAGCAGTGTTTTTGCATGTTCTGCAGGAACAGATCGCATGCAAGAAATTGCTCACGCAATTCAAGAAGGCGCAAAAGCTTATCTTAACAGACAGTACAGCACAATTGCTGTAGTTGGCGCAGTCATTGCCGCAGTTCTTGGATTTTTTATGAGCAACTTAGTTGCAGTCGGATTCATATTAGGTGCATTCCTATCCGGATGTGCTGGGTACGTAGGTATGAACGTATCTGTTCGTGCTAACGTTCGAACAGCAGAAGCAGCTCGTAAAGGATTAGCTCCAGCACTTTCTGTTGCCTTTAAGGCCGGAGCTATTACTGGTCTACTTGTTGTCGGACTTGGCCTACTCGGTATCGCTTTATATTATTTCTATCTAAGCAATGCCGGTGTTGAACAACGCCAATTATTGGAAGCCTTGGTTGCCCTAAGTTTTGGCGCTTCACTGATTTCCATTTTCGCACGACTTGGTGGCGGAATCTTTACAAAAGGCGCTGATGTTGGTGCAGACCTCGTTGGAAAGATTGAAGCTGGAATTCCAGAAGATGACCCGCGAAATCCTGCGGTTATCGCTGATAACGTTGGCGATAACGTTGGTGATTGCGCAGGAATGGCAGCCGATCTTTTTGAAACATATGTTGTAACTATCGTCGCATCTATGTTGCTTGCTGCCATCTATTTTACAGGTGACTTACAACAAAAATTAATGGTTTATCCTTTAGCTTTAGGTGCAGTGTGTATCGTTGGAACGGTAATCGGTACATTTTTCGTGCGTTTGGGTAATGATAAAAATATCATGAAAGCCCTTTATAAGGGCTTGATTGCCACTAGCGTTTTATCTGCTGGATTAATTTTCTGGGTTACAAACCACATATTTGCAAATGTTACTGAGGCAATGGTTATTAATAACCAAAGCTTTAGCGTTTCTTCATTACATATTTGCGGATTAACGGGATTAGCAGTGACAGGTTTGTTGGTATGGGTTACTGAATATTACACAGCAACTAACTATTGCCCTGTACGTAGCATTGCTCAATCTTCTACAACAGGACACGCGACAAATATTATTCAAGGTCTAGCTGTATCATTAGAATCAACAGCTTTGCCAGTAGTTATTATTTGTCTTGGTATTCTTGTTGCTTATCTGCAAGCAGGTATATTAGGAATCACTGTTGCTGCAACAACAATGCTAGCGTTAGCTGGTATGGTTGTTGCTCTAGATGCGTACGGTCCTGTAACAGATAATGCAGGCGGAATTGCTGAAATGTCAGAATTACCAAAGACTGTTCGCACGGTAACAGATGCACTAGATGCTGTAGGAAATACCACGAAAGCTGTAACAAAAGGATATGCTATTGGCTCCGCTGGTTTGGCTGCACTTGTATTGTTTTCTGCATACACACAAGATCTTAAGCATTACTTCCCCTCTCTTTCAGTCGAATTCAGCCTAGAAGATCCTTATGTTCTAATAGGCCTATTGATTGGCGGTATGCTTCCTTTCCTCTTTGGATCAATGGGCATGAAAGCTGTAGGACGCGCTGGAAGTGCTGTTGTTGTTGAAGTTCGCCGTCAATTCAAAGAAATTCCAGGGATTATGGAAGGAACCGCTAAACCTGATTACGGCGCAGCTGTTGACATGCTAACAAAAGCAGCAATTACAGAAATGATTATTCCTTCTTTGTTACCACTAGCTGCTCCTGTCGTTATCTATGCAATTATCAATTGCGTTGTTGGACAAGCTGAAGCGTTTGCTGCTTTAGGCGCAACATTGATGGGTACAATTGTTACCGGGCTATTTGTTGCAATTTCAATGACCTCAGGTGGTGGTGCTTGGGACAATGCCAAAAAATATATTGAAGATGGTAATTTTGGAGGCAAAGGTTCCGAGGCTCATAAGGCTGCAATCACCGGCGATACAGTTGGAGATCCTTATAAGGATACCGCTGGCCCCGCTATTAATCCGATGATAAAAATCATCAACATTGTAGCGTTGTTATTGTTAGCGATTCTCGCTCACTAAGCGCACTGAAGAGAAGCTTATTTTTGTAAGCTTCTCTTTTTTCTCAATCATAAAAATGAACATTCATCAAAAACAAAAGGCTCCACAATTTACAGAAGAGCTACGACAGTACCTTTTACAGGTTGGGATTAGAGAAACCGATCTTTTAAAAAAACTTCGCGAACAAACTGCAAGCATGCCAGAACGCAATATGCAAATTTTGCCTGAACAAGGCCAATTCCTCACCATGCTTGTAAAAATTCATAACCCTAAAAATATCTTAGAAATAGGAACATTTACAGGCTACAGCTCTCTTTGCATGGCATTAGCTTCACCTGATGTACACATTACCGCTCTTGATAAAAATATTGAATGGACCAAAATTGCCAAAAAATACTGGCAAGAAGCAAAAGTTGATAATCGAATTGAGCTAATTATGGGCCCAGCTGTGGAATCCATAAAAATACTACCAAACCAACATTTTGATCTTGTCTTTATAGATGCAAATAAAGGCGACTATTTGAACTATTACGAAGAAGGACTAAGAGTCTTAAAACCTAACGGAGTTCTGCTTGTGGATAACGTGCTGTGGAAAGGTCGCGTGATTGATTCATCTTATACGGATTCAAGCACTAATATTATTCGTGAACTCAATACCCATATCAGAAACGATCCTCGGGTGGATATATGCATGGTGCCAATCGGAGATGGCATAACAATTGTCAGAAAATTGGTAGCGGAGGAGGGACTTGAACCCCCGACACCCGGATTATGATTCCGGTGCTCTAACCAGCTGAGCTACTCCGCCATAAGGCGTAATATAGGATCTGGGGATCAATTTGTCAAATATTACATTGATTGCTGCAAGAGTTTTTTGTAGACTACGCCTACGTATATTTTAGGAATTTTTATGTCGTTCGAGGCAAAATTAGACAAGCTCGTTGCTCATCATCTTGAACTACGTGATCAGCTTGCCTGCCACGATATGAAAGATGCAAAAGAGTTTGCACGTCTTTCTAAGGAATACAGTGATCTTACAGAAATATCTGAGGTGATCCTAGAATTACGCAAATCTCAAAAAGAAAAAGCTGATTTAGAAGCAATGCTCGGAGATGCATCTCTTGATGCAGATATGAAAGCTATGGCTCAACAGGATTATGACCAAATCCTTGAAAATATTCCTCAACTTGAGCAAAAAATAAAAATATTATTACTCCCTAAAGATGCTGACGACGAAAGAAATGCCATTTTAGAAGTTCGTGCTGGTGCGGGTGGTGACGAAGCAGGATTATTTGCAGCAAACCTATTCCGTATGTATCAGCGGTATGCTGCCAACCAAGGATGGAAATTTGAAATCATTGCTCTAAGTGATACAGGTCTAGGTGCAATTCGCGAAGCAAGCGCAAGCATTGCGGGCAAGGGAGTGTTTGCGCGATTAAAATTCGAATCCGGCGTGCATCGAGTACAACGAGTTCCGGAAACAGAAGCTAGTGGACGCGTACACACTTCTACAGCAACGGTAGCTGTATTGCCTGAAGTTGAAGATGTTGATATTCATATCGATGAAAAAGACCTGCAGATTGATGTATACAGAGCGTCTGGTGCGGGTGGTCAACATGTTAATACTACAGACAGCGCCGTTAGAATAACGCATATTCCAACTGGAGTTGTTGTTACGCAGCAAGACGAACGCTCCCAACACAAAAATAAAGCAAAAGCAATGAAGATATTGCGAGCAAAATTATATGAAGCAGAAAGACAGCGTAAAGAAGACGAACGAGCAGCAAGTCGTAAAGGACAAGTAGGAACAGGAGATCGTTCTGAGCGAATTCGCACCTATAATTTCCCACAAGGAAGAGTTAGCGATCACCGCATCAATCTTACTCTCTATAAAATTGCGCAAATTGTTGAAGGCGAAGCTCTAGATGAATTAATTGATCCACTTATTTCTAACGATCAAGCAACTCGCTTAGCTGAAGCTATTGATTAATCGGAGGACACCATGGCAGGACATTCGCAATTTAAAAATATTATGTACCGCAAGGGCGCTCAAGACGCTAAACGTGCGAAGATGTTTGCAAAAATTGCTCGAGAAATTATTGTTTCGGTAAAAAGTGGGGGCGCTGAAGCTTCTTCAAATCCTAGGTTGCGCGCCGCGCTAGCATCTGCACGCGCTGCAAACATGCCTAGAGACAACGTGGAGAGAGCAATAAAAAAGGCTAGCGGCGGAGAAGATCTAAGCAATTATGAAGAAGTGCGCTATGAAGGTTATGGCATTGCAGGCGTTGCCGTTATTGTGGAAACCTTAACCGATAATCGCAATCGTACAGCCTCTGAAGTAAGATCTACCTTCAGCAAAAATGGTGGAAACTTAGGCGAAACTGGTAGTGTTGGATTTTGTTTCGAACGTCTAGGGGTTTTACATTTTGCTGTATCTAAATTTAATTTTGATCAGGTGTTTGAAGCCGCTGTTAATGCAGGGGCGGATAATGTTGAAACATTAGATGATCTTTATGAAGTTACCTGCCCTATGGAAAGCTTCGCAGCTGTGCGTGATTCTTTAATTGAAACTCTGGGCGATCCTCATGAAGCAAAAATCATTTGGAAACCTTTAACAACTGTTGCAGCGAATGAAGAACAAGCTAAAACTCTATTCAAAATGATCGACACATTAGAAGATAACGATGATATTCAAAACGTCTATACAAACGTTGAAATATCTGATGAGGTGCTCAAAAAGCTTAGCTAATTGTTAGCTGAACCTTGCAATCTATAAATCGGAGCAAGCGTAACTAATAAAATAAGCCACCAAGTCTGCCAAATACTAATACCAGTCGCAGCAACGCCTAAAGCACTACCCCAAAAAGTAATGGTGTAACAAGCTGATCTGTCATATTGCTTTTTCCAATACATGATCCAGATGAGACAAGCAAGTATTACACCTATAGCTCCCAACTCAAACCAAATTTGCAGCATAAAATTGTGAGGATGTAAGCAATTTTCTGGTGCTGTAAGCACTAAGTCTTTAGCACCATCAAAAAAAATTATATCCTGCTTACACTCCGCAGAACGGTAGCGAGAACTCCCAAAGCCAAACCCTGTCCAAAAATGCTCGAAGGTTTGCATAGCAACAGACTGCCAAATAAACAATCTATGTGTATAGCTTGAGTCCATAATCCGGGCTAAAAAAGCATAGTGATCTGTTTTAAAAACAAAAAATATAAAAGGTAGACAAAACCATACAATAGGCATTCCATAGATAAACATTATTTTCAATAATTTTGGAAAAAATCTATATCCGATCAACGCTCCTAGACCCAATAAAATTCCTAGCGAAGCAGCATCACTTGAGCACCAGTGGAAAATAGGAACTAACAATACAAGAAAGATTATCTGTATCCATTGGCTCTCTTTATTCATCCATATTGCCAACATACATGCCGCACATCCATGCACTAGCGCTTGAGAGATATGCCGATCGATTATATGATGTAATCCATTTTGCAAACCTGGAATTGATCCTATTCTAAATTGCGCATCTATCCCAAAAATAATCAACAACCCAGCCAGAAGAAAACCGACCATACAAACAATCTTTTTTAGTTGTTGTCGTTCTGCTAATTTAAGCTGCTCGCAATAATTCCACCAAAAACACCCTCCCAACAAAAGCGAAGCAACTTTTGCAGATGATTGAAAAGATTTAGCTGGCATAGCAGACCAAAAGGCGCTCAAAAAACTCCATAAAACAAAAGCTATTGTTAGCGCTTCTAGTTTACCAATCTCTATGTTCTTTTTTTTAAATTGAGTAATACAGCCAAGAAGCAACACAAAAAAAGGATAAATATTCCCGTGTGGAAGCGGCAAGCAACAAAAGATGATAAAAAAGACACAAATCTTATAAAATAAAAAATTCTGAAACGACATATTTAATGTATGATTGCGAAGTTAGCGAAAACTTGATACGTTTACCAAAATACACCATACCTACATGGCAGAAAAGAACATTCTACAAAAATCTCTTGTAAAAAGACTTGTCCATGAGCACCTTGCACCCTATAAGGCAAAATTTGTGCAAGCTACTTTTTTTATGCTCATGACAGCTGCATCAACAGCAGCTTTGCCTTTTTTGCTACAACCTGTTTTCGATGATGTCTTTACAACCAACGATCCTCATTTATTATTTGTCTTTTGTTTAGCCGTACTTTCTGCCTTTGTTATTAAGGGTTTTGCCTCCTATGGAGAGACTGTTACCATGACGCGCATTGGCCAAAGTATCATCTCTGATATCCAAAATCGCGTCTTTAGCCATTTAATGAACCTTGATTTGGAATACTTTCATAAAACAAACAGTGGTGAACTTCTTTCCAGATTTACTAATGATATAAGTTTAATGCGTAATAGCGTAGCTAATACAGTGGTTGGAATTGGCCGCGACTGTTTCTCTCTAATCTTTTTAATCGGTGTTATGTTCTACAGAGACTGGTTCCTGGCCTGTCTTGCTTTTTTTATTTTTCCAGCTGCTTTCCTACCTATTATTCGTATTGGAAGACGCATGCGAAAGGTTACTTTTAATGCTCAAGAAGAAATTGCTCGTTTTACAAAACAATTAACGCAAATTTTTCAAGGAATTAGGGTGATAAAAGCTTATTCAACTGAAAATTACGAAGCAAATAGAGCACAAAATCAAATTGAAAAGATTTACAAGCTAGTCGTTAAAACCTCAAAAGTTAGATCGCTCGGCCACCCAATTATTGAAAGTATGGGAGGCATTGCAATTATTTCTGTCATTGCTTATGGGGGTTGGCAGGTAATGCATCATAGTCGCACCACAGGAGAATTTATCTCCTTTATTGGCGCTTTGATCTTGGCATATGAACCTTTAAAACGTTTAAGCAACCTCAATGCCACTCTCCAAGAGGGACTAGCAGCTGCATCCAGAGTGTTTGAGATTGTTGATACCAAAGGTAAAATTGTATCTCCCAAAAATGCGAAACAACCAAAGAAGACACAGGGACACATTGAATTTAAAAACGTTTACTTTGCTTATGGCGCTCAAAAAGAAGCACTTAAGGGAATTAGTTTCCAAGCGGCTTCAGGGAAGTGCATTGCACTTGTTGGAGCAAGCGGTTCTGGGAAATCTACAATTATAAACCTTATTCCTCGTTTTTATGACGTGGATCAAGGAACCATACAAATAGACGGTGTCAGCGTAAAGGATTGGAAGATTGAGCACTTACGGGAACAAATTGCCCTTGTTAGTCAAGAGATTGCACTTTTTGATTTAAGTGTATTCGAAAATATAACATATGGTTGCCAAAATTTTTCTGAACACGATGTTTATAGTGTTGCAAAATCTGCTGCAGCGCATGATTTTATTCAAAAATTACCACAAGGGTATAATACGATTGTTGGAGAAAATGGCGTCAGTTTATCCGGTGGACAACGTCAACGCTTAGCTATTGCTAGAGCTATGTTAAAAAAATCTCCTATATTGCTTCTGGATGAAGCCACATCTGCGCTTGATACGCATTCTGAACGACACATACAATCAGCTTTGAAAAAACTTATGATTGGGCGTACAACTATCATGGTAGCACATCGCTTATCGACAGTTATTGATGCAGATTACATTTATGTTTTAGAGAATGGACAAATTATTGAAGAGGGATCGCATCAAGAGTTATTGCAATTAGGTAAACAGTATGCTCACCTATGGAATAAACAAGCTCAAGGTTTAGATTCAGAAAATTAGGTAATGAGGGAGAATGATATGTCAATTCATGTAGCTGGCCACCAAATGGAAGTGGGAGAAAGTTTAAATACCTTTATTCAAACAGAGTTAAAAACCCTGCTTGATAAATATGTTGGTGAAACGTACGAATCTCATGTGCATCTCAGCAAAGATCATCATGAATTTATTGCTGATCTAGCTGTACATGTAAGCAAAAATCTTGTTGTGCACTGCAAAGGACGTGATAGCGATGCTTACAAGAGCGTTACTGAGGCGCTCGCAAAATTAGAAAAACGAGTGAAGAAATATCGTTCTAGATTACGAGATCGCAGACGTCAAAATGACGGAGCTAACGTTACTGCTTCTTATTTTGTTGTTAACCATGAAGCAGAAGATACAGGGACAGATACACCAGTCATTATCGCTGAAATGCCCCACGATATTCATCATTTAACTGTAAGCGAAGCTGTCATGAAACTGGACTTAGCAGATGTACCAGTTGTCATGTTTAAAAATGCTACCCATGATGGCTTAAATGTTGTGTACAGAAGAAAAGATGGCAACATCGGGTGGATTGATCCGAAATAAATTCGTACAGGAAAAAGAGGGAGGCGATACTCCCTTTTTTCACAACCCTTCTTTAAATTCTAAAAAATCATTGTAATCAGCCGTTCTTATCCTTTTTGATAAATCAAATAACTCACTATCATTGGTTGCCCCATAGGCAAATGAAAGCCCATGTAAGACAAAAGTATTACAGCAAACATCACTAATTAAAGCATGCCCGCTTTCACTTTCAGGATCTTTCTTGGCAACATGAAGAAGAATGCGTATGTCTCGAGTGATTTATTAACAAAAATATTAATATTCCGAAAAAACCCGATTAAACGTTTCGTGGACTTGCTCATAGGCACCATTTAGTAAAGGTTCGCCGTGCGCTGTAATGAGGTGCCTAAATTTTATAGTCAAAAGCCTTTCAAAATCGGACCTCTCTGTATGAGTCGCTCCAAGCCAAATAGAAGAAATATTTGCAGGTTTTACTAATCCTTGATCATAAAAAGATTTAGCAGTTTCCAGGCTGTAAAATTGATCGGTAGCTGTAATATTTTGAATACTATCACAAGTTATTAAGATTCCACCTTCTCTATCAATATACAAAATACCTTCTGGGGTATTTGATGTCTCAAAAACAAAAAGAGAGCAATGAGGAAATGACATTTTTTCTCCGGCAATTAACTCCTTATCAGGCTTCAGGCCACTTTCATACACCATACCTTTCAAAACACACAGATGTGCTGATGGATATTGCTTTTTATAAAATGCATCATCTCTACCATGAAATGCTCCTATTCTCACGATATAAGCAACTTTTCCAAGCTTGTTTAATCTTTTTAAACCTTCTTCCCCTAATCTTACCGTGTTGATCAATGTCAATTCAGAGCCATGACGCATGATCACCATATTACGGCTTGTTTGGATATTAATGCCTTCATGCTGTACTTTATTTGTTCCAGTCACAAAAAAGATATCTGGTAAAATTTCTTGAATCTCACCATGAGGCCAAGCGGGTGCAAATTGAGAAGCATCCATGTTTATTCCTTCAGCAAAGATTGTTAGAAATACAACCAAGAAACCTAATAATAACTTAAACATCATATTTAGTAATTTTAAGAACTACTCAATTTTTGTTTTAAGATAGTGTTCACAACTCCTGGATTAGCTTTACCTTGCAGACTTTTCATCACTTGCCCAATCAAAAAGCCAAAAACTTGTTCTTTTCCAGATCTGTACTGTTCAACTTGAGCAGCATTAGCTGCAATGACTTCTTCAATAGCTTTTTCAATCACACTTGTATCAGAAACCTGTCTCAATCCAAGTTCTTCAATAAGTTTTGCGGGCTCTTTTCCTGTTTCCCACATCTTCACAAAAACATCTTTCGCAATTTTTCCTGATATCGTACCATCAATAATTAAGTCAACTAGACTTGCTAAATACTCTGGCGCAAACGGAAGATCATTAATTGATCTATCATCACGATTCATTGCGCCAAAAACTTCAACGATCAACCAATTAGCAATAAGTTTTGCCGCACCCTGTCCTTTTGCAAACCCAACTATATGCTCATACAATTCAGCAACTTCTTTCTCTGCAACTAAAACATTTGCATCATAATCGGTTAATAAGAATTCTTTCTTAAATCGTTCACGTTTTGTATCTGGCAGTTCAGGCATTGTCGCTTTTATTGCATCAATACGCGCATCTTCCAGCACTAAAGGTCGCAAATCTGGATCAGGAAAATACCTATAATCCATCGCGTCTTCCTTACCTCGCATTGATCGCGTTACACCTTTTGTTGGGTCAAACAAACGCGTTTCCTGAACAACAGCTCCACCATTTTCAATAACCTCTAACTGACGTAAGATTTCATACTCAATTGCTTGACCCAAAAACCGCACTGAATTCACGTTCTTAATCTCTGCACGAGTCCCAAAAGGTGTATCAGGTTTATGCAATGAAACATTCGCATCAACGCGTAAACTTCCTTGCTCCATATTGCCATCGCATGTTCCAAGATAACGTAAAATTGAGCGTAATTTTTTAACATACGCCATCGCTTCTTGAGATGAACGAATTTCAGGCTCAGAAACAATTTCCATTAACGCAACGCCCGCTCGATTAAAATCTATATAAGATAAATTTGGGTGCAAATCATGCGTACTCTTACCTGCATCTTGTTCAAGGTGCAGGCGCGTAATATTAATGCGCTTTGTTTCATTATTTTCTAAATCAATATCAATATACCCATTAGAAACTATAGGATAGTAAAGTTGAGAAATCTGATATCCTAATGGCAAGTCAGGGTAGAAATAATTCTTTCTATCAAAAACAGACACTTTATTAACTGTAGCGTTTATGCCCAGGCCCGTTTTAATAGCTTGGTCTACACAAAATTTATTTAAAACAGGCAGCATGCCAGGCATGCCAGCATCTAAAAAGGCAACTTGCGTATTCGGATCTGCCCCAAATGCTGTAGCGGCACCAGAAAATAATTTCGCGTTAGAAACAACTTGAGCATGAACCTCAAGCCCTATAACAACTTCCCAAAGTCCCGTTTGTCCTTGAACAAGATTTTTCATGTGCACTCCTTAAACGGCATTAAAATGAGGAAATTGAGCAGCTTGCTCTAGCATTAGACCAACATTAAACAGTCGCTGTTCTGATAACTTTGGCCCAATTAGCTGAAGCCCTAAAGGAAGCCCCTCACCAGACAAACCCACCGGAACAGAAATTCCTGGAAGCTCAGCTAAATTCACTGTGACCGTATAAATATCATTAAGGTACATAGCAACAGGATCATCATTCTTATCATGCAGCCCAAAAGCTGCACCAGGTGTTGTTGGTGTCAAAATCACATCAACTTTTTCAAAAGCATTATCGAAATCATGAGATATTAATTTTTTCACCTTCTGAGCTCTCGTATAATACGCATCATAATACCCAGCAGACAGAACATACGTGCCGATCATGATACGACGCTTCACTTCTGCACCAAAACCATCATGCCTTGTATTTTGATACAACTCATCAAGCGTTGCACCATCTACTCTTGCACCATAACGAATTCCATCATAACGCGCTAAATTCGCTGAAGCTTCAGCTGGAGCAATAATATAATACGTTGGCAATGCTGCTGAGGTCATTTTCAAAGAAATATCAACAATTTCAGCGCCAGCAGCTCTTAACCAATCTATCCCCTTTTGAAGGAGCGCTTGCCCTTCCTCATTTAATCCCTGCAGATACTCTTTAGGTACTCCAACTCTTAAACCTTTAGCTTCAGGTTTTAAATTTGCAGCATAATCTGGAATTTTGACATTTAGGCTTGTGGCATCTTTTTCGTCATATCCTGCCATGTATTGCAATAAATACGCACAATCAGAAACCGTATGAGCCATAGGACCAGCCTGATCTAAAGACGAAGCAAAAGCAACCATCCCCCAACGTGAGCATAATCCATAAGTCGGCTTAATTCCTGTTACACCACAAAAAGCAGCAGGCTGACGAATAGATCCTCCAGTATCAGATGCGGTTGCTCCAAGACAAAGACCAGCCGCAACAGACGCAGCTGACCCACCGGAAGAACCTCCAGGTACTAAATCTTTTTTAGAATCAGACGTTGGTCTCCATGGGTTAATTACAGGCCCATAAGCACTATTTAAATTTGCAGAACCCATTGCAAACTCATCCATATTCAATTTACCAAGACTAATAGCACCAGCCTTTTTCAAATTTCCTGATACCGTGGATTCATAAGGAGGAATAAAATTCTTCAAAATACGTGAACCTGCTGTCGTTTGCACACCCTTTGTACAATACAAATCTTTATTAGCAATAGGCACACCATCCAAAGGAAGAAACGACCCAGATGCAATTCTCTTATCGGCCTCTGCCGCCTCTGAAAGAGCATTTTCAAATGTTTCAGTAATAAAACAATTTAGATGCCTTTTAGCTGTTGCGTGATTGATAAAAGATTGTACCAGTTCTGTTGATGAACATTCTTTTTTCTTAAGCATATCTAATGCTTTAGTTAGAGTGATTTTTGTATCCATTATTGCTCCTTACTCAACAACTTTCGGCACCGCGAACATATCATGCGCAACTTGTGGAGCATTTTGCGTTACTTCTTTTACCTGATTAAAGCTTGTTATAACATCATCTCGTTCATGCATTTGTGATTTTGGAAGATCATTCAAATTAACATTGCTTATATCAATTTCAGCAAGCTGATTAATCCAATTAAATATCCCTGCCAATTGCGTTTGCATCAGCTTCATCTCAGAATCATCCAAGCGTACATTTGATAATTTTGAAATTTTTGCGACATCTTCTAATGAAATCGTCACATTTGCCCCCTAAATTTTTAATGTCATCTCAACTGGCGCATGGTCTGATGCTTTATCTTTTGCCCGCATATATGTATGCACTTGCGTGCCCACCAAGCCATCTGCCGCTTGGGGTGATAGTAGCAAATGATCAATCCGAAGACCACTCCCCTTTACAAAGCCATTTTGTCGATAGTTCCACCAAGTGTAGGGCATTGGCCCTTTCGTGTTTTGAGCCACAGCATCTGTAAAACCTAAGTAAATAATTTTACGAAAAGCTTCTCTTTCTTTGGTAGAGCATAATATTTGATCCTTCCAAGCGATAGGATCGTAAACATCCGCATCGGTTGGAGCCACGTTAAAATCACCGCCGATCACGACTCGTTCATCAAAAGTTAGAAGTTCTTGAGTATGATTATAAAGTGCATGAAAAAAATTTAATTTATAATCATAAGCAGCAGCACCAACTTCTTGCCCATTAGGAACATATATGCTTGCTACACGTACCCCATTTGTAAAAGCCTCTATGTATCGTGATGTTATATCCTCAAAATTTGGGATTCCCATTTGTACATCTTCGATGGGGTATTTTGATAAAATTGCCACCCCATTATAGGTTTTTTGACCAAAAACTGCACTGTTATAGCCAAAATCCTCAAGTGAATAGGGAAACACTTGCGTTTCACATTTTAATTCTTGCAATAACAATATATCAGGCTGCTGATCTCTAAGGAATTCCTCAATATGAGGTAATCGAGCACGAACTGAATTTACATTCCATGTAACTATTTTCATAAGTTAAATCGAAAAAGAATTGCCACAACCACATGCTGAAGAAGCATTTGGATTTTTTATAACAAATTTTGCCCCACTGAGATCTTCCTCATAATCTAACTGAGATCCATTTATTAAACTAAGAGAAATAGAATCCACCACAACCTCAATATCATCTTGAATAAAAATTTTATCATCCTGCGTCAATTGCGCATCAATCAAAAAATTATATTGAAAACCAGAGCATCCTCCACCGTGTATTGAAACCCTGAATCTACTACCTTTTGGCTCAGTTTTAAGAATTTCTTTAATATGCATTGCTGCATTCGGCGCAATAATAAATGCCGCTTCCATGTTGCCAACTTCTATATAATTTTGTTAACTACTGATGTCACTATAAATTTTTCACAACAAAAGGGCAATTATGGCAGGCTCAGTAAATAAAGTTATTTTAATTGGAAACTTAGGAAAAGATCCCGAGGTTCGCAACGCACAAGATGGTTCGAAGATTGTATCGTTCTCTGTAGCAACAAGCGAAACTTGGAAAGATAAGCAATCAGGTGAGCGCAAAGATCGCACAGAATGGCATCGCGTTGTCTTATTTAATGATAAACTTGGCGAAATCGCAGAGAAATACTTACGCAAAGGATCCAAAGTTTATATCGAAGGCAGCCTTCAAACCAGAAAATGGACAGACAGCAACAATATAGAACGTTACAGCACTGAAGTTGTGCTTTCTCGTTTTCGAGGAGAACTCACTCTTCTCGATAACAGAGGTGGAGGAGATCATTCATTAGAAGGAGATACAGCTACCTCTTTACCTAGTCATTTCGACGAATTGAACGATGATATCCCATTTTAATTAACGAAATGGATAAGGGATCCAACTAATAATAGCTGGTTTGGTTGGATCTTTTTCTATCTCATCGGCCGTTTTACCAATAAGTCTATTACGCTCTCTTTCATCTAATTCATGATCATAGCAAACTGGGTCCCCCAGCGTGCGATAACAGTATAACTTTTTTTTTGGATGCTTTTTTTTGTTAGGATCATCTGGATTAGGAGCCCAATTTGCACTTTGCAATTCGTCAGAAGTCGGCCGAAACGCACCAAAAGGATTACATCCACTTAACAATAAACTTAGGAAAACAAGCAAAATCATGACTGCGTGATTTTTGAATTATACCTCTACTCATGCAAAATTCATGCCGAAACTGAGCGAGTGTCAGTAATTTTAAAATTTTCTGACAAGTAATCTTTATTTTCTTTTCCATTTAGCACCATAATTAAAAAAACAACTGATTTTGATTAATGATTACTCAAACACACTGGATTGCTTTTTTATCTATTATTTTTTTATTTTTAGCATTTGATTTGGGAATATTGAGTCGTCATCATAAGCAGCAAAGCTATAAAGAGGCTTTAGGGTGGACAATATTCTGGGTTGCCATTTCTCTAGTATTTAGCGGTTGGGTCTACATTTCATTCGGCTCTGTCGCATTTTTTGAATTTCTAACGAGTTATAAGATTGAAAAAATTCTGAGCGTGGACAACATTGTCGTCTTTGCTGTAGTATTTGAAACGCTTAATATCCCCCCTAAATTTCAACATCGTATTTTATTTATAGGAATTTTGAGTGCCCTTATTTTGCGCGGCTTAATGATTTTTTTAGGTATAGAACTTTTAGAAAAATTTAGCTGGCTTCTAAATATTTTTGGTGGCTTTCTAATTCTGGTTGGCTTTAAGCTTTTCTCTAATAAAAAAGAAGAAACTTTATCAACAAAAAGTAAGCTTTGGGTCTTTTGTAAAAAAATCATTCCTCTTTCCTCAAAGCTCTATAAAGATCGATTTTTTGTGATAGAAAATAAAAAGCTCAAAGCAACAACTCTATTCCTTGCTTTAATTTTAATTGAGTTTTCCGATATCATTTTCGCTCTTGATTCTCTGCCGGCAATATTTTCAATCACAACCAATCCTTTCATCATATACACATCCAACATCCTAGCTATTTTAGGACTACGATCTTTATATTTCGTGCTAGTAAAAATATTAGAAAAATTGAAATATCTGAGAATAGCCTTGGGAGCTGTATTAATATTAGTAGGGATAAAGCTTACTTTTGGCATCCATTTACATCCCTCTATTTCTCTTGCCATTATAACTTTCATCTTTGTAACTTCAATTATTGCTTCTCTAAAATCAAAAACTTAAGCTTTGGATTTGACAAAGATCTTTAGTTTTTTCCAAACTAGAGAGGAAAGCAAAAGATAATTCTTCTAAAAATGAAAAGACCTTTATCGCCGCATTTGCAAATTTACAAGCCTCAGCTGACTTCAGTTCTTTCAATATTGCACCGCATAACGGGGGTAGTTTTTTTAATGGGCTTATTCTTAGTTTGCGCATGGATTTACGCATTAAGCGAGGGGGAAGCATCCCATTCTTATTTTTGCCAATGGTTTTCACAACCACTTTTCAAAATTTTTTTATTTTCAATTTTAGCCAGTTCATATTACCACCTACTTAATGGAATACGTTATTTATTTTGGTCACTTGGTAAAGGATTTGATCTGAAAAATATTTACTATAGTGGTTGGGCTGTCTGCTTCTTAGCACTTATATCAACTATTATTACAGCGCTACTTATATGAAACCTTTTGCGAAACATTATATTCTACAACGAGTAACTGCATGTTTTTCTTTAGCTATTATTCCTTGGTTTTTATGGAATGTATTTTTCTTAAAAAATTCCCAATACCACATTATTGTAAAACATTTTACTAAACCCTCTTCGGTTATTCTTGTGTCATTGATGCTGCTTAGTGGTTTTTATCACAGTTATCTAGGTCTCTATAATATTTGCTTAGATTATCTTCCAAATCCAAAAATACGATCAATATGTATCTATGTAATAGCTTTATCTCTCAGCGCAGTAAGCGTCTTTGCAGTATTTTCTCTTCTACAGCTGATGATGACATAATATGACGTATTCCATTATCGATCATTTTTTTGATGTTATTGTGGTTGGTGCCGGAGGTGCAGGACTACGCGCAAGTCTTGGCATGAGCGAGGCAGGATTAAAAACAGCATGCATCACAAAAGTTTTTCCAACGCGAAGCCACACAGTTGCAGCCCAAGGAGGAATTTCTGCTGCTTTTAATAACGCAGAAGATGGAGACGACTGGCGCTATCATTTTTACGACACTGTAAAAGGCTCTGATTGGCTTGGCGATCAAGATGCCATTGAATACATGTGCAAAAATGCTCTTGATGCCGTTGTTGAGCTTGAACATATGGGCGTCCCCTTTTCACGCGACGAAAATGGTAATATTTATCAACGGCAGTTTGGTGGCCATACAATTGAATATGGAAAAGCCATGGCAAAACGTGCATGTGCCGCAGCAGACAGAACTGGACATGCAATTTTACACACGCTCTATCAACAATGCTTACGACATAATACTGAATTTTTTATTGAATATTTCACTCTTGATTTGCTTATGGATGATCGAGGTATATGCCGCGGGGTAATTGCATGGTGTCTAGACGACGGCACAATACATCGCTTCCGCGCTCATATGGTTGTGCTAGCAACTGGTGGCCATGGTCGTACTTTTTTCACATCCACTGGCGCACATACCTGTACTGGAGATGGAAATGCTATGGCCCTAAGAGCCGGGCTTCCTCTAGCCGATATGGAGTTTATACAATTTCATCCTACCGGCATTTATGGCGCTGGCTGCCTCATTTCTGAAGCTGTACGGGGAGAAGGAGGCTATCTCACTAATAGTTTGGGCGAACGCTTTATGGAAAAATATGCCCCCAAAGCCAAAGATTTGGCATCACGCGATGTGGTAAGTCGTGCCATTGCCATTGAAATAAAAGAAGGCCGTGGATGTGGCCCAGACAAAGACATCGCATTATTACATATGGAACATTTAGATCCAAAAATTATTGCTGAACGATTACCTGGCATGCATGAGACTGCTCGGATATTTGCTGGGATTGATGCAAATAAGGAGCCTATTCCTGTGCAACCAACTGTCCATTATAACATGGGGGGCATACCTACAAATTACCATGGAGAAGTTACCAAAGATTCTAAAGAATCAGTCGTACAAGGATTAATGGCCATAGGTGAAGCTGCTTGCGTTTCAGTGCATGGAGCTAACAGATTAGGCACAAACTCTTTACTAGATCTAGTCGTTTTTGGCCGCGCAGCTGCTATACGTGCAAAAGAAATCATTCGCCCAAATACTCACCATGTAAATCTGGATGAACATATCACCAAACAAATTCTCGATCGCTTTGACAAAACTCGGCGTGCATCAGGAACTTTAAAAACTGGATATATACGAACCCAAATGCAGCAAATAATGCAAAATCATTGTGGTGTATTTAGAACTCAGGAAAATCTTGATTTGGGAAAAGAAAAATTAAATGAATGCAAAAAAATGCTAGATGATCTCCAAATTAATGATCAATCATTGATATGGAACACCGACCTTGTTGAAGCGCTTGAACTACAAAATTTAATGATTCAATCGATTACCACTATTCATTCAGCAGCATATCGAACAGAGAGTCGCGGAGGTCATGCGCGAGAAGATTTTCCCAATCGAGATGATCAATCTTGGCTTGTTCATACTCTTGCTTGGTATGACGATAATCTGAATGTGAAATTAGATAAACGACCAGTACACATGTACACCCTCGCAAATGAGGTAGAAGCTATACCTCCTCAACAACGAATATATTAGGAGGATAAATGGTTCAGTTACGGCTCCCTAAAAACTCAAAAATTCAAAAGGGAAAAGTTTTTAAGGCAACAAGTAATTCTTCCTCCCTAAGGACTTTTCATGTTTATCGATGGAATCCTGAGGATAATCTTAATCCACGTATGGACGAATTTACCATTGATACCAAAGAATCAGGACCCATGATTTTAGATGTTTTATTGCACATCAAAAATAATATCGATAGCACTTTGACGTTCAGACGCTCATGTCGCGAAGGTGTTTGTGGTAGCTGCGCAATGAATGTCAACGGAACAAATACTCTAGCGTGCATAAAGCATATAGATGAAATTTCAGGACCAGTACATATAAGGCCTCTTCCTCATATGGAAGTCATCAAAGATCTCGTTCCAGATCTAAAACACGCTTTCAAACAATACGCATCTATCAAACCATGGATACAAAATAATGATAATCCAGCACGTGAACGCAAACAAAGCCAAGAAGATCGGGCAAAACTAGACGGTCTATGGGAATGCGTGCTGTGTTTTAGTTGCACGACTGCATGCCCGAGCTATTGGTGGAATAATGATAAATATTTAGGACCCGCCACATTACTGCAATCCTACCGATTCATCGCTGATAGTAGAGATACAAAAACAAATGAACGTTTAGACGACCTCCAAGATCCCTTTAGTCTATACCGATGCCATAGTATTATGAATTGCACAAATACTTGTCCAAAAGGATTAAATCCTGCAAAAGCTATTGGCAATATAAAGAAATTAATGGTCATAAAAAATTAACCAATTCTCTTTAAGATAGCACTAACGAAAAATAGTTCTTTCTGCCAAATGCTTCACAAAAAAATTGTTAAGATTTACGAATTAATGGAATCCAAACCTGGCCATTATTTTATTGGTGCAATCGTTTTGATAAATGCTCTTGTACTTGGTCTACAAACCTTTCAAAATATTCCCCCATATATTACTGAATGTTTTCATCATTTTGACAAAGCTATACTTGGTATTTTCATCGCCGAACTAATCATTAAACTATCTGTTGGGGGGAGAGCATTTTTCCGCAGCGGATGGAACATTTTCGATCTCATTATCATCAGTGGCTCCATGTTTCATCATCAGGATTTCTTACCTCTCTTGCGAGCTTTTCGGGTTATGCATTTAATGGCAATGATGGATGCTGCTCCTAAAATCCGTCATATACTTGGTGGATTCTGGAAAGCAATACCTGGAGTTGTGAGTGTATTAGGCTTACTTCTTTTATTCTTTTATATATTCGCTGTTCTAGGTGTTTTCATGTTTAGAGATCTTGGAGCTTCTGAATTTCAGCATATCGGCGTCTCTATGAAAACAATGTTTCAAGTATTAACTGGTGATGATTGGGCAAATGTAATGCGTGCTACGGAAAAAGTATCAAAATACGCCTGGGTCTACTTCATAACGTTTTATATCATCATGGTTTTCATCATTCTCAACTTGTTTATAGGCGTCGTTGTTGGAGCATTACAAGCAGCAGAAGAAGAAGTTTTTAATAAAAGCGACGATGACAAACAACTTTTGCTGCTGAAAAGTTTAAAAAAACAGCTGGATAGGCTCGAAGAAAAGTTAGAGAATAAAAAGACAATAAAATAATAAAATTTTAATAAAATAAAATTATTTGATATTAAATTTTAAAAAAGCTATACACAATATCCCGACAAATTTTTAAAAATATAAGGATATTTTGTGGTTAATTTTCTTTTTTCGTTTTTTATAGTTGCATTTCTTACACAAAATTTTGAAATACTTTATTCTTCTGATGATAAAGAAAATAACCAGAAAAATAAAAGGCCGAGACTTACTAAACTACAGGAATCTGCTAAAGGCACAAAAGATATCAGAGATTGTTTCAGGCCGAAAATTATTGAACAACAAAATGCAGTACATGCAGAAATTATGGATTCGGGCAACACCACAATTCAAACGACCTCTTCTTTTGAGCGTTTTCCTATTGCTCACCTGGTCACCTATGATGACAGTTGCTTAGCTCAAATACATACTGGCGAAAGCATGCTCTTTAAGCATCAAATTTCTGCTGAAGCATGGATAAAAGAAACGTTGGCAAAGCAAGATGTATTGCAATATGAAAAAGAAAGCACAAATTCAACTCTTCCTGCGCCTGAATTTGATCAAGCAAGAGCTAAAATCATAGCAGAAAATCCATTCGCGCTTGCTGACGAAATAATTGCAAAATTCAAATACGATTCTTGCTCGGAACAAACCGAGCCTCTTGATGATGGCCGTCATCTAGCAAGATTTTTAGTTAATCCTGAAATACACCATCATATCTTTAAATATTTCGATGACAAGGAATCTGCAAAAGAATGGGTAGATTCTCTGAAACAATATCAAGCCAAGCATCCACCTTTAACTCAGCAACAGAAAAAAGCTCGCAAAGAAAAACGATCTCTCATGAAACGCTTATAATTTCATCAATCTTTTGATGAATTTGCTGCTGATTACTAGAAATACGTGCTTGCAGACTTTTTACATAGTCAGCAGCTTCTTTTGGGTTCTTTAATAAATTTCTTAAGCTTTCCGCTAATTGTTCACCGTTGATTTGCTGACAAGGCATCCCCTCAAATAAATACATCATATCGTCCATATTAAAGAAATGAGGTCCCCATAGGGGAAAGGCTCCTATCATTGCTGGCTCTAACGGATTATGCCCCCCAATTGGCGTCAATGATCCGCCAATAAATGCAACGGTGCTTAGTCTATAAAACACCCCCAATTTTGCCATGGCATCAACAAGCAAAACATCCTCATCTTGCAAAAGATGATCTGAAAATTTAGCAATTTTTAGACCTTCAGTTTTCAATAAAATATCCTCACATCGACCAACATGCCTAGGCACAACAATGGTTAATAAAGAAGGGAAATCTTTTTTAACTTCTTGATGAACTCTAAAAATTATTTCTTCCTCACCTTGATGAGTACTAGCGACAACCCAACATACACGCTTTCCTATTTGGCTTTTCCAATGCTCAAGTTCGGTTTCATGAAAAGGTAGCACATCACTCAAAAGCTTTATGTTTCCTAATGTTTCCACATTCTCAGCACCTAATCCACGAAATCTTTTAGTAAATATGTCGCTTTGCGTATATATAAACGAAAAACACTTCCATAATTTTTTCGTAATACCTTTTATCAACAACCAGTTTCTTAAACTTTTCTCTGATAATCGCGCATTAAGCAAGATAACCGGTATGCTTCTTGAACGTAGTTGCCACAAAATATTTGGCCAAATTTCCGATTCCACAAAAAAAACTGCCTTTGGCTGCCAATGATCTATAAACTTATTCACCCATTTTGTTGCATCAAAAGGAATAAATTGATGAACTATTTTACTAGCATTAATTCTAGAACTAATTACTCTTTGCGCTGCTGTGGTAGTCGTGGTAACCAAAATATTGGCTGTTGGTTTTTGTGCCTGAATTTTTTGAATAAGAGGCAGCAAAGAAAGACTCTCACCCACACTTGCTCCATGCAACCAAATAACACCACCATCTGGACAAGGTTTTTTTATAATTCCATAACGCTCCTTATAGCGCAGTGAATCTTCCAGCCCTTTTTTTAAACGAAAATAAATAAAAAATGGTGCACTGACATGCACTAATCCTGACCAAATAGAAAGAAGAATGCGGTAAAAAATTATCATCACTTTAATGGGGCGACATGCTCTATATCAGTATCTGAAAGAGGTCTGGCTTCCTCCTCCAGCATAATAGGAATTCCTTGGCGTATAGGATACGCCAAGCGAGCCGCAAGGCTAATCAACTCTTGCGCCTGCGCATCGTATATTAAATTTGTCTTAGTAACAGGACAAACCAATAACTCGAGTAATTTTTTATCCACAATTAATGCCTTGTCATTGAAGGGCTAGCTCCTTCAAAATTTGCAAATTCAATAAGTTGAGTAATCATTTCTGATTGCAATTCTAAACTTGGAGCCTCTAATAAAGCTTGCTTTTCACGAGCATCAAACGGACAAACCATTGTTAATGCTGTAATCAATCTGGCGTCCGTTGTTTGATCTATTTCTTTCCAATTAGGCGCCACATCGTATTGACGAAAATATCCATCTAGAGCTTGTAGCAACCTCTCTCTGTTGATTTGGATATCTGCAACTTCTTGTAAATCTTGCAGATATCTATCATAAGCAACTTTTGCATTACGGCAGCCTGGCGACACTTCATTCTCTTCTATTATGTCAAATCTGCAGACACCCACTATATTCACTACAACCCGTTGCTCTTCCATTTCTATGATTTCTGTTATACGCCCTAGCGTGCCTGAAGAGAATAAATGCAGCTGCTTATTTTCTTTATAATTCTCATCCAAAATTGGTTGAATAACACCCACATAAACATCTTCTCTGATTGCTTCAGAGATCAATCTGAAATACTGCTCTTCAAAAATAGGAACCGTTAGCTGAGCACGAGGCATTAGAATCGACCCATAAACTGGCAACAATGACACTGTTTTTGGTAGCAAAATACCGGATTCGTGGTAAAAAAACTCCATAAATCAACCTCAGCATCAAGTAACTATCTATATAATAAGCTTTTTTGCAAAGCATTTCAATTCGAGCAATAAAATATTATTATCAATGCACGGAATCACTCTATGTTTTTTACAATTTTAGATGTAGTATTTCTTATTAGCATTGTCTAATGCAAATAGATCTATATAAGTGTTATTACAAAAACTACATTTTTCTGGTTTTTTTCTAATTGCCATCATCATAACTTGTGGTGCTTGTTTGTTTTTAGCATCCGACCCACTCCAGATGACGTTGCTCTTTTTGTGTGTTTTAGTGTTAGGCGCTTATCTACCTGTGTTCATCAGAGAAGAAGAAAAGCAAAAACAAAAAAATATTTTTATTTATCAAGCACAAGCATTGCATCAAGCAGTGGAACAATTTAGTGAATATGCAATCTTTTCTCTTGATGGGCAATTAATCAAAAGCTCTCATCCCCATTTGTATCCTAATCTCAATGATTTCATTGAAAAACTCGATAAAAAATTTCAAAAAAGCGCTCAATGGCCAATGCTAAAACGTTGGATTGAAGAATTGCACATGGGAGAATTGCTGTTAAAATTCTATCAACATTCAGATGAAAAACAGCGGGTTGTGCTTGCGCGAGTACTTACTCAAGATCTGTCACACTTCCCCATTAAATCAATTTTCATCGGCTTTGAAGATATCACCTCCCAGCTCAATGATATTATGAATCTGCAAGATGATTTTAAAACTCTTGAAAAGTTTATTGACCACGCGCCCTTCGGAGTTTTTTATCTAAATCGCTCTCGGCAAATCATAGCGTGCAATCAAACTTTGTGTGAATGGCTTAAACAACCGAAAGAAAATATTATTAATGCACGAATTGAGCACGCAATGGACGGGATTGAAGATCGACAAAATGCAAATATAAAGATCATACAAGTCAAGCCATTTAAATATCCGCCTTTTAAGGCAATATGGTTTCCTCCAACCTCATCCTCAACTGGAGCAGCTATTATTTGTAAAATAGATGGGCTAACCATTGATGAAAATAAAAACAGGAACGCAGAAGAAACATTTTTAAAAGCCTCCATACCAGCAGTTATCATCCATAAATCAGGAGAAATATTAAGCTTCAATCAAGCTTTTCAAGGCCTTATAGAAAACACTTTACCCAATACGAATGTTACTTCTAATTCTAGCTTTCTAACACTGCTCAGCCAAAACACACATGCACAACTAAAAAATGCACTAGCTTCTAACATATTTATGCCTGTGGAATTAGTTTTTCAAGACGCAAAAACACATTGTATTGCTTATTTAAGTCAAATTGATAAAGAGCGAGATGAGTATTTACTGCAGTTAATGGATATTTCTCAGCAAAAAAGATTAGAGCAGCAATTTATTCAATCACAAAAAATGCAAGCTGTTGGACAACTTGCTGGCGGAATTGCCCACGATTTTAATAATCTTCTAACCGCAATGATTGGTTTTTGCGATTTATTATTGCAACGATATTTACCTAATGATCCTTCGTATTTAGACGTTTCTCAAATAAAACAAAATGCTAATAGAGCAGCAAATTTAGTAAGACAACTTTTAGCTTTTTCTCGTCAACAAACATTGCAGCCAAGAATTGTTAATATTACTGACGCTTTGGCTGAATTATCCGCTTTATTAAGAAGACTTCTCGGTGCAAAAATAGATTTAGATGTTGTGCATGGAAGAGACATTTGGGCAGTAAAAGTTGATGTTAGTCAATTCGAGCAAGTAATTATAAATCTTGCCGTAAATTCTCGAGACGCAATGGCAGATGGAGGGAAGCTCACTATAAAAACTAATAATATTAGTAACTCGAAATCTATTCAAATTGGCCATGAGACAATGCCTGCCGGAGACTTTGTTATCATTGAAGTTACTGACACCGGAAATGGTATTCCTGAAGAAAACTTAGAACACATTTTTGAACCATTTTTCTCCACAAAAGAAGTAGGCGCAGGAACAGGACTTGGTTTATCAACAGTTTATGGAATCGTTAAGCAAACCGATGGTTTCATTTTTGTGGAAAGCAAAGAAAAAAAGGGAACAACTTTTAAAATATATCTACCTCGATACAATGGATCCGAAGATATTTATACCGCAACAACAGAAGTGCATAAAGGAGATTTAAGCGGTTCTGGAACTGTATTACTTGTAGAAGATGAAGATGCAGTTCGCATGTTTAGCGCACGCGCATTAAGAGAAAAGGGCTATGAGGTTATAGAGGCATGCAATGGCGAAGAAGCTTTAGATCTCATTCAAAATGGAGCGACCTTTGATGTACTTGTAACAGATGTTGTCATGCCACAAATGGATGGACCTGAACTAAACAAAAAAGTTAGAGATATTATTCCTAATTTAAAAACCATTTTTATTTCCGGATATACAGAAGATGATTTTCGCAAAAATTTAGGTGACGATACCAACATCCACTTTTTACCCAAGCCCTTTACCTTAAAAGACTTGGCTGCTAAGGTTAAGGACGTTTTGGGCAATTAGTTGAAAAAATCATGGAATCAAAAACAGATAAATCAAAAGCATTAGAAGCAGCTCTTTCTCAGATTGAACGCGCCTTTGGAAAAGGATCGGTTATGCGTCTGGGACAACGTGAAATAGTTGCTGAAGCTGATGTTGTTTCAACTGGATCTCTAGGACTTGATATTGCCCTTGGAATTGGGGGATTGCCTAGAGGTCGAGTCATTGAAATTTATGGACCAGAATCTTCTGGAAAAACAACTCTTGCTCTACACGTAGTTGCTGAAGCCCAAAAAGCAGGGGGCGTATGCGGATTCGTTGATGCAGAACATGCTCTTGATCCAGCTTATGCACGTAAATTAGGCGTAAACCTCGATGAGCTTTTAATTTCTCAACCAGATACAGGGGAGCAAGCATTAGAAATTGCCGACACCCTGGTTCGAAGCGGCTCAGTTGAGGTTCTTGTGGTAGACAGCGTAGCAGCTCTTGTTCCAAAAGCAGAACTTGAAGGCGATATGGGTGATTCACATATGGGGCTTCAGGCACGCCTCATGAGCCAAGCATTACGCAAACTAACAGGATCAATATCTAAAACTAATTGCATGGTTATTTTTATCAATCAAATTCGCCAAAAAATTGGGATTATGTTTGGTAATCCAGAAACAACGACAGGAGGAAATGCCCTGAAGTTTTATGCTTCTGTTCGTCTAGATATTCGACGCGTCAGTAGTTTAAAAGACCGCGATCAAGTTGTTGGCAACCAAACAAGAGTTAAGGTTGTAAAAAACAAAATGGCCCCCCCATTCAAAGTTGTAGATTTTGATATTATGTATGGAGAAGGTATCTCTAAAGCAGGTGAGTTAATTGACTTAGGCGTCAAAGCAAACGTCATTGAAAAAGCAGGATCATGGTATTCTTATGGCTCTACACGCATAGGTCAAGGTCGTGAAGCAGCCCGTCAATACCTAAAAGAGAATCCAGAAGTTGCTGAAACAATAGCGCGCGCTATTCGTGAACACTCCGGAGCCGTTGCAGACAGCATGATTGGTGCTGCTGAAACAGCTGCTGAAGCTGAGTAAAATCTTGTTTATTTCTGTCGGAATGTAATTCTTCCCTTTGTTAAATCATAGGGAGTCATTTCGATGGTTACCTTATCACCCATTAATACGCGAATTCTATTTTTACGCATTTTCCCAGAGGTATGAGCCAAGATAACATGGTCATTATCCAATTTCACTCGAAAGGTAGCATTAGGAAGGAGTTCTATCACAACTCCTGTAAATTCAATAAGATCTTCTTTAGCCATAATATAAAATATAAATGTAATACCTATAACTACAACATACACAAAAAAAATCAACTTATTTAAGGAGTTCTCTGCCTTTGTAATATTAAAAAAGTGTTTTTTTGCTACAACACTATAAAAAATTACAGGAAAATTTCTTGACTCTTAATAAAATTTTGTCAAACTACACGCGTGAACTTGATTCGAGCACCAATATAATAAAGGAGACACAAACAAAGCTTACAACCTCTCAGCGAGAAGCTGTAGGGCTGCTTTCTGTTGGTACATTTTTAGAATATTTTGACCTAATGCTGTATGTGCATATGGCATTCTTGTTAAACGATCTTTTTTTTCCTAACGTAGATCCGTTCACCGCATCATTGTTATCAGCCTTTTCATTCTGCTCTACATATTTTTTTAGGCCATTTGGTGCCTTATTATTTGGCTATATAGGCGATTACGTAGGCAGAAAAATTGTTGTTATTCTGACGACCCTTTTGATGGCTATATCGTGCGTTATCATCGCAACACTCCCTACATACGCACAAATCGGCATTACAGCATCTTGGGTAATTACAGCCTGTCGGGCTGTACAAGGAATGGCTGCAACGGCAGAAGCTAGAGGAGCTGAAATTTATTTAACGGAAAGCTCAAAACCACCCCTGCAGTATTCGTTAGTTGCTCTTATCACTGTATTTTCAGCCTTAGGAACAACAGCCGCATTGGGTGTGGCTTCTATTTTTACTAATTCTAGTATTTATAATGATTCATCAAGTTGGCGAATTGCGTTCTTGGTGGGAGCTGGGATTGCTTTAGTAGGGACAGCAGCGAGAACAAGTTTAAAAGAGGCTGATGAATTCACAAATAAAAAAAATAAACTAAAAAATCGTCTAGAAGACAATCAGATAAAAATCGAAGAAATAAATCATAAATATATTGATGAAAAACCCTCTATCATCACCTCTATTAGCTATTTCTTTATCCATTGCGCAAGACCACCTTGTTTTTACTTTATTTACATTTATTGCGGCGATCTTTTAAAGCAAAAATGTGGATTTTCTTCGGCAGAAGTTATTGGTCAGAATTTTTGGGTATCAATAATTGATCTGTTCGGTATAATTGCTCTTGCATACTTAAGCCTCAAAATTCATCCCTTCAAAATTTTAAAAACAAAATTTTATGCATTCTTCTTAATTCTTTCATTTTTTCCTCTTACATTGAATTATTGCCTAACCCCATCTTCTATATTGATTTTCCAGTGTTTAGCAGCTCTGTTTGTTTTTGATCATGTTCCGGCCAGCCCCATCTTTTACAAGCATTTTCCAGTGTTTAAAAGATTTACATACACCAGCTTTTTAAGCGCTTTAGCAAAACTTTTAACCTACTTAATAACCTCTTTTGGTCTTGTGTATACAACGTCTGTTTTTGGATACGGGGGATTATTTTGTATTTTTATGCCTGTCGGAATTGCTTTTTTTATGAGTCTTAGGCATTTCCAAAAGCTAGAGCACGAGGATCCGGAAGCTTAAATTGCTGATCAAAGCCACGACCTGAATTCTCAATTATTCCTGATACTATAGTTGCTTTACAGCATTCGCTATAGAGATAATCGCACAGATTAGGCAGCTTCATCATTTCGCTTAAAACCAAAAAGTATTTAAGTGTTTCCGTTATTGTTTTTTGAGCTTTTTCCTTTGAAACAGATTTGAGAGTTTGTATGTTATGCAATCTATCAAAAAGTTTAATAAGCAAAAGGTCATATTTTTTTTCAACCCATAACGTTTCGACTATTTCTGCGGAAGTAATTTTTTTATCTCCTTTAATGCGCGTCAATGAATTAACCTGATTGGCAATAGATAGATTAAAAATTTTGCTTATCATTTCAAAAGTCAAACTAGTATCCTCAATTGTATCGTGCAATATGCAGACAACAAGAGCATCTGCTTTAAACAGATAGTCAGAAACATTATAAGCCACTTCTAGAGGATGAGAATAATACGGTTCTCCTGATTTTCTTTTTTGTGATCCATGATATTTTTTTGCATAGTAAATAGCTTTTTTCACTTCATGTATATCAACTGATTGATCATTTTGGTTTTGATTTTTAAGAGAGATTTTATTCAGTAATTTTTCTGAATAAAAACAGCTATCAAATCTCAATTGCCAAATATCAATATCTTCCATCAGTATGTGCAGTTTTTAAATTCATGTACAGTTTGGGAGAGATTTTCTTTCACTACAAGTTAATTTTAGTTGATTCAATACCTATAAAAATTGATAGGTTTCAAGAACTAAAAATCTTGATCACACTTCAAGAAGTGGTAATGTTTTTAAAAATACACAAGAGAGATTAAAATAATAAACCGATAAAACATTGTTTTGCATAATTATACATGTTATGAAAATAAGCACTGTATAAAAATGTAGCAACAATTTGTATTTAAGAGAAAATATGAAAAACAGCAAAATTAATACAGCAATTGAGAAAATTAACACCATTAACACATCACAAGAAAAGATTTTTTCTACATTTCAAGATATTTGCCATGATTTTAATATTGATTCCTTCGCTTTAGCTGTGTTTGCTGGAAAGCAAAGCCTCATAGATTCATTTTGCCTGCATTGCACTTACCCAAAAGAATGGATAAGTCATTATCAAAATAGCCAATACCATCTTTATGATCCTGTTTTTGGAGCTTTACAGAAGGCTGCAGCTCCATTTGAATGGAGCACGCATAGTTTTAAAAATCTTCTACCGATCCAGCAACAGCTCATGAATGAAGCTTATGAGTTTGGAATAAAATTTGGCGAAACTATACCTCTTATACCACATCCAACATTTCACGGATTCGTAACAATTATTAATCAACCTTCGTTACACCCAGAAGCACTATATATGCTCTCTTTCGCTGCTAATATGTGTGCCAATAAACTTACTTACATACGTAATACTCAAGCTATAAAACTATTAACAGAAAGAGAAACGGAAATACTTATTCAAAAGTCAGAAGGAGTTGCCGTCAAAACAATTAGCCACAATCTAGGAATTTCACAAGCTACCATTACTTTTCATCTAAAAAACATTCGCAAAAAACTAGGCACGCAGTCGACTGAGCATGCCTTATTAAAATTTACCTCGCCAAAGCAACCATCAAGCATCTACTAATTTGCATCAAATGCGTGATGCCGCTTAAAAATCTGACCATCTTCGGCTTGCACTAAAAGCTGACCTTCGCCATCAATACCAATGACTTCCCCCCCTATAAACTCTGAAGCGCCCCAGCAAGAAATCGTATTTTGCGCAAATAACCACCATAATTCCTGTATTGATTGAAAATTTTCCAAATCATCTTTTCCAATAGCATTAATAATTGCACATCTTAAAGCGTTTACGTCAACAGCCTTATAAGCTTGCAAATGAGTGGCTGGCATCGCGGTATTATCTGGATGAGTAAATATATTAAGGCCAATTCCAACGTGTGCAAAAATTCCTTCTATTTCAACAAGAACGCCGCCCACTTTTTTATTATTGCATAGCAAATCATTTGGCCACTTAAGACCTATTTGCTGATTAGGCAAGAAAGACTGAAGAATTTTTGCAAGAGTAACTCCTACCGAAATAGCAAGCCTTCCTGAGAGAGCTATCTTTGGCAGCAAAAAGGAGCCCGTAAGGAATAAATTTCCCTCAAAGCAGTCCCATTTTTTTCCTCTTTGACCTCGACCATGTATTTGACAACCTGACTGTACCCAAAATGTCACATTGCCAGAATGAAGGTTTTTCAATGCTTTGCTGTGGTTTTGGGTAGAATCAATCTGCCAAATGTAAAAAAAATACATTATACCCTCTTGCCAGTGATCTTTATGATCAATAAAATAACGCTGTTAGTTTTTATTTAATTTTAATTTAAGGAGAATCCCATGTTAAAGCAAGTTCTTGCTATTCTTGCTATTTCTACTGCTGCTCTTGTAGCTGCAACAAATACTGATAAGCCAGCTGAAGAAAAAGTTGTTCCAGATACTAAAGCTGCTCCAGCGGCTGATGCTAGAACTACTGCTCCCGCAGCAAGCTCTGAAGTTAAAGAAGAAGCTGTTAAGAAAGTTGAAACTAAAGAAAAGAAATAATCTTTTAAGATTTTTTCTTTTAAAAGCCTCGCTTTATGCGGGGCTTTTTATTACTCTGGCACATCCCTTGCATGCATCGTTGGAAAAGGTAAAAAACAACGAGCTAAGGTATGGCCACACAACCAATATCGATTCAGGGCATAAAATCCCATACGCTTGCTCGTATTCATAATGAACAAGAACCTGCCAAATATATTCAACCAGATTCCAGATTTTCTTCTTCTATTAAAGAAGGAAGCGTCCGCCCACCAGTACATGAGGATTTTAATTCATTTTTAGCAAGCTCAACATTGCAGCTTGGACAACAGTTCTCAGAAGCAGCAACTGCAACAGCATCCTATCAAAGTCATCGATTTGGACCTGATCATAAAACATCTAGCCAAAAATCCATCGACATTTCGCAATCTAAAACTTTACCTGAAAAACCAGCGGCTATACTTGGCATGGATAAAATTGCGCCCTCCTCAACTGATGCGACAAAATCTTCAGAAAATTTTAGCTCATCAACAATGATACAGCTTCCAAAACAGATTATTGATAAAGGATACGGTTCTCGTGTCGTAAATAACCCATCCATAATCATGGCCTCTGCAACGGATGTAGAGCAAATTTCTATAGGATTAGTAAATGCAGTACATGAACGCCATCAACACCAGCGAGATAGTAATGATTCGCAAAAATTCAATGAACCGCATCAAAAAGCTTTAAAAGCCTCTTCTAAAATTGATCCCATATCACGTAGTGAGCATGCTCAGCTATTAAGAAGAGAAGAAATTGAAGCCTTAAGAGACGTAAAAGAAAAATTTCAGCAGCAGCTAAATGCTCAATATCCACATATTACAGTTCCATTAAAACACCCTGACGGAATTGTAGACATTCATATGCGTTTTGATAGAAAAGTTATTGATGAAAATAGCCCAAACGGATCTGTACGCATTATGTTTTCTGGTTCGAATGATCAAGTTGTAGCTCTATTTGCTCAGCATCGCGAAGAGTTTATGAAAATTATTACTCATGAAGGATATTCCATGGATCCTTCTAGAATGCAATTCAAAGGCCCTGGCCTCCCTAAATCTATAGCAATATAAGGAATCAAAATGACAATTACTGCAACAGGCACTGGCGAGATTCGCCCCAACAACTCTGCAGAGTATTTTGCTAGGGAAACTAAAGAAAAGAAATCTAGTGGCACTCCCTTTGATGAATTACTAAGAAATCCAAATCCTGATATAGATACACTTACCAAAGGTGAAGGTAGCCAATTAGAAAGAGATATTAAGAAAACCGTAAGAGGTATTCAAGAAATGGTTCTGGCTTATGTAAAAGGTCGCGTAACTTTAGGAGATGATAAATTCAACACAACCGATATGCTTAGGAGCATGCTGGATATGCTTAATGCAACTGGCAACATGCAAAGAGCAGCCCTACAAGAAGAAAATAACAAAATCCAATTGCGCAATACACATCTGTTGATGAGCCAACTAGTCGGAAAAGACGCTTTAGTTAAGGACAGCAAGCTAACACTTAAAGGAAACTCTGCAACATTTGCCCTAGAAATACCAGACGCAGGTATTGTAAAAGTAGCATTGCTCAATCGCAGCGGCGACTCCATAAGAACATGGGAATCAAACGAAGAACCTGGCATTAGAAACGTAAATTGGGATGGAATCAAGGATGATGGAGAAAAAGCTGAAGAAGGTGATTATTACATCCATGCCGTTCTTTCAAATGGCGAAGAAAGCGTAATTATCCCAACATATACGCAGAAAAGAATTGAACAAGTTCGCTTCGATCCAACTATTAATAGTAAATTCCCTACCTATTACAATGGAAACCAACCCCTTAAAAACATGCTGTCTGTTTACAGCGGCGGAGAATCTATAACCACCCCTACAACTACTGAGGTAGCATAATGACAGATCTAGTACCTCGTTATGACAATTCAAGCATCTCTAGCGCAATGACTAGAAATGCTATTGCCCTAAACAACACAGCCAAAGCAACCAATGATACAGCGCATAATTTAGCGGCAGAATCAACTGTCGCGGGACGCCCTCGTCATACTTTTCAATCCGTATAGTATTCATATATGGGTGGCGAGGCAGCTGGCCTTTTAGAAAACAATGTTCAATATTATATTCGAGGCGTAGGCGCTCCAGTTGAGTCCCTGGTAGATACTCACTTAGCGCTCTTAGGCGACTCGTCCTTTCTGTTAGTGCAAGACCCGGAAGAAAATACATATTACACCCGTGTTGGCTCTTTTCAACTTAACTCAAAGAACGAACTAGAAAATCATTTTGGTATGAAATTAGTGTATGTTCCAGCAGTAAATGGAGTTCTGCCAACAAACCTAGAAACTGCTGCCTTTAAAACTCTAGACTTTTCAGATATAAGTTCAGCAGCAGAACAAACTTCAGAAATAAAGTTCAGTTGCGGACTTAATGCTAAAGTTGGCGACAGCGTCACCAGAGCTGTCACCGTTCATGATTCTTCTGGTACCCCACGTACCTTAAATTATGTTTTTACCCGAAATGCTGATTGGGCGAGCAGCAGCGGAAGCGGGCAATCTTGGGCACTAACCGTTCAAGCACCAGCAGGATGTACCGTAAATGGGGCATACAGTGCTGGAACACCATCGAATTCATCTGCTGCCCAACCTGTTATCATTAATTTTAATGATAAAGGGTCCCCATTAAGTTTCAATGGTGAAGCTACAGCCCCTAATATACATATTACCTGCCCCGAAGATGCAACTATTACATCAGAAATGAAATTAGGAACGGTCGGCAAGTCAGATGGAATTATGGTGATAAAAAGCGGATCGTCCCGATTAAAAATTCAAGCTAATGGCCATTCTGCAGGGACCTTCAAATCACCGCAAATTGACGAAAATGGCAATATTTATGCAAGCTTTAACAATGGGCAAAGAGAGCTTGTAGGAAGAATTATCGTAGGACGCTTTAACAACCCTAATGGGTTGGAAATGCTAGATAAAGGATTGTACCTACCCAATAATAATGTTCAAAAAATAGGAACGCATGAATACTCTGTAGGATCAGGCTTACCCATTTATCATTACTTAGGAGACGGTGCTGCGGGGAAAGTTGCTGTAGGTGCACTTGAAAGCAGCACTATAGAAACAATTCCTCAAATGGCTGAGATGGTACAACGTGTTCAACAATTTAACAATATGACCACGTCCTTCAACTCTTTAAGTGAGGTTGCGGATTTAATAAATTCAATAAAGTAACCCTTAAGCGAGACTGTAGATTTCATACGTTCGCTTAAGAGAAACTAATCTAAAAGCCTCCTAAGCCAATTTTTTTTGGCTTAGTGCTTGCTTCTTCATTTTCGCTAGAACTAGCTATAGATTTTTTTTCCTTTTGCTCACCACTTTTTTTCCTAGAATTTCTATGCTTGTAAGTTTTTTTTCCAAATTGTGGAGCAATAATTTCAGCGCTTTTTGGATGATCTTGTGTTTTTTCTCCCTGATTTTTTGGTGTGCTATCTATCTTATTAAGTTCCTGATCTCCTGCTGTGTTACTCTGATTTTTTTCATCTTTGAAGCGCGAGTTCTTTTTATATGAAGAATGCCTTTTCTTGTATCTTTTATTACGCGGTTCATGAGCATGATTCGTCTTTACGTCTGCATCTTCTTCAGCTGATGATAAAGATCTGCTATCTTTTTTCTGCGCTTTTGAAGTACCTATCTTTGTTTTATTCGTTTCTTCATTCTGAACAATACCCTCTCTTACGCTGAGAATATCGATTCGGAAAAATGGAGAAACAGCCACATTTTCATGTACCACATAAATAGACACATCAAAACGACTTTCAATCAATGTAATTTCTTTGCGCTTTTGGTTAAGCAGATATAGATCTACTCCTTTTGGAGCGGCTGCTTGAATTTCTGCTGCCCTTCCTTTCACCGCTTCTCTTTCAATAGCTCGTAGTATTTGTAAAGATAACGATTCTATCGAGCGCACGATGCCTGTTCCATGACAATGAGCACAAGGTAATGTATGTGTTTCAATCAAACTTGGACGCAAACGCTGACGAGATAACTCAAGTAAACCAAACTGACTGATTCTACCTAATTGAATACGTGCACGATCTGGCTTTAAAGATTCTTTTAGTTTTCGCTCAACTTGGTTAATGTGGCTATTTTCTTCCATATCAATAAAATCGATCACCAACAATCCTGACAAATCTCGCAAACGCAATTGGCGAGCGATTTCTTGTGCTGCTTCTAAATTTGTCTTAAGTGCTGTTACATCAATATTACGTTCACGCGTTGATCTACCAGAATTCACATCTATAGCAACTAAAGCTTCTGTGTGATTAATAACAATCGATCCGCCCGAAGGAAGCTCAACTTTAGGAAACATCATTTTTTCAATTTGCTGCTCAACCTTAAATTTATGAAACAGAGGAACTTGTGCATCCTTGTAGAGTTTTACTTTTTTTGCGTGGCTCGGCATCAGAACTTTCATAAAATTCTTTGCCTCTTTATGAGCCTCCTCGCCCTCAACTAAAACCTCATCTATTTCGCGCGTGTAAATGTCTCTAATCGCACGCTTCACAAGATCACCTTCCTCATGAATAAGACAAGGAGCTATAGATTTTAAAGTCTTCTCACGAATTTCTTCCCATACATGCATCAAATATTCGTAGTCTCGGCGAATTTCAATTTTTGAACGCTCCTGTCCGGCAGTTCTAACGATCAAGCTCATTCCTTCCGGTATATCCAATCCAGTCAACACTTCTTTCAAGCGCTTACGATCGGAATCATCTTGGATTTTACGAGAAATTCCACCATTTCTATTGCCAGCATTTGGTATCAAAACACAATAACGGCCTGCCAAAGATAAAAATGTTGACAAGGCTGCGCCTTTATTAGCCCGCTGCT
>JACCDO010579047.1_pt1 | contig 65191 bp, 61 predicted proteins | sample 7446101 | NCBI WGS metagenome assembly JACCDO01 (sample SAMN15323440, study PRJNA562643) | freshwater metagenome | isolation source: river surface water | place: USA:Blue River Watershed | collected 2017-08-16 | reverse complement strand
GCCTCCGGCCGTTGTATTATTCGCGTGGGTAGAGTCGTTCGATTTCGGCCTTGCGTATGCGATAGAGGACTTCTTCTTCGACGCGGCGTACACCGCCAATGCGATCGGCGATCACGCCAAACAAAAAGATGATAAAGCCGATGATGAGGGCAGTGCTACCTACTGCCAGCGCTTGATCGTTGGTGGCAACTAGACCAAAAGAGCGACCGATGTAGACGTATGCTGCCCGCCCTAGCATGATGATGCCGCCCAACAAAAAGGGTAGTGCCAAATACGAAAAACTCTTGAGCGGCTCGTAGGTGGCATAGGTGCGGGCGATGGTGGCTGCTTGGCGTTTGATGAAGTTCCAGTTGGATGTAAACAGCCGCGATTCACGTGTCACAATATTGGTTTTGATGGGCACATGGTGGATGGCCAATTTGTGTTTGCCTGCCTGAATCAGCACTTCGATGGTATACGAAAAATCGCTGGTCACAAAGGTGCGCAAGGCGGCTTCGCGCGAGAGGGCGCGGAAGCCACTGACGGTGTCGGGCACATCCGTGCCTGACGCCCAGCGTACCACACTACTCCCGATGTATTGCAGGAATTTTTTGAGGGGCGAAAAGTGCTCGAGCTGTTGCACCTGGCGGTCACCAACCACCATGTCGGCTTGCTTGGCAAGAATCGGTGCTACCAAGCGTGGAATCTCGTTGCCCGGGTATTGATGATCGGCATCTGTGTTGACGATGATGTCTGCGCCGTGGCGCAAGCAGTTGTCGATGCCGGTTTGGTAGGCGTAGGCCAGCCCACGGCGTGCGGTGTGACTCACCACGTGGTCTGCCCCAGCGGCGCGCGCCACCGCCACCGTGTTGTCGGTGCTGCCATCATCAATGACCAACACTTCGACGACATCGATGCCGGGGATATTGCGTGGCACATGCTGAATGACTTCGGCAATGTGGTCTTGTTCGTTGAGTGCAGGAATTTGCACAATCAGTTTCATCGTGTCACTCCTTGGCGCCGCTTAGATGACGCGGTCATTGCCGCCATCGATGGGAATCTGGGCACCCGTGGTGCGCGCAAAGACATCCCCACACAACTCTACCACCAGTTTGGCCACATCGTGGCTGGTGATTGTGGTATGCAAAATGTTGTGCTTCTTGTATTCTTCCACGCTCATGTTGTAGTTGGCGGCGCGGCTTGCCAAGACCTCGTCGCTCCAAATCCCGGTATCAAAGACTTGATTGGGGTGCACCACGTTGACACGGATACCATCGCCGCCCCATTCGAGGGCAGCTACCCGCACCAACTGGGTCAGGGCGGCTTTGGAGGCCGAGTATGCGGCAGCACCTGGTCCCGGTGCAGGTACATTTTTGGAGCCGATGACGACCACACGCCCACCTGCTGGCGCCAGTTTGAGCAGGGCGTGGCATTCGCGCATGATGATCAAGTTGGCATCGAGGTTGATATGCATGGTGCGGCGCCACTCCAGGCTGTCATGCGTGCTAATCGGGCTACTTTTGGGAAAAATGCCTGCATTGAGTACTACCATGTCGATGCCCCCAAAGGCGATGACGCCACGATCAATGGCCGCTGTGATGGCTTGCTCGTCACCGATGTCGCAGACGATACTACACACGTCTGGGCTGGTAAAGACGTTGGGCAAGTTGGGGTTGATATCGAGGGCGATGACGGCAGCGCCTTGGGCTACCAGGGCATCCACACACGCCTTGCCAATCCCCGAAGCCGCCCCCGTCACGAGTGCCACCTGCCCGCTAAAGCGGGGTGGGCGGCCGAGCAGTTTGAGTTTGACTTGCTCGAGTTCCCAGTACTCGATATCAAACAAGTCGGCATCACCGAGCGGCGTATAACCACCGAGTTGTTCGGCAGCCACCATCACTGGGATACTCTGGCGGTAGACGTCGCCGGCGATCAGCGCCTCGCGCATGCGGCGCCCCACCGTCAGCATGCCCAGTTCGGGGTCGAGAATGATGCGCGGCGCCGGGTCAAGCATCGTCAAATCGCCGGCTACTGTGGCTTGGTGCGAAGTGAACCACTGTTGATAGCGTGCCACATAGGCGGCAACATCACGCCCAACAAGCGGGATTTGACGGGTGCGGATGATATGGTCGGGGGTGACACATCCGCGCTGTGCCAGTGTAGCGAGGTCGGCACGCTGCACAAATGACTGGATGACTTCGTCAGTGCGTGGCACGAGCAGCATGGGTGTACCTGCCACCTGTGACACGGCATGGCGCAGCTGGGCACGTGCGAGACGGGCAGGTGGCGCAGGCAAGGGTGCAACTGGTTTGAAACGCGTGTGGCGAGCCACGTATTGCTCCGCCATGTCAACAAACTGAATCATGCGTTCGTAGCTGACACGTGCGTCGTTGTCCCAAGTAAAGATGCCGTGGTTGAGCAGAATCAGCCCTTGGTGATGTGGTTTGAGCTCGGCCGCCAACTGCTGGGCACAGTGTTTGGCAAGGGCAAAGCCGGGCATCACATAGGGGACAACCAGCAGAGTGTCACCGTAGATTTCGTTGATGTAGCGCTGTGCAAAGGGTGTATCGAGCAGTGTGAGCACAGCATCAGCGTGGGTGTGGTCGACATAGGTGGCAGGGATGATGGCATGCAAAATGGCTTCAACCGAGGGAGTCGGTGCATTGGCATCGACCATGGCGCAACGCATCGCATTGACCATGGCTGCATCACTCAGTGTGTCGAGCTGTGCCATGCGTACGAGTGGGTCGAGGCGCACCGGCGCAAAGCCTCGCTCGCTAATCGATGCCAAATCGTGACCACTCCCTTTGATGTAGAGAATACGCTCTGTATCACCAAATAGATTGGTTTCTTGGACTTTGACCGATGTGTTGCCGCCGCCGTGCAACACCAAGCTGGCCTCGGCGCCAAGCAGGCGCGAAGTATAGATGCGCAACTGGAGTGGTGTTTTGCATGCCTGTGCGGTGTCTTCGTGCCAACGACTATGCATAGAGGAGTATCCCCGATTCACAAAATGAATGCATTGTTCTTATCCTAACACGAAAATCTGCCAAAAGATGAATCCCCTGTGCTACGGCACGCATGTTTGGTTATATAATGCAAGGCGTGAAACACACAGTATGGCTCACAATTGCGATGACGGTATTCGTGTTGGGAGTGGCAGGGTGCGGTACCGCCACGCCGGCGGCGCCGTTTGCGACACCGACGGCCGTATTGGCTGCGCAGGTCCTCGGTGAGACCGTTGTCACCACGCCGCTACCACTCGCACTAACCCAGTGGCGTTCACCAGATGGGCGCGTGCAGCTCCGTGTCCCACAAGCGTGGCCCGTTGAAAGCCATAGTGATGCGGGGCGTGCGTTGTGGATCTGGAATGCACCAGGGCAACGGGGTCTCATCTCACTGCTGATGATTTCGAGCCCGGTGGCGCTCCCCGATACGATGCGGCAAGAGTTGTTGCTCCAGACCATCAAAGGACTCAACGCCACCATCGTCGGTGATTTGCGCCAAGATGCGCGTGGGCGCCTGATTGCAGAAGCCACCAGCGTGACTCAGAATCGCGATGGTGCTGATATCGCCATGTGGCTCCAAGTTATTTTGCAACAGTTTGAAGACAGTGTGGCGATTGTGGTGATGAGTGTCCCCGAACGTGACATTGCTCTGATTCAGCCGTTGGTTGGCCAGATGTTTGACGAACTCGTGATTGCTCCACTCCCCACGGCCACTCCGTTGCCCACACCTACTCCTGCTCCCTATACCGCTGACACCTTTGATACGGCAGATGGTACATGGTTTGAGGGTGATGATGTGCGCCGCGCAATTACCGTTGCTGATGGCATCTACCGCATTTACTTGCGGATGGCTGATAGCTATTATCTGAGTGCGCCTGCTGAAATCGCCCGCACGGATCAGAAAATCGCAGTTGATACGGCGTTCGAGGGGGCTGCACGCATCGGTACTGCGCTGCGCTTTCGTGTGCGTGCCGATGACACCCGTGACTACGTGGTGTGCTGGATTAGCCCACTCCAGCGCTTTGGTTGCTTTCGTTCGGATGGCGACCAATGGCAAGCCGTCCAAGAGGTCACCGAAAGTAGCGCCATCTACCCCGATCGCACCAATCACATCGAGTTTGGGGTGCGTGGTACCCAATACACGTTTGTGGTAAATGGTGAGATACTAACGTCATTCGATACGCAAATGCCGGAACCCGGTGTGCCGGCGCTGTATGTCGAAACATTTGATGACGCAGCTGGTGGTATTTTTGATAATGTGCAGACATCGTGACGGCCACACATAGGGAGTAGCCACCGATGAGTAATGGACCAGATCCGCGCCGGACAGCGACACTTGATCGACTCGTCCCCGACGAAAAACTGATGCATGCGCCGGCTGCCAACGACCTGTGCAACCGCTTCCAGACGGTTGCCAAAAACGACCCCCAAGTGGAAACATACGGGCAGCTGATTCGTGCTGCCTATGCCATCGCCTACCAATCGCATGGCGACCAAACCCGCGACTCAGGCGAGCCCTACATCACCCATCCGGTGGCAGTAGCAACTATCTTGCTTGATTTGGCGATTGGCGCTGAAACAGTGATTGCGGCACTCCTCCATGATGTCATCGAAGACACCGACATTTCGTACGAACAGATTGCTGATTACTTTGGCGAAGAAATCGCCAGCCTGGTCGACGGTGTCACCAAGCTGTCGGAGCTGGAAGTGCGCCCCAAAGAAGAGGCCCAAGCCGAAAACTATCGCAAAATGTTCGTCTCGATGGCCAATGACCCGCGGGTGGTGCTGGTCAAACTTGCTGACCGCCTGCACAACATGCGTACCATTGGGGTTACCAAACCCGAAAAACAGCGCCGCATTGCCCGTGAAACCAGCGAAATCTACGTGCCGCTGGCACATCGCCTGGGGATTAGCCAGCTCAAATGGGAGCTGGAAGACCGGGCTTTTGCCGTGCTCGAACCCGAACACTACCAAGAAATCAGTCGCCAGCTGGCCATGCGCCGTGATGTACGCGAGCGCACCATACAGCGCGTCATGGAACGCTTGCGTGAGGTGTTGACGAGCGAGCACATCAACGCTGAAGTCTCGGGTCGCCCCAAAAACATCCACTCCATCTATCGCAAAATGCAGCGCAAAGGGGTGCGCATCGAGCAAATTTACGACCAGTTGGCGGTGCGCGTCATCGTCAACACTGTCCCCGAGTGCTACCAGGTGCTGGGATTGGTACATACTACTTGGCCACCGGTGCCGGGCGAGTTCGACGACTACATTGCTAACCCCAAAGAGAGCCTGTATCAGTCGCTCCACACCACTGTGCTTATCCCGGGTGGGCAGCCCTGCGAGGTACAGATTCGCACCAGCAAAATGCACGAAGCAGCTGAGCACGGCATTGCGGCACACTGGCGCTACAAAAACGGCTTCAAGTCGTCAGATGATTCGTTCGAAGCCAAAATCACCTGGCTACGCAGTCTGATGTCGTGGCGCAACGAAGTCACGGATGCCACGGAATTCGTGGAACGCCTCAAATCCGACTTCCTCGAAGAGCAAGTCTTTGTCTTTACGCCGCGTGGCAAAATTATCGACCTACCGGTAGGCTCGACGCCGGTCGACTTCGCCTATCGCATCCACTCCGACGTGGGCACCAACTGTGTAGGAGCACGCGTCAACAACCGTATGGTGCAACTCGACCATCAGTTGCAGACGGGAGACATGGTCGAAATCATGACGCGCCGCGCCTCCAACGGTCCGAGCCGTGACTGGCTCAATTTCGTCAAAACGGTCAGTGCCCGTACGCACATCAAGCGCTTTTTCAAGCGTGCCGACCGTGACGAAAACATCGACGCCGGGCGCGACATGCTCGAACGCGAATTCAAGCGCCTCGGACTCGCCGTGGTGCTCGACGAAGCGGCAGCCGTCATGGGCATCAAATCAGTCGACGACCTATTGGCACAGATCGGCAGTGGTGATTTGTCGGCCCGTGCCATCAGCCAAAAGGTGCTAGCCACGCAGATGCAGGCGGTGGAAGAAATCCCTGAGCCGCCCGCACCCACACAGCCCTCCAAGATGAGCGAGCAGACCAACGCCGATATCCGCGTGCGTGGCATGGACGGCCTGCTGACGCGCATAGCGCGCTGTTGCAACCCGGTGGTCGGCGAGGCCATCGCCGGCTACGTGACGCGTGGGCGCGGCGTGACCATCCACCGTGCTGACTGCCACAACATTCTCAATGAGCCTGACCGCAACCGCATCGTGGCGGTGACGTGGGGCAGCGTGGTGCCCAAGCGGGGCTTTTTGGTGCCGTTGCAGATCGAATCGTGGGACCGAGTCGGCCTGTGGCGTGATATTTCAAGCACCATCGCAGATGCCGGCATCAACATCGACGTGGTCGAGCAGTTGCCCACCCGCAAGGCCAACAAATCATTCCTGCGCGCGGTGATTCGTGTGCAGAGCGTGGAACAATTGACGCGCCTCCTCGACCGCCTCAATCGTCTGCCCGATGTCATCGACGCGCGCCGTGATACGGGGTACAATCCCGCGCGCGAACATTAAAGTAGGGGCGTCATTCCATGGCGCCCCGATGGCGTGGCACACCGTGCCGCGTGATTGCATGGCGCCCCGATGGCGTGGCACCCCGTGCCGCGTGGTCATTCCATGGCGCCGCGTGCGAAGAATCCCCCAGCATCATGCCGTGACGGCGTGGTGGTCGTGGCATCGTTTCGTCAAGGCACGAATATATCTGCGTTTCCTACGGAGAAGATGGCACCGGCGCGTTGCGCCGATGGCGTAGCGCCAAGGGGAGGTTATCGTCCTGCCATGACTACGGGTACGCTACAATATGCGTGGCGTGCAGTGTGTTACCAGAAAGATAAATGAGATGAAAAAAGTACTCTATGTGGACATGGACAATGTGCTGGTCGACTTCCAATCGGGCATCAATCGTCTGCCCAAAGCACTACATGATGCCTATCGTGGCAACTACGACGAGTGCCCGGGGATTTTTGCGTTGATGGATCCCATGGATGGTGCCATCGAGGCCTATCGCGAGCTGAGTGGGCTTTTCGATACCTACATTTTGTCGACAGCGCCGTGGCACAACCCGTCTGCCTGGTCGGACAAAATCAAATGGGTGCAACTGTACTTGGGTGATGTGGCGCACAAGCGCCTGATTTTGTCGCACCACAAAGACAAAAATCGCGGTCACTTTTTAATCGACGACCGCCCCAACAATGGTGCGCGTCATTTCAAAGGCGAAATCATCAAATTCGGCGACAAACACTACGCTGATTGGGACGTGCCCAGTTATCGCGATTGGGCAGCTGTGCTGACCTATCTACGTACGCGCCAGTAGGGGCGAATTATGGTTGCCCCTACTGGTGAATCGCACCTCTGCGTTACATCCGTGTAATCAAATGGTGCGGCACATCCACAAACAGGCGTTGTGCGGTGTCGGCGCCGTATGTATTGCTGACATAATCCCAAGCGAATCCCATGGCAGTAGGGCGGTAGCCGTCGCTGTGGGCGTCGCTGGCCACCAGGTCGACCAGCCCGTGCTCAAAGAGCGTGGTGCTGTTGGGCTCATCGACAGCCACCGCCGTGACCTGAAAGAGCACGCCGGCCTCGCGGATCTGCTGGAGCGCTGCGAGGTCGCGCTGGTTGTACAGGTAGCGTTCGGGATGCGCCAGCACCACCATGTAGCCGGCACTAATCAGTTGGCGAGCAACCGGCAAAAAACCATAATCGACGGCAAAAACGGGCATCTCAATCAGCACTGAACGGCTGCCGGCGAGGCTCAAAATCTGCCCAGAGGCTAATTTTTTGGCCACATCTGCCACAAAACGAATCTCCGTACCGGGCAATAGTGTCAAATCGAAATCTGATGCGTCTACGGCAGCCTGCAGGGCGGCCACACGCTCGGCGATGAGCTGTGGGCTATAGTGGCGCGAGGCGTCCGAATCAGGGCTGTGAGGCGTACATACAAGCGTTTTGACGCCGGCTTGCGCAGCTTGGCGCGCCATGTTGAACGACACATCAAAGGAGCGAGCGCCATCGTCGAGCCCATGCAAGATATGGCAATGAATATCAATCATGCTTAGTAGTACCCCGTGGCTTGGGTCATTTCGGCACCATTGAGCACCACACCGACGATGTGCGCTTTGGCTTTTTCGAGGGTGATGCGCGCCTGTTTGGCTTGGTCGCGGCGCGTGCGCCCAGCCTGCATCACCAGCAGTACGCCGTCGATGCGTGGCGCAAGCACCACAGCATCGCTGACGGCGAGTACGGGTGGCGTATCGATGATGATGACGTCGGCTTGGGTGCGCAGTGCCTGCAAAATCTCACCCATGCGCCGCGAGCCGAGGATGTCGGCGGGGCGCGGTGGGAGTGGCCCGCTGGCCAATAGCTGCAATCCGGGCACTGCTGTGGCTTGTAGGGGCGCTGGTGTTTCTGCACTGGCAAAGAGCATGCTCGTCAGGCCTGTGTCATTTTGCAGACCAAACAAGGTATGCAGGGCGGGGCGACGTAAATCGCCATCTACCAGGATGACCCGTTGCTCAGCTTGCGCCATAGTGATGGCAAGGTTGGCTGCTACCAGTGATTTGCCTTCGTCGATGCCAGCGCTGGTGACGGTGAGCATCTGCAGGTTTTGGTCGAGCCCAGCGAATTGGATGTTGGTGCGTAGACTGCGAAAGGCTTCGGCAGCTGCGGATTGTGGGTCACTGAGCGCTACAAGCGTCGTATTGGTGGTGACAGGCGTCGTCGTCATGTACGTTTCCTTGTCGGTGCACGGCGATCAGGGAGCGAGCTGCCCGCAGGGATGGCGCCGACAATAGTCAGCCCCACATGGCGTTCGACGTCATCAGCAGATTTGAGCGTGTCGTCGAGTGCTTCGAGCACAAAGGCCAGTAGAATGCCGATTATCAGCCCCAGAAATGCACCAGCTGCCACGTTGATGCGGGTCTGCGGGCGGTAGAGTTTTGGGGGCGTGGCAGGAGTAGTAACGCGCATGTTGATTTTGTCGGTACCTTCGAGACCATCGTTGAGCGAACTAACCAGGGCGGCCATGTTTTCGCCGACTGCATTGGCCAGGCGTGGCGCCATGTCAATATCGGGGTAATCAACTTGCACAATCATTTTGCGGTCATCGGCGTTGGCCTGAATGGAGATGTGCTCGAGCAACCATTCTGGTGAGCGGTCAAGCTGGAGTTGGGCGTTGAGCTTTTCGATTTGCGGACGCGCCAGGGCCAGCTGCTTGTAGCTGTTCATGTTGTTGGTGAGCACAATCGACAACCCGTTGTCGTTGCGGTTAGGCACGACCAGATAACTGGCTTCGGAGCGGTAGAGTGGCTCTTGCAGTTTGCTAAAGACGTAGGCGGCCACGGCAGTCAGCACCACGGCCAGCCCAATGGCGACCATTCGCCGGCGGAAAATACGGAGATACTCGGTCATACGCATAGAAAACGTCCTTATTGGCTACGCCGAAGCGCGAACAATAACCCGATGAGTGCACCAGCGAGTGCGCGCAGAATGGTAGTCACTACCAATGCACTCGTGTTGGACTGCCGTTGCGGGGTGTCCTGTTGGCGGAGCACCATGATATTTACACCGGTGTCACCACTCGTCTTGCCCCATAGCAGTGTACCATCACGGCTGAGGACTGCAAGTGCTGCATCGCGAATCGGTACGAGCTGGCTGGGGTCGCTGCTCCGCGCAGCAATAGTCACCACACGGTCAGTGTTGCGCACATCGAGGGTGGCAGCCACGGTAGCAACATCCACCGTCCCGAGCAGTGTGGCCACGCGCTGGGTGAAATCCTGACCACGACTGACTGCGGGGAAGTCGTAGGCCAGCGTGTCGCCGGTGTCGTTCATGGGGGCACGACTGGTGAGCATCACCTCCACATTTACCGCATACACGGGTGCCTGTGCGAGTTGCGGGATGAGCGGCACCACTGCCAGCAGCAGTGCGGGCACCAGCAGATACCACCAATGATGGCGAATGCGCGCCATGATACGCCATATATCGTTCACGGGGTCACCTCACACGTCACAGTCGCCATAAAATCACGTATCCGCTGCATAAATCGGTCGCGTCCGAAGGATTCTGCATGAGTACGAATGATGTGTGTATCCCAGTGATGATTGGCCAGCTCGTGCAGTGCGCTCATCAACGCTTCGGGTGTTTGCTGGTCAAAAAAGATGCCCGTCTGGCCGGCGTTGACCGTATCGAGCGCACCACCGGCGCGGTAGGCAACTACGGGGCGGCCAGCCGCCATCGCTTCGAGCGGGGTGATGCCGAAGTCTTCTTCGCCGGGGAACAAAAAAGCACGGCAGCCATTGAACAACGCCTGGCGCTCAGCATCACTGACGCGCCCTACAAAGCGCACACTCGGCCCTGCGATGCGCATCAAGGCTGCTTTGTCGCGCCCATCCCCAAAGACCACCAAAGGTAGATCGAGTGCCGTACAGGCCTGTATCGCCAGGTCAATGCGTTTGTAGGGCACCAGGCGCCCCCCTGTCAGCAAATAATCGCCAGGTGCTTGCGTGTTGATGGGGGCCAGGTCAACGGGTGGCGGGATGATGGTCGCATCACGCCCATAATAGGTCTTTATGCGTGCAGCGACCACCTGTGAATTGGCGATAAAGTGGGTGACACCAGTGCTGTTTTGGATGTCCCAGCGTTGTAAAAATTGCAACAAAAAGCGCATCACGCGTTGGGTGATGCCTTGGATGCGCTCACGCGCCACATAGGCGTCGGTCTGCCACACAAAGCGCATCGGCGTATGGCAGTAGCAGATGTGTACGGCACCGGACCGCACCTGTACCCCTTTGGCGTAGGCACTACTACTACTAATGACCAGGTCGTAGTCGCGAAGATTGAATGTGCCAAATGCCATCGGGTAGAGCATGAAGTAGTGGCGAAACAGCCGACGCCATGCAGGCAGATACTGCATCCATGACGGGCGGATGTCCCAGGTGCGATATGCGCTAGGCATGGCCTCGGCCGCATAAATCGAGGTGTAGATGGGGGCTGTGGGTGCAATATCGTGCAGTGCTTCGAGCACGCGTTCGGCACCACCGTATTGGTTGAGATAATCGTGTACTAATGCAATTCGCACAAAAACTGCTTGCCTCTTCACAGAATGCGATTATCCTATTATAGTATGATGGCGCAATGATGCGACGTGTGTGCGATGAACAAATAGTGAATGTGGTGAAGGAACACAGATGAACATGTCCGAACAAGAGTTGCATGAGCTCTTTACCAGTGCCAGCATGGGTCATGTCGCATATCGTGCATGGGCAGTGCAAGCGCGCCGTGAGCGCCGTTTCAACATTGCGCGCCTCTTTGATGCTTTGTGCGAAGCACGTGGAGCCCGGGCAATGCGTGCATTTGTACGTGTTGGTGGGGTTGAGGCGACTGTACAAAACGTCGACCATGCGCTCCACGGCGAAGAACCGCAGCCTGTGGTCATGCAACGGATCACAGGGACGTCAGTACAATCACGCGAATTGTTGGGGCGAGCCGCTCGTGCAATTGCGCAAAATCGTGATTTGCTCGCCGATGAAATCGGCGATTTGTATGTGTGCACGACGTGTGGCGAGACTCGTGAAGGCGCACTCATTGGTGCGTGTCCCGTCTGTGACACCGTGCCCGAAGCCCACAAAGCCTTTCTGGCCATCGAATCCATGGGTACACTCGGTCCCCATGCTATCATGCATGCCCTCGAACACAGTGAACAAACGTTGCGCGCCATGCTCCAAGAGCTCGATGAGTCGGTGCTAGTGAGCCCTGGTGCCGACAATGCGCCATCGCTCAAAGAAGTCCTCGGCCACCTCAACGATATGAATCTGGTCTTTTGTGAGCGGGTGCGACTCATTCTCGATACTGACAACCCGGAATTGCCGTCGGCGCACCCGCCCCGCTTGAATGCGGCAGCCCACTACCGCAGTCGATCGATTGCAGTCATCCTCGAAGTATTCCATGATTCACGGCGCGAGTGCCTGTTGTTGCTCCGTGGGCTGACCAGTGCGGCGTGGCATCGCCATGCCACCCATGTGACCTACGGCAAGATTAATCTGCTCCACCAAGGCAACTGGATGGTGCAACATGAACGGGCCCATCTGGTTGAAATGGCGCAACAACGCCACGACCTACTGCTCCAAGCCGGCAAAGGGCAACTCGATGCCAACCGCCCAGATCTGATTGGCGAACGCAAGAATGAAGGCGAATAATCTGTCGCGTGTGGCTCTCGAAGAATGCGCCCCGAATGTCTTCATCGTGCATGACATTCGGGTGCGTCCTTTTTTGCACGGCGAAGGCAACTACGTGGGGAATCGCTTTGTCCTCACGTCGTGGCGCCGTGATGGCCTCTTTGCGCGTATCCGCGAACGAGGCCTCGATGTTGCATCGCTTGATGTGCAAATTGCTGCGCTCCCCGCGTTGCCTGTCATGCCACCCCTGGTCGATGCTCCGCGCTGGCACCTGCTCGGTCACGACGATGAGCGTTGGAGTTACTACGATGCCACCACCCGCTCGATTGCAGTATGTGCGATGACGCCCCACCGCGAGCGTATGGCGGTGGCACTGATACCGGGTTGGGTGGTGCGCCGCCGTCGTGGTCGTGGTGCCGGTGAATGGTATCAGACTGCGCCACAAGGTACTGACACCATCCAGTTTAGTCGAATCGACGAAGATACCGCCGTGTTGTGTGGTTTGGCTCAGGCAGCGCTTCTGCACCATGCGCCACTGCCGGTAACTGTTGTCGCACCTGACATGGTGCAGCTCGTCACCCCGGTACTGCCACAACGCTACCAGCACTGTGCCAAACGCTGGGCAACAGGTATGCGTGACGGTACTACGTGGCAGATGCCCAGCACCCATCTCGACTGGATGCAACGCTTATTGCGCCGCCTTGCTATTGCTGTAGCACCACTCCCTGAAGGAGATACCAATGCCTGATTATCGTGAAATCTATCAAGATGCCGATCACGCTCGTCGCTATCATACCCTCGTCTCGCGCGAGGATTACCATGGCAATTTGCTCCGTGAAATCCAGCGCCACTACGATTTGCGCTCAGCCACCGCCCTCGACATGGGATGTGGCACTGGGCGCGTCGCCGCCCTTTTGGCTCCCCACGTGCGATCACTGACTATCAGCGACCGCGCTCCGGCCATGCTGGCGGTGGCACGCACCCATCTGCCGGCCACTGTGACGTCAATTACTGCCGATAATCGTGCCATTCCTCTGCCCGATGCTTGCATGGATGTCATCACCGCAGGGTGGAGTTTTGGGCATGCTACAGAGTGGATCCCAGGCGCATGGCAAGCCGATGTGCGTGCTGCGGTGACCGAGATGCGCCGTCTGTTGCGCCGCAACGGTGTCGCGATTATTTTTGAAACACTCGGATCTGGTGTCGACCAGCCAGCACCACCGACTCCCGCCTTGGCTGCCTGCTACGCACTCTTTGAAGAAGAATTCGGCTTTGTGTGTACGCCTATTGCGACCGACTACCGCTTTACGTCAGCTGCCGAATGTGCGGAGCTGACAGGATTTTTCTTTGGGGTGGCCATGACCGGTATCCCGCAACCGGATGGGAGCGCCATCCTGCCTGAGTGGACGGGGGCTTGGGTCTATCGGCGCACCTCGGTATAATAGTCACGGTGCGTTTTTTATGAGGAAACACAGCATGCGTGACATGGTGGCAATCTGGGTGGGCAAACTGGCTGGTTGGTTGAGTCGGCGGCTGGGTCGTGGTGGTGGTACCACCATGCCCGGGTCGCTGGCACAGCGGATTGCGCCCCACATGTTGACCAATCTGACGCGCCAGTTGCCACGTGGAGTGATTTGCGTGGCAGGTACCAACGGCAAAACGACCACCACGCGCATGATTGCCGACGTGCTCCAGGCAGCTGGCTGGCGCGTGCTCCACAATCGCTCGGGCGCCAATCTGATAACTGGCGTCACAACAACCATGCTGGCGGGTGCCGATTGGCGCGGGCGTATCCATGCGGATGTTGCCCTCTTTGAATGCGACGAGGCCGCCTTGCCCCAGATTGTGCGCGCCACCCAGCCACACGTGGTGCTGTTGCACAATTTGTTTCGCGACCAGCTCGATCGATACGGTGAAGTCGACACCATTGCGACCAACTGGAGCGCCGCACTTCAGCAGCTTGCCGATACTACCACAGTGCTCTACTTTGGTGATGATCCATCGCTGGCACGCCTTGCGCAATCATTGACCTGTCGGGTGGTGCCTTACGGCAACGACGATGTGACCAGTGCCCGTGATGCGGTAGCACACCTTGCCGATGCTGGGTTTTGTCGGTGTGGCACTGCTCTGGTCTACACGGCGCGCTTTTATGCGCATATTGGTCATTATCACTGCCCTACCTGTGGTTTTGCCCGCCCACAACCCGTCTACGCCATGACACATCTGGTGGCAGACGGCTTGCTCGGCAGTCGGCTCACCCTACGCACGCCGCAGGGCGATGCAGCTGTGCTCCTGCCATTGCCTGGTCTTTACAACGCCATGAATGCGGTGGCAACTTATGCCTGTGCTGCCGTGCTGGGGATTGCACGTCATGTGGCTCCTGCCCTCGGTGGGATGCAGGCCGCCTTTGGGCGCTACGAAGTAATCCCTGTGCATGACGACCGACACGTCGTGTTAGCACTCATCAAAAATCCAGTAGGTGCCAGCGAAACGATACGCATGTTTGTGGATGCCTGGACAGCGCCACAACCCATTCTAATCATCATCAATGACCGCGACCAAGACGGTACTGACGTATCGTGGTTGTGGGATGCTGATTTTGAACAACTTGTGCCATGGCTCACTCACGTCGTGGTGAGTGGCACTCGCGCCACCGATATGCAGGTACGTATGTACTATGCAGGCATGGCACCCTCCCATATCACGTGCGTGGATGACAGCGCTGCTGCATTGGATGCTGCCTTGGCACGGGTGCCGAGTGGGCAGACACTGGCCGTATTGCCCACCTACACCGCTATGATGGAGCTGCGTGCTGTGATGGTGGCCCGTGGCTGGGTGGCTCCGTTTTATGCCGATTAAGTGACTATACCTGCGCCACCGCGATGAGAATGGTATGATGGATGTAATTGTTGCAATGGAGTACTGTACATGGAATACACGCACGATCGCTTGATGCGGCAGGCACGCGACGCTATCGTGGCCACCGGTTTGGCGAGTGCCGACCAAGTCGAGCTCGTCGCCCCCAAGCCCAATATTCCCGCTGATCTGGCCTTTCCCACCTTTAAAGCCGCGCGCGAACGCCAAATTCCGCCGCCGCAGCTGGCGCTAGAGCTGGCACAGCACATCGTTATTCCTGCAGATTCATTGCTGAGTGGAGTGACTGCAGCCGGGCCGTTTTTGAACTTTACCATGAACGTGACCAATTATGCGGCCGGGGTCATCGACGATATCCGGCGTATGGCACAACACTACGGCAATGACGACATCGGCAACGGCAAGCGTGTCGTCATCGATTATTCGGCGGTCAATATTGCCAAATTGATGCATGTGGGTCATATTCGCTCCACAATTATCGGCCAGGCGCTCTACAACATCTTTCGTGCCTTGGGCTACACGGTCATCGGTGACAACCATCTCGGTGATTACGGCAAACAGTTTGGCATGAATATTGCGGCCATCGTCAAATGGGGCAAACCTGCAGGCCAAGACGAAGAAGCCCTCGCCCAGCTCGATAAACTCTATGCGCAATACTCGCGCGAGGCCAAAGAAGACAAATCCATGGACGACGAGGCTCGTGCCTGGTCGCTCAAACTCGAACAGGGCGATCCTACTGCGGTCGAACTGTGGCAGTGGATGGTCAATTTGACGCTGACTGCCATCCAAGAAAACTACGACCGTTTGGGCGTGAAATTCGATCACGCCTACGGTGAGAGTTTTTATGCACCCATGAATGCTGGTGTCATCGATGATGTGCTCAAAAGCGGCTTGGCCTACCGTGATGAGGGTGGTGCAGTGGTGGTCACCGAGCTTGAGCAAAATATGCCCACCTTTTTGTTGCAACGGAGTGACTCAGGGACGCTCTACCACACGCGTGACATGTCGACCATCAAGTACCGCATGGCTGAATTTGCACCCACGCAGATTATCTATGTGGTGGGTGCCACCCAAGAGCTCCACTTCCGCCAGCTCTTTGCATTGGCACGTGCAGTCGGTTATGTGCCTGCTGACGTGGAATTGTCGCACGTCAAATTTGGCACGATTTTTGACCAGCACGGCAAACCACTCTCGACGCGTGCGGGCAACATGATTTATCTTAACGACTTGCTCAATGACGCCCGCGACCGTGCCCGCCAAGTGGTCGATGCCTCAAGTCCCGATTTGCCTGAGACCGAGCGTGCTGATGTTGCCGAAAAGGTGGGTATCGGCGCCGTCATGTACAACGATCTATATCAAGACTCACGTCGTAATATTACGCTGGACTGGGATCGCATGTTGGCTATCGAAGGCAACAGCGCCCCCTACATCCAGTACATGTATGCCCGCTGTCGCTCGATTGTGCGCCGTGTGCTCGGCGATCAGGCTGATACCACGGTGATGGCTGCCGATGCGACTGTTTTGACGCATCCATCTGAGGTCGATTTGATTCGCCAGCTTGCCAAAATGTCGCACGCCATTCGTGATGCGGCGGACCGCTATGCCACGTTTGTGATTGCTGAGTGGTGTTACGACACGGCCCGGGCATTTGCAGCGTTTTATCGCGACTGCCCAGTGGTCAAAGCAGAAGACGACGTATTGCGCACCGCCCGCCTCGCCCTCACTGCGGCTACCGCGCAAGCACTACGCAACGGCCTTGGCTTGCTCGGCATTCGTGTGCCTGAGCGCATGTAAGGAGTCTGCATGAATCTGCGCAACTATCACGCGCTTTTGCTCGACATGGATGGAGTGCTCTATCGTGGTCATGAGCGTATGCCTGGTGTGGCTGAGCTATTTGCCTTCTGTGATGCGAATGGCATCCAGACGGCCTGTATTACCAATAACGCTACCATGACACCGGCACAATTTGCCGACAAGCTGGCGGGGATGGGCGTCACCTACCCGGCACGCAACATCATCAATTCACCCATCGGCACGCGCTTGTGGCTCGAGACACAAGCCCCACGCGGTACCAAGCTTTTTTGCATTGGTATGAATGGTTTACGCACGGCGCTCTTTGATGATGGCTATTTTGTGGAAAGTGCCGATGCGCCGGCCTTTGTGGTCGTCGGTCTTGACACCGATGTCACCTATGCCAAATTACGCCAGGCCTGCTTACTTATCAATGCCGGCGCACGCTTTATTGGTACCAATCCTGATGTATCGCTCCCCGTGGCCGAGGGGCTTGTACCCGGGTGTGGCGCCCAGTTGGCGTTTTTGCAGGCCGCCACAGGTGTTGCCCCCTTTGTCATTGGTAAACCAGGTGCGACGATGTTCCATATCGCGATTGCGCAGCTCCAGTGTGATGCCGCCCGCACGATTGCGGTGGGGGATCGTCTCGATACCGATATTGCAGGATCACTGGCGGCCGGGCTGACCTCGGGGCTGGTGCTGACAGGGGTGGCCACTCGTACCGATGTAGCAGCAGCAACACCCGATCAGACACCCCACGTCGTCTATGCCGATTTGCCCGAGTTGGTGGCCGCATGGAGCCGTGATTTGGCGTAATGCAGTGCAACACATGCGGGCGTGGCACCAGCCACGCCCGTGATTTTTTGCGCAACAGCCGAATCAGCCGCGTCTGGTCAACAACAACCCACCCACGATACCAATCATGCCGATGCCATCACGCAGTGTAATCTGGTCACCGAGGATGAAATACGCTGAAATAACGCCACACGCTGGCAACAAACTAGCATAGATGCCAGTCCGGGTTGGTCCCACCTTGACGACACCGTTGTACCACAGGATGTAGGCGATGGCGATTGAGAAAATCACCGAGTAGGCCATGCCTAACCAACCATCCCATGGTACAGCCAACCAATCGACTGTTAGTGCTTCTGCCATGCCGATGATTACGAGCGGCACAGCCCCCACCGTCAAAGTTAGGGCAGTGACGCGCAACGGTGAGTATTTGGCCAGCACGGCTTTGGCACCAATGGTGTAGTAGGCCCAACAGGCTGAAGCAATCAAGACAAAAACGTCGCCGATGAGATGCTCGGTGGTAATCACCTCGCCGTTAAAGAGAATCACAAAGACACCCACAAACGAGATGACGATACCGATCCAGCCCCGCCATGACAAGCGTTCCCAGCCGCGTATTTGACTCACTAGTGCCACCCAAATCGGGGTAGTCGCAACCAACAACGCGGCATTGGAGGCACTGGTGTAATTCAGTCCAATCATGAAAAAGAGCTGGTAGCCGGTGTTGCCAATCAACCCCACGAGGATGATGGGTCGCCACAAACTCCGCTCAATACTGACATCACGCTCAATAATCCAGACCACGGCGAGCATCAAGATTGGTACAAACAAGAAACGTAGCGCGGTAAATGCGAGTGGTGGCACATAGGTGAAGGTGTGTTTGACCACAGGCATGTTGATGGCCCACATCAGAATTGTGGCAATCAGCCCGACATCATTCCACGAAATACGACGGAGGTGGTGCACCAGTGTCCCTTTCTACTTGGGCAAGTTTTTGAGTGCGATATACGCGGGACGTGGGCTCCAGTCACCGTTGAGTACGCCAAATGAGGCTTGTTCGTGCAGGGGATTGTTTTCTGCCTGCCAGGGAATTGCAAAGTTCAAATTCCACACAAACATGCCAGTCAGCCACGACGCATAGTGGGTACGGGTGTATGTGATTGCACGCACGATATAGTCGGCCTGTGTTTCGTAGCTAATCTGGTTGCCGAATTCGTAGTATTGGCTCGTGTTCTGTGTGGCCCAGCCAAATTCTGTCACCCACACCGGTTTGCGTGCAATGCCGTGTTGGAGCATCAATGCACGCACGTCTTCGACGCGGCGGAAGTAGAATTCACGGCTGGTCACATAATTGGGTCCAGGACCAGGATTGTCGGGCCACAGCGTTTCGGGTGGGTTACTTGCAGCACCAGGATGCACCCCCACAATATCAACCACCTGTGCAAAGCGAGGGTCTTGGAACATGCCAGCATAGAAGCGCGTATCACTCATCGCAACCGTCGGCCAGTTGGTTTCGGTCGAAGCCAATGAGCCTGACACCACCAATGCGTTTGGGTCTGCCGCATGCACTGCTTGCGCGGCACCAAACAGCATGTCCATGTAATAGCCTACGTCACTCACCGTACCACCGTTTTCGATGGCCAAGTTTTGTTCATTCCAGATTTGGTAGGCTTTGACCCGTCCTGCGTAGCGACTCGCCATTTGTGCCATAAAATCATTGAACGTGGCGAAATGGGTACGGCTAGGCATGCCGTGGAGCCCATTGTCGGTGGCCCAACGCGGGGCTGCCACCACACTAAAGAGTAAATTAGCCTGCCATTTCCCCGCATCTTCCACAATCGCATCGAGCTCGCCCCAGTAAATCGCCCCCGATTTATCGTGCAAATCCATCCAGCGCACCTGTTGGCGAATCCACGGCATGCCGGCATTCATGGCCAGCCGCATTGCTCGTGGGCGATCCTGCCAAGTGGTGCCGTAGTTGCCGCCATACAAGACGGCGTTGAAGCCGTAGACCATGCCCGGCAAGGGATTTTGCGCACCCGGATCTACCGGCGTAGTCGCAGGCGTATTTACCACTCCGTTGACCTGAAACGCAGGATTACTGGCATGGTGGGTGGTCGCATATTCACGCCCAAGCAAACCAAGCATGATGCGGTACTGCGGGTTTGCTTCGTCTGGGTGCCATTCCATCCGTTGGCGTTCGAAATACTGCACCCAGTAGCGTTTACCATCTGCGCGATTGATTTCTTGGAATTGTTCGGAAAGTGGTCGCCCAAAAACACGGAGCCCACCGTTGTTTTGATAAAAGGTGCGGAAGGGTGCCGGGCTATTGCGGAGTGTGTGTTGGGTCACGCTATCAAAGCTACCATCGGCTGGGTCACGCACCGCCACAAAGGGTGCTTCGTCACGCCGGGCAGCAACGAGCGTATTGCCGAGTAGCCGTCCTTGCACGTAGTAGGGCGTTCCAGCCAGGTCGGGGTTTTCTTCGAGGATGGCACGTTCGAAGTATTGCACGCGGTAGTATTCACCGGGATTGCTCAGGCTTTCTTCGATGAATGGTTGTGAAATCGGCATCCCGTAGACAAAGAGCGCATTGGGTGTGTTCACCCAAGTCGTGTAGAAGTAGTTGCTGATGGTAAAGCCGGTTTCTGCAAAAGTACGCTGACCACGTGTACGCTGTGAGGCGGGGACTTCGGCAGGGCTATGGGGTGCGGCAAATGCCGAATTTGGCAAGAGAACACCACACACACAGAGCAGAATCAAGAGCGTTTTTGTGTAGTTCATGCGCATATTATGACATACTTTTTTGTGGAAAAAAAAGAACACGGTAGCAAGGGTGAATCCCTGCTACCGTGTTGCACCAATGACTGCTTACCGGCGACCCTCTTGCTTGATGGCATTCATGAAGCCTTGTACTGCCACAAATCCAGGGCGTGGGCTCCAGTCCGGATTCAGAATACCGAACGAGGCTTGTTCGTGAAGTGGTTGATTTTGCGCTCCCCACAGCACAGCAAAGTTCATGTTCCACAAGAACATGTTACCTAGCCATGGTGACCCATCCGGATTGCGATAGTTGGCGTAGGCCCACTTCATGGCACCGAGGATGTATTCACCCTGCTGTTCGAGGCTGACCTGATTGCCAAATTCGTAGCCGGGTGTTTCGTTCTCTGTGGCCCAGCCGTATTCGGTAATCCAGATCTGATGATCTCCGACGCCCTCCTCAACCATGAATTTACGCACGTTTTCAACGTGGCGGAAGTAGAAAGTGGGGTGATCCGTCCAACCCTCTGCCTTGCTCGGGTTATCTGGCCACATCGTTTCAGGTGGGTTGGCAGAGCCACCAGGGTGCACAGCCTGCACATCAAAGTGTTCTTTGATGAGCCCATCTTTGTAACGATACATCTCGCGGAAGTAGGTTTCATCGGCTACTGCCAAGGCTGGATCAGTCACACCCGATGATGACGGAGCACCAGAAACTACAATCGTGGATGGTTCGATGGCTTTGATGCGCTTGTAGCACTCAACCAAGAGTTCCACATAGCGACCCGCATCTTCGGGGACAATGCGCCCGCCATTTTCATGCGCCAGGTTTTGTTCGTTCCAGATTTCGACAGCGCTGATTTTTTTGCCGTAGCGCAACATCAGAGCCTCTACGAAATTGCCCATGGCGACCGGGTCTTCGGGCATCCCGTGTGATGCATTGTAGAAGGCTGGTGCCTGCACAATGCTGATGAGCAACTTGATGTTGTGGGCGCTGACGTCGTTGATGATGCCGTCGAGCTCCGATGACCACATGTACTGACCGGGCTCTGGTCCTTCGATATCTTTCCAGACGATTTGCTGGCGCACCCAGTCCAATCCGGAAATTTCAGTCAGCGCAAGGACGCGTTCACGGTCCGTGTAAAAGAGGTGGTTGACCACACCAAACTGCATGTACTTGGACGTGAGTGGTTTGCCCGGCTCGGGTGTTGGTTCGGCGGTGGGCTCCGGAGTAGCCGTTGGCTCCGGAATAGCCGTTGGCTCCGGCACTGCTGTGGGGGCTGTGGTTGCTACCGGCGCACTCGTCGCAGTAGGTGCACTCGCCGTGCTCCCGCCACCACAGGCGACAAGCAGGGGCAACAGACAGATGAGGACCGCCAGGATACGAGAGAGACCCTTGTGTTTCATGTAATACTCCACACTGTGATGAAACGATATATTGAGACGATCTGATTGCGTAGACGTGATGAGCACACCTACGTGTGCTCATCGACACTCACTATCGACTACTCCATCATACACGAAATCTGCTTACTTGGGCATCGCCTTGAGTGCTTCGTAGGCCGGACGTGGTGAGTAGTCGGCATTCAGCACACCAAAGGCTGCCTGTTCGTGCAACTCGTTGCCGGCAGCTTTCCAGGGCACTGCAAAGTTGAGCTGCCACAAGAACATACCCGTCATCCATGGGCTGTAGTTGGTGCGTGCCAACTGGAACGCCCGCACAATGTAGTCAGCCTGTTGCTGGAATGAGATGTAGTTACCGAATTCGTAGCCTTTGGTATTGTTCTTGGTGGCCCAACCGAACTCGGTCACCCACACCTTCTTGTCGCTCAGCCCCTTGCGTACCATCAGTGCACGTACATCCTCGACACGCCGGAAGTAGAATTCTTTGCTAGTGACATAATGCGGACCAGGCCCCGGATTGCTGGGCCAGTACGTATCAGGCGGATTGCTGTGACCACCCGGGTGCACACCGACGATGTCGACCGCACTGTTGAAGCGTGGGTCGCTAAACATCTGATCGAGGAAGGTGATATCGCTGATGGCCACCGATGCCAAATTCGTCTCGGTTGAGGATGGTGCGCCCGACACGATGATTGCGGATGGGTCGTTGGCACGAATCGCATTGGATGCACCAACCAGCATGTCCATGTAGAACGACGCATTGGCGACGCGACCACCGTTTTCGTGGGCGAGGTTTTGCTCGTTCCAGATTTCGTATGCTTGTACGCGACCCTTGTAGCGCTTGGCCATTTCGCCCATGAAAAAGTTGAAATCGTTGAAGTGTTCACGCGTGGGCATGCCGTTATTGCCGTTGCTAGCCCAACCAGGCGCACGTACCACACTGATCAGCAACTTGACACCCATGTTGGAGGCATCGCTGACGATGTTGTCGAGCTCACCCCAATAAATAGTGCCTGATTTGTCGTGTAAATCCATCCAGCGTACTTGCTGGCGAATCCACGGCATGCCGGCATCTTTGGCGAGCTGCAAAGAGCGTGGGCGATCAACGGTACCACCTTGGCTGTACAAAATGGCGTTGAACCCATAGACGAAGCCACTCACTGGTGCGGAGGGCACTGCGGTTGGCGCGGCTGCACCACTACCGTTGTTGGCACCAGACAATTCGTTGGGTAATGCGGCGCCAGGGGTAAAGGCAGGATTCGTCTTGTGGTTCGTATCGCGGTATTCGTTGCCCAACAACCCCAGCAGAATCTGGTATTTGGGGTTCGATTCCTCGGGGTGCCATTCCATGCGGTTGCGCTCAAAGTACTGCACCCAGTAGGTCTTGCCGTTGGCCTTGTTGACCTCTTGGAATTGCTCTGACAGTGGGCGCCCAAAGACTGAAATGCCACCGTTTTTGCTGTAAAACGTACGGAACGGTGCTGGTGAATTCCGCAACGTGTGCTTGGTCACCTTGTCAAATGTGCCGTCACCGGGGTCTGCAACTGCTTTGAAGGCGGTTTCACCACCACGGGCGGCCACCAATTTGCTCCCAAGCAAACGCCCCAGCATGTAGTAGGGGGTGCCCACATTGTCGGGGTGCTCTTCGAGGATGGCGCGCTCAAAGTATTGCACGCGGTAGTATTCACCGGGGGTGGTGAAACTCTCTTCGATGAATGGTTGCGAAATCGGCATACCATAAACAAACAAGGCATTGGGAGTCGACATCCAGGTCTTGTAGAAATAGTTCGAAATGGTGAAACCAGTTTCGCTAAATGTGCGTGACCCGGCATAGCTTTGTGACTGGGGAACTTCACTGGGACTGTGCGGTACGGCGAGGGCCACGTTGGGGGTGCCCAACATGCTCGTCACAAGTGCCGTAACTAGCACGATTGCTGAAATGAAACGTCGGTACAACTGTGCGCTCCTTGGCTAGCTATTCACGAAAAACAACCACCGTTTTTATTCTACCATAGCGTGTAGCAAAGACAATTTTGCCAATTACTGATAGTTTGATGATATGCATATGAAAAACATATCTCGTACCATGTTACTCATCACTGGTCACAATGACTTGATTGCGCACGCGGAAATAGCTGGCAATCGATGCGGTGACCCCTGCAAGTGGAATACCAAATAGAATTCCCCATGGCCCAGCCACCACACTGCCGATCAACAATGCGGCAAAGACCAAGAGTGGATGCAACCCGACGATGCGTCCCACAATCCGCGGTAAAACCATATTAAACAGGACTTGCTGCACAACAAGCATGATGACCACAAATGGAATAATGCTATCGGGTTGACTGATACTCGCTACCACGATAGGGGGAATCAGGGCGGCTGCCCCCCCAATTAATGGCACCATCACCACAATACTGATAATAAAACTCGTCAGGGTGATACTATTGAGCCCAAACACCGCCATAACCAGTGCATTCACGATGACATACAACAGCGAGCTGAGTATCTGCGCACGCATGTAGCCACCAAATGTTTGGCTGATAATGGTACCAAATGTGCGTGCTTCGGGGCGCCAATCGTTGGGGATGAGGTCAATGATGCGTTCGTAGAGATGTGGTCCATCAACGGCCATGTAATAACTCAAAATCAATACGATGATGATGTTGAATACGACCGATGCAATACTCCCTGCGAGTCCAAGTGATTGTTGTACCGCAGTCGCTCCCATACTGCCAAACTGACTTGCCAGTGCCTCGGGGCGCACGACGGTGACCAAATCAGCGCGCCAGCCAAATTTGCGGAGCTGCGTGTCGATGTGTGCCAGAAATTCAATCACACTGCTCAACACGGTCGGTACACTGCCAACCAGTGCATTCAGCTGTGTATAGATCACAGGAATGATGGCTACCACTGCAATCGTAATCAATGTGAGCAGGACGACATAAATCAGCGGCACCGAATACCGGCGTGTAATCCGTCGCCGTGCCAACCACTCACTCATTGGCTCGATGATGAGTGCCAGTAACCACGCAATCATAAACATGAGGAGTGGTGTCGCAAGGTGCTCGGTGATGGTGACTAACCGCTCAACGAGGTAGATACCCGCACCAACCACAAACAACCACAATGCGATTGCGCTCAAGCGCGTGTGTTCATTCATTGCCGATTACTCCAACGTCACGGTTTGTTGAAAGGTGCGCTGACAATCAATGCCTGGGGTGTGCGTTGGCACACTGCGAATCCAGCTCCCGTCAGATTGCAATACACGGGCACGAACCGTATCGTTGAGGTATGTCTCAAGGAGCACTTGCCGTATCCATGTGCGGATATGGGCATCGTTGATGGGAAAGAGTGTCTCAACTCGCCGATCTAAGTTGCGTTCCATGATGTCTGCACTGCCCACATAGACAGCGGGTGCGCCCGCATTACCAAACCAGTAGATGCGGCTGTGCTCGAGATAACGCCCCACAATGCTGCGCACACGGATGCGCTCGCTTAATCCGGTCACGCCGGGGCGGAGCGCACACATGCCACGGATAATCAGGTCAATTTCGACACCAGCTGCTGACGCGCGATACAGATGATCAATGATGGCAGGGTCAACCAGTGAGTTCGCTTTAAAGATGATGTGGGCGGGATGACCTGCAGTTGCATGCGCAATTTCACGGTCGATGAGTGCCGTGATGCGACTGCGCAGATTGACGGGTGCCACCAACAAGGCCTTGTATTGGTCATGTTTGGCATACCCAGTCAGGTAATTAAAGACATCAGCCACATCTGCCGCAATGTCGTTGTCACAGGTCATCAAGCCGAGGTCGGTGTAGATGCGCGCCGTACTCGCATTGTAGTTGCCAGTCCCCAAATGCACGTATCGGCGCAGTAATTCACCTTCGCGGCGCACCACCAACGCCATCTTGGCGTGGGTTTTGAGATTGGGTACACCATACACGACATGTACGCCAGCGCGTTCGAGGGCGCGCGCCCACGAAATATTGTTTTCTTCGTCAAAGCGTGCTTTGAGCTCCACAAGCACGGTCACTTGTTTGTCGAGATCTCGTGCACGCATCAACGCACGCACAATCGGCGAATTACTCCCCACACGGTAGAGTGTCTGCTTGATGGCAAGTACGTGCGGATCAGTGGCCGCATTCTCAATGAAATCAATGACCGGTTGGAACGAGTCGTATGGGTGATGCATCAGCACATCACGGGTGCGGATGACATCCCACATCGATTGCGTCACCGAAATGTCACGAAATGCGCTCGGAATTTGTGGTTTGTCGGGGACATCTTTTAGGTCGGGTCGCTCGAGTTTGAGTAGATGCATGAGTGCCGACAACCCGAGCTGACCGTTGATTTCATAGAGCTCATCATCGTCGAGATTAAGATTTTGGAGCAACAATTTGCGCAAACGTAGCGGCATACTCGGTTGTACTGCAATACGCACCACCGCACCAAACCGCCGTTGACGGACGTTCTCTTCGATGGTCTGAAGCAAATCATCGGCTTCGTCTTCTTCGATTTCGAAGTCGGCATTGCGTGTGATACGAAAGGGGTGTGTTTCACGCACGTGTTCAGAAGGAAACAAGCGATATAGATTGGCCGCAATCACCTGCTCAATCCACACAAACACACTACACTGCTCGCGGCGTAGTCCTTCGGGGATTTGTTGTTCACTCGGGGTCATTGGAATCAGTCGTGGCAAGACGGCAGGGACTTTGACCCGCACAAATCGCTCGTCGTGTTGATTGCCAATGACCACCGCCAAATTGAGGCTCAGGTTCGAAATTTGTGGGAATGGGTGACTCGCATCAAACGCAAGTGGTGTGAGTACCGGTTGAATCTGGTTGATGAAATACTCATCGACCTGGTGCCGTTGCGTATCGTCGAGCTCCGTGTAATCGAGAATCCAAATTCCTTGTGCACGGAGTTTGGGTGCGACATCCTCCAGCCAGCAACGGCGCTGCTCGGCGAGTTGTGTGATAACCGCGTGGCGAATCGCCACGAGTTGTTCGCTGGGGGTGAGTCCATCGGGTGAAGTCGTCTGTACGCCAGCACGCCGTTGCTGGTGCAGACCAGCCACACGAATCATAAAAAACTCATCCATGTTGGTGCTGACGATGGCGAGGAATTTGGCACGCTCAAGCAGTGGTGTTTGGTCGTCGAGTGCTTCCGCAAGGACACGCGCATTAAACTCAATCCAACTCTGTTCGCGATTGAGAAGGCGTGATTTCGATTTAAGCGTGGTGGTGCGTCGTGAGCGTGTCATATTGATATCCTTTACGCACGGTGACTTATTGTATCATACGTTTCTTTCGTCGTTTACCCGTTAATAAACCATTAAATTCTCACCAAAACACCACCCCACCACGCAAACGCGTGGTGGGGTGTGGCTGCCATGCTACAAGCTGATTTCACGCTTTTCTGCGGCAGAGCGATAGGTGGCTTCGAGGAGTCGCAACGTGGCCAAACCATCATCACCACTTGCAATCACATTGCCTTGCCCACGAATGGCATCAATGTAGCGCAAATAAATCTGGTTGTGTGGCGCATTATCAGGGCGTGCAATGCCTGGGATGACCTCGATGGGATTCCCGTTGTCATCGGTGTAAAAGCGTAACGGCTTTTCATTACCATACAGGGTGGGGAAGAAATCAAATCCCCCCTTGCTCCCCGCAATCTGGATGCGTTCTTCGTTTTGCCCATAGAACGCCCACGTGACTTCGATGGTAATCAGCCCACCATCTGCCATGCGCAGGTGCAGCGATGCCAAGTCATCCACGTCGAATGTGCCGTCCATGACGCGGTCTGACCCCCAGCCGCCCAGCCCTTTGCGTTGTGGGCCGTGTACCGATTGCACTTCACCACGGATGGCACTAATTTTGGGGTGGCCGAGGATGTGGAGCACCATGTCGAGCATGTGTACGCCGATGTCGAGCAACGCACCACCACCAGCCAGCTCTTTGCGCGTAAACCAGCTACCAAAGCCGGGGATACCAGCGCGGCGGATCATGCGCCCCGTGGCATAGGTGACGGTGCCAAGCTCGCCTGCAGCAACTTTACTGCGCATGTACTGGATTTCATAGCGGGGACGATTGCTCATGTTGATGGCCAAGACCCGCCCGTGTTTGTGGGCGGTGGCGACCATTTCTTCGCCCTGTGCAACCGTCATGGCTAGCGGTTTTTCGCAGAGCACATGCTTACCCGCATTGAGGGCGGCAATGGATACTTCGGCATGGAGCGCATTGGGGAGCGCCACAGTGACCGCATCAATCGATGGGTCAGCAATGAGTTGACGCCAATCAGTGTACACGGTTGCGACACCATGGGCCTGTGCAAGCGCATCTGCACGCGATTTGTTTGTATCACAGACTGCTACGACTTGCCCATCAGCATGTTTTTTGATACCGGGGATGTGACCGTGCATGGCAATAGCACCAGCGCCAATGACGCCTACACGGGTTGGGTTTGATGTGCTCATAAATGGTACAACTCCTCTGTAGTTCCACGATAACCGCGATTAGCATACCACCTTTTCTTGGGGAGCTGTCACAGTACTGGGTAAACACAGTTTCACATCCACGTGTTGCCCGAGTATAATACGTTCGAACGTGTCGAGTGTATGCTGACACGTTGGCTGATTCGTTGATACCAATGACAAGGATGTACGCATGACTGCCAAACAATGGGCGACTCCACCCGAGATGGAAATCGATGTCACCAAGCGCTATGTCGCCACAATGAGCACCACCAAGGGTGACATCGAAATTGAGCTCTACCCACAACACGCCCCCAAAACGGTCAACAATTTCGTTTTTTTGGCCCGTCAAGGATTTTATGATGGCATCGTCTTTCATCGTGTCATCGCCGGGTTTATGGCACAAGGTGGCGATCCAACCGGGACTGGTCGTGGTGGCCCTGGTTACAAGTTTGCCGATGAGTGTGTAGGCAATCCGCTCCAACATGGTCCAGGAGCACTGTCGATGGCGAATGCCGGCCCCAATACCAATGGCAGTCAATTCTTTTTGGTGCACAACCGTGAGAGCACGGCGCATCTTGATGGCAAACATACCGTCTTTGGCATAACCAAGCACATGACCGAAGTATTGGCGATTCGCCAAGGTGACCAGATTATCAAACTTACTATTGCCGAACTCCCTGGAGCCTAACGCGTGAACCCGACACTCGGCAACAGTGCCACGCGCAGAGCACGCCTGCAATCCCATCCATCACCGGGCACCCACAACAGTCTGTGGTACTTTCCACAGGTGACGGGTGGGATGTGGCGCGTGATGCGTAACGCATTCATCGTGCAGCTATCACGCTATACGCCGTGGTTGCCGATCAAACATTGGTTGCTCCGCACCATCGGGGTGCAAGCCGAGCCTTTTGTGTCGTTTGGGCTGATGGTGATGGTTGACATCTTTTTTCCGCAGGATATCCAGATTGGGCGTGAAACAATCATCGGCTACAATACGACGATTCTGTGTCATGAATTTTTGCGCCATGAATGGCGTCGTGGTCCAGTAATCATCGGGCAGGATGTCTTGATTGGTGCAAATACGACCATTCTCCCGGGAGTTGTGATTGGTGATGGTGCCACGGTCGCCGCAGGGAGCCTCGTGCATTGCGATGTGCCTGCAGGTGCCATGGTGGGCGGGGTGCCGATTCGTGTGATTGTGCCACAGAAAGAAGAGCCTGTACTATGACTCAGATCTGGCAGCTTGCCTCAGACACCGCACGTCGTCTGCTCCAGCTCATCATGGATGTGCCACTGATTTTTTGGGCGTGCATGCTTGGTGATTTACTGGGGTTCTTGATTGGTACCGTCATCTGGTATGGTCCGCAGCTGATGCGCGCCCCGTGGTGGGCGTGGCCATTTATCCCCGATTGTCCACTCGCCGCCCTCCTCGGCTTGTTTGCGTATATGCGCCTACGCGCGCATCAACCCGCAGATTGGTTGACGGTGCTTGCAAGTCTTTCTTGTATTAAATATGGTATCTGGACAGTGATTTTTTGGACCACGAAATGGGCAAACACCGGTGAATACTTGCCCCTCGAAATTGGTCTGGTGATTGTGCATTTGGCCCTGATGGCACAGGGGTTGCTGTTGCTCCCCGCATTGCTGCAAGTCACCATACCTGTGCGTCTCATCGGCGTTGCCTGGCTCGCATTGTCGGTTGTGGTTGACTACGGGTTTGGGCATCATCCCGTGCTTGACCCATCACTGACCCGGTTCCAAGCAGGGACATGGGCGGCGGTGATTACGCTCATGCTCGGTATACTGATGCTCTTGCTTGCGCGCCAGTCTACATCGCCTGCTGCATCAACCACGTAACCAGGGTTCAACCAGACTGATGTGCTGTTCGCGACAGTCGATGTGTGCCATGACGCCGAGTGGCATAATCCACTGCGGCTCGGTGTGCCCGATGTCGACATGCGTCACAATGGGGAGTTCATGGGCGCCGAATTCATCACGGACGACCTGCAAAATGGCTGCATCGAGGGCGATTTGCTCACGCAACGAGTAGTCTTTGGCGCGACCAAACAGCAGTCCGGCGATTTTGTGAAAAATGCCTTGAATGCCGTAATTGCGCAACCAGCGGGTGACTGCGGTGATGCTGGGCTTTTCTTCGGACGTTTCCAAGAAAAAGAGTTTGTCATACCAAAAATCTGGCTCTGGCCAATAGCGTGTCCCTTTGATGAACTCGAGCACCTCGATGTTGCCTCCAAAGAGTTGACCACGATGCACCCCTTTGCCTTGCAGAAACTGCCAGCCACGGCTGAACTGTGTGGGGAGTAGCTCGACCCGTTGCTGCGGATCTGCCCAGTCAATGTACCCGTCACTATAGTGGCGTGCTGCAGTGTAGTTCAGCGTTGCTTGCGTCGAAAAGAGCATGGTGTGTAGGTGGGTACGATGTGCAGTAGGGTGGCTGGCCAGCTGGGCCAACCCAGACATTACACTCGGCCCATGAAAGGTCACCATGCCCTGTAAGTGCGCAAAGGTGAGCAACGTCGTGGTATCCGAATAGCCGAGGAGAATCTTGGGGTGGCGACCGATGAGTGCTCCATCAAGATGTGGCAACAGCAACATGCTGTCGTCACCACCAATAGATGCGATGATGGCAGCAATCTGCGGGTCAGCAAATGCGTCGTGCAGGTCAGCGACGCGTTGTGCTGTATTGGTGCGCAGGGCGTTGGCATCCATGCGTGTCGATGGGTACTCTTTGACTTGTAACCCCCATCCACGCAACGTCGCAATCCCGCGCTCAAAGATGTGAGGGAACGAATGAGGCCCACCCCACGACGGTGATAACACGGCGACGGTGTCCCCCGGGGTCAATGCGCGGGGGCGACGGTATTTGCTGGCCACGGTACCCTCCTCACTACCCAATAGCACAACGACCTGCCGCACGGAATGCAACAGGTCGCCCAGTATGTGGCGGGAAGGGAGAGATTCGAACTCTCGAGGGCTTGCACCCTACTCGTTTTCGAGACGAGCACGTTCAACCGCTCCGTCACCTTCCCGTGATTGAAAAGGCGACCGACGCCGTAGGCATCAGCCGCCTTTGTGTGGTGACTCTGGTGCGACTCGAACGCACGGCCTCTTCCTCCGCAGGGAAGCGCTCTAATCCACTGAGCTACAGAGTCATTACCTCGGTTACTATAGCACGTCTCACTGTGGAATGCAAATGCTATTTGTGGAAAACTCGAGTCGCAAGCGTATGGAGCGCGATATTGTCATAATCGTATCAAGTGTTTGTAATCGTTTTGTTGTTTTTTAGTATTCAAAAGCTGAATGGGTATGCTATGATTTGCTCAAGTGTTACAAGTTCATGACAACTTGTCATGCATATAGATGACGAAACAATGACGCAACACATCCAATTAACGTACATGTATGATGTGCCCGTAGCGGAGCTGGCGCAATGTTTTAGCGAGCAACTCCTTGCGCACCTGAATGTACACGGCATTCGTGTGGTGATGGCACTGCGTGATTTCAGTACAGAGCGGGCTGAGCTGATACGGCGCCTCAATCGTGCACGCATCCCGGTAGTTGCCTGGTTGGTACATGTCGAACGTGATTTTCGCATGCACGACGCACACGAGGTCGCTGCCTGCTTTGACGCTTTTCAGCGTTGGAGCACGCAGCATGGTCTTGGCTGGGATGCGGTCGCACTCGATATTGAGCCAGACATGCGTGATGCGGTACGCTTTGGTGACGAGCCCACGGTTGATTTGGCAACCCTTGTCCGGCGTACTGGTGACCGCTGGCACATCGAAGCAGCCACCAACGCATACACACAGGTGCTGGCAGACATCCGTGCAGCCGGTTTTGCAGTGGAGCTCTTTGAAATCCCGTTTGTGCGTGATGATCGGGTCAGTGGTACGACGATTGCCCGGCGCCTATTGGGGATCCCTGATCTGGTTGCTGATCGCACCGTGATGCAACTGCAAAGTAGTTATGTGCGCCCCTATGGTGCTGGCCTGATTGCGGCCTATGCCCCTGAGGCTAGTAGTGTGATGGTGGGAAGTTTGCGTGCTGATGCGCACAATCGTGCCATCACTGTCGATGAACTGATGCGTGATTTGGGGCACGTGGCTGCCTGTGGCATCACCCAAATATACATTGCTGACATGCAAGAAGCATGCACACGCCCGGCGCTTACCGCTGCGATTGTCGAAAAAGCCTGGGTGACAAAGTCGCTACCCCCTGCCGATGAATATTACCAACAGGTGGCACGCATGCGTGCTGGTGTGCGCGCATTGTTGTGGGCTGGCGCCCGCCCTGCCGTACTTCTCCCGTTGTTGATTCCGGTCTTGTTGCTGGTGCGGCGCATGCTCCGAACGAGTACACATACCGTGCAAGAAAGACGTGTGCCATGAAAATGAACGATCTGGCCACCGTGTGGGACTTGCCAACACCGTGGCACATCGAGCCAATGAGTGGCAGCTCACACAACCATTTGGCGTTGATTGTGGCAGCCAACAATCAGCATGCCGTCTTGTGCACCTATGGCCATGATCAACCACAGTTGCTCGAATACATGTTGGCAGTGACAAGTGTGTCAGCAACTCTCGATTTGCCGTTTGCAGTGCCGAATCCATTACTCACGACCAGTGGTGAGCGACTTTATCGGCATGATGATGGGTATCGCACATGGTTAATGTCGATGATGCCATGGTTGCCAGGTGAACATCCCACACCTGACGATACCAACGCCTGCCACCAAGCGGGGCACGCATTTGGGCGCCTGCTGACTGTGCTTGCCTCTGTGGCGGTGACGCCACCAGCACCCGTTGCTTGGCTCAATCTGCATCGTATCCATGCCTATATCATTGATCCGTTGGCCGCCTTGCGGGCTGCCCCTCTCAGTAGTGAGCACGTCCTGCACATCATTCAGGTGGTTGAAACATTGCAACAGCAGTTGCCCTCCCTGTACGAGCAGTTACCCCAACAAATCATTCATGGCGATATGGTGCCACGCAATGTGTTGATGCTCAACGAAACGGTGTCGGCGATACTCGATTTCGAATGGTGCCGCTGGGATGTGCGTGTGGTCGATGTGGCGATTGCACTGCTTGCATGGGGGGGATTTGGTGGGCATTTCGATGAAGCAGCCATGCGCCATTTTGTGCGGGGTTTCCATGATGTGATTCCGCTGAGTGACGACGAAATTGCTGCCATCCCTACCATGATGCGCCTCGTCTACGTGGTACGTCTCTTGCAGGTGCTTGGGCGCTACCAGCAGGGTACGGAGCGCAGTGTGGCAGTCGAACGTGTGGCTCATGCCTTTATTGAGCTCGATGCATGGCTCACCGAAATCCCTGACTTTGCTACGTCATACCAGAACTGGCTCGCATGAGACCGCGCGCACTTGCTCATCCAGCACGTCAAGCATTCTTGCAGGCTATTCGGCGCCCGCACCCCGACGAAGTCGAGACTGCATTGTGTATTGCGTGGGAAGACCAAGATGTTGATGCGCGTGCCGAAACGACTGCAACCTTGACGCACTATGCAAGTATGCTTCGCTTACGCATCCCTGCCCATGCCCCGCTCATCACGCAAATTGACATCATCAACGAGTACTTTTTCGATGAGCTCGACTTTATCGGTAATAGTGATGACTACTATGCGGCTGCCAACAGCTACCTCGATCGCGTGGTTACTCACAAAACGGGAATGCCTATCATGCTGTCACTGGCGTATATGGGCGTGGTGACACGCATGGGACTGACGTGCCACGGTGTCGCCTTTCCAGGGCATTACATGGTGCAGTACCGCGATGCTGACAACACCCCAATCGTGATTGATCCGTTTCGCGGTGGTAAACGCTGGAGCATGTCGGAATGTGCCAACTTTTTGACGTATCACCGGATTGATATTCCCGTACACGAAATGCTCGCCCCGCCGCCGTTTCAGGCAACCATGGTGCGTGTCTTGCGTAATCTAAAGGGAGCCTATATTGCGCAGGGTGATTTTGTACGGGCGGCGAGCACACTCGAACGCATGCTGTCACTCGACAGCACGTCAGCTCCCGATGTGCGTGACTATGGGCTTATCCTCGGACGCTTAGAAATGCCCCAGTTAGCGTTAGCCTACCTCGAACGCTATTTGCGTATGGCACCTGATGCTACCGACCGCGAAAGTGTGCGTCATCACGCCAAAGTGTTGCTCGGTGATGGTGCTGATTTGTCATAAAAAAGTGGCGCACCGGCAACTATGCCGTGTGCGCCACGTGGACTGTTTGTGCTAGTACAGCTTGCCCTCACGCTTGGCACCAGTGAAGTCGATATACACCGCTTTGGTCTCGGTATAAAAATCAAAGACCTCAGTCCCTTGTTCACGCGGGCCAACGCCCGTGTTTTTCATGCCACCAAACGGCATCTGCGCTTCGCCGCCGAGGGTGGGTGAATTGACGTGCGTGATGCCCGTCTCGATTTCGTGAATATAGCGGAATGTACGCGTCAGATCACGTGTGTAGATGCTCGATGTCAGACCGAATTCGCTGTGATTGGCGGCTTCAATCGCTTCATCGAAGCTTTCGACGCGCACCACACTCAGCACTGGTCCAAAGATTTCTTCGTTGTGGATGCGCATGTCGGTGCGTACTTTGTCGAAAATCGTCGGATTGACAAAATAGCCATTGGCGCAGTCGCCACTGGTATTGCGCGTACCACCACACAACAGCTCCGCACCCTGGTTTTTGCCAATGTCGATGTAGTCGAGTACGGTTTTGAGCTGGGACTCATCCACACTCGGACCCATGTCGGTATCAGCGTTGAGTGGGTTACCGACTTTCATTTTGTTGACTTGTGCCATTAAGCGCTCAAGAAAGGCGTCCGCCACCGCGTGTTGGATAATCACACGACTCGTCGCCGTACAACGTTGTCCAGTCGAGCCAAAGGCTCCATTGTAGACCCCCGATACGGCCAGATCGAGGTCGGCATCGTCGCAGACGATGACGGGGTTTTTGCCACCCATTTCGCACTGGGCGCGGATGCCCTTGGCGGCAGCACGTTTGTAGAGCCCCAAACCGATATCCGTGGAACCGGTAAACGACACGAGGCGTACATCGGGGTGGTCGACAAAGGTGTTGCCCACTTCGCCACCCGAGCCGAGCACCATGTTGAGCACGCCGGCGGGTAATCCAGCATCCACGAAGCACTGCATCAGGAGCTCGGCCGTAGCTGGTACCAGCGATGCCGGCTTGAAGACGACGGTGTTGCCGGCAACCAGTGCCGGTGCAATCTTCCAGATGGGGATGGCCGCAGGGAAGTTCCACGGTGTGATAATTGCCGCCACGCCCACGGGTTCTTTCATGGTATAGCCGACGTTGTTGGCTAACTCGAGCGGAATCACTTCGCCGTTGAGGCGGCGCCCATGCGCCCCACAGAACTCAGCGATGTTGACGGCACGTTGGATTTCACCCAGTGCCTCGCTGAGGAGTTTGCCTTCTTCACGCGTCAGCGTGCGCGCAATCTCTTGGCGGCGCTCGCTGATAATCTGGGCAGCTCGGGCGACGATGGCACCGCGCTTGGGGGCTGGTGTATTGCGCCATGCCTTAAAGGCTTTGGCAGCGACCGCAACAGCATGCTCAGCCTCGGCTTTGGTCGATAGTACCATTTCGCCCAGGACCTCACGCGTGTCGGCAGGGTTGACGTTGGCGATGCGGCGTGTGCCCTGCGATTGCACGAATTCACCGGCAATGAAATTGTTGTAGACCTGCATGGTGGCGTTTCCTTATGCGAGACTGGCGTCAATGATGTCGAGCCCACGATCCATCACATCCAGCGCTTCACGTAACTGCGTTTCATTGATGGTCAGGGGTGGATTACAAAAGAAGGTGTTCCAGCGTACCAGCGTAAAGATGCCGTTTTCACGCAGGAACTGATTAAACGCAGGCATGGCGCCCAGCTCGCTGGGTTTGGGGTTGTAGGGCACTAGCGGCTCACGGGTTTCTTTGTTTTTGACCAACTCGACGATGTTGAACAAGCCGATGCAGCGTACGTCACCGACGCAGGCATGCTTGGCCTTCATTTTTTCGAATTCAGTCTTGACGATTTCACCCATACGTGCTGCATTTTCTATCAAATTATCTGACTTGTAGATGTTGATACAGGCCACTGCAGCGGCGCATCCCACCGAGTGTGAATTGTAAGTGAGACCGGCCAGTAACGGACGATCTTCGAAGTATTCGGCAATGGTGTCGGTGACCATGGTGGCGCCGAGTGGCACATAGGCCGATGTGAGCCCTTTGGCCATGGTCAGGATGTCGGGGGTGACGCCCCAGTGATCCACGGCAAACCACTTGCCCGTGCGGCCAAAGCCCGACATGACTTCGTCGCAGATTAGCATGATGCCGTATTTGTCGCACAGCTGACGCAAGCCCTGCATGTATCCGTCGGGGGGGATGATGATGCCGTTGGTACCGACCACCGATTCTACGATGACGGCAGCCACGGTGTGTGGTCCTTCAAACATGATCACGTCTTCGATGGCGTTGAGACAGTCGAGCGTACAGCCACTCTTGGCACCACAGAAGCGGCAGCGGTAGCGATACGGATCAGGTGCACGTACCACGCCCGGGATACCCGGCTCGGCGCCCCAGCGACGTGGGTCGCCGGTCAGGGTAATGGCACCGGCGGTGGCGCCGTGGTAGGAGCGGTAGCGGGCGATGATTTTGTGGCGCCCAGTCACGGTGCGCGCAATTTTGATGGCGTTTTCGTTGGCCTCAGCGCCGCCGTTGGTAAAGAAGGCTTTGCTCAAGTTGCCTGGGGTGATTTCTTGGAGCAAGCGCCCTAATTCGGCACGTACAGCGGTGGTGGCCACAGTCGGTGCCACGTAGGCGATTTGTTTGAGTTGGGCTGCAATGGCGTCGATGACACGCTGGTCGCCATGCCCGATGTTGACACACATGAGTTGTGAATTACAGTCCATGTAGCGCTTGCCATCCACATCCCACATGTAGATGCCCTCGGCACGGTCGATGACTAGCGGCTTCATGGCTTTTTGGGCCGTCCACTCGTAGAGCGTGGTCTCACGGGTGAGGTCGAGGATTTGTTGGCGGGTACGTGGTGGTACAGTCATGGTGTCTCCTCCCAGCATCGTTGCTGTGCGTCAATCTGATAGTGCCATTGTACGGCGATTTTGTGGCGAGCGTCAACGTCCTACCAGTCTCCCGCATAGCCGAGAAATGGTGACGGTGTGGTGGCGCTCAGACGCCAGTACAAGAGTTGATTGAGCTGGCGGATGTGGAGCAGGTCGTGTGCGATCCACGACCAGGCAATATCGCGGGCTGTCAGCTCAGCCAAGCGTGGGTGGTTGAGGTGCGTCTGCCACTGCGGGTCAGTCAGTGTGCGCAACTGCTGTATGGAGCGAATGCGCTCACTGCGGAACTGCTGCCTGACACGCGATAGCGCTTGTGTTGCGTAGGTGCGACTGTGCACCCACTCCTCAGGGGCAATTCCTGGGATGGGGAGATGCGGTGCAGTGAGTGGTTGCATGACGCGCACGCGGAAATCCTCGCGCTCTTCGTCGTACAAGTGGCACATCACCTCGACGATGCTCCATGCATCGGCACGGTAGCGGATGCGGGCTGTTTCGTCGTCAATCCCCTCGGTCAGACCGAGAATCGTCTGTCCTGCGCGCGCAAGCTGTGTACACAGATGCGAGATATCCATGATTAGCGCCGGGTGGCGAGCAGCGGGAAGAGTCCACCTTGGATGGGTTCACCTTTGACAAATCCCTGCTCTTTGGTACATAAGTGCTCGTTGCCGTTGAAGGTGGTGCCATCGGGGAAATAAATTAACGCCAGCACACGGCGTGGCTGGTCAGACATGTTGGCATGCGCATAATGGAAACATAGGCCGTTGTGGAAGGTCAGCGATCCTGCTTTGAGGGGCACTTTGACGGCCTGTGTACGTGTCACACCGTTGCTTTCCTCAAATGCGAAAATATCCTGTGGATTGACCAAATCAATCCCGGTCAGCTTGCCTTTGGTATGTGAACCAGGCACAAACATCATGCAGCCGTTGTGTTCGTCGACATCGTGCATGGGAATCCACGCTGAGAGGGCACCGGGCTCGTTCATCGGCCAATAGGGGAAGTCTTGGTGCCACGGGGTCGGTTTGGAGTCGCCGGGCATCTTCCACAGTGCATGGTCGTGAAACAGGCGCACGCCGGTGGCACCGGTCAGCTGCAACGCGAGATTCGCGATGCGCTCGTGGAGCACGTAGCGTGCCATGATGCCATGATCGCGCCACGTGTTGACACGCTGGTTGAGCACTTTGTAGTAGTTGCCACCGGCGCGGTCGGTCTGCACCGAGCTACCCTCTTTGCTCTGCATCACTTCTCCGAGCGCCTGCGATAGCTCGGCTAATTCGTGTGGCGCAAAGACATTCTCGATCTGCACGAAGCCGTTCTGGCGGTAAAATTCGATTTTTTCGGGGGAGAGTTGCATCGGTGCGTCCTTTCAACGACGGTGTTGGATGAGCGCATCATAACACAATCGGGGTATGGGCGAATATATTCGTCCTGATTGTATTCGTGCCGACATTATCAATTATCAATTATCAATTATCAATTATCAATTATCAATTATGATAGAACCAGTACGCATGTGCATAAAGGGAACCACAATGAAAATTACAGGCGTTGAGTTATTTACCGTGCCACCACGCTGGCTCTTTCTCAAAATGACCACCGACGAAGGCATCGTTGGTTGGGGAGAGCCGATTGTTGAGGGGCGCGCCGCCACCACGGCCGCTGCCGTGGCTGAGCTGACAGAATACCTGATTGGCCGCGATCCCAACGATATTGAGGATATCTGGCAGGTGCTCTATCGTGGCGGCTTTTATCGGGGCGGCGCGCTAGCCATGAGTGCCATCGCCGGCATCGACCAAGCCTTGTGGGACATCAAAGGCAAGCGCTACGGTGTGCCCATCTACCAGCTGATGGGTGGTGCGGTGCGGCACTCGATCCGCGTCTATTCATGGATTGGTGGTGATCGTCCATCAGACATCGCTGATTCGGCCAAAAAAGCGGTGGCGCAAGGTTTCAAGGCGCTCAAAATGAATGCCACCGAGGAACTGATGTACCTCGACACGCCGGGCAAAATCATGCACGCCGCCGAGCGTGCTGCGGCGGTACGTGCTGCCGTGGGACCCGATGTCAGCTTCGCCATGGACTTCCACGGGCGCGTGCATCGCCCTATGGCCAAAGTGCTCGCCCGTGCGCTCGAGCCACACAATTTGCTGTTTATCGAGGAGCCGGTGCTCTCCGAAAACTACGAAGCTATCCGTGACATTGTCAGCACGGCTGCTATCCCCATCGCCCTTGGCGAGCGTCTCTTTTCACGCTGGGACTTCAAGCGCATCCTTGCTGACGGTTTGGTCGATGTCATCCAGCCTGATTTGTCACATGCGGGCGGTATCACTGAAACCAAAAAAATCGCGAGCATGGCCGAAGCCTACGACGTCGCACTCGCCCCGCACTGTCCGCTTGGTCCGATTGCGCTGGCGGCTTGTCTGCAAATCGACGCCACCTGCCACAACGCTACCATCCAAGAGCAGAGTTTGGGCATTCACTACAACAAGGGCAACGACTTGCTCGACTACCTTGTTGATCCGACAGTCTTTAAATACGAAGACGGCATGGTCAAGATTCCCAATGGTCCCGGGTTGGGCATCGAAATCAATGAAGAGTATGTGCGTGCCAAAGCCAAAGAAGGCCACAACTGGAAGAATCCTATTTGGCGCCACAAAGATGGCACCGTCGCTGAGTGGTAAGCGACATACGCAAATCGACGCGCAACGCCCGTGTGGAATATGACTTCCACACGGGCGTTGTGTCGTACTGTGTTAATTGGGCGTGATACGCACAAACACGAGCCGCGGAATCAAGCGATCGTCTTGCAGGGTGAGTTGTGCATTGGCATCGCGAGCATCACTCATCACCAGATTGGTAGTCTGCGGCAGTGTTGCCATAAAGAGTTGCTCGACGTCACCACCCGACCCCATACACGCCATCATCGACATCTGGTTGAGTGTGAATGCAATAGTTGCATTGTCCAACGCATATGTGCCGCCGTAGCTGTTGCATCCGCTGTTGCCGCTGAATTGGCCATCAACAAAGCCGATGGTTGCGTTGACATCTGCAGGGATGGGTGCACCATCGATGCTGCGCAGTTGCCACGTGGTGCCATTCAGCGTGTTACTGGGTGCACTACTACAGGCAACCATGGTTATGAGGCAGATGAGCCACAGGATGAGGCGGTTGACCATGATGGTACTCGTTTCTGCATAATTACTTGGCAAACGTCAACAGTGCTTGCCCTTGTGCCGAAGAAAACACGAGCTTGTCATTGGTAATGGTAATGCTAGTGGTTGCTTCGAGTGCCGCAAAGTAATCACGTTCATTTTGCATCTGTGGATCTGGGCACATACGCCGCGTCGCCGCCACGCTGCCCACAGTCACCGTGTTGTCGGTGCTATTGATGGTAATCAGTGTGCTGTAGTTGTTGCAAAACCCTTGCCCATTGAAGGAAAGCATCCCCTGTTCGTCGCGAATCAGCTCGATGGTCACTGCATCATCTGCCACAGAGGTCTCACCAAGCTGCATGAGTTGCCACGAAGTGGTGCCCATCTGTGTGTCCCATGATGCTGCGGAGGGCATGATAGTGCTACTACAGGATATGAGAGTGACCCCAACGAGTATCAGCAAAAAGATGCGCTGTAGCATATGATCCCTAACTTTCGTGAAACAATGATTTACCCATCGTGTAGACGTAATTACAGGGTGATTTGTTTCATGTGGTGCGAAGTATGGCTATGGTGCAAACACCAGCATGGTCTGGTCTGCAGCCGAGCGAAACACAAGCGTGTTGTCTACGACAGTGATGCTGGTTGTCGCCATCAGTGCTGCAATATAGTCACGCTCGTGCTGCATGGCATCTGCAGCACATGCCTGCGGTGGTGTCGCAACAGTGTCGATGCGAATCGTTTGATCCGCAGTCATTACAGGTGCAATGCGATAAACGGCACAAAACCCATTGCCAGCCAGATTCAGGTTTTCGTATTGAATGGTGACATCTGTGCGGTCAACGGGAGCACCGTTGAGTTCAATGAGGTACCATACCGCACTGCCCATCACATCTGTGCCGTCCCACTGTGGTTCAGTCCCCACAATTTCGGCGCATGCGCTCAGACTCACTGCTGCCACAATGATGGCAATCCAGATGCGGCACCACATGGTGGGCCGCTGCTTGGACGAGGGGGACTGTGATTGCACGGTGTTAGCGTCCTGCGATGCTGGTGCTTGCAAGCAAGCGCCGTGCGGCATACCGGTAAGCGGTGAAGGTTTCTTCATTGAGAAAGACAAATCGCACCAACGTAATCTGCGATTGTCCTTCAAGGAAATGCGAAACGGTTCGTATGGCGATGGTCGCTGCTTCGTCGAGCGGATAGCCAAAAATGCCCGTACTAATTGATGGGAACGCCACGCTCGTGATGCCGTGATCACGTGCAACCTGCAGCGTGTTGTGATACGCAGATGCGAGTTGCTGGGCGTCACCACTCAAGCTACGCCAGCGTGGCCCTACGGCATGGATGACGTAGCGTGCTTTGAGTTTGAAGCCCGGCGTAATGCGTGCCTCACCTGTCGGGCAATGCCCGATTTGGCGACACGCATCGGCTAGCTCGGCACCAGCCGCATAGTGGATGGCACCACATACACCACCACCGGCTGCGAGCTGCTCGTTGGCAGCATTGACGATGGCATCAACCCGTTGTGTACAGATGTCTCCCGACACCAGCTCTAGGACATTTGTGCCACACTGATATTGCATGCAACAACCTCACAGAGAGTCTTTGCAGATGCGCCACGGCCAGCAATGCCGTGCAAAGCTTCATCGCATGTATCGCAGGTGCCAAAGAAAACGGTTCTATTTGGCGAGATTATACGGGTGACATCGAGGATTTGTCAAATCTCGTATCACCTTGCTATCACCTCCTCATCAATCTGTATGATTGGGATGGCTGGAGTGAATTGCTGTTCGTGCTGTGGTTGACGATGAATCACACGTACCACATCCATGCCTTCTATTACTTGGCCAAAGGCGGCAAACCCTTGGCCATCCGGGTTGCGTAGACCGCCAAAATCGAGTTCTGGTTGATCACCAATACAGATAAAAAAGTCGGCTTGTGCCGAATCCGGCGCAAAGCGCCCCATCGAAATCGTGCCGTCACGGTGGCACAGCCCGCTGGTGGTGGTGCGTTCGAGCGGGAGTGGGGCGAGTTTTTCCACACCGGTTCGAATGGTGCCTTGAATGACATCAATTTTGATGGTGTTGTTGGGTTGGTTGTCAGGATTGCTCACCACGGTGCGCCAAAAACCCCCATCGGTGTAGGCCTGTGTGCGTACATATGCCAAAAAATTGGCTACGGTGTGGGGGGCAGCGCTGGCATCGAGTGCCACGCGAATGATGCCATGGGGCGTGGTGATGCGGATGGTGCTCATTGTGCGTCCTTTTCTTGTATGGCCAGCGAATGGGTAATCGTGCTTGCATGTGCCATAGTCGCATGTACGGGGCAGTATTTGGGCAAAAGTTCTACGGCATAGGTCAGGCGGGGCAGGTCGAGGTGGTGTCCGACAACCACAACATGCAACTGGATGTGTTGGAAGATCTGCGGGTGTGTGGTGCGCTGTTGGGCACTGAGTTCGGCTCGGTATGCAACCACGTGTTGGCGCTGGCGCTGACAAATGCCGTGGAGTGTGATGAGACTACACATGCCGAGGGCGGCCAGCATGGTGTGCATGGGACGAGAATCGTGGTATGTGTCGAATTGCAATGTATGAGTATCGACCATGCCCGTGAGTTGTAATGTTACTGTTTTGTGATGGTCCATGCCAACTCAACGTCTGTCTAAGCACATGTAGATATTGTGCATATTATGCACTAAAACGTGCATTTTGACGAGTTGACAACCCTGGTGTGACCCTGTACAATGACCTTACGAGCATCCATTGAAGAATCACCGATATTGTTGGGTATTTAGGTAGCTGAGCTGCATGTACCGGTTGCCGGGAATGCCGTTTCTGTGTACCATTTAAAGAGCATCATCTATCACCCAACAGTGGCATACAATGTACTGGTGGGTCTTACGCGTCAATGAGGAGTTCGTATGAAAATTTCTGGTGACTCGACCATCAATGCCACTCAACTCCAAGTATGGACTGCCCTCAACGACATCGAAGTGCTGGCCCGTGTAGTGCCTGGCTGTGAAAAGCTCGAGCAAGTCGGTGACAATCAATTCGAAGGCACCGTCAAGCTCGGTATGGCGGGCATCAAGGGCGTCTACAGTGGCAAAATTCGCCTCGAAGACGTCGATGCACCACGCTACTACAAGCTCGTTGCTGCCGGCAAGGGCTCCAACGGGGTCGTGGATGCGGTAGGTACAGTCGAGTTGGTCAGCCAGCCCGACGGGCAAACGTTGCTCAAGTATGGCGGTGAAGCCCAAATTGGTGGCATGCTCGCCAGTGTAGGCCAACGACTCATCGAAGGCGCTGCCCGCCAGCTCATCAAGCAAGCACTCACAGAGCTCGAGCACCAAATCATGCAACGCATACCAGCGGTACCGGCGGCTTCGGCTCCTGTGCCAGCCGCACCAGATGCTGCCGCACCTGAAGCGCCAGCACGCAAAAGTGTAGTGCTGAGTGAGGCTGAGCAACTCCAACCAACGACGCTGGTATCCGGAGCGATTGGTGCATGGTTCAACACGACCACTGGCAAAGTTGCGCTGGTGGTGATTGGTGTGATTATCGGCTACCTGCTTGGGAGCGGGCGCTAGGTGTTGCTGTTAATCTAGACGGTGCCGTCTAGACACAGATATCGTCACAGTGGGAGTGATGAAAAGGAGGCTTTGAGTGGCTAAGATTACGGTAACGGTGAATGGCAAGCCTTATACCAACGAAGTCGAAGATCGCACGTTGTTGGTGCACTACTTGCGCGAAACCCTGAACCTGACCGGGACGCACATTGGTTGCGATACCAGTCAGTGTGGTGCGTGTGTGGTAGTGATTAACGGCAAGAGTGTCAAGTCGTGTACCACGTTGGCAGCACGTTGCGATGGGGTCAGTGTGACCACCATCGAAGGGCTGGCCAGCGCCGACGGTCAGCTCCACCCCTTGCAAGAGGGATTCTGGGAGTGTCACGGCTTGCAGTGTGGCTTTTGTACACCGGGGATGATTATGTCGGCATACGACCTACTCAAACAGAACCCCAATCCGACCGACGACGAAATTCGTCATGGACTCGAAGGCAACCTGTGCCGCTGCACGGGCTATCACAACATTGTGCGGGCAGTGCAGTATGCTGCCGCCAAAATGCGTGGTGAAGCCGTGTCAGCTCCCAATGCCTAGTATCATCTCATGGTGAGATGGCTTGGCGGTTTATCCTGTCATGGAGTATTTGGTAGCAACCCGTTCAAGTTGGAGGATCAACGATGACGGCAGAAGCAACGACGCCGATGATTGGGCGCGCCATTAAACGGCGCGAAGACCCCAAACTCATTACCGGCCATGGCAATTTCTTGGATGACGTCAAACTCACGGGGATGGCGCACGCCGCCGTGCTGCGCAGTCCCTACGCCCACGCTCGTATCCGCTCCATTGACACCAGCAAGGCGGCCGCTGTGCCGGGTGTCATCGCCGTCTATGTCGGCAAAGACATGACCGATGTCAACCCGCTGCCGTGTGCGTGGCCTGCTGGTGGCTTCAAAAACAATCTCAACACGCCCCGTGCCTTGGCTGTCGATGTGGTGCGCTTTGTGGGTGACGGCGTGGCAGTCGTCATCGCCGAAGACCGCTACATTGCGCGCGATGCCCTCGACCTGATTGATGTCGACTATGAGCCACTCGCCGTGGTGGTCGACCCCGAAAAAGCCACCCAACCGGGTGCCCCGCAACTGCACGAAAACGCCCCCAACAATGTGGTTGTTGAGTGGTCGGCAGGCAACCGCGAGGGGACGAATGCAGCCGTTGCAAGTGCGCCAGTGGTCGTCAAAGAGCGCATCGTCAATCAGCGCTTGATGCCGACTCCCATGGAGACGCGTGGCTCAATTGCACGTTATGAGTCCTCGACCAACGAATTCACGCTGTGGACCAGCTCACAAGCCCCGCACGTGCATCGTTTGTTGTTGACGGCCTTTATCTTTGGTATTCCCGAAACCAAGCTACGGGTGATTGCTCCCAATGTCGGTGGTGGCTTCGGCCAAAAGATTTTCGTCTATCCCGACATGGTCTTTTGTATGTGGGCGGCGCGCAAGCTGGGACGCCCCATCAAATACGTCGAAGACCGCTCCGAGAATTTCAAGGCATCATCACACGGTCGCGACCATGTGACCGATGTCGAAATCGCCGGTACGCGCGACGGCAAAATCACCGGTCTGCGCATCAAGACCTACGCTGGTCTGGGTGCCTATCTCTCCACGATTGCTCCAGGTGTCGCCACTACGCTCTATGGGCGCATCGTCACGGGCGTCTACAAGATTCCCAACGTGCACATCGACGTCATCGCCACCTACACCAATACGGCCATGGTCGACGCCTACCGCGGTGCTGGTCGCCCCGAAGCGTCATACCTCATCGAGCGCATGGTCGATCGCTTTGCGGCCGAGCTGGGTATGGATCCCACCGAGGTACGCCGGCGCAACTTCATCCCGCCCACCGAGTTCCCCTATGACAACGGCCTCGGCTTGTTGCCCTATGACAGCGGCAACTACGCCCCAGCCCTCGACAAAGCCCTCGCCACCATCAACTACCCGCAGTTGCGTGCCGAACAAGCCGCCTTGCGCGCCCAAGGGCGCTACCTGGGCATCGGTATCAGCTCGTACGTGGAGATTTGTGGTGTGGCACCGACGGCCTGGGCCAATGGGCAGGGCTGGGGTGCAGGGTTGTGGGAAAGTGCCAACGTGCGCATCCACCTCACGGGTCAAGTGGTCGTGACCACCGGCTCACTGCCCCACGGCCAAGGTGTCGAAACGACCTTTGCGCAGATTGTGGCAGACGAGTTAGGTGTGCCATATGAAAACGTGCTCATCGAGCACTCCGATACCGCCGGCACGCCGTTTGGGTATGGCACGTACGGTAGTCGCAGTTTGGCCGTCGGTGGCACCGCCATGGTCAAGTCGGCGCGCAAGATCAAAGAAAAGGTCAAGCGTTTGGCGGCACACCTGCTCGAGGCCAACCCGGCTGACATCGAGTTTGCCGACGGCAAAGCCTTTGTCAAGGGCTCACCCGACAAGGCCAAGACGCTGGGCGAAATTGCCCTGTATGCGTCAGTGGGGGCGTCCATGCCCAATGGTGAGGAGCCATTCCTCGACGAGACGACCTACTACGACCCACCCAACTGTACGTTCCCGTTTGGCACGCATATCAGCATCGTCGAGGTCTTCCCCGAGACAGGTGCCGTAGAAGTCAAACGCTACGTGGCAGTGGATGATGTGGGCAACATCATCAACCCGTTGATTGTGCATGGTCAGCTCCATGGTGGGATTGCGCAAGGAATGGCGCAAGCCCTCTACGAGAATGCCGTCTACGACGACAACGGTCAGTTGCTTAGTGGCACATTGATGGACTATGCGGTCCCCTCTGCGTCCATGCTGCCTGACTACGAGATTAGCCATACTGTCACACCCAGCCCAGTAAATCCGTTGGGCGTGAAAGGTGCCGGCGAAGCTGGTACAATTGGCAGTGCACAATGTATTATGAATGCGGTGATTGATGCGTTATCACCCTTTGGTGTACGGCACATGCAAATGCCTGCCACACCCGAGAAAATTTGGCAGATAACGCACAAGTAATGCAAAAGGAGTACCCGACTTATGATTCCTGCTGCGTTTAAATACGTCAAAGCCCGTAGTGTTGCTGAAGCCCTGGTGCTGCTGCAACAACACGGTGAAGACGCCAAGTTGCTGGCTGGTGGTCATTCGCTGTTGCCCGCCATGAAGCTGCGCCTCAGCCAACCATCGGTGCTGATCGACATCGCCGGTGTGACCGACCTCAAGGGCATCACCAACAACGGCATCCAGCTCGTGATTGGCGCCGGCGAGACCTACCACGCCATCGCCACCTCGTCTATCGTCAAAAAGACCTGTGGTGTGATTGCCACGACCTGTGGCGACATTGGCGACATTCAGGTGCGCAATGCGGGGACCATCGGTGGTGCGTTGGCACACGCCGACCCAGCTGCCGACCTGACGGCTGTTTTTTTGGCACTTGGTGGCTCGGTGACCGCCCAGAGTGCGAGTGCCAGCCGCGAAATCGCTGCAGATGGCCTGTTTGAGGGCATGCTCACTACGGCTCTCAAGGCCGGTGAAATCCTCACCAAAGTCACCATCCCCGTGCTCCAGCAAGGCCAAGGCGCCGCCTACGCCAAGCTCAAGCACCCGGCCTCGCGCTATGCCATCGTTGGTGTGGCTGCTAGGGTCAGCATGAGTGGTGGCAGTGTGACCAGCGCCCGCGTCGCTGTGACCGGTGCCGGTCCAAAAGCCGAGCGCCAGGCCGCCTGCGAAGCCGCCCTTGTGGGCAGCAATGGTGATGCCGCTGCCGTCAAGGCGGCTGCCGCCAAAGCCGGTGATAGAATGGATTACCTCGGTGACATCCATGCGTCTGAGGATTACCGCCGCGCCATGGTCAAGGTCTATGCGGCCCGTGCCTTGAGTGCAGCCATCGCTCAAGCCCGCGCCTAGCGTCGTCATGCGATGCGCCGTTGTGGTCTTGTGCCACGACGGCGCGTCGCTGTGTTGGAGGGACTGTGCGTATGCATCGTTTTGCACATCACACCATCGTCGTGACGGGTGCCGCCAGCGGCATTGGCCGCGCCACGGCTATGCGACTGCACGCCGAAGGCGCCCAGATTGTGGCTGTCGACCGTGATGCCATTGGGCTGGCCGCCTTGCCGATCCCCGTGCATGCCGTGGCTGTTGATATCTGTGATGCGCCGGCAGTCATAGCGGCGTTGACCCCACTCACGCACATCACTGGCCTATGTAATGCGGCAGGGGGCAGTGGCCGGCGCTTTGGGGATGGCCCAGTGGGCGAATGTACGCTCGAGGGGTGGCAAACCACGCTGGACCTCAATCTCACCAGCCAGTTTGTGATGTGTAAAGCCTGTCTCCCTGCCTTGCTTGTCAATCGAGGGGCCATTGTAAACGTGGCGTCGGTGTTGGGGATGGTGGGTGGCGATGCCGATTTTGCCACCCACGCCTATGCAGCGAGCAAAGCAGGGATCATTGGGCTGAGTCGTGCCATGGCAAGCTACTACGCGCCACAAGGGCTACGGGTCAACGTAGTGGCGCCCGGGCTGATTGCCACGCCCATGAGTCAGCGCGCCCAACAGAGCGACCACATCAAAGCGCGCTTGGCACAGCTGCAGCCGCTGACGGGAGACTTTGGGGCGGCCGATGATGTGGCGGCGGCCGTGGCGTATTTGTTGTCGCGCGATGCGGCGTTTGTCACGGGGACAGTCTTGACCGTGGATGGTGGGTGGACGACACAGTAGCAGAAAGTGTAGTTATATCATTGATTTCCAGGGTAACGCGTTGGTTAAGTTGACGCCGATTAATTCCAACGAGATGCTTGCACCGATTCGTCGTTTTTTAATCGACGGTGAAACAGTATTAGCAGTCTTTAAAACGATTCGTGACCAGGTCGTATTTACTAACAAGCGTGTTATTGCGGCCAATGTGCAGGGTCTCACCGGCAAAAAGTCGACTACACGTCGATTCTCTATAGCAAAATCCAGACATGTTGGGTAGAAACAACGGGCAGACTCGACTTCGACTGTGAAATAGAGATTTATGTCAGTGCAGTGGGAAAAGTGCGCTTTGAAATCCGTGGGAACTTTGATATCGTGGCGTGCAATCGCATTCTCAGCCAGCACGTGCTGCACTAGGCGAATTAGGCGAGCACGGCTCCGATGATAGCTACCAATAATATGCCACCGATGATGGCATATTCCCAGTACGGGCGTGGGTTTTTGTCTTCGCTCAGTGAATGCTGCAACATGCCGGTGACCACATAAAAAATCACCAGTAGCAATGCGCCCCCCAACAAAAACGGTGCTGCCCAGTAGTTGAGTGCCCACAACGCCTGCGCCAAAATAAAGCCGACCATCAACGACAACAGACCGAGATTGGCACGCGTCTGTGTCCATTGAAGCTGCGTGTATGCCAGCAAGGCGCCACTACTACCCACAAAGACAGCCGAGTAGAGGGTGCGTAGGTGGGCAAAGTAAATGGCACTGAACAAGCCAAACGCCATCACAAGTGCCAGCCCTTGCAGCACCATTAATGCTGCTTGGCGTACTTCGGGTTGGCGATCCATCGAAAAGTGCTGTGCAATGAGTGATGCAAGCAAGAGTACACCTGTGGCAATCAGTGCCAGCACAAAGGCAAACATCTGGAGCCCGCTGCTAAAGAGCCGGAAAAAGGCGAAGCTGGTAATCACCGACATGGCCGGGAGTATCCAAAAGCCGGGTGCTAACTCGACCACGGTAAAGCCCAAATTGACCAACCAGAGTGGCCGTGCATGCACTTGCGGGTGATCGCGGGTAAATAGGTCAGCGCCCATGCTGGTGAGAATGACAATAGCCCCCAAAATGACCCATGACACGGTAATGACGGGTAAGTCTCCACCAAGCTGGGCGCGGATGATGTTGGGGTTGATATCGACGAGAAACACTACTGCCATGCCGAGTAGCGCTAATAGGACAAGCGATACGAGTCGGTCGTAGCGCGGTGTTGATGCATCAGTGCTCATTGCTGACTCCCTGTGACAGTCACTACATCTATTATACAACGCCTGTGCTGATGCATTCGCGTTGCTGCATGTACAGAAAGCACATGCCGATGTTGGCTGTATCTCAGGGTGAGCAAAGGTACTCAAATCACAGAGGGCGTGAGCTGTTTATCGTTTATGCGTGCATATGGTACAATCTGCCTTAGAGTGCGCAATAACAAGGACTTCTTTATGCGTGATGATATTACCAATTCAGCAATCGAAGATTATTTGAGTGGACTCATGCCACCGCGTCCATCGCCACTCAGCGACATGGAGCACATTGGTCGTGAGCAAGGTTGGCCGCTGGTGGGGGCAGTTGAGGGGCAATTTTTGTACATGTTGGCGCGCACCAGCGGCGTGCGTGATGCCCTCGAGATTGGCACTGCCACAGGCTATGCAGCCATCTGGCTCTTGCGTGCACTGGTGCAGCATCCCGATGGGCGTTTGACGGCCATCGAGCGTGACCCAGAGCGGTTTACCCGAGCGCGTGAGTGGGTCGCCAAGGCCGGCTACAGCGACCGGTTTTCTATCCACGAAGGTGACTGGTTCCGCGAACTCGCCAACATGCGTGGTCCGTTTGATTTGATTTTCCTCGATATTCTGCGCCACCTCAACAACGAACGTGAAGCGCTTCAAGCACTTGAATTGTGTGTGCCCCTGTTGCGCCGGGGTGGTATTTTGGTGGCCGACAATGTGCTCTGCAATGCCCTCGTGCTCGAGGATTCAAGCGAGGCTGCGCCGATTGTGCGTGGCATCCAAGAATTCAATCGTGCCATCATGCACCACATCGATCTTGAGTCAGTGATTTTGCCCATCCGAGACGGCATTGCAGTGTGCCGGCGTCGTTCGTAGTTACGCGTTGCATGTGGATGCGCCATGCCCGGACTGGGCGTGGCGCTTATTCGTTTTGGTGACGGGCTAACTCTTCGAGGACGGCAATATCAGCCACATAGAGCCCAGCCGTAACACTCGTGTTGGATTGAATCGCAAGCAGTGATTCAATCGCAATGTGAAACCCCCAGCCGATGACGAGCACCGTAGACACGAGTCCGAATGTGGTGAGTACACTCGTGCCTGTCAGCATTTCCATGGCATAAAACGGTGCCCCAATCAAGCCGTAACAGAATGCCTGTAATCCGAAGACAATTGGGATGATGGGGAGTGTTGCAAGTGTGGGGACGCGCCAGTATTCGTACATGACACGCAACAGGATGACTGCACATAATGTGTGGAGCAATGCCAAAAAAAGACTTGTTGGGAATCCAAGTGCGGTGATTTCATTGTCATATGACCAGACGTTCCACGAGACACCAATGCTTTCAAAGACCCAGAAAAAAATCACTACCACACTCAGCAGTCCCCACATTCCCAGTTTACCGATTTGGACGAACGAACGGCGGAGTGTCGCAAAAATCAGCAGTGTGGGAAAGACCATAATCCACCCACCCAAAAACGCAATGAGTGGCAGCGTGTTGCCGACAATATAGTACAGCTCAGCATCATAGACGACACCGTAAATCAGATGCCAAAGGGGTGATGCAAACCCACTCAGCATTGCAGCAACTACAATGAACACGAATAGCGGCGATTGCGCGGATAACCCGGCAAACACGGCCAACATGATGACCACGGCGGCCACTAGGAAGAGGATGATTTCCATGTGTGAATGTCCTATTCCAGATAATTATGCGCCACGATACTCGCGTATTTCTCCGTCCACGAGCGTGAAAAGTTTGTCGCTCAGACCGTGTGTGTGTTGGCGTACATCGCGAGTGATTTGAAGTGCCACTGCAGAGACGCGATCGGGGTCATCGTCGCTAAACAGAATCATGAAATCACGGTTGGGGATACCGATGAGTGTCTCACCAGGGATATTTTTGGCCACATCCGTCAACAAATCGGGCAACAGCAGGCGGGCCGCATCAAGTCCGTCGTTGTGATTAAAGATGATGAGTTGCTGGCTGCCACTGCCTGTCACATGATACGGTACCGTTGCAGAACGTTGGCGTAAATTTTGAATGGATTGTTCGTGGACAGCAAATTCACTCACCCCCCATTTAGTGAGTTGTGTTTCGGTCAAATATGAGAGCCGCTTGTCGTCATGAATCGCATACGTGATAATCAGATCCGCCAGAAACATCTGGTAGACGATGGGGTCTGCACCGCGGTCGAGTAAATCAGCGAGCAACGCAATCGGCTTGAGCTGCGGGATGATTCGTTGCGCAATAGCCTGATAGCCGGGATCGGGTACACCCTTTTCGCCGTTGCTCACACGCAACAATGTCTGCACGACTGCATCGAGTGCATCGGGACGGCGGCGATACGCCCGTTCAAATGGCTCGACCGCGACTTCTGCGGCTGTGCTGCCACGCATGACACGCAGCACGCCCGCATGATACTGTACATCTGTGATGTGCTCGTCGAGATCAGGGAGTGTGGCAATGATGTGGGCCACAAACGTGTCAAAGGTGTTGTCGGGTGTTTGATTCATAGGATTGCTGTCTGAAAATGTGCCACTAATGTGTCAATGGAGAGGTGCACACATGCCTGTCCGTGGTTGGTTGCGGTAAAGCTGGGGCTCGCCGATACCTGCCCCACACATGCCCAGGGGATGCCGTGTAGTGTAGCCTCAAAGGCGTGTTGTTGCGTGATTGGTACTTCTACCACAAAGCGACTGGGGCTTTCGCTATACAGTACCACAAATGGGTCGCGACTGGTACTCGGTACTGCATCGAGGGCGATGGTGGCTCCCAACCGGCCGGCAATCACCATTTCGGCTACTGCGACAGCTAGCCCTCCATCGCTGATGTCGTGGCAAGCCACCACGCTGCCATGCTGAATGGCACGGTGAAGTTGGCGCATCAGGTGTGGTGCTACCGCCAAATCGACCCGTGGCTGTTGCCACTGCGCTGCGTCTGGGATACCGGCTACCTGTGCCACATGCGCTCCTGCAAGCGCATTCTGTGTCATTCCCACCACATAAATCGCATTACCAGCCTGCTTAAAATCACTGGTCTGTGCACGCCGAATATCGGGATGATATGCCATGGCTGAGATGAGCAATGTCCCTGGGATGGGAATGCGTTGGCCACTGGCAGTCCGGTATTCGTTGTTGAGTGAGTCTTTGCCCGAGATAAACGGTGTGCCATACGCCAAGGCGGCATCATAACAGGCCACTGTAGCTCGCGTCAGCCCGCCCATACGGTCAGGTTGCCGTGGATCCCCCCAGCAAAAGTTATCGAGCACCGTACAGGCACTAGGGTCAGCCCCCACCGCTACCACGTTGCGGAGTGCCTCGTCTACGGCGGCGAGCCCCATCCAATACGGGTCAAACTGACTGAGTTGTGGGGCCATGCCACAGCCAATTGCGACGCCTGTACTGCGATCGGGGCGTACGTGGAGCACCGCTGCATCGCCAGGCCCATCACTCTGTGCGCCCACCAGCGGTTTGACCACCGTGCGCCCCTGCACTTCGTGGTCATAGCCACGAATAATCGGGGCACGGCTGGCAATATTGGGGTGGGCGAGTAGTGCAGTGATAATCTGATTGTGCGCTCGTCCCTGCCAGGCGGGTGCTGGCGTCGTCCCTGCTTGCCAGGTGGCTGCGAGTGTGCGTTGTGGGCGCCCATCGTGGAGCATGTGCATATCGATATCGACCAGGGTATCACCATGGTGTGTCACCACGAGTCGCCCACTGCCGTCATAGGTGCCGACGGCGGTGGCTTCGACTTCTTCGGCATTACACAGTGCCAATAACGCTGCCAAGTGCTGCTGTGGTACGGCCATGACGATGCGCTCTTGTGCTTCGGAGAGCCAGACTTCCCACGGTTGCAACCCGGCGTATTTGCGTGGCACCTGTGCCAATTCGACGCGTGCGCCGGTCTTTTCGCCCATCTCGCCGATGGCCGATGACAACCCACCTGCGCCACAGTCGGTAATCGCACTATACAGCCCGGCATCACGCGCTTGGATGACGACGTCGATTAATTTTTTCTCTGTAATCGGATCCCCAATCTGCACCGCACTACCGGCTTCTTGGGCTGTAGTGTGTGTCAGTTCGATTGATGAAAAGGTTGCTCCGTGGATGCCATCGCGGCCGGTACGCCCACCCAGCACCACAATTGCGTCACCAATCCCCACGTTACGCGGGTGTTTGCCTTGGGGCGCAAGTCCCACCGTACCGGCAAAGACCAGCGGGTTTGCCACATAGCCTGGGTCATAAAACACTGCCCCGTTGACAATTGGGACACCGATTTTGTTGCCGTAATCCTGCACGCCAGCGACCACGCCGTGGGCGACTTGGTGGGGTGGCAGTACGTGCCCCCCCAAGGTGCTGAGGTCGGCGTCACGTGGCCCAAAACAAAACACATCGGTGGCGGCAATTGGTTGCGCCGATACCCCGAGTACGTCGCGAAGTACACCGCCGAGCCCCGTGTTGGCGCCGCCAAAGGGCTCAAGTGCTGACGGGTGATTGTGCGTCTCGACCTTGAACGACAGCTCGAGCTCGTCATCGAATGCGACGATTCCCGCATTATCCACAAACGCAGAAATCAGGCGCAAATGGGTGAGGCGTGATGCTGTTTCGTTGGTCGCTTTCATCAAGTACGTGCGAATCAAACTGTCGATGTCGGCATTGGTACCCAGCGCCACCAACCCTGGGTGATGGGGCTGTTGTGCTACCGTCAAGTCGTGGGCTGTGCCCGAGTAGTGCACCCGCCCTTTGAAGGTTTTGTGTGAGCAGTGCTCACTCCATGTTTGGGCGATAGTCTCAATCTCGCCATCGCTGGGGTCACGGTCAATGGTGCGGTAGTAGGCCTGTATTGTACGCATCTCGGCCAGATCGAGGGCGAGCAGCCCTTTTTGGCTGAGTGAGATGAGCTCATCATCGTCGAGCTCACGGATGGGGACGACCGCAATTGCTGCAGGGCGTTGGGTCGGCGCTGCTAAATGTGCTAGATACCACGCCTTGCGTTCAGCCGTGTTCGTGGCGGTCACAGCGTGACACGTTTGGATGAGGTCGTTGTAGGCAGGGCGCTGTCCATCGTGAGCGGCATAGCGGCGTAGCGTGCGCACTTGGGTGATACCCGTGATACCGAGACGCTGTGCACCGACCAAAATACTCTCTGCCTCGTTGTCGGTGACACCCGCCCGAAAGGCGATTTCGAAACTCGGTACCACGACGCTGTCAAGTGTCGTATGTGCCAGATCGTGCCATGTGGCATGTTGAATGACGGGGTCACACAGCAACTCACTCGTCAAGCGCACGACAGCATCGGATTGAAGTGTGCCCCCAACCAAATACACCGCACTGGTATGGGCATCATCAAATGATGTCACCACAATTGCAAATGCTGTCATCTTGTATCCCTACCACAAATGCTTCCCTCCCTCGTAGTATACTCGGTGGCATGATTGGTGGTCAAGAATGTCAGCAATGCATGGGATATGGTATGATGCGTGTGGGTACGATGCGAAATGAAAGGCATTGGAATGCCCCAAATATATGAACCAGCACCGCTTGATGCTGCGGCACAGCAGACCACTCAACAGGTGGTCTTTATGGGCAGTGTCTTGACGTTGCCGAGCTTGTTTTTGGTGTTGAGTGGTCTGTTGCGCTACGATATCGCTTATTTCACTGCACTTGCGTGTTGTCTGATGGCTGCACTGGTGCTCGGGTACGTGGGGTGGCGCTGGGCAGGGCAGGTGCGCCTGATTGAACTCACTGATACGCAACTCGTTGTGAGACGCCGCTTGTGGCGGGCACTGATTGTCCCCATTACTCACATCAATGCGGTGGCCCTCACCCCCCTTGCTATTGACATCGTAGCAACGCGTTGGCGTACGGGGGCAGGTGTGTTTGGGTATCTGGGGACGTTTGCGTCACCACGGTATGGCCGTATGCAGGCCGTGGCTAGCGACCGTGAACGCCTGGTTGCAATTGGTCGTAGTGCGGCGTTGCTGTTGATACTCAGTCCAGCTGACCCCTTTGCATTCGTGGATGGTGTGCGTGCAGTATTACCTACCTCCACCGCTGACAGAAAGTAACCAGAGATGCGCTTTACGGCACTGTCACACGTGCATTTGCCGTGTGAATTTCAACGAGTGATTCCCGGTGAAACCTATCGTGATGGCCGTCAATATCTGCCCACACTACTGCTTGCCCCACGCATTGATGCCCAGGTCGTGAACCCGCTCCAGACCCTGGCAATTGTTGATCGGCATCATGTGGTGGATACACGCATGGTGGGATCCAGGGGCGTAGCACAGCTGGTATTATTGCTCTCACCGTTTATGATCCAACATGCCCCATACCAACGCGGGTTTGCTGATGTGGGTTCACCAGCCCAAGTGCCACGAGTGTATGGGCAAGTCACCCATGTAGCCACATGGGAGATTCCACAGACGCCGTTACCGTACCAGTCACTCTACTGTGAATTTGTCATCGATGTTGGCGGTGGCACTGTGGGGGTCCGCACCCATGTGAGCGCTCCACAACTTGCCGACAAAATCGGTGTATCGCACATCCATCATGGTGATTGGGTGGTAATACCGCGTCCACGTATTGATATTCTCGGCTTTACAGTGCACCATACGCACTGATACACCCCTGAGTGATGGGTATTTCCTTGAAAAAATCTTTTGACATTGATTGAGATTGTGATATTATACACGTACTGTTGTCGTGGGTACACGATAATGGAAGTGGAACAACAACGTAACGAGGAGTTTGTCCGCAATGAAGATTTCAGTACGCAAGATCGCCATGGGTCTGGTGTTGGTGAGCGCATTCATCTTGGCCGCATGTGGTGGTGCAAGTGGTGGCGCAGCTGGTGGTCCGCTCGACGTCGGTACCGACGGTGAGAATCTGGCCTATGCACCTGCTGCATTGACTGCCAAGGCAGGCGAAAAGGTCACCATCAACTTCAAGAACAACTCATCAGCACAGAGCCACAACTTGATCATTGTCAAGGGTGGTGATGATGTAGCCATGGCTGTTGACGAGGCTGCCGCCGAAGCCGGTGATGCCGCAGGGTATGTCCCAGCCGACACGACCAATATTGTGGCAAATACCGCACTGTTGGCTCCTGGCGCCAGTGAAACCATCGAGTTCACCCCAGCCGAAGCCGGTACCTACACCTTCATCTGCACCTACCCCGGTCACTACGGCGGTGGCATGAAGGGTGTCTTGACCGTCAACTAAGCAACGCATTGACGCAACCACCCCTCGTTCGCCGTGAGGCGAACGAGGGGTGGTTTGTTGTGTGATGCACACGATTTAGCGGGTTTCGGTGATTTTTTGCAGCCCGAGCGGGTTGTCTGCGTCACGACCACGGTACGCCGCAGTTGCATGGGCTACACGTTGCCACGGGATAATCGCCACAATGGGTGCCACGAGCTCGTCACATGCGGGGATCGGCAATGCCACATCGGCCTGTTGCAACATACCGGTATCGTTGCTGACCACGATGAGTTGGGCATGATGCTGGCGCAAGCGTGCCATGAGTTGTAGCGTATCATCACGCGTAGCACCACTATCGCTACTCACCAATACGGGGAATCCGCGATTGACCACAGTCACTGGACCATGGAGCATGTCCGCCGATGAATAGGCTTCGACGGGCAGCCCACTCAATTCTTTGATTTTGAGTGCTGCCTCGTAGGCGGTCGCATAGTGTAATCCGCGACCAACACTCATTGCTGCTGGCGCTACACCGAGGGTTGCAGCAGCCTGTTGAATCGGTTGCTCACCCATACCACTCAAACACTGGAGCGCAATGTCTGGGATGTCTGCAATTGCTCGTTGGAGCCCAACATGCCCACTGAGCAGTTGTACCAAGAGCGCAATACTCAGTAGTTGGTTGGTGTAACTTTTGGTGGCTGCCACACTTAACTCTGGGCCAGCACAGATATCGATGTGATGGGCGGCTGCAGTGGCGAGTCGTGAAGTCGGGCTGTTGGTAATCGCCACGGTGAGGGCACCTGTCTGGCGAGCTTTGCTGATGACATCACAGATGTCTGGTGAACGCCCCGACTGTGAAATCCCGATTACCAACGCACCGTTGTAGCTGATATCGGCATGGTAGAGTGTGCCAAGTGCGGGTGTCGCCAATGCCACCGGCCACCCCAGTATGATCCCAAACAAATACTGCGCATAGCGTGCCGCATTATCCGATGTACCACGGGCTGCAATCACCACGTAGTGCGGTCGATAGCGCTGAATCGTGGCAGCGAGCTGGGTCATCTGCGTCGTCTGCGTTGCGACCTGTGCTAACACCTGGGGCTGTGCAAAAATTTCGGTGAGGAGCTGACTTGTGCCCATGTACTACTCCATGGCGCGTGAACGGTAAATTGCCCTATTATACTCTGCTTTTGGGGAAAGAGTGCACTGACGGGTATCTACCGTGCGATTGATTCGTTATCTGTGAAATTTATAACAGAAATCATCAAACATTGAGGATTTATTCACACCGAATTAATCTTATTCTGCCACGATACGCATGGATAAGCATGTGTGTTGGTATGGTCCCGACAATGGCGTTGTATGGACCAACACAAAACACCGCACGAAAGCGTGAACGCCATGTCGCAAACGACACTCGTCTATTGTGATGCACCATCCACCGATTACATCGTGGCAGATCAATCCTTGTTGCCACTCACCACATGCAAAGCTGATTTGCATCTGCATACCACCCATAGCGACGGCTCGTGTACCCCCATAGAGCTCATCGATCATGTAGTAGCTCATACCGATTTACACGTCATCGCAATCACTGATCATGACGAAATTAGTGGAGCTCATATTGCGCGTGATTATGCGCAAGGTCGTGGTGTGGATGTCATCATTGGCGAAGAAATTTCGTCACGCGAGGGCCACATTCTCGCCTATTTTATCCACGAGCGTATTGCACCAGGCATGTCGGCGCGTGACACCATTCGTGCCATCCACGAGCAAGGTGGTTTGGCGGTTGCGGCACATCCTTATGACTGGATGGTGCGTTCACTCGGGCGCTACGGGCTGATGCAACGCGCCGCAGGAATCCAGCCTGAATGGGCATTTGACGCCATTGAAACACTCAATTCTAGTCTCTTCCCACGCTATGCGAATGTGACTGCCCATCAGGTTGCGACGCGGCTCGGCTTGCCGATGATTGGCGGGAGTGACTCGCACCAACTCCGGACGGTGGGCTACGGATATACACTGTATGAGGGCCGGAATGCGAGTGATTTGCGGACTGCACTACGCCACGGTCGCACATCCCCTGCTGGTGCCAACTGGAGCTACACCGATCTCGCAGTCGCAACAGGACGACTTGTGCAGCGTGTCTCGATGGCTGGGGTATCGTTGGCACTTCGTAGTATTGGGCTTGTTTCATGACGTCGCCTGTTCTGTGGTACGCTGTGCACAGGAATTGACTGTACACAACTGGAGAACCACAATGAGCGATGTAGCGCGTGATTTTCTGATGCGTTTGTTGCAGACCACGAGTCCATCGGGTGACGAAATTGCTGCAGCGCGGGTGTGGCGCACCGAAGCAGAACAGTTTGCTGATCGCGTCTATGGTGATGTGCTTGCAAGTTCGTATGCACTCATCAACGGTGGCAACCCACGTGTGCTCTTGGCAGGGCACATCGACGAAATCGGGTTGATGATTTCACACATTGATGACAACGGCTTCTGCTACTTTCGTACGATTGGTGGCTGGGATAGTCAAGTCTTGGTCGGCCAACGCATCCGTATTTTGGGGCGACAAGGCATGGTGCGTGGTGTCATCGGCAAAAAGCCTATCCATTTGATGACACCCGATGACCGTACCAAGGTCTCGAAAATCGACGATTTGTGGATCGATATTGGGGCTACGTCGCTTGAAGATGCCAACACGCTCATTAGCGTGGGTGCCTCTGCAGTCATCGATGCAGACCCGTTGGTGCTCGCCAATGGGCGTATTATTGGCCGTGGGGTAGACAACCGCATTGGTGCCTTTGTGGTGCTCGAGGCATTACGCTTGTTGGCTGCCGAGCGCCCACAGGCGAGTGTGGCAGCAGTGGCAACTGCCCAAGAAGAAATCACCTTTGCGGGAGCACGAACTGCTGCCTTTGCCTATGACCCACACGTGGCGATTGCGGTGGATGTCACATTTGCAACTGATCACCCGCGTGCGTCGCGCGAGTCGCAAGGCAACATTACCATTGGTGGTGGCCCTGTATTGACGCGTGGCTCAGCCAATGCACCGATGGTATTTGAAATGTTGCGTGAGACGGCCGAGCAAGAGAAGATTCCCTATCGCATTCAGGCTAATCCATCATACACGGCTACAGACGCAGATGCGATTCATACCGCCCGGGCAGGGATTGCCACAGCGGTGATTTCGATTCCCAATCGCTACATGCATTCACCTAACGAAATGATTGACATCAACGATGCCTTGAATGCGGCGCGTTTGATGGCTGCATTTGTGCGCCGGCTCACGGCAGATACATCGTTTGTGCCACGCTAAGCATGGGGGTGTGCGCCGCAGTGTCCATCTGGGCACTGCGGTTTTTTTGTGGATACACAGGGGAAAAGTGGTGTGGAACCAGTGGAATAAAATGTGGATAACCTGCGTATAAATGGCGGATAACTCGTGGAAAGTGCCACAATTATTGATTGATATGCGGTAATTTGTGATGTGGATAACTCGTGGAAAACGCGTGTACATGTGGTGGAGCGTTGGCGGATAAACGAGACGGCGGTGTGGATAATCCCACACCGCCGTCCGTGGTCTAGGGGTATCAGCCAGCGATGGCAGCCCATTCGTCATAACGCATCTGGAGCAGTTGCTCGAGCTCGCTGTAGCGAGCCGCAAGTGCTGCAATTTTTTTGGGGTCGGTTTCTTGACCAGACAAACTGGTTGCTACCGTTTGGCGCTCGGCTTCGAGCGTGGCAATCTCTTGTTCGAGTTGTTCGCCACGGCGCTGGCGTTTGCGTGCTTCACGCTCTTGCTCACGCGTGGCTGGTGCGGCTGTTGGTCGACTCGGGTTGCTGGTCGCGACCGCCTTGGGGACATTGGGGGTGGCCAACGCTGTCGCTTTCTTTTCACGCTGTTCGAGCTCTTCGCGGTATTCACTGTAATTGCCATCAAAGACGGTAATCGCACCGTTGTCCACAATCCATAGTGTGTCTGCCACTGCATCGATGAAGTAGCGGTCGTGCGACACAAACAGCAGCGTGCCATCGTATTCGTTGAGCACGTCTTCGAGGGCTTCACGGGCACCGATGTCGAGATGGTTGGTCGGCTCGTCGAGGATAAGCAGATTCCCACCAATCAGGGTGAGCTGTGCAAGCGCCACGCGCCCACGTTCGCCGCCCGACAGGTCACCGACGCGTTTGAACACATCATCACCACTAAACAAGAAGCGCCCGAGAAAGGTGCGGGCTTCGGTTTCTTTGATGGTGGGGCGGATGCGGCGCATCTCGTCGAGAATAGTATTACTCATCACCAAGCCCTCGTGGGACTGGGCGTAGTAGTTGATTTTGACGTTGCTGCCGAGACGCGCATGGCCACGGAGCGGGGGAAGCTCACCGACCATGGTGCGGAGCAGCGTCGTTTTGCCAGCACCGTTGGGCCCCATCAAGGCCACGCGCTGTTGGCGGCGGAGCTGCAGCTCGGGGATCGACAGGAGCGTGGTGTGTTGGTTATTGGGGAGCACGTAGCCGATGCCGAGGCGTTCAAATGCAAAGACGATATCGCCACCCCGTTGATTGGCTTGCATGGCGAGGGTGAGTTTGCGCTGTTGTTCGGGGCGGCTGAGCACCGTTTCGTTGCGCCCACTGCCACCCTCCCAGCCTTCTTTGAGGCGTTGCAGACGGCGTTCTCGGCCACGGGCTTGGGTTGACAAGGTGCTGTTTTTGTAGCGCCGGATAAACGACTCCATGCGGGCGATTTCTTCTTGTTGGGCTTGGTACTGTTTCCACTGCAACTCCATGCGTTCGGCCTTGAGTTGCTGGTATTTCATGTAGCCGCCCGGGTAGTCACCGTCGAGGCGCCCAAAGGCGATTTCGATGGTACGGGTGGTGACACGGTCGAGGAAATAGCGGTCGTGCGAGACGACCATCAAGGTGCCATCCCACTGTTTGATAAAGCGTTCCAGCCATTCGAGGGCCGCTAGGTCGAGGTGATTGGTCGGCTCGTCGAGCAACAAAATGTCGGGACTCGACAGCAAGATGGCTGCTAAGGCGGCGCGAGTTTTCATGCCCCCTGAAAATTGTGCTAGGCGTAGTGGCCCGTGATAAGCGGGATCAAAGCCGAGTCCCTCGAGAACGCGGGCAACGGTGCGTTCGATGTCGTAGCCGCCGGCATGTTCGAAATGGGCCAGGAGCTCGCCGTAGCGCTCCATGCGCTCGGCCCAAGCAGGGTGGTCGGTATCTGCGATGGCGGCTTCGAGCGTGTCGATTTCGTGGCGCATGGCGTGCAAGTTTTGCAACGCTTCGTCACATAACCCACGCAGTGTTTGGTGTTCGTCGAAGCGTGCTTCTTGGGCCAAATACGCCATGCGGATGCCGCGCGCTGGCGAGATGGCGCCACTGCTGGCGGATTCTTCGCCAGCGATGATGCGCAGCAGAGTGCTTTTGCCGGCGCCATTGACGCCCACAATGGCGACGCGCTCGCCACGTGCTACATTAAAACCTACATTCGAGAAGATATGCTCGGCACCGTAATATTTACCCACATTGTGGATTTGCAGAATCGACATGATACCTCGTGTATTAGCGGGAACGCATATTTTGGGCTACATTGGCACCAATTACACCGCCAATTAATGAGAATCCGAGTGAAATCGTGCCAGTGATGACTCCAATGATGGTCATCACAAAGATGAGCATGCCTGTCACTGCCTGCCACATGTCACTATCGACGGCCATGCCAGGCTGCAACCGTTCGGCTTGCTCGAAGGCCTCTTGCAGGAGCGAATCATTGGCGAAATAAGCCACGATGATGCCACAACTGACCCAAAAGAGCAGAGATCCGGCAAGTGCACCACACCCCGAAATCAAGCCTGCGGTGAGTCCTTGGTTGGTCACGTTGTCGCTGTGATCGTGCCAGAGTGTGGCAAAATAACCGGCAGCAAATGCGAGCAACAGGGATGCGATTGGGGTTGCACAACACAAGAGCAACCCGGATGGTCCCTGGTCGGTGATGACCGCAGGGGTGAGTGCCAATATGACTGCCCCAATGGCAACAATGGCCTGTGGTCCGAGAAATATGAGACCTGCTTTGCTTCCGGCACTCATGGCGTAGCTCCTACGTGATGTGCATCCTCTATCCATTATAGCAATCATGGCTGGGTAATTAAAAATAAAGGATAAAAATGATGGTGGTCATTTGTCCACGGGGGTACAGACGAGGCAATAAAACCGGGTATAATACAACGAGCAACGTCGCTCGCCAGCGGCGTCATTTTATTGTTGATACAGAGGAGTACTGCGATCATGCAAATTTACCTCGACACAGCGAATCTACGCGAAATCCGTGAAGCAGCCAGCTGGGGTATTTTGAGCGGAGTCACCACCAACCCGTCGTTGGTTGCCAAAGAGCAGGGCATTGACCACAAAACGTTGATTACCGAAATCACCAAACTGGTGGATGGACCAATCAGCGCCGAAGCGATTTCGTTGGATGCCGAGGGCATGATTCGTGAGGGACGCGAATTTGCCACGTGGCACCCCAATGTAATCGTCAAGGTGCCTATCACCACCGAAGGGCTCAAAGCGGTGCATGTGTTGGCCAAAGACGGGATCCGCACCAATGTGACGTTGTGCTTTAATGCGACCCAAGCACTCTTTGCCGCACGCGCTGGTGCATTCATCATCAGCCCGTTCATCGGGCGCGTGGACGACATGGGTGTAGATGGCATGCAACTCATCCGTGAAATCGCCGGTATCTACAAACAGCATGGCATCACCACCAAAATCCTGGCAGCGTCGATTCGTCACCCCCGTCACATCATCGATTCGGCCTTGTCGGGCGCTGATATTGCTACGTGTCCGTTCAAGGTGCTCGAGCAGAGCATGAAGCACCCCTTGACTGACAGTGGCATCGAGAAGTTTTTGGCTGACTGGAAGAGCCGCCAATAAACGGAAGGACGAGATTGTGACCTATACCGAAGTCGATCAGCGTGCGATAAACACGTTGCGTGCCTTGGCGATGGATGCTACCCAGCAGGCTAATTCTGGCCACCCGGGCTTGCCGATGGGGGCTGCCGCCATGGCGCACGTGCTGTGGACGCGCTTCCTCAAATTCAATCCGCGTGACCCGCACTGGCCAGACCGCGACCGTTTCGTGTTGTCGGCGGGACACGGCTCGATGTTGCTCTACGGCTTGCTGCATTTGGCAGGCTACGAGGTGAGTCTCGACGACCTCAAGCGCTTCCGTCAGTGGGGCTCGATTACCCCGGGACACCCCGAAGTGGGCGTCACCCCAGGGGTCGAAGTCAGCACCGGCCCGCTGGGGCAGGGTGCCGCCAATGCGGTGGGAATGGCCGTGGCGGAGGCTTTTTTGGCGGCGACCTACAACCGCGATGCCGCTCAGCCGGTCGACCACTGGACGTATGCGCTGGTGAGTGATGGTGACCTAATGGAAGGCATCGCCGCCGAAGCTGCCTCGTTGGCCGGGCATTTGGGCCTGGGTAAGTTGATTTTTCTCTATGACGATAATCTGATTTCGCTCGACGGCCCTACGTCGCTCGCCTTTACCGAAGATGTGCTCAAGCGCTTCGATGCCTATGGTTGGCAGACACTACGGGTCAGCGACGGCAACGACTGCAACGCCATCGAAGCCGCCTTGCACGAGGCACGTGCCGATCTCGACCGCCCCACCTTGATTGCGGTGCGCACGGTGATTGGCTACGGTAGCCCGGCCTATGCCGGGACGAGCCGTGCGCACGGCGAGCCGCTGGGCAAAGACGAAGTGCGTGCCACCAAGACGGCGTTGGAGCTCGACCCCGACCAAGCGTTTGCTGTATCGCAGGCGGTCTATCAGCTGTGGGCG
>JACCDO010726254.1_pt1 | contig 65401 bp, 66 predicted proteins | sample 7446101 | NCBI WGS metagenome assembly JACCDO01 (sample SAMN15323440, study PRJNA562643) | freshwater metagenome | isolation source: river surface water | place: USA:Blue River Watershed | collected 2017-08-16 | reverse complement strand
TTTGACGGTCCGACCCTTTTAGGGTCGGCCGTTCCTCTGATTTTGCAGATGCAAAATCAGAGTCAAAGAGAGATGGATGATGACTCATCTGCTACCCCGGGGTAGCAGATGAACCGATATCCATTAAATAATAGAGATTATACTGTAGGGAAAAACTCCCAATCTAAATCATTACATACTAATTTCCATGTCATATCTTGTTCTAATTGTTTTTCTCTATCTTTCATCATTGGAATAAATGGCAAATATTGTGTTTGGTCTAAAAGGACACATAATTGATATAATGTATATGTGTAATTGAAAAAGTTACTTCGATTGGGCGGACAATGCACTGCCCAAGGCTTTTGTATTTCAATAAAAAGGACACATAATGTGCTATGTAATTCCTCATTCATGATTGGCGGTTTAATACCAAATAATGAATTAATATATTGTATATGTTCGAAATACTTATTTAATCCCAATTTCCGCAATATTTCCCGCATTTTATCATAATTAATAGTAGACATATCAGTAATTCTCTCCTTCTTAATTCGATTGCGGATTTGGTCAATTACATCGGCAGGTATTTGTGTCGTTTCTTTCGCCTGAAATTGCGACAAAATCTCTTTAAAATGGTTCAATCGAATATATGCAGTATATGACACTTCATTGGGCGGCTCCTTATTCGATGGTTTTGAATTATCTACTATGTGTGTAATAAATTTACCACACATTGTATTATTACAAATTAATATTCCCTCTTCATCTTGCGGGATAAGTTCACCCTTTAAACATAATTCACACATATCAGATGGAATGATATAATCTTGAATATTCATAATATCGCCATTTACATTGTTCCAATATTTATGATATAATGCCTTCGACTGTGAATATTTCGAACTATTTATATCACCGGCTTCTTCGGTTTTCGATTTCACCCGAAAAAATGTTTTTAACATATTCGTATTTTGCGAATTATCACCACTGGATACTTTCTTCTTTTCTTCAAAATACTGAAATATATATCGCGAATTCTCCAATAAATATTTATTCCGTTGCGCTTTAAGCTCCAATATACGACGATTTAATATAGCCAAATTATCTTTCCATTCTAATTGCTCCTCTATCTTCATACCAGCTGCCGAAGCTAACTTATGTTTTATGTGTCGTTTCTCCAACATTAATTGCGGTAAAATAGTTGTCTCCATATCCGAAAAACGTGCCATCATATCCGTATGTTTCTCATCAATTGACCGATTTGTTCCGGTAGAATTCACCGGCTTAGTTGGCTGTATAGGCATAATTACATACATTTATAACGACATATTTATACCATGTCGTTTACATCCATTATATTATTGAAATAATATAAAGACAAATATTTATTGCGTCGTTTCTGGACGCAAACACTGTGATTGTTCGGGAAATATTTGCCCACTGGAACATTTGCTAATATCATCTACTTTTGCGCAACTTCGGGTTCCTTCAATATCTCCAATTAAACACCATTTACTTGTGTCAATTTCTTGAGGAGATAATTGTGTTGTATCCTCGCGATATTTTAGTTCAGGTTTTCGAGGTTCACTTTGGATAGATGATGTTGTCATGTCAGATGCTGGTGTCGATGTTATAATCTCGGCACTTGTTGGGGATGTAATGTCAGGTGTTTGTGTCAGTAATGTAACTTTCGATGTTAGTGACGTAAGTTTAGATGTCAGTGACGTAAGTTCGAAATTATGAATATAGTTCTTAATATACTCGATTGGATGAATGCCTAAATACAATAAATATACTACGTATAACCCAACCAAAATAAATATAGTAAATAGAATTACATTTAACCATGATGTCCTATTATTATTAGTATTTGTCTTAGTAGAGTCAACTGTAGTTGGATGATATTTCAAATATTTTGATTTAAACGGTGGATGTTCAGCAGATGTGTCCATTCTATAAAAAATAGATATAATATCTATCAAGTAATTGTATTGTATTGTATTGTATCATTTTTATTTTGACACAATAATCAAATACAAATCATCCACATATTTTTTTGACACACGAATTGTCTTAGTAAAATTCAACAAATTCGTGTAAATATCCGGCTCCACTTCATAGGTAATAATATCATTATCTTCATACAATAGAATTACGGAAAGTATTAGGTCGATTACATTTTTGTTTTTTTCATCGAGTTTAGCCAAACGGTATAGAACTGGTTTGAATTCGGCGAATTTTGCGCATCGCAATTCTCGTTGTTTCTTTTCGGTTTCTTGTTTGCTTATAAACTCGACCTCAGCTAATATAGCAGCAAATATCTGTTCATCTTCATATGTATTGGCACTCAATTGAATGGCCCTTTCCACTTCTTGTTCAGGATTATTTGACACATAATCATTATTATTAGTCGGGATTAATTGGTCAAAGAAATATTCATCGGGGACTCTTATTTCATCATCCATTGTGTCAGTAGAATTCATTGTGTGAATATGGGTAGGTAGGTAGGTGTAATCATTATATCATATATAAAAATATTTCAATTTTGTTACATCATTCATTCGTTCACACTAACTAACTATTATGTAATTGAAGTATAAAATGGGGTTATTTGGATATTTAGAAAACTTTTTTCTTATTAGTTTAGGAATTACATTTGGGTTAATTCTATTACTGGCATACCATTTTATACAACGTTTCTCCGCAATAGAAAAAAAGAATGAAACCATGTATGACATTCTTACAAATATTGTAAAGGAACTCAACCTTCTAAAAAAACAACAAGAATCTTATTTGATGAATGATGATGAACCACCCCCATTATATACCTGCCCGCCTGCATCATGCTCCCCGACGACTTTAGCCGGTGCAAATACTTCTACAACCGTTGATAAGATAGAATATACTTTAGCAGATGTGTCAGATTCTGAAGATGACCAATCCGAAGAAGAAGATACTGATGAAGAATCATCTTATTATAGTGACACATCTGATGATGATGATGATGAGGAAGAGGATGATACCCAACCAGTTGAACTTGTCCATTTCACATCTGAACAAGTGACTGATGAACTTGAAACAACTGATGATGTGCATATTGAACCATCGGATGTGTCAGAACAATTATCTGTATCAAATGTTGATATTATGACACAATCGGATGTGTCAGAACCTGTAATTGTATCGACCGTAGAATTCCAACCCATTATCCAAGATGTTGATTTAGGAGTAATTCCAACCGAACCAGTTGAATACAATTTAATTGAGGTGGAAGACCCCCCGGCCAATATGGAAACTTTAGACGAAACCAGTAGTGTTGTTCAGACGGGTGATTACGAAGATAAACATGAAAAAATGGTGGAATATAAAAAGATGAATGTGACACAACTACGGCAATTAGTTACGGAAACTTTAGGTGATAGTTTGGAGATGGATGTAAATAAAATGAAGAAACCGGAATTATTAAAGTTATTGTCTAAGTAGAGAAATAGATGTGTCAACTGACCATGAAATATATGTATATACTCCAATATATACATACATTATCGACACATAATATGAATCCTGCAAGTTATGAATCCAGTTTTTCTGATATGTCAGCTTTTACAAAAGGTTATAGCACAAATAATAAATATCCCGGATTTCCACCATTAATGAATGATGGTCGGGCAGTTATTGCTGCATATCAACCCGAAGCCGATATAAACAATCAACTTTTGAAACAATCAGGTGTGACTTCCAATTTTGAATATAGACAATATCTTATTCACAATGCAACTGATATCATGCGTCGCAATTTCGAAGATTCGGCTAATGATATGGGTTATTATGTGAATTCAGATAGTAATGTGTCAACCCAACCGAGTGATGACAGTGATTTGAAACAAATGTATATGTCAAGAGAAGAATTGCAAAAGCGCAAGGTGGTACATACATTGTCGCCGAGTGATTATCAAAAACTTATTTCGTAAAATGGATAGCACCCCCGGCCGTAGGCCGGGGCTTTATGTTCTTTAGCATATTGATAAATACATATGGTAAAAAACAGAATGGACACAAATAACTTATAAATAGTATATTTTCAATATTTGTGTCAAAATCATGAAGATTATTAGTTTCGACGTGGGAATAAAGAATTTAGCATATTGCATCATTAATACATCACCAGTAATCGGATGTGAAATATGTGTCAATAAATGGGGTGTTATTAACCTATTAGAAATAAATACACCAAGTGACAATACCACTGTTTCTAACAATGTATGTAATTGTTTAGTGAAAGCGAAAAAGAAGAATGTGTCAGATAAACCATGTGGTAAAAAGGCAAAGTATTTTAAAGGCGACACCTTCTTATGTGAGACACATGCAAAATCACAGACACAATGGTTGCGACCATCGAAAGAGTTTGAGAGTGTGTATTGGAAAAAGAAATCAGTTGGTGATGTGGAAAATGAATGGAAACGTCTTTTCGTAAATATGTTTTCGATGTGTCAAAAAGAAAAGAAAAAGAAGGCAGATATGATTACCGATATTGTCGAACATTACCAAAAACATTCTTTAGCAAAAGTGGAAGAAGTCAAAAAAGTATCCGCCAAAGAAGTTGATTTAGTTACTGTTGGACGTTCCATCGAAAAAGCAATCCGGAATTTAGGCGAAGATTTAGACACATTAACACATGTAGTTATTGAAAACCAAATATCACCTATTGCGTCACGCATGAAAACAATACAGGGAATGTTGGCACAGACATTTATTATGTTACGCGGTGACACAATCTCAGTCGAATTTGTGTCATCATCTAACAAATTAAAAGGGTTTGAACGCTCACAACCGACACCACAACCTACGGTGGCAACAGTTGGAATCGCGGGAGTTAAGAAAGTCTATAAATCAAATAAAGTCGATGGTATGAAAGTGTGTCGAAGTTTTTTGGAAGCAAATACAGAAACTTTAGGAAAATGGACACAAGTTTTGGACACATCCGTGAAAAAGGATGATTTAGCCGATTGTTTTTTACAAGGAATTTGGTATCTAAAAACTAATAAAATAATTATGTATGCGGACAATTTAAAAATAAAACGTGTAACCGTATCATAAACAAACAATAAGTATCTTACAATGGAAGTTTTTGATATCGGAATAACTGACGTAGAACCTATTACCTTAAAATTTGAGGATATCCCTGTGTCAAATATCCCTACTTCTTCCCCCGGTGGTCTCGGTTTGGAATTGTTAATGAATGATAAAAAACGGACTTCATCTATGAATGTTCATATGGATTTAGGTGATGTAGATAAACTCGAAGCCGAATTAAATGAACTAAGTAACCCACATCAACCGGGAATGTCCACCAAATCTATTGATGTCAATGCCGCCCCATCCAATAACAATGGCGGTGGCGGGTTTTTTAGCGATACCACCAAATCCATTTCAAACCTATTCGGGTTTGGAAGTAGTAATAATGCCACTGCCAACACCGTATCTTTTGACACAACCAGTGATTCCAAATTAGGCGGTGCTACCAAAGAAACCGGCTCCGCCAAGACATGGGACGGGTTTAGTAAGACCGCGGATATTTCATCCTCCGTGGGTGGAGGCGAAACATTGAAGATGAATGAGCGCGAAAAGAGACGCAAGAAGCGTGCAATGTTGAAAAAGTTAGAAGAGTGGCGTAATAGTGGTAAGATTTCGAAGGAGTCGGGGCATTTTACGATGGATTCGAGTTATGAGGAGATTGAGGATGAGTATGAAACTGCGATGGATGATAAGCGTAAGAAGGATAGTATTAAGTTGCAGGGATGGTGGTTTATGACTGCCATTAATTCGATTGAATATATGAATGCTATGTTTAACCCATTCGATTTGAATTTGGATGGATGGGGTGAGCAGATTGCGGAAGATATTGATAGTTATGAAGATATTTTTTCGGAATTACATGAAAAATATAAGGGTGGCAAGATGTCCCCCGAAGTGTCCTTATTATTACGTATTGGATTCAGTGCTGCAGTAGTGAACTTTAGTAACAAAGCATTATCAACTGCCACCCCCGGTTTTAACGACGTAATTAAACAGAGTCCCGAACTAATGAAGATGTTTACGGATGCAACCGTGCAAAGCATGAGTCAACAATCCCCCGGATTCGCTTTTGCCAGTTCCATGATGAATAAACCCGACCAAGTAAATACATCATTCGGTCCCCCACCTAAACCCATCGAAACTCGCCCACCCGTCAAAATGCAATTCACCGAACAAATGCCTAATCGCCCCGATTTAGCAATGGGTCGCGGAACCAAGATGAACGCTGGTGTCGATATCAACCAAGGATTCGCCAGCACCATGCAACCTGACCAACGCATCCAAACGCCCGCCCCCGGCGAGGTTAAACGCCCGGAGATGAAAGGCCCTTCGACGGATGTAGACCATATTTTCGCTGGTTTGAAGACGAAGGCATCTACTCAGCCGTTGAGTGGTGCGGATGCTATAAATAGTATGTTTTTACCGCGAGAGCAGCCCCAGGCTGCGAGTGGACCCCGAGTTTCAACGCCGGTGTATAATGCGAATATTTCATTAGATGATGTGGAGGATGACTCTATCATTAGTATTTCATCATTGAAAGATTTACAGAATCCGAATATGCCGAAGAAGAGTAGTGGGCGTCGTCGCAAGTCGGACCGAAATACTGTGTCATTGAGTTTAGACTTGTAAACTTGACAATGTGTAAACTTGATAATGTGTAAACTTGAAAAATTGAATAATAAATTATGGGGTATAGAGTATGTATATTCTAAAATAAATATAAACTTATTTACATTTATTTGCGTCACTGACATATATTTGCGTCACTGACATATATTTGCGTCACTGACATATATTTGCGTCACTGACATATATTTGCGTCACTGACATATATTTGCGTCACTGACATATATTTGCCTGATTGTATAAATATGAGTAATAATATTGATATTGAAACTGTTATTTATTATTTGCGTCCAATTCAGGCGTTTAACCCAAATATTGGTATTTCTGAGAAACGGTATGTATGTGAATTTGAGTTTGAACATAATTACTATGCGAATGGAATTATCGTTGATACTGAAACAAAAATGGTAACCTTAGGAAACTTTAAGGTATTACATAAATATGTAGTTAATGGAATCAATGATAATATTGATAAACAATGTATGTATACGGTGACACACTTAATTCATGATTTATTACCATTAGTTGGTAAAGGTTATAAATTCCTATATGATTATATTACAATCGAACACAATATCATTCTTATGCATATGCATATTACAACGATAACGTAATCTATCAATAACAACCTTGCGATTGTATTGCTGGACCCGATATAGATTATAATAAAATTGATTATTTTTTATTATAATTCATATGGTGTCTTCTATATATGGTGTATTCTAACGAATTATACACAAGTATTCTAACGAATTATATAAACATATTATTTGTCTATAAAATATAATTATGTCTACCAACAAGCAAACAAAAGGATTACATCGCAATACTGTTGATAAATATTATACTAATTCTGACACTGTAAAATTATGTTTGGAATTTGTGTCAAATAATATTCGTATTCAACCCAATGATTTAATCATTGAACCCAGCGCAGGTAATGGTGCATTTATATGTGGTATCAAAAAACTAACATCAAATTATGTATTCTATGATATATTACCAGAACATGATGATATTGAACAGCAAGATTATTTATTATTGACACATAGTAAGATAAATGTATTACACGAACATCATTCTGAAATAAAAATTCATGTAATTGGTAATCCTCCATTTGGTCGTCAATCATCTATTGCAAATAAATTTATCAAAAAATCATGTGAATTTTGTGACACAATATCATTTATATTACCCCGAAGTTTTACACCTTTGCACATTTAAAACGCCGATATTTTATATGTGCTAATTATAAATAATTTTTTAATGTTTTCTTCTATTTGAAGGTTTTTTAATATATTTTTCAGTTCTATTATATGTTCCTTTTATGATATTTTCATATTTTTCTTTTGGTATTTCTTTAACTACCTTATTAATATTTTCTTTCAGTTCTTTATGAGTTAAACCATCTAATTTATATAATCTTGATTTCATCATACTAAAGTAATTTTCAATACTATTTGTAAAATGTTGATATGGAACACTATACAATAATGTATTATGCTTATTTACTAATTCTTTTATTTTTGCATTTCTATGACTACTTGCATTATCTAAAAATTCATATAATCTATCACTATCAATTCCGCCTTTATCATATAAATCCCAACCTAAAACACCATTATAAGAAATAGCAAATATACCAGTATATTTTTTGAACACTTCTTGTGATTGTGTTTTTATTACACATCTTTTACCTAATTCACTATATCATTGATGTCTTTTCTGTAATCCAGTAATACTTGTCTCATCAATACATATAATATCTTCTAATTTATGCTTTTTTATTTCATCATAGAATTCTTTTAATTTTTGATTTATATTTATTTCTTTTCCAAATCTTTTTTCTGGTTCATGTCTTATTCTTATTATTTTTAATGTAATATTGTTATCATTAACAATTCTATTGATATGAAACCTACTTAATTCTATCTTAAATTTTTCTTTCAATTTATGTTTTAATTCTGTCATAGTTATAGTTTTATTCTTTTTAATTTCATCTAATAAAAATTTAACATGTTCTTTATGAACTTTGTATGCAACTGGTTTTTTATTTTCTCTTTTTATTTCACCTTCTTTTTCATATTTTTCAACCCATCTCATTAAACTTCTTGGACTACATTTGAATATTTCACATACTTCTAATTGTGATTTATCACCAACTAAATAATATTCAACTGCAGATAATTTATAATCTTCGCTTTTATGTTTAGATGTCATATACTTAATATTATAGCATAAAATATTTAAAATTATGTTATAATATATTTATAGTAAATAGAAGATGAATGAAGAAATTAATATTTTGAAACTTGAAATTGAAGAACTCAAAAAAAAGAATGTTGAGTTAGAAGAAAAATTAAAATTATATACTAATCCAGAACGCAATAAAAAATATTATGAAAAGAATAGTAATATAGTTAAAGAAAAAGCAAAAACATATATGGAAAAAATAAAAGAAACTAACCCAGAAAAATTAAAAGAATGGAGACATAATGCATATTTAAATCGAAAGGCAAAATTAAAAGAACAAGAAAACATTAATCATATTTAAAAATATACTTAAAAATATATTAATATTAATAATATTAATATGTTTTCAAAAACTATGCATGGTATGGATTATCAGTATGAAATGTGTGAAGAAGTAAAACAGACTAATATACAATTAGAAAAAATTAATACATCTTTAAATAATAAAAATAACATTAATAATATTAATTTTGGTTGTATGTTATTATTATTTTGTTTAACAATTTATAATTTTATAAGGTATTTTGTATAAAATTTTGATATTCATTATTTTTACACATATAAATATTTTGAATAATATTGTCTGTTTTTATTTTTTCAATATTATTTATTAATTCAGGTTTCCAGTCATATTTATCATTAAATACATCTTCTTGTAATATTCTAACAATAGAATATCCATTATCGTTTGCACATTTTTCTTTATACTTATCATTTTTAAATTGTTCTTCTGGTGATGACCAATTACTAACTTGTTTAAAATGTTGCGGTCCATCTAATTCTATTATTATTTTATGTTCTAAAATACAAAAATCAAATGGTAAATAAGTAATATTTTTACACCATTCAATTTTATATTGCTTAATTAAATTACTATACACTTTTACTATTTCATTATATAATTTTTGTTCTGTTTTGTTTTTAACGCAATTACACCAATACCCTGCAGTTACATTAGATAATGATGCTGTATAAGTTAAATTACATAAATTACATATAAAATCAAATTTTTTATCTGTTCTCTTAAATAAGTTTCTTGGATTTATATTATTTGTTATTTTCCAATATTTTACTTTTTCATTTGATGCAAATGATTTTTCAAAACATGCTATGCAAATTTCAGATTCACATAATTTTTGATTAGCACAATATGGACACCATCTATCGTTAGATGCAATATTATTTAAATTTATTTCAAAAATATGATTGCATTTTTTACAATCAAACCATTGTTTAGAGTTGCTATTTTTAAATATATTTCTTGGTTTTATATTATTTTTATTACTCCAATACTCAGATTTTTCATGTGAAGCAAATGATTTTTCAAAACATATATTACAATTATTACTATTACATAATTCTTTATTTGCACAATAATTACACCAACACCCCATATTAATTATTTTTGGTGACGTTTGAAATTCATGATTACATATTTTACAATTAAATATAAATGTATCGTGAGTATTTTTAAATATATTTCTTGGTCTTACCTTATTTTTATTACTCCAATACTCAGATTTTTCATGTGAAGCAAATGATTTTTCAAAACATATATTACAATTATTATCACATAGTTTTTTATTTGCACAATAATTGCACCAACATTTTTTATGTGTTATTTTATCTATTGACATTTCAAAATCGTGCTTACACACTTCACAATTAAATATATATTTTTTATTTGTATATTTCAAAATATTACGTGGTTTAATATTAATGTCATTTTTTTCGCTCCAATATATTGATTTTTCATGTGATGCGAATGATTTTTCAAAACATATATTACAATTGTTATTAATACATAATTTTCTATTTGCACAAAATGAACACCAACCATTATTTAATGATATTTCACTTATTTGTTTTTCAAATTCATGATTACATTTATCACAATTAAACAAATATTTATTATGTGTTTGTAATCTTATATTTTCAGGTTTTAATTCATTTTTATCACTCCAATATTTTGCTTTTTCATGAGAAGCAAATGATTTTTCAAAAGGTATTTTATTATCAGTCATTATATAATCTAATAATTATTAATTTATATAATTTTATATCAATTTTATATCAATTTTTTATTAATAATTTTTAATGCGTAAAACTATTTAAAATAGAATCTTTAGTAATAATATATAGAAATGAAAAAATCAAAACCCAAAGTTAAAGAAAAGAAAAAAGATGAAGAAAATTTTGATTATATGAAGACTAATAAAGATAATATTAAGAATGTTATAAGAGATAATGATTTATTACCAGTTATTAATGATATTATCATAAGAACCAATAAAATTGTTATTCATTCATATCAATTCTTAAAATTATATTTATTACATCTTTATGAAAATAATCAACCCTTTCCAGTTTTAGATAAAGAATATATTTGTGATATTTTCAAAGTTATTACAAAAAGAAAATGTAATAGTGGTGGTTATACTGAAGAAAAAATGCCTGAACAACTAAAAGCACTTAATAACTTTTATAAAACCTATTATTCATTAACCATTGCAAATAATGAAGTTCTTTATTATGATAAATTACCATATATTCTTGCATATGAAGCAATAGACATGATTACTAATATTAATAATAATATTCAAGAACATTTTATTGACCATCTTAATAAATATGTTAATATTGTATTTGATATTAAAGCAAAACATGAAGAAATAACTAAAAATAATAAAGATAAGGAAATTAGAAAGCAATTACATAAGGCATTATATGAAGAAATAAATAAAGTTAAGAAAGATTTAATTACATTTGGAGAATTTACAAGTGATATTAAATATCATAATTGGATTAAAGAACAAAAAATAAACTTATTTCCAAATAAAACAGAATTTGAAGAAAATAATATTTATTATGAACTTAAATCAAATACACAATACTTTCTTTATAGTATGTTTCATATTTCAACTGAATTAGAAAAAATCAATAATATAAGAATTCAAAATGATGAAAAACAAATAAGATTATTTAATGTATTACCATTAAGAACTAATATTATTCCAAAAAATGTATGTATAGACACATGTGGATTAATCCAAAATTTTATGGGTGATGAATATGATAGCAAATTATTAACAACTTATAAAAAAGAAAATAAATATTTTGAATTATGGAATAAATATTTTAAGTTAAATAAAAGAGTGTTCAAAAAAGGTAAAAATTATACATTCTCTTACATGATAAGAACTGATGGTATTTCATGTTGTGTATTATTTGTAAGAGTTGATAAAAATGGAAAACCATTAGCAAAAACATATGCAAATAAAAAATGTTGTCAAGAAGAAAATATTGATTATATTGAAAAAGCAAATGTTGATGACATTAAACATAAAAAGTTTGTCTGTGCCGATCCGAATTATTCAGACCTCATTTATTGTGGTTATAAAGATGAAAATGATAAATTAATTACATTTCGTTATACACAAAACCAAAGAAGATTAGAAACACGAATGAAAAAGTATAGTAAAATTAAAGACAAATTAAATAAAGAAACTATCATAAATGAAAAATCAGTAAAAGAATTAGAAACAACATTATCAAGTTTAAATTCAAAAACATGTTCTTATGACAAATTTAAAACATATTGTATTGAAAAGAATAAATTAAATTATCAATTATACAATCATTATGAAAAAAAATATTTTAGAAAATTTAAATTAAATGCATTTACAAATACTCAAAAATCAGAAAATAAAATGATAAATAATTTTCAAAACAAATATGGAAAACCAGAAGAAACTATATTTGTTATGGGTGATTATGATAAAGGAGATTATAATATGAAAGGAAAAGAACCAGTAATATGTAAAAAATTTAGAAGAATATTTAGAAATGCTGGATATACAACATTTTTGGTAAATGAATTTAGAACATCAAAATTATGTAATTGTTGTAATGAAGAATTAGAATATTTTTTGGAAAGACCAAGAAAAAAACCAAAATTAATAAAAGAAGAAAAAACAGAAATATGTCATGGACTTTTACGATGTAAGTCGGTTAAGCATAAAAGCGAAATATTCCATAACAGAGACAAGAATGCTGTTCAAAATATGTTAAATATCGTAAAATCTGTATTAAATACAGGAAAACGACCAAATATATTTTGTAGAGAAATACATTCTTAAATTCAATGGCGTTTCAAGACGTCTATTAATCAAATTTTTGCATTTTGTTTATTTTTTTCGTTGTTAATTCGGCGTTTTAAATGTGCAAAGGTGTAAAAAAGATAGTATGAAACGTGCTTTTCCGTTAGATTTTCATTTGGTATCAGAAATAGATATTCCATCTAATGCATTTTTAGTAGATGGAATAGAATATGATGTCCCATGTGTATTTCAAATATGGGAAAAAAGACCATATAATAGACCGATTCTTTCAAAATTAGAACCATACGGATTTATATTTGTTACCAAAAATGAAAACCCTGATATATCATTTCGTCGTGTGGGAGTAAATGCCGGAGTAATTGACACAGTATTGATAGAACAGAAAAGTATACAATCACACTATTTCATTAAATTTACAAATGGTAAATCTACAAGTGAAAATATACAACTACTGTCTCAAATTACATATAATTTCAATAACACAGTAGGCCCGAAATCAATATCTAAACAAGAACTAATTGATAAATTCAATAATATTTTTATTTAATAATAAAAATGAAGAGAACATAAAGTATATAAAACTGAGATACTAATTATTAAATTATACTAATGAATAAATTATTTATAGATATAAAACAGGGGCTAACCTTTTTTATTTACGATGTGTCACTATATATAACATCAATTTGTAGAGATATAAAATGGGATAAAATATGTAAGCCATTAGAACCAATCATGTTGGACCTTCTATTTGTGTATAATCGTAAACGTATACAAATGAATCGGTTAACAACATGGTATTATAATGAATATACATGTGTCAGATTTACAACGGATTTTGTGTCAATTGTATTCAATACTATTCGCCAATTATTGGTAAATATTGTATCATTATTTATTTATCGACGAATTGAACCGTTTGATTCCACAGTTAATCTATTTATGTGTATACCACAATCTAAACTACTACATATTAGTTATGAGGATACAAACCGGCCAACTGTATTAAAAAACGAATACTCACATTCTCCCACCATATTTGGACACATAATTGCACATATGTCTAATAAACCGCATGATGATGTGTCACTATTTATGAAAGCAGACATATGCGGTTCTGCTGCAGTTACTATGTTTTCAGTATATAACAATATTAATGATGGTATTGTAATCATCAGAAGAAATCCCATGTATATAATCAAAACAACGACTCCTCTACGCACGATTGCACCGGTTATCGCATTACCTAACCAATCACGTGTGGAATTCTATGAAATCCGCTACATGTGTGAAGGTATGACAGAATCTATTGTGTTGAATATTCCCCAGTCAATGTATTATGTGGGTAATGAATTATTTAGTCCAACATTTATGTTGTGGTTATTGGAGATGCAGCCGGTATATGTGAAATACACATTTGATTTGAATTACGAATTAACATTGTTGGATGATTCGATGGAAAAATTGTATTTGGCATCGGACCAATATATACGATTGGAAAGATATGATTATGTTGTATGTAGATTATAAGCTATATCGGTTGTATGTAGATTATAAGCTATATCCGTCTGAATGCCCGGAAAGTGGTGTGAAAAATATTTCAAAAAATTGAATAGAAAAATAATATAAAGAATGAAGAGTATTTTAATTACGGGTATACCCACAAAACACCAAACACCAAAATAAACTTTTCAACAAAAATGTCTACCAGCCAACTTATGCAACTTAATGATAAATGGAACTTTTACTACCATTTGCCACAAGATAAAAGTTGGCACATTTCAAGTTATAAGTTTATAGTGCAAGATATTGACAGAGCGGATAAATTGCTCTCGTTGGTTGAACATACACCAGCAAATGTCATTAAATATTGCATGTTGTTTGTAATGCGTAAAGGCATTACTCCGATGTGGGAAGACCCAAAAAATCGCAACGGAGGTTGTTTCTCATACAAGGTTCCTAATAAGAACGTTGATGAAGTATGGCGTGCGTTGTGTCTGGCATTATGTGGCGAAACATTATGTATTGACCACAAACATAGTGCATTAATGAATGGTATTACTGTATCTCCGAAAAAAAACTTCTGTATTGTGAAAATATGGATGGCTGACTGTTCGGTTCAAGACCCAGATGTAATTATTACTATTCCCAACTTACCGAAAGTTGGATGTTTATTTAAGTGCCATGCGCCAGAATTTTAAAAGAATTGAAATGATTTTGGGGTGTTTATATGTGGGCATATTCATATCTATATAGATATAAATATGTCCAATATTGACATAACACAATTATATTGTTGGAAATCCGACAATTACCCTACCAAAATAACCATTTCTATGTTGCAATTTTTCCGACTATATGCAAACGAGTATGATTGGATGTATTTATATTATAAATGTAGATTTCCTCCCAATTATATACCTACATGCATTGAATTGGAAAAATCAATAATTAAATATAATAGGGAAAATGAATTTCTACGTTTGTTATCAAACATAAAAATTTCCGATGATTCATAGATATGCGGTATTTTATTATACTTCTGTATTTCATTATACTTCTGTATTTCACTGTTTCATTCCCACCCTATTTTTTATGTGTTATGTGTTTCCATAGAACATATATTTTATGTGTCCAAGTATATGTAATAAAATGCCGTTTTTCAGAACAAATCACATCACCAGAAGAACATTAAAAAATGTAAGCTCTCCAAATAATCTTATTGCACAAGAGCATCCATTCAATACACTACTATATATACATATACCTCGAACTGGAGGAGTAAGCATAACATCTTATTTTAGTCGCAAATATGGCATTCCTGAATTATTCGGTATGATTCCACGCACCCGTTCAGTTACTCTAAATGACACATCAAAAAATACATCATCTGTATTATCCATATCCGCATTTGTTAAATTCGCTGGTTTTGAACCCATCCAACCACCAGTTCGAGAATTTGACCGCAGTATTCCTCTACAACATCAAACCTATCTCACCATACGTGACTATAGCAATTCTTTAGGAATACCTTTAAATCGAAAAACGCGCATTTTAGTCAGTGTAAGAAATCCATATGACCGCGTCATTAGCGATATGTTCGCTTTGCGATATATTACACCATCAAACACCCCCGACGAAGTCGCAGCTATTATGACCGCATATTTAACTACAGACACAATCGGCAATCATAATATACCTCAATCAGACTTTATCACCGATGACAAAGGAAGTCTTATTCCCGGAATCATCATTATCCGGCTTGAACACATATTCGAAGATATGAACAAAATTGGATATACTGACTTCAACTTTTGGGTAAATAGAAATATTTACACAGAAACAATAGGCAAATACTCAAATTATCTTAATCAACACTCACGTGAACTCATTGAACAAACATATAAACGAGACTTCGAACTATTCGAGTATCCATACATCAAATAACCGAGTAATACCCTACATTTATGAAGGTGGTAATGGTGCTAAACATAGCTTGATTTCCCCCAATGATGCGACATCATATTTGACAATGAGTGGTAAATCGTTGCCCAAATAGATTTCCAAATGGGTGCATAAAGGTGTGCATTTAATAAACTGGCTAAGAGACTTTAGCGAGAATTCGCCTTGGATGACCGTTCCCGCACTGGGTTTTTGGACAAATTCCATATATCCGCCCGATTCGGAACGATAAATACAGGATTCCGCAAATGGGCCGGAGCATTTGAATATGAGGTCATTGCCGACGGATTTTATCTCAATTCGGTCACTTATACCCGACAAATCGCGAATAATCTTTTGGAAATCGGATGTAGGCAAATTGATAATAGTTGTGTATTCAACATCCGGAACCACTAATTCTTCTGTGTCGGGGTCAATTAAACGCAAACGTTGATTATAACACTGTTTAATATTACCATTGTCATACTGTAATCCAAGATGTGTCACACTACCCTCATTATAATCATTATTCTCAATATAAATGGATAACGTATCGTCATTCGACATAGTTGATATAACTTTGAATAAATGTAGAGTATTAGCACATACAATGATTTTCTCAGGAATACAAGTATATTTTTCAAATTTACGTGCTTCCAATACAACATGAACTAATATTGTTTGGGTCTTATCAAAATTAATAATTTTCATACCCTGTTTAGTAAATGTAATAGTGGCATCAGTCAGAATATCCTTGATTGCAGTAATCATATTTCGGATTGGCTGAATTTGCACAGTTTTTATTGTTAATACATTATTGGCTTCGTTCATTTTAGCATATACATGGAGTAGGTCTACGTGTTTTTATATCGTATTTTGTATAATATTATTTACGGTATCCCCATCACACATATATTATTGTCTATTTGTTCATATATTCGACTATAATAATCAAATAATTATCTGCCGATTTTGTAAAGAATAAATACAAAAATATCAATTATAAAATAAAATGTCTTCTCTATTAACCACCGCCGCAGAATTTAAATCAGATAATACATCTATTTCCCCCAATACTACCAGTGGAAATAAAAAACGAACATCCACATTAAATAAAGCCGTTCGAAGTGCTATCGCTTCTTCTTCTCCTACTTCCTCACTTAATTCCTCCGGGTTTATCCCCGAATATGATTCTAATACATCCAACAAAACACCTGTCCAATTGACACATCAATCCATTGACCAATACCAAAAACAAACAGATGCACACACTGCTCATATTACCAAACTTTTAGACTCTACCACCAAACTAAATGCCGACAATGCCGCACATGGTTTAGCCGATTATACCCCCATTTCAAAAAAACCAATTCGCACATATGCCGGCGTAAATCCATATATCAATAATCAACCGATTGCTCCTGTTGACCCGGTGTCCGTTGAACCACACCCATTACTTCCTTCCCCCGGCGTAGCCATCAACCATTCACAAGGAAATACCGCCCCCATCGGTTATGCACCTTCCAATGGGTATTCTTTAGGCAATCATTATCTAAATCAGGGAAGCCCATACACACAAATACAAAATCAACTCGCCACCCGCAAATCATCCACAACCGATGATAAACTTATTGAAAAAATCAACTACATGATTCATCTTCTCGAAGAACAACGTATGGAGAAAACCAGTAATGTAATGGAGGAATTTGTCCTCTACACATTGTTAGGTGTATTTGTTATTTATATTGTGGATTCTTTTTCTCGCACAGGTAAATATACGCGATAATTTATATCGGTCCGGTGATTGTGTCACAGGATAGTAGTTGGACCGATAAAAATAATAGTATATAATATGGTAGAAATACATAAAACAAAGAAGAATCCACATTTACGTGGAAAATATAAAATTATAAAAAATACAATTGATAATTTTATTACAACATATGAATCTCAATTATTTCAGTTTTACAATACGAAAGATTACAAGATTAATATGCACAAAATAGATGAATATATACAAACATGTAATCATCCATTTTTCAAATTTATTAAACTCGCCGCGGAAAAGTCTACATATATCGATAAAAATACATTTATTCATAAATATGCAGAAAATGCAAATGAAATTAAACAAATTATTCACGACAAGGAATATGTAGGTGCTATTTTACTATTAAATACGGAAACTGTAGATAAAAGCAATTTCATATTTACACTATATATGTATACCCTATTGAAACATATAGATGTTAATGTTGAATTTATATTATTGAATAAATGGAAAAAGAATAATACATATCCTTTATCATTAACTAAATATTTATTAGTATTGTGTGATGATGTTAGTTATAGTGGTGACCAATTAATTTCATCTATTACATTAGATATACGCATTCAAAAGAATATTTCGAATGCAAATTTATATATATCTATAGTAGCTATTTCAGAACGTGCATATAATAAAATACAAAACTTGATTTATGATAAATCAGGTGGATTTACACAATATACACTATTTTTTCCAAGTAATAGAATTAAAATCGATTATACTGTTCAAAAATTAATTCGAGAATTAATTACTAATAAAAATTTACAAGATTATGTATTTAATGGAGAATATGATTCATACAAAAAATTAGCCGAGAATTCAAATGAATATAAAAATCTTACAAATGTGTCAAATATTGATGAAATAATGATGTTTGATATGATTATATTACATAGAAAACATAATGAGTTAGAATATTCATTATATAAATTATTTGCAGAGCGGAGCGTTTTATATACTACATTTACATATATCTTTTATAAATATCCGGATTGGATATCGACATTTTATTATTTATGTGGGTATCATTATTCAGATAATTTATATGATTATCGAACTGTTCTAACAAATATAAATAATAATACTGAAACGATTAATCCAGTCCGTTGTAAATTTGATTTAGATATAATTGAATGTGATGAAGATAATATTTCCGATAAGAAACAACAGATTACATTATCTAATTATTGCAACTTTTGTATACACCCGTTTTATAAAAAAAAAGAATTTCTTAAAACATGTAAACAATTAGTCAAAGAATTATATACTCCATATGAAGTAAAAGGTGAAAAATATACAAAAATACTTTCACCACAACGAACCAAAACATTACGTCGAAATATTATGTCAAATATAATTACAGCTCAACATAAATAACACAGCATTTGAACAATACCATCTATATATATGTAGGTGGTATCGAATAAAAAATAAGTTAGTAAATAATAAATTTATATTTATGTTATGAACGTTGACATAATATAAACATACAACAAAATAGGATTATTGCAAGAACTGGAAGGACGACTACCAATACAGGGAATTTGTCATCGACAAATGGTGCTTGCCGTAAATACGTAGTATTATGTGTAGTATTATATATTAGTATTAATGTAGTGTTATAGAGCATGTTTGACAGAAATATAAATTTAATTATGTAGTTTGATAATTCACATTTTCCGGCATAAAAGTATTTCAATTTTATATTGTAGATTTATGTAGGCAAAATTGTGCGAACTTTATAGATGCGAGATTAGTGTTTCAGTCCACATATACCATGTTCTTGTAAAGGAAGCCAAATGAGTGTTTTAGCTAAATATAGAATAGTTAATAAACTTGCAACCCAACACCATACGGACCCATATGAATTTCCATTATAAAATAGTAATATACATGCTAATACTATACATACTTGTATAATATTTTGCATAAGATATGTATGATTTTTAATAAAAAATAGTGGGCTAAAAAATGCAAGCATCCATATGAATGTAAATAAATATCCCCAGGACTTTTGTTTTATCCATAACCAATCTAAATGTCCTGATTTACCTACTACAGACACAAATTGTATCGGGTCAAATACATATTTATATATGAAATAAACAGCAAGAAATACAATATATAATTTGAACAACATAGGTGATACATTTTTGGGAGTAAATGCCAATATCGAAAATCCAGCTTGAGATAATATTAATGCCAAACCACACATAGATAATATTTTATTCATTTTTGTATTATGTAAATTCTTCCATATGAAATATTCTAATAATTGCATTGAAATTACACTCAAATAAAACGCATATTTTATATCAAATCCTTGTAACTCTGGTAATGAATATCTTGTATAATTACTGGTGTAATACAACAATAATCCTACAACAAAACTACATATAAATGTATTTAATGACACATCCGCATTCCAACACATATTTATAAAACTTACTATACTAATTATACTGATAATTTATTTATCCTTTATCAGTCCGATTGCTTATTATATCCAACCTTTCAACATATTATACTTTGCATAATATGTCAACTATTACCAAAATGAGCATTATATCAATAAGCTACACGATACTTATATAAGCCCGGCCAATGACCCGGTGTAATCCTCCGACCCAACATGTGTCAATAATATTGCAATATTAATGTATATTTTACCCTCCATCTCACGAGTCCATCTCTCACAAAATGTCCAATCTTCTGAAAAATATACTCCATCTTTAATGGATGGTTCAAATAAGGCATACGCATGTTGTGTCTCATTCTCATTTAAAAACCCGGTAGGGTCTTTATATTTCAAATGTTGACACACCTTTTGCATCTTCTCAATCACTTCGCGTTTAAACATCATAAATCCAGTTGCTACATGTCGAACCTCCATCAAATTATCATTCACATTGATACGTGGGTCATTCACATTGATATTATATCGCAATAAACGCTGCTGAATATAACTGATATCACTTGTATACCCCTTCATACTGGTGGTATTCTTATGCTCCAACCACTTTTTGACTATATTATCCTCCTCCAATAAACGCTCCCAATGATACTTCTTTATCGGATATGCACCACCGATAATATCGCGGTCACTCAACACAAATACCAAAATATCTAACGGATTCCATGCAATATCCGAATCAATAAACATAATATGTGTCACCGAGGGGTCCGTCATTGCACGTGCCACCAAATTATTTCTCGCACGAGACACCAAACTATCATTCCGGCAAAAATCAATCTTCAACTTAATACCAAACTCATTAAATAAATTTACCGTGTTTATTAATGAATGCGTATAAGATACATTACATTGACCTCCATAAGTGGGGGTTAAAATGTTCACCTTTATATTACGGGAATTAATAAACTCGGTTAATGCTTTATTGAAACTGGCGATGGCGGCTTCTTGTTCGGTTTCACTTGGTAATGATTCGGCCAATGGTGGTGGGACATCATCATCGATATCTTTTATATTGAATTGTATTTTGTCGTTACTCATTTTTGATAATACACATATTATGTTGAATCCTTATATTTATTTATTGCATTTCATTTTGTTATTATTATATGTGTCATTATTACGGGATATATGAAAATCCTGTAAAATTGAAATATTTATTTATAATACTCTATATCTATATACCAAATAATTTATTTGTCAACACAATAAATTATTGTAAACCCCACATTTGTGTCAAATATGGATTCTGTAATTACCCCTGTCTATACCGATGTAGAAGTCAGACCGTTACAGGTTAATCTTTGTCGGTCCGACCCTAAAAGGGTCGGCCGTTCCTCTGAGTTATACGGGTTCCGGCATTTTATTGCCGGAACCAGTATAAATGATATTTTATTGAATCAACTACATGTAGTTGATTCAATAAAATATGAATTTGCAGATGCAAATTCAGAGACAAAGATCACTGGCATTCAGTCCAACTGCTACCCAGGGGTAGCAGTTGAACCGATATCCATTAATTCGGTTTATTTACAACTTATATTTCGTCCAAATCTTCCTGAATTAGTTATTCATGAAATACTGGAATATTACGGCTATAAAGACCGACACGGAAAATATATGTACCAAATACCTAAAAAAATATTATTCATTAAACAGTTTGAACTTGACAAATTTATCAAACATGTAAAAGAATGGATTGACACAGAATTTGTAGAATTACCTATCTATTCAAAAACTTCATCTCGAAATAAATATATTGATTACTCCGACGATGATTGTTTCGAAAAAGTTATACAAATACAACTCATAAATGACAGCAATGACATATATATAGATATTAGTATGGTCATTTATGAATATACTAACAATTCATACATATATGCATACAGATATATTGCTCATGAAGAATCATATACACAAATCTATATTCCCGCCTTGAAACAAGAAGCTGAATTTTGGGAAAATAACCAAATTCAAGAACTTGACGTGTAAAATGTGCGGGATTTTAACAAAAAATTGCCTACATGTCACAATAAACATAATCAATCATACTAACCCATTATTTGTGTTTTTGGATGAAGGTGTTTCGAAAAAAAATAGATTTCACAAGTCTGTTTTTTCACCGATTTGACACATCGGTGCGTTATATTTAGGAAAAACAGTTGAATTATTTTATTTGTGTCAAAAACTGTGGGTTTATTTATTATTTTTTACCTACATGATACAATAAATATAATGAAACATACTTCCCCATTATTTCTATTTTCGGATGAAAGTGTTTCTCCAAAAAAAAGATTTCGCAGGTTTGTTTTTTCATCGATTTGACACATCCGTGCGTTATATTTAGGAAAAACTGTTCAATTATTTTATTTGTGTCAAATTCTAATAAAATATTCAGTATTTTTACCTACATGATGGTGTAAACATAAATAAATAATGGACGTAATAAATGCATTTTTGGATGAAGGTGTTTCCCCGAAAAAAAGATTTCACGGGTTTGTTTTTTCATCGATTTGACACATCCGTGCGTTATATTTAGGAAAAACAGTTGAATTATTTTATTTGTGTCAAAATCAGAGAGTTTATTTATCATTTTTTACCTACATGACATAATAAACATAATCAAACATAATGACCCATTATTTGTGTTTTCGGATGAAGGTGTTTCCCCGAAAAAAAGATTTCGCGGGTTTGTTTTTTAGAGGATTGCTAGAAAGGAATTGGAAGGTATGGGAGATTTAGGAAAAACCATGTTGTATAGATAGTATCCGGCAATGGATTGAAAAATGTGTTTGGTGTTAGATTCGATATATGTAGAAAGTATTGTGTTGTGTCCGAGTAGGTCAATAGATAACATACCAAAGTCATTTCCATTGTTTCGTAATACATCTCTTAATGAATACATGAAACCTTTATAGAATACATCATGGTCATTTATATTGCAAATACTGGCGACACAATCGAGAGTATTTTTCCCGTCATTTTCTTCGAAAAGTAGACGAGAATTTCGTATGAAATAGACACAACAGATATCATTTTTCTGTTTTAGAGCAAAAACACGTAATCCTCGGGTTTTTATTTGTGCGAAAATAGACCCCAAATCGGTAACTAATCGCACGGAAAATAGGTCAAACATTGTGTCAATTTGATTCCAAATATTATGTAAAATATCTGTATTTTCACGGAATACTTCGACGATATAAAATGAAGATGGGAGAGGGTCTAATACTTGGTTTTGCAGGGGATATGTTCGTGTGTCAAATTGCACTAATGGAATTACACCATCACATAATTTATTGTCTTGTCGTAAGATGGATACGGATATTTCGGGATTTAAAATACGAATATTATATTCATGTGTCTGAAATAGATTGTGTCGAATAGGTCGGTCACGTTTGGAACATAAGAAATCTACCATATATAAACGTATTGGTGGTGACACATCAATATATAAGGTAGCCGGACGAGAGGTGCAAACTCCCACAGGCACTTTCGTTTTTATGGCTATATCTGCAATAGAATTTAATGTTTGGTGTGTGTCATTAAAAAACGAAATATATGACATGGAATTATGGCCTATGAAGTATGCAGTAAATTCATTTTCTTGTAAGTCAAATAGTATACGTTCAGATGGGATGCGGAATGAGCGGATAAGTTGGAGAGCAGTTTGAATATGTGTCCGGTCGAAACGGTGATGTTCCCAGGGGAATGTGTCTACTGCGCCGGATTTATCAGTATATCGTGTTTTGACGGGGATTTTATGAATGACAAAAGGTAATGAACTCCATTTTCGCCAGAAATCGTAGGTGTGATATACAGGTTGAATATTCCAGAAAGGGTATTTTATTTTGATGTATAGGAATATGCCGGCAATACTAAAAATGAATGCAATTGCGAATAAGTCGGGAGGAATGGACACAAAAATGTCGGCGATAGTAGTAATAATATGTTGAAAAGTGGGAATGGGAAATTGGAAAATGGGGGAAGTGGGTTGAGGAAGTTTTATACCGCGCAATAATGAGTTAAACAAATTGCGATACATCATAAATAATTGTGCGTTTATTTTGTAAAATAATACACGCGCGTTCTAAATCCATTATATTTGACACATCGGAGAATATAAACAAATCATTTGTGATTACATAAACATTTGACACAAATACTAAGAATCGTAAAATAAAAAATGAAATATTATGAAACCCAATTTGAAGACTATATCCAGTCACTACAACATTACAATCTTCATCCTGAACTTGAACAATTCAATCGCAAATTGCCGACACATGTGTCAGATATGGCAAATTTAATTTTATATGGACCCACTGGGTGTGGCAAATATACACAAATGTTGCGTATAATCAATGCATATTCCCCCAGTAAATTAAAATATTCAAAGAAAATGCGTATTCAGACGGAAAAACACGCGTATACGTATCGCATAAGTGATATACATTATGAAATTGACATGGCAATCTTAGGGTGTAATTCGAAATCATTATGGCATGAATTATTTTTTCAAATAGTTGATATTGTGTCCATGCGTCCTGATAAACGAGGTATTATTGTCTGTAAAAATTTCCATGGTATACATACGGAGTTATTGGATGTGTTTTATAGTTATATGCAACAAACAAAAGTGAATGTAAATATACATATAAAATTCATATTGTTGACGGAGCATGTGGGGTTTATTCCGAATAATATTTTGAATTTTTGTATGGTAGTTCCAATTTCGCGGCCATCACGAGAGCAATATGAGCGAATGATAGAGAATAATTGTGATGTGCCGAATGTTCCAAATGTGCATACTCAGTTTACAAAGAAGTTGGAATTTACGCGGACACATAGTTCATCAAAACAGTCTAAAAGTGTGTCCATATTACGTGAGTTAGAAATGGATAGTATTATGAATGCGAAAGAGTTACATGCTTTTTCATTGATTAAGAGTCCGGAAGAGATACCGAGTGATATTTTCAATTTGATTTGTGACAATTTAATTTTAGAAATGGAGAAATATGAATTAGGTAAAATCGAATTTACAGAGTTTAGATATCAATTGTATGATATTTTGGTGTATAATTTGGATGTGTCAGAATGTTTATGGTATATTTTGTATTATTTTGTGCAAAATGGGAAATTATCAACAAATATGTCGGAAATATTGGAAAGAACATTTGTATTTCTGAAATACTTTAATAATAATTATAGACCAATTTATCATTTAGAGAGTATGTTTTTCTATTTATTATTACAAATTCATAATACTACGAACTAATATGTTATATCATCAAGCATGTGAAATTTTAGGTGTATCTGAAACTGCCACATTTGAGGAAATAAAATATGCATATAAACGTCAAGCTCTTTGTTGGCATCCTGACAAAAATAAATCGGAAAATGCAAGTCAACAATTTATTTTAATCAAAGAAGCCTATTCAATTGTGTCAAAACGATACGATTATTTAGACAATAGTGACAATGATGATTGTGAATACGATTGTGACGATGATAGTATACCATATTATTACAAGAAGTCCCCCGTATCGTATGCTTCATTGTTTACTTCTTTTGTTCGAAATTTAGTGGATAAAAAGGACACATATTTAGGCGAAAACAACTCCCGATTATACACACTTATTCTTACAAAATTAGTAAATATATGTGAATCCAGTGCATTAGAATATTTGAAACGTATTGACCGGAATGTATTATCCAAAATATATGATATTGCCAAGAAATATAATGATATCTTCCACTTTAGCAATGAGTTTTTGGATAAAGTCCGTGAAATAAATTTAGACACAAATGTGTCCCCTTCATTGGTTATTATAAATCCATTATTGGAAGATTTATTGGAAAATAACCTATATAAACTCAATTGGAAAGGTGAAACACTTATTGTTCCTCTATGGCATACAGAAATGGTATTCGATGTGAAAGGAGAAGAAGTAACAGTTCAATGTTGCCCCATTTTACCCGAACATATCGAAATCGATGAAAATAATGATATCATTGTATCCACTACATTTTCTATTTCTAAAATCTGGGGAAAAATAACAATTCCAATCGTAGTCGGGTCCAATATTATATACTTATTTGTATCAGATATACGACTAATTCCGACACAAGATATAGTGAAACGCGGGGAGGGTATCTCTGTGATAAATACCGATGATATATACTGTGTCAATGAACGGCGAGATATCATCATACGCTTACATCTTACCACATAGATGCCCGCCCGCCCACCTCACTATTGACACATATTGTATTATTATATTGTATCCTATATGATACAATATATTATTGGTGGAGTGAAGTGATTATGCCACCATTTGGTATTTGATGGCAGGGTGAGATTGGTAGTTTTCTACGACAAAATCCTCGATTTGATAGTCATTGATATCGACTTTTTTATTGACAATTTTGACAGTGGGAAATGGGTATGGTTTTCTTTGGACTTGTTCTTTTGCAGCTTCGATGTGTTGTTCATAAATATGGCAGTTTCCTTTGAAATATACAAATTCATATGGTTCTAAATCGCAATGATGTGCCAATAGATGTGTCAAAAAACTATATGATGCTATATTGAATGGTGTTCCGCAACACTCATCGTTGGAACGTTGATACATCGCACAGCTGAGTTTGTTTCCATCATGCACATTAAATTGACACATAATATGACAAGGTGGTAATGCCATATCATTTAATTGTGCCGGATTCCATGCTGTCATAATAAGCCGTCGGTTATTTCTGCCATAGGGAGTATTTAATTCATCAATAATTTGTTGTAATTGGTCAACACCTGAAGAATAATGCAATTCTTCGTATAATGCTTGATATTCGGAATAGTTGTCACTATTATTGTCTTGTTCTAATTGTTGTAAACGTTCATGTTTCTCAGCCAATAATGATTTACTAAAATACGGTTTATTGAAATGACGCCATTGCCAACCATAAATTGGCCCCAATTCATTGTCGGCTTCATAGTCATATAATTGTCGACTATCCAAAAACTCACGTGTGCAATTTGCATCCCAAATATGGACACCCTGGTCAGTTAATAATTTATTATCTGTGTCACCACGAATAAACCATAACAACTCTTTTAAACAGGTTTTCCATGCAGTCTTCTTAGTAGTAAGAATTGGTATTGTCCCACCCTGAAGGGAGAAACGCATATTGTGTCCAAATATACTACGAGTTGTCCCATTACGGCCCACCTCCTCAACACCTTCATCTAATATTTTTTGCAATAAATTAATATATTGGTATTCTTCGTGTTTGTGGGACTCTATATTTTGGAAAATACGATAAGATAACGTATCTTTGGACATATTGTAATCTTCAGACATATTGTAATCTTCGGACATATTGTAATTGTTTTTATTATACCGAGTATAATAAAATCATTTTATATAGGTTTTGAGGGTATATGTTATTGGCCCGGCAACGAAGTTGCCGGGCATAGTTACACCGGTCCGAGAAAGGATAAATAAAAAAAGCAGCACATGTTGTGCTGCTATTTTTATGGGGTTTTTATAATTTTATATTTTTTATGGGTTTTATAATTTTATAGTTTTAGAAAATCAAAATACACTACATATCAGTAGGATAGTGTGTGGGAAGAGAGTAAGATATAGCAATTTATGCAGCTTTCTTAACAACCTTCTTCTTCACAACCGTAGGGGCTGCGGCAGCAGCAGCTGGTGCAGGGGTTTCTTCGACCGGTGCGGGTTCAGCTGCCTTCTTCACCACTTTCTTAAAGACGGGTGCAGGCGCAGCAGCGGCAGCGACTGGTTCGGGTTCAGCTTGTTGTTCATCGTCACTATCGTCGACATGAGTTGAAACTGGTTCAGCAGATGCTCCGGGTTGTGGGGGTGCATCGGCAATCTTAGCCAATTCATCGGTGTCATCCGTATCAGGGACTTTATCGTTCTCGATAGTGTCGCGTTCTTCGTTCGATAGTTTGATGTGGCATTTGCCAAACAAGCTAACTACTTCGCGAGGCTTCACAACACATTGAACGAGACGCCAAGTGAGACCCCAGCCCTTACCTCCAATCCAGATGCCGCCACATTGCAATACACATGCAACGCTACTGAGCTTAGGGATTAAGTCAATAGGCGTGCGTAAATCGGTGGGAGCGCCGGGAAAGATTAGGTTAGAATTCACATCATAGATTTCCACATTCCATTTGTTATCGAAATGAGGAACCTTTGCGCGAATAGACGGAGGGCGGGAATAGTCAATTTCTTGGTTATTGTCCTTAGACTTACTGTATTTCAGAAAGGAGAACAAGTTGAAACTGAGAATTTCACGAGACATTGGTTTACCGCCCCACCAAGTCACTGAGTTTTTAACAGCTTCAGTGATAATAGCTTCTTCGAATTGCTTGAGCTTTTCGAGAAACTTAGTAGTGCTGGGCGAAGCGTAGTCACTATTGGGGAAGTTTAGAGTGATGGTATATTTACCGTCAGATTCTCCGGTTTTTTCATCCACAAAGTCGGAAACACCCCAGGTCATCATAGGAGGAGTAGTAAAACATAATGTGCGATTGGTGGCCGTACTAATAATGCTAATAGACTTTCCGCCGCGGTCATTGACTTTGGGAGCCATGAACTTAATAGCGGTAGGGTTCCATTCATCGATAGATAAAACAACGGGCTTAGACATCTTGCAAAAGTTTGAGTGTTAAAAGGAGCTTTAAAGAGGGGTTTTAAGATACGTAATGTATTTTATTTGTATATAGTCTAATACACAGCATTTCTTTATTTCAATTTTTTCAAATTATTATTGTCGGGATAGGGGATATAGACTGGTGTATCATGAGGTGATGAATATGTGAGTATATTTTTTTTATGTAAAATGAATAGAAATAAATTAGATATAAATATAATATATACACAATACACCATTTCATTTTATAAATAAACATTTGTGTCTAAAAAACTTATGATAACAACTATATGCGAAAAAGAAATTGACACATCCACATATTATCAATCCCCTAATTCTGACACATCATGTGTCAAACTTTTAAATGAAAATACAGAAATAAATGCAAACAATAGTAATGAAGGAATTATATATGATTTAGATGATTATAGTAAAAATCCTACATTACTTGTCAAATTTAAACTAATTGAATTAAAACAAATTGCAAAATCGCATAAATTACATGTGTCTGGAAATAAAACAATTATTAAAGAACGTATTATTAAGTATTTCCTATGTGTCAAATCGGCCAAACGCATTCAATCTATATTTCGTGGACACATCGTCCGACTATGGATAAAATTACATAGTAATAATTACAAATCAAATGATTGTGTCAATGAAACCGATTTTTATACATTAGAACCATTGAATACAATACTATTTGAGAATTGGTATAGTTATACTGACACATCGGGATTTAAGTATGGTTTTGATATGTATTCTCTAATTGAATTGTCGACACAAAATATGTCAGATATACGAAATCCATATACGCGCGAAGCTATCCCGAAACACGATTATTTTGATTTATATACATTAGCATGTTTGAATTATATTATGTGTCCATCTATTGCAAAAAATAAACATGTAATGAAAAATCCGCGGTTATCTATCTCAGCGGCAGTGAATAATGATATAGCTATTAGTCAACGAGGAATTCGTCGTTTACATGATGTTCGGATGATGTCTGTGACCCAACGTATTATTGCAGTTTTTATTGAAATTGACCGTTTGGGGAATTATACAAATTATCAATGGTTCAGTGAATTAAATAAATTGCAATATGCTCGGTTTTATACAATGTATTCTCGGTTTTGGTCACGTAGTTTATCCGATGAATTAAAACGTAATTTAAATGTTACACGTAATCCATTTTCTTTATTGCCATTATTACAAAATTATAGTGAACATACTGAATCAGAATATCGTGAAGCATGCTTAGATGTAATCGAAACTATGGTATATACAGGATTAAATGAAGATTTCCGCAAATTATCTACCATACATATTTTATCCATGTTAGCACATGTGTCACCTGCTGCTATGTTAGCCATGCCATGGTTCTATACATAATCTATATCGGTTCGGCGATTTAATGGATATCGGTTCATCTGCTTATAAGCACATGAGTCATCATCCATCTCTCTTTGACTCTGATTTTGCATCTGTAAAATCATATGTTATTGAATCAACTACATGTAGTTGATTCAATAACATATTATCTATACTAGTTCCGGCATTTTATTGCCGGAACCCGTATAACTCAGAGGAATGACCGACCCTAAAAGGGTCGGACCGTCAAAGATTATTGCCGGACAGAATCAATACAGTTGTGATATATCTTTTACAATTTGACACATATATATAAATTATGTGTCAAATATTTCACAACAGATGTGTCAAGGTTCTATACTCGACTTTGTAATAGTTGATACATGCCTTTAATACGACTATCCATTCCAACAAATGCGGCCATGAAAAGAGCACTGGTTTTTACTTCATTCACTCTATAATGGTCAAAGCCACAAATGCCATCAAGTGGAAAAGGAATAAGTGGAATTGTGTTTCGCATAATATATGCTAAAATACCTAATCCCCAAATATAGAATATACTTTTTACAATGAGTTTTTCAGTAGGTTCTTCCATTAATATGGCATTATTAAACTTACCAACATATTTATCAATGGTGAATACAGATAATGCAGCAGCTATAAAATATATTGTTGTTGCCCATCCAATATCTAATAGTTTAATAGAGCGAATAATAAGCTCTTCTTTCAATGTATGTTGAATTGGTTTATCTTTCATTATTATAAAAAATTGTATACTCCTATATTTAATTCATACATTTTTATTACGCACACATATTTAGCTGGAAATACCGTGTCAAGTATTTCGGTGTCAAGTATCTTTTTTTATTTATTATTTGAAAATAAACTATATAAACATCACACACATTATAGTGTATATAATCATACTCAAACATGGTAAGAACTTCTAAGACCGAAAAGACCCCCGCTTCCGCCCCCGTTGTCGCTGCTGCCCCCGTTGTTGCCGCCGCCGCTGCTGCTCCCAAGAAGGAGAAGGCCCCCAAGAAGGAGAAGGCTGTTGAAGCCGCCCCCGTCGTGGCTACCCCTGCTCCCGTCGTTGCCGCCCCTGCCGCTGCCGAGCCTAAGGTTGCTGCCCCCGCCGTTGAAACCACTTCCGCCGCCAAGTTTAACGAACTCAACGCCAAGATTCAACAGCTCTCAAGTGTCCTCACCACTCTTAAGAACGACCTTAAGTCTTTGGAGAAGACCGTTGCCCGTGAGCAGAAGCTCGCGCAAAAGAACTCCAAGAGTGTTCGCAAGTCTTCTGGCAACCGCGCCCCCTCTGGATTTGTTAAGCCTGCCAGAATTAGTGACGAGCTCGCCTCTTTCCTTGGAAAGGCCGTTGGTTCCGAAATGGCCCGCACTGAAGTGAGTAAGGAAATTACCCGCTACATCAAGGAGAACAACCTTCAGCTCTCCACTAACAGACGTATTATCACTCCCGATAATAAGTTGACTGCTTTGTTGAAGTATAAGCAAGGTGACGAACCCCTCAGTTACTTCAACTTGCAGCGCTACTTGTCTCCCCACTTCATCAAGACTGCTCCTGCTGTTGCGCACTAAATAGGTGATGTGGTAGTGTGTAGTGTAGATAAATATTGATTTTTTTAAATTGCATATCACACATGTTTTTCATTTACACACAAATTTGTGGAAATCTTTTTACTAAAAATAAATTATCATAATTGTATGATGATTTATTAATCTTTGACGGTCCGACCCTTTTAGGGTTGATCGTTCCTATGAGTTATACGGGTTCCGGCAATAAAATGCCGGAACCAGTATAAATGATATTTTATTGAATCAACTACATGTAGTTGATTCAATAAAATATGAATTTGCATTTGCAAATTCAGAGTCAAAGAGAGATGGATGACGACTCATCTGCTTATAAGCAGATGAACCGATATCCATTATACTATTTTTATTTCTTTGATTTTCTGGTTCTTCGATTCGAACTATGTTTTTTATGCGAACGTTTGTTTTTATGGGACATACGATGTGTTCTTTTTCCACCTAAATTAGTGGCAATATCACTATTTCTAATAAACAAGCCACCGATTGGCACTTTTTTTCCAAACCATCCTTTTAATTTAACACTTCCAGTAGTAGAATCATATTTATAATTTTGTGGAATTTCTCCAACTTTAATTAATTTTTGGTTTTTTGCATCTTCTTTATATAAGGGGACAACATCTTTTGCAAGTCGCATATTTCCTGAAAAAGGCTTTAATAAAGCTACTCTATCCTCCCAACGGATAGCATCATCATTTCCAAAACCAAACCAACTACCACCTTCATTTGGTGGTAGTAATTGTTCATGTTCGGGGTTACTCGACATAATTATATAATATTAATGGCTATAATATTATATATGTTATTATTTTTGGTTGCATAAATTACAATATAAAATTATGATATTATTTACATAATTTTATACATACCTTTCCAAATAATATATATTTCATATGCTCGACATCAGCGAAAATATAAATCCGTCTTTTTCCATAAATTTTCTTAATTTCCCCATCTGAATTAAATTATTTTTGAATGGTGCATTTGCTATAACCTCTTTAATTTCCTCCATATTTGATGCAGCATATACATTCAAATCAAACATACTATGCACTTTATCTAACTTTTCCCGGTCTGTAATATAATCTGTATTGACACATAACCAGTCATAAAATGGACGCGAATGCACAGTTGCATTCCAATCATTTGATGGAGACGGTAACGGATGAACTATGTTTATATAAGTTGAATAATGAGCTAAAGTTTGTTGTAGTGTCATTTTGTCATGTATATTATAATCCGTCCCCGATAAAACTAAAATATCCTTAAACATGGGAAATGTAAGGTTCAAATCCCGAAGAATTTTTGCAGTATCATATACAACCGCAGTATGATTCAATAAACTTACATGCCGAATTACCCGCGGACACCCATATAAGAACATATCCATATCATCACTCATACACCCCCACGCATAATGATGCTTTGTCAAATATGCACATAACTGGTCCGCTTCACCTCGAGATTCCACATAATTAACTCCATAGTATTGCATCAACTGTTTCGCATCTGAAATCGTTTGACTATTTATACGCACAAACTTCTTTTTTAACTCTTCCATTTCTTCTAAATCCTTCAAAATATCCTGTTCAGATGTCCCCATCTCCACAGCATACTTTATTTCATTATATCGAGTTTCTGCATCTTTCTTTTCTTGTTTCCTACGTGCGAGTAGGTCTTTTTTTTCTACCGGAGGTTTACCATCGAAAATGAAGATGGGTATAATTCCGTATTCTCGAAATATGGAAATGAATAGATACATGTTTTCGAGGAAGTCGCCCTTTTCGACGAATTTATACATATATATACTTGTGTCAATTATGATGGTTTGATGTCGCATTTCTGCGAAACTAATTTTGCGTATAGATGTGGGATTACATTTATCAAGTAGATAACGATTTAAATAACGAATTCCCATTTTTATATAGTCCACACCAAAACATCATTTATATTCATTTTACAGACTAATATAAAAATGCATTTTTACATGTGTATGAATTTTTACATGTGTATCATTTTTTATACACCTAATGGATATCGGTTCAACTGCTACCCAGGGGTAGCAGTTGGACTGAATGCCAGTGGTCTTTGACTCTGATTTTGCACATGCAAATTCAGAGGAACGTCCGACCCTTTTAGGGTCGGACCGTCAAAGACTAATGTCTTGAATAATAATATTTAGCCTTTATTGACCCAAATTCTTATTGAGAGTTGAAGTAATAAATATAATATGTGGAAAGGTCTAACAATGTTGAAAGGTCTAACAAAGATTAGCCATATTTTATGTGGAATATATTGTTGACACAATATATATTCATTATCATTATTATATGAGAAATATGCGAAAATTATTATTTGCCAAAGACAAAATCCTTCAAAATAAATTCGTTCTTATTATTTTAGGCCTTATTTCCACTTTCCAAATAATTGCCTGGTTAAATACGAATGGTTTACAAAAAGTAATTCTATTTATTGTTACTGCAATTATCACCTCACAATACAATAAAAATATGATTGTTATTATGACTGTCGCATTAGTTATTACTCATATTTTAAATATTGCATTCCGCACCAGCCGCAATTTATTTGAGGGCATGACTGATGAACACAGTGATGATGAAAAACCAGAAGATGAACACAATAATAAGGAAAAAAAAGAAAAAGAGGAAAATAAACCTGAAACAAACAATGATGCTGATACTGTAAATGAACTCAAAGATGAAGGCAAAGAATTAATTGCGACACAAAAAATTATCATGGAAAACTTTAATAAATTATCACCCGAATTGGACAAGGTAGATGCTTTAGTCGATAAAATGAATAAAACGGCCGATAAATTAAATAATCCTGAAATCAAAAATTCATTAATGACTGCATTAGGCGGCAAAAACTAAAGGGTATTATATAATATTACATAGTATATAATATTACATAGTATATAATATTACATAGTATATAATATTACATAGTATATAATATTACATAGTATATAATCTATATAAATGTCTGCTACACGTAAACATAGTCTGAATCGTTCAACCCGTAGATTACAGAAAATGCCAATTATAATCAAATCTTATCCCGAAAGTAGTGACGATATGTGGACTCGTTCGGATTTACAAGTCAATCCATACTTAGCATCCGTATATAAAACCGGTCAAATTGAAAATAAATCAGGCCAATTAATCAAATTCAAAGATATTACAAATCCGGAAGAAGGCCGACATTTATATAATTTAGTATACGAAAACAAATGGAATAGAACACTTGAAGTTGGATTTGCAATGGGTGCATCCGCAGCATGGATTTGTCAAGCACATAAACAACTTGCACACGAACATCCAACCACCAAAAATAAACACAAACATTATGCTATTGACCCCAACCAATATACTGATTATGGCGGTATGGGAGATGAATTATTACGACGTTGTGGTGTAAAATCATATTTGAACTTGATTCAACAACCATCACATGTTGCATTACCCAAATTAGTTGAAAAAGTAAAAAATGGCACTATTCCCAAATTTCAACTAATTTATATTGATGGATGGCATACATTTGATTATACATTATTAGATTTCTTTTACTCAAATTTACTATTAGAAATCGGAGGAGTCATTGTTTTAGATGACATCAAACATAAACCCGTTCGAAAATTCCACGAATATGTGAAAACCAACTTCCCCAACTATAAAGTCATTCAAAATACCCCGTGTTATGTAGAGGGTAATATGGCAAAATCGTCACAGGCCACATATGTGAAGATGGGAGAGGATACGCGGACATGGAATGCATATGCTAATTTTTGATGTATATTTGTCTCAAACACAAATAGGTAGAATTATATAATGGAACTAAAAGTGGATGAAGGGCCAATAAGTGGTCCGGTATATTATTTATTCTGGTTTATTTCGATATTACTGCTGGTTCTATCGGGATATACGTTATATATTAATTATGTGTCAATAACTGAACAAAAAGAATCGACTGTGGAAGGGTTTAATCCATTTAAACTCATCATGGGTTTTATTAAGTTAGTCCCTATATTAATAAGTGTATTTTCTCGGCTTGATAAAGTATTTGATGCATTTTTCAATGCGGCAATGGGTCTGATATATTCAGTCATTAATACGATTATCACTTCTACATTCATATTTACTGACACATTTTATTATGTAGTGACCTTAGCCAAATTCACATTTTTAAGTATTGTATGTACTTTAGAAAATATAGGTAAATTACATCATTGTATTTGGTTTTATATCTTAGATTTTATCGTATATCTTGTGTCAATTACATTTATGTCTTTTCTCGAATTTTTAGATGACACATTCCAAATACAAAGAACTGGATTTACTTTAGTTGGACTTGTTGAATATTTCTTTGATTTAGCAGAAAGTGCCGATAGTTTATTACATTCATACACCGGAGCACATATTATACATTACCCCGATTCACTCATATCATATTGTTATAAATGCTCAAATCCACCAAATACCGTAGAAATGAATGCACGTTCAAAAATAATGCGTCATGACGTATTTGTGAAATTACCCGAATTAGCATGGGAACCACTCGAATATTTCATTAATGCTGGAATGGACTTAGCCGATGTTTTCTCCGGGATAGGATAAAATATTGGATATCGGTTCAACTGTATCCAGAAGGAGCAGTCAGTATTAGTGAATACTATTATTTAGTCTTTGTCGGTTCCGACTCTTTTAGGGTCGGCCGTTCCTCTGATTTTGCAAATGCAAAATCAGAGTCAAAGAGAGATGGATGAAGACTCATCTGCTTATAAGCAGATGAACCGATATCCATTAGTTTGGTGATAAAATTACCGGACCGACAAAGATTAGATGAGTATATAATAATCACACATTCAACATATACAGCAAATAAATCGAATATAAAACCTTAATAAAATGGCGAATTTTTTTACTGTTCTATTAGATTTAATAAAATTTGTCATCAGCATACCCGTAAAAACCCCTTACATCCTTGAGATGTTAATTGAATTGGGCACTGGTTTATTCGAAGGTGCGTGGGGGTTTGGGGAATCTATGTGGATTGGTGCAATGGATGTAGGCCGAGTAATTTATGAAACATTTGTGTTTGTTTCAAAATACGCTGTATGTGCTTTCCAACTAATATTGAAGTTTAGGTCATGTTTCTTTGTCCATATTATTACTATATTAAAACTACTCAGTTATGTTATCTTTTTCTGGGCACCATGCCGTCTTTTAGAAGTAATTAGTGGATTTGAAATAATACCCTATTTAGACGATGCATTTGACACAATAGATTATTTAGATGATATGCAAGCCGAATTTACCGGTATAAATATAACAAAACCATCACATCGTATTATGCACAAGTGCTACTCATGTCGCGGCAAAATATTACGTTCAAAAGATGTATATGCTGACATGAAAAAATTTACTGATGTAGCAGATAGTGTCAGATATGATTTTACTAATGTAATTCCTCGCAAAATGCGACCATTAGTTGAACATTGGTCAGTTGCATATGAAAACCTACAACAAATATTTACACCTATATTTTAATCTTTGTCACCGAAGCTTTCGATAACGGATAGCATTGCATTCGCGATATATTTGTGTCTATAATCTATAATTATTGACACAATCATGGGCAAAAAGTGTATACCTGGACTCATATGTATTGAAAATGTAACACTCATTATTTTAGTATTTATCCTCATTGCCATACTATTTCTATTCTATCATGGATTCACTTACAAACAACAAAAAATACAACAATACAAACGCGTAACATCCAACCCATTACCATTTTCCGCCGCATCCTCCGCATCTACTGCTGTCCCAGACCCACGACCTACACCCACACCCACCATCTCTTTTATCGAATCTTTAGACGCAATCGTCCGACCCAAACCACCCATTGATGACCCTTACCGCCCACCACTTACATATGATATCGATATGTTGCCTACATCGCGTAGGGGTATTCCAGTAAATATATCAACAAATGGCTCACCTGGAGGGTATAAGCAGGTGGGTATATTGACGAAGAATGGTATGTATGGTGAGAAGATGATATTGCCTTTGATGGGTCGTAGTTTGAATAATGGGCGTGATAAGTGGCAGTATTACACTATGTCCAATACTCCGGGTTCAATACAGACACGTTTGCCGATTAGTGTAAATGGTCGAAGTTGCACGTCGGAATATGGTTGTGATAGTGTGTCTAATGGAGATACGATATATGTAGAAGGATATGATGAAACCTTCCGTGCGACAATCTATGAGAATGGGTTGTTGTCGTATATTCCGTTTTTATAGAAGTGGTATTGTATCTTTGACACAATCTTCATAATATTCATCATATTTATCGTGATTTATAGAGGAACATTGAAAAGAACGTAACATTCGGGTTATTGTTGAACTCGCACATATTATATATTTGTTTACACATAAGTATTCGAGAATTGTGTTCAATAAAGATTGCATTTTACAGAATATGTATATTTTACAAAGTATCCATACAGTTGATAAATAATATTTATATTGGTATTCATATTATTTGTTGTGTCAAAGTTCGACTCCATATTTATGTCAAACATTGACTCCACATTTGTGTCAAAGTTCGACTCCACATTTGTGTCAAAGTTCGACTCCACATTTGTGTCAAACATTGACTCCACATTTGTGTCAAATTTTCTCAGCTTTTTAACCAATCACAACATAGAATTCTAAATATATTCCATTTATTGGCACGACGTATATGTTGGTCGATTTCTTCATTAAATCTTCGGTCTAAATTATAATAATCGTCTTTGCATTGGAGTATATTTTCAATATGTTTATCTCGTTTATTTTCATTTTTTTCGATTTCTTCTTGTATTTTTTTCATTTCATTTTCGGGTATATCTGAATCTAATATGACATAATCTGATTTTAATTTCCTCATTAAATTAGCCATTTTATTTGTTTCACTTAATTCACGTGATTGTATTTTTTTAACTTCCATAAATATATTTGTTGAATATGTAAATATAAATTCATAACGGATTGATTCTGGTAAAATAAATTGGTTTGTTTCTTTAATCTCTTTCACTTCTTTTTCTATTTGATTCACTACATTTATTATTTCATCCGAAGTGCTTTCAAAAAACATAAATTTCCCCGAATTAAATTCACACATGGATTCTAATTTGTCAAACTTATATGCAGATGTTTTATGTGCTTGTGCTTTCGCATCTAATTTCAAATATGAAATCAACGCTAATAAAAATGCATTAAATCCATTAAGTGATGCATTAATTATATCACCCTTTTCATATTGTGTCGACAAAAAACTCAAAATACTTCCGACACATGAAATAAAAATAGCTGGCAACATCAAAAAATTCAACTGCTGCTCACAATATGTTTTTGATTCAGTATATAATAACTTCTGACCTTTTATATACAACGCTAATACATCCAATGCATTACTTGAATGCTGGTTCGCATTATTATCAATATAACTTTGACCTAATATATCTTCCACATCATATTTGTCATATTTATTCACTGGAGTTGACACATTTGTGTCAGTTGTATTCGATGATGTAACTACATCCACTATTTTTCGATAGATTGACGAGGCCGCCGCTGTCGCGGCGGACGTAGTAGAACTAACTGCCGCCGGTATTTCAGGATTATGCGGTGATTGTATTTTTTTTACACGACTCGTTGTAGTTCGCATTTGCATCAAAGATTCTGGTGTAAAATGACTATTATTCATATCACGAAACGAATTTTCACGCCGAATAGTTGGCAATGAACGTATAATATCTGACACAGTTGTATTTCCGCGAACTTTATTCTCACATACATACATATAATGTTCAATATCGGACATCTGACACGGTATTCCCGCCCGATTAAATGCTTCCAATAATACATTATGCGTTATTTCATCATCATTATAATATCCTAATTTCGACATAATATCCAAAATTACAGTTGGCGTATATTTGCCGTGTTTTTCCATTAATTTTTTGCGAATAAATGTAAATACTGGAAATGACACATTATTTAAAGATGTAGAGGGAGATGTAGATGTATATGTGTCAGAATAGTTGACATTATATTCTGGATGTGCATTTTGGGATGGTTGTGTTGGTTGGTCCCAAGTAGTATTATTTCCCGTATTATTTATTTTAGTAGATGTAGAAGGAGATGATGATAATAAATTATTGATTTCTGACACATTATTTGTATTTGGATTTGGAGATTGTATCCCGGGTAATATATCTTGAGTTGGAGTGTCCATTATATACCATAAATATAGGTATTTATTAGATATCGGTTGAGTGGATATCGGTTCAACTGCTTATAAGCAGTTGAACTGAATGCCAGTGATCTTTGTCTCGGAATTTGCAGATGCAAATTCATATTTTATTGAATCAACTACATGTAGTTGATTCAATAAAATATCATTTATACTGGTTCCGGCAATAAAATGCCGGAACCCGTATAACTCAGAGGAACGGCCGACCCTAAAGGGTTGGACCGACAAAGATGAGTGATAAAATCATTGGATCGATATAGATTACATCACATTTTGTGTGCTGCAAGAGAATACTTCGGATGATAATTGTGTGCATACATCTTGATTTTTGATGCCATTAAAATATTGAAGGTCAGCAATTCCGGATTTGTCAATAAGTATAGAGAAAATCCATCCAAAACCAAACCCTAAAGATAATGACATAAATGTTGGTAATAATGAGGAACAAAAGTTAGTAACAGACCAATATAATTGATATAAAATTAAGGAGGAAAACATAATCATCATCGGAATATTTCGCATGGTTACATGTGTGTCATTTAATACTTGAATAATTTGTGCTAAATAGCCAAATGTAAATGCAAAAATATTGATATTGAGTGGTAAACCGCGTGATATTGGGCCAGTAGAGGATAAATTCAATGCATTGCATACACCATATTTATTTGCATCAGTTCCTATATTAAAAAAAGTAGGTGCCACACTTTCTATAAAGTTTCCAAACAATATTGTGATTACACAGTTTATTAATAACATTCCTAAAAATATAATTCCTCTAATATCAGAATTAAAAATGGATGATAATACAAAGAAACTTACTAATATAAATGGACCCAGTCGAAACCCGACATATAATAATGATGTTATGTTTAAAAATTCTACAGATGGCATATATACAAATACGAGATATATATATCATACATAATCTTTTATCAGTTCGAGAATGTTATTTCCGGCTAACGATGAATTATACAAATACATGTTCAAATGCATCTGTAACATGTTTAACTGACACAAATTGTATTCCCTCCACCACTTTTTTATCGCCGTATTTTTCCATAAACTTATTAAATTCCTCCGAATTTCGCGCTGGATATATAAACTTCTTAACTCCCGCTTTAATTCCACCCAAAATCTTTTCTTCCAATCCCCCAATTTCTGTAATATCACCATGCAATGTAATTTCCCCCGTCATTGCAACACTATTTGATATCGCCCGTTTTGTAAGTAAACTATAAATACACAATGTAATTGCCCCACCAGCTGAAGGCCCATCCTTCGGGGTTGCTCCATCCGGACAATGCACATGTAATCCTTGTGCTTTCGATTTCTCGAAATCCGCCGATAACTCCATCTGCTGTTGATGTGTCAATAATCCCCAAGCAACTGTCTTCGCTACGGTCATACTTTCTTTCATCACATCACCCTGTGACCCGGTTAATTTGAGTTCCAAGAATGTGGTAGATGGGAAATACATTGTTTGAATTGGAATAATTCCCCCCTTACCATATGACGATGCCCATAGTCCATTAATTACACCAAAATGTGGACTTTCATGAATGTGTTTGTCAGTGATTTTGTTGTATTTCTTGAGATATTTTGTGCGCACTTCTTCTTCCGTTAAGATATATGGAAGGTTAAAATCGGACACATGTTCTGCCCCGGATTTGAGAAATTCAATATTGATTTCTCCGAATAAGTCAAATAGAACTTCTTTTAATTTTCTAACACCAGATTCAAATGTAAATGTGCAAACCAAATATTCAATAAGTTCATCCGTAATAGTAATTGTTTCTTCAGATAATCCAGTGGTAGAATTCATACGAATAAATCCCATCTTACGGTTAATTTCGGGCAAAATATATTTGCGGACAATCACTATTTTTTCCTCTAAAGATAAATTGTCAAATTTAATACGATGGATTCTATCCAATAAAATTCGGTCAATTTCATTAGGGTCATTGTATGAAAAGATAAATAAGGCCTTAGACAAATCTAAATCGATTCCACTAAAATATTTATCTTGGAAAACATCATTCTGTGTTGTGTCAATTAAATGCATCAATATACCCACAATTTCTTTTCCATGTTCAGTCTTACTCACCTTATCTAACTCATCTATATAGATAATTGGATTCATACATTTGGTATCCATCAAGATATCCGTTATTCTCCCCCATGTAGAATTTACATATGTATAACTATGTCCTTCCAATGTGGAGCCATTACATGACCCACCCAACGCAATAAATGCAAATGGGCGTTGTTCCCCGTGTTCATCTTTCAAACAATTGGCTAAACCTTTTTTGGCTAAGGATGTTTTGCCAATTCCGGGCGACCCTTCAAAACCAAAACAATAACCGGATTGTTCGCCATTCATCCATTGTCCAATAATTTTCAATATTTGAGACTTAGCATGGGCGTGACCATGGATAGAATCATCTAAAATCTGGGTAATATCTGCTAAGTTATCTTTAATTTCGCGAATAGATGTTCGGGTTTTATCTAATTCATTTACTGTCTTCACTAATGATTGATTATTTTGAAGAGATGCAATATCGTAAACTTTGGACACATATTCATATCCATTGTTGGCAAATTCTTCTAAGAATGCGAAAATATATGCATGTTTTTCTTCCTTCGTCCGATTAGTATTTATTGTCTGTTTACGATGGAGAGATTTATACACACCATTTATTACAGAAATTACCGCATTGAGATGTTTTGTATTTAAATCTGACACAAGTTGTTTCACATCATTAATAGCATGTTTAGATAAATAACTATTAATTGTGTCAATAATCTGGGCAATTTCTAACATATTATATTTATCTCGATGAACTATCAATTCAGACGGAATCAATGGACACAACTTTTCTATTGCTGTAATAAACCCCGCATTGATTGTCTTGATTTTACGCAAAATAGGTTCTTCGCGATACACACCAAATGGTATTTTCAATAGACCTTCTAAATATTGTTTTGATTTCGACCCGGCATCATCCGACTTACCCTTAATCTCTTTCAATTTCGCAACTGCTTTCTCCTTGACATTCTCAGGAACTTTCATCACGAATATTTGCTGTTCTAATGTAATACGGTTAATGTCATATTTATGCATCATATCTTTCGTATATTTCATTGTATTCTTCATAGTCTCCTTGAAAAATAACTTCACTTTTAATGGGAAACTGTCATAAATAATCATTTGTTCTACCGAATCTGAAATTGTCCCCATCGTATTTGTAGTAATTAAATTGTATAATAAATATGTAATATATTGGATGTCTTCTTCTTTATTGTAGACTAATAGATTCATTAGCATTTGTCGTTGGTCGCAAATATCTAATTCGAGGAATTTTTTGATAGTGTAGTCCAATTTATGGACTTTGAGACCGTTTACTTCGGTCAATACTGCGAAATGTCGTTTATACATATCGGCATTACTATAAACTAAATAATCTTTCAATGTGGCTGTTTCCAAAATGCGCGACATAATTGTTCGGTCGAAAGTGGCATCTTGTTCGGGCATATTTCGCAACAATTCAGCACGGCGAACATTTATATATTCGGCAGACACACAATCCAATGGTAAATCATCCACTATACATTGTATAATTAATGTCTTCTGTGTCTTTTCATTATGAATTACAACACGAATACCATTGATACGAACATATACTGTCTTCACAGAAATGTCAATGTCGAAACATTCATACTGATTTGCAGTTTCAGATGACACACAATCTTCACCCATTTTGTCACAACAAAGTGACAAATTGGGGTTAGGGTCAGTCACTAACTCTTTCGGACGGGTCTTATTCTTCCAATATACAGTTTTGTATCCTATAGGATGTGTATGTTTAGTAAGAATATCCATTTTTGAGCGCCAAATGGAGGAAGTGATAGGTGTGTCATTGGTTCCAAAAGCAATATAACAGAGGTCTTCTAATCTCTGGGTTCCGAAACCGGAAACGATTACAGAGAGTTTGTCAATTATTTGTTGTAAACGTTCAATAACGGAATTTATTTGTGCAAGGGGAGAATCGGGAGCTGGTTGTCCAATGGACTGAGTAAATGTGTCAATATGCACATTTGGAATATTAGATACAGTGACGATTATATCGCCGCATTTTTCAAATAATTCGGACAATGATGTAATACAAAGTATTGATTCACTATTGCTAAATATGTCATGTTTACGGTATTGATTCATGGATAGAATCGTGTTCTGGATAATTCTCTGTAATTGAACGGCCTTATCCCTAACAAGTGTATTAATTTCCATGACAGTTCGTTGTTGAGTATCAATAAGTATTTTAGATGAAATATGTTTGGGCTGTTCGACACGTTTTTTCATAACAATAACAGCACACAAATACAAAAATAATAAGGTATATATAAATCAACATATTATTTTCATGACATATTGACAAAACAATATAAAGTTTTATTCAACACACGTCTTATATAATATTGTTCACCGAATAAATCACGCGGAATTATGGGTATCCCCAGTTATTTTTCATATATTATTAAAAATCACCCAAATATTATACGTAATCTATACTTTCATCGAAATGTAAATCACACACAATTCACATCTCTCTACATGGATTGTAATTCCATCATTTATGATTCTATCCGACACATCGACCCTTGCGACACATTTGAGTCTAAAATTATCGACCATGTTATTGCCAAAATCAAAGAATATGTGCATCTAATTCAACCCAGTCATATTCTATATATTGCATTCGATGGTGTAGCACCTTTCGCTAAAATGGACCAACAACGCCTACGAAGATACAAAACCTCCTTCTTGGCCTCACTCGATTTTGTAAATGACCGTCGCAAAACCGAAGCCGAAATGGACGCCGAACGTAGCAATAAATGGAATACAGCTGCTATTACGCCCGGAACTACATTTATGGCAACATTGGCGGAAAAATTACAATTGGAATTCGGCAAAAATTCGGCTTTTGCAACCAACGGCCAAATTCGCGATGTAGTTGTGTCACCTTCTACCGAACCAGGCGAGGGAGAACACAAAATGTTTGCATATTTACGGGAACATAGCGGCAAACGCGAAACAGTTGCCATATATGGGTTAGATTCCGATTTGATTATGTTGTCCATTTTCCATTGTTTCTATTGCTACAATATTCATATCTTTCGCGAATCTCCGGAATTTTCTAAATCTATTTTACCCGCCAATTTGCGCGACAAAATCGGACCTACTGACCCGTTATTTTTAGACACATTCCGTTTATCACAGTCAATGCTACATGAAATGGGCGTGCTGGCTGGAACACCCCGACAAATGCGCGGTCGAATATATGACTATGTATTCATGTGTTTTTTATTGGGCAATGATTTTTTGCCACATTTCCTGGCATTAAATATTCGCACTGCTGGTATACAACGGTTGATGGATGTATATGCAAACGTAATAGGAAAATACATTGACCGCGGATTTATTGATGACACAACATTAAACATTCAATGGAAATGGGTATCTCTCTTTGTGTCAGAACTCGCCAAAAATGAACACAAATTTATTCTCGAAGAATTCACCGGCAGGGAAAAACTTGCCAAACACTCCTGGCCCAAAAAAACACCCGAAGAACGAGAAACCCTTTTCCAAAACTCGCCAATTATTCTTCGAACAGATGAATTGTTTATTTGCCCTACAGAAATGGGGTGGGAATCGCGGTATTATCGGGTAGCATTGGATGTGGATGATATGAGTAATGTGTCAGATATATGCCGAAATTATTGTGAGGGTTTAGAGTGGACATTTAGGTATTATACAGTAGGATGTCCACATTGGCGTTGGAAATATGCGTATGATTATCCGCCGTTATTGGTAGATTTAGCAAAATATTTAGAGATGAAAATAGTGAATATGACGGATGAATATTCGTATTTTAGAGAAAGTAAAACTGATTCTAAAAATCGGCCATTTTTGCCAGAAATACAATTAGCATATGTTATCCCGAAATTTCAACACGGATTATTAAATGAACGAATGAAATGTATTGTGTCAAATCCAAAATACAATAATCTCTTTCCATCATTGGACACATTGACTTTTAAATGGATAGGATGCCGTTATTTTTGGGAATCACATGCTGTTTTGCCAGAAATAGGATGTGATGCAATGGAAGAATGGGAGAAAATGCAATAAATTGATACAATGCAATAATGAAATACACCAAATATTGTATAATTTTTCATACTTATACAATAATTCTTCATATATTATAAATGAAGTTATCTATTAAGAAGTTATACCTAATTTTCATTTTAGTATTGATTATAATAATATGTATATTGGTAGGTAATTTAAACCAATATAGCATAAGACAAATTAACTATTCAACAAATAAATATGAAATGTTTGACACAAAAAATAAAAACCCATTACACATAGTATCTATATATAAACCAAAAAAAGAAAATGTAATACATTATGATACAAACAATATTGGAATTAACATCGAATTTGGGTTTGGAGATTTTATACGCGGAACATATTTTTTGCTACAAATATGTAAAGAGTTAAACTATACAGTTGAAATTAGTATTAGTCATCCTATTCATACAATTTTAAAAAATAATGAGAATAGTAGTAAATATGTAGATAAAAAGGCAATTGTATTAGATATTATGACATTAGACCATCTACACGATAATAAAGAATATTTGATACTTAAAGATAAAAATATATCAGTTTATACAAATTATATTGTTACAATGAATAATCCCAACTATATTGTGGATGAAAATACTATATATATATGTAGTAATGTTTACCCATATGGACCAATTGAAGATGAACATAAAGAAATTGTGAAAAAAATGTTAGAACCTTCTGATGAAATGCAACAATATATAAATGATGTATTAAAAAAATTAGAATTATTACCAAAAAAATATTGTATTGTTCATTTTAGAACTGGAGATGATATTATGAATAGTGGTGGAAGTGAAATAAACTATGATATATATTTAAATAAATTGTCAGATATTTCAAAAACAGAAGAATTACCAATTTTACTTATTTCAGACAATGCAAAACTTAAAAATATTGTAAAAGATAAATTACCTGATATAAAAACATATATTGATAATCAAGTTATACATACACTTAACAACAATGAAAATAATATAAAAGACACTATGCTCGATTTTTATTTAGTTTGTAATTGTGCAAAAGCTTTGTCATACAGTATTTATCCGCATGGTTCCGGATTTATTCAATGGCCATGTGTCACACATAATATTCCATATACAATCGGACAAATTATTGTATCATAATCTATATCGGTCTCACCAGTTTATTATGTGTTCATTATTGTATCACATAAAAAATATAATTAGTTAGATAATCCAACAGTATTTGTATGATTTGTTGACATATAATGACAACAACACAAACATATACATACTGATATGGCAATAATAACAAATATCCATATATCATTACTTGGCTGATATTTCATGTGTCCATTGTATAATGTTGACACATTGGCAGTTGGAATAAATGATGGGGCAAATGTTTGCCGATAAGTTATTGTAAATGTTTGATTCATAAGTATTGTAAGAATAGTTATGATATATTCATCACTATTCTATTTTCAATTCAATTTTTTATGTCATTTTCCAACACCAACTTCTCCTTCAGGACACAGACATGCCATTGATGGATGGATGGATACATCTTCAACAATCATGGTCTTGATACGATTTTGCATTATCACTATATCCGGGGCGTTGGCGACCGATGCGTTCTAATACATATAACCATGTGTCGTGTTCTTGTAAATCTCGCCAAACAATATCATTTGCATATACCCAATGCATACGTGTAGTTTCCAACTGGGGAATCGCCCATTCATATAGTTCAATTAATGTGTCATAATAGTGTTGACGAACAATATATGCACTTGCTGTTTGAGCAAAACGGACTTTTCCTAAACCTTTGTCTTTGCAATATGTTTGTATCTGATGCAAATTATATGCCAACATACATACATCAAATTCTTCTGTCTTTAATGTGTCTAAAACTTCATGGAATTTCTCTGGTGTTACTAAAAATTGGAAATCATCTTCAAATATTAATACCTCGGGCCAATTCTCCATTTTTGCCCGTTTTAATACCGCTAAATGTGATTTCCCACATCCCACAATACCTTCTTCATGCTCAATCGCCGTAAATCGTTCTACAGCAATACCATATGGTAATATTTCCCGTTCGAACTCGTCACGGCGGTCAGTCCTTCTATCCAGATTAATATATATAGAATGCATACTTTGGAAGAGAGTGTTGTTGTCTCTGTATATTATTTCAACACAAGTATATAATAATATTTTGACACAACACCACCTACTACCCTATCTACATCACATTGTATGTTTTGTGTATTATTTGTGTCTATATATACGGAGGGTGACACCCCCATATTTTATATAAAATGAGGATGCAGGCGATGTTGTAATTATAGTTTTTGTTCAAATACATGATGTCCATTTATTTGTCGAAATCTCCATACAGTAAAGAATGTAGTAGTTATTGTTTCTTCTTCCGGAGTTAATCGCCTACCTACAATTGCTCGAAGCACAATACATGATTTCTTTTTGGCAAATGATTGTGCTGACACTAATAATTCACTTCCTATACCCATGTGTCGATATGCGGGTGACACAATAAGTTCAGTTAATAGACATCGTTTATTTCCACAATACAATACAGAACTTTCAATTGTCAAACAACAGAGACCGACAATATCGGATGTATTTTGTTTAACTGCAAGTAATACAGTTTGGGTTGGTGGTAAATCAAAGAAAATAGAATAGAATTGTTCGGGAGATAATACAATTCCTCTGTCGTAGACTGAAGAATATAATTCTAAGATTTTATGACAAATGTTTGACACATTTAACATGACTGAAATAGGGAATATATCAACTTTTACCATAGTGTTATCTATATAATAACGTAGTAGTAGTAAACATGTTTATATTTTTGACACATATACAATAAAATAAATATTGGATAGACAATAAAAACAATTTAAAGAGCATTTACCAAACATCGGTATTATCGAAATGTCTTATTATTATTCTAACTCAATTGAAACAAATACGCAAAATGAACTATTATTAAATAATTTAATGGATTTTTATTCGGACCGTTCACATTTAGACACAATGATGCATATTATAAATGGCGATTCGAATATCTCTCTTCGAATTATTGATTGGTTTGTAACGAATTATGCAAAGATGTATGACACTATTTATGAAATTTATGACCGCCCCCGGTTTAAGGTATATAATGATTATAAGTTGAAACTAAAAGCTTATTCTAAACGCCGGTTTGACCCATTTTGCCGATGGAAACGTATTAATATTCCATATGACAATGAAAACTATATGGTTACTACTATCGGCCAACTCAATTTCTTTAAATGGGCAATTGAACATTCTATTATAGATTATATTGAAGCCAATTATGACCTTATCGAAGATGATATGAATGAACGTGGGAGCAATTCATCCAGCCGTAATTCGAGTTTATCCAGTGTCGAATCCGTTGACCGTAAAACTCGAAAGAAGCGTGAAGAATTATCTGTGTCTGCATGTAAGTGTATTAAAAAAGAAAATGTTAATATTGTTGTCAAATTTACATAAGTTTTATTGGGTTTACTGCGTAATTGATTGTGTCAAAAATCATATGTTTATTTTACAGAATTGATAAATATACATTACATATAGTTATCAATTACATACATCATGAAACGTTATGCTATGTCAACACTTCATGTTCCAGTTGAAGTGAATGAAGATGGTACATATATTCAAATGTTAGACCGTATTAAAATCATATTTACTGCAATTGCATATGCCGATTTACCACCAAAACAAAAAGTTCAATCTACTGTGAATTGGAATGATGTATTTGACACAAATAATAAACATGCATCAACGAATCATTCTGACATTTATTACGAAGAATTAGATGACACAAATGAATTAGATGACACAAATAATAGTGTTATTTTGTATAATTCCAATGAAATAGGAACCAATACTGACCAGACTATTGAACATGTGTCAGAATCATCACATTCAAACACATACATTCCTCCAACTATCCAAGAACATGCCGAAGTAGATATGAATACCACTGACACAAATAATCAAATCATATCGACACAACCATTTATCCCCGTTACTTTCAATATACAACCTCGCAGACGTAACACACCCATACATCGGACTCTTCGAAAAATATTACCTAATAATGGGCGATTTACCCGGATTTCACATATAGACCCACCTATCTAAATGTAGGGAAATTTTATATACTTATTAATTGAGGAACATATGGCGTTGATTTGTTGGGGTGGGTTCGTTGGCGGGAATGATGGTGGGTATTTTTGTGACTAAATCCCATGATGAGTGTTCATAAATATTGGGTATGACTTCGGGTTTTGGGTCGACTAAATTTGTAGAGCCGATGCCGAATAGTTGTGTTTCTATGTCACAGAAGTTTTCGGATAATATACGATGAGCAGCTTTCATTCCAACAACACCGAATCCAGCTAATTGTGTATTTGTTGACACACCATAAAATGGGGAATTATCATAAGACATATATTGTCTCTGTAATTGGTGAATTTGTTGTTCTAATCTATAATCGCCGGGACAATTTCTGTTTCGAGTAGATGACATAGTAGATATTATATATCGAGGATAAATAATATATATCATAAAAGTAATTTCTGTAATTGACAATAATGTATGTTGTTTTTGCTAAACATGGTGCTTGCGCTAAACCCCGTGCTGGAGCTAAACCCCGTGCTGGAGCTATTTTTTGGGTCATTCATAAAATCCATATAGCACGGATAGAAGTGTCGTAAATAATCATATGATAATAATACTGCCAATCCAATTTCTGGGTCAGTGGAAATCATTTTTGCAGCTGCTGCTAAATATATTTGTTGGAATAGTTCATTATCTTTAGTATTCACATATATCCGATATAGAAATCGTGATACTGCATCAGAATCATACCGCATTTCATCTAAAGTTGTTTCATCCATATCTGACACATCTGAGACATTTACTAATTCTGGACTTGTATGAAATTGTGTTTCATCCATTTCGGCAATTTTCCTAAATATCGACCGATATTCCAAATCGGTGGAATATATCAACTCTTTTGTCTCTTCAATAGACATTCTAAAATAGATAAAGTATATTTGACAATTATGCTAAATACACACTATAATTCTTTATATTGTTTCGTTTACCATTCGGTTGAGACATCTTTTACCATTCAGTTGACACATCTATAACAACTCAATAACAATATTGCCTAATTATTTGACACATATTACTTTATCATTTATCATTGACACTTCGTTTTATCATTGACACATATTATCAAATAAGCTATCGGTATTGGTAACATGTGTCAAATTCTGGATAAATATAGCATTATAAACCATCCGGGCGAGATTGCTGACTATAATGAACATCACTCGCAATTTGACGGGTGCGCTCACCACCACGGACCCATCCATCCAATGCGGCATCTTCCACAGTATGTGTCACATCTACACCATGTTCTGTGGGATGGAGGCGGTGGTCAATGAAACTCTTAGTCATGATGGTGCCAGTGCTTTTCTTTTCATTACTATTTTCACCGGAACGAAGTTGACATTCGAGTAAAGTATCACATGAACCTCTACCTAAATAAGGAACAGTAAGAAATGGGCGAGTATTAAGTTGTAATTTCTCTAAACTTCGGGTTTGTTCCATTTGGTGTTTCAATGCAGATTCGTGGTCAACAGTTTGACCACTGATACCATGCCCACCATTTACTGCGGAAAAATTAATGGTAGGTTGAGAAGTTGCAAATGAAAAATGGCTTAATTCAGCAGGGTCAGTATAATAATGAGTTAAAGTATGTTCGGAGAATTTGCTATTTAATGCATCACGTCGTGCTTGGTCCATTGGGTCAGCTCCAATTCGTCCTAAATTGTATATTTCATTCGACATTGTATATATTAAACAAAGTATATACTACACTTACAGAAAAACAGTTTATATATACACCCGAATACGTTGTTTCATGGATATCTATTCAAGTGCTACCCCGAGGTAGCATTGGGCATTGGTGAAGATTACACAGTTGGACTGATAATCTATCTCGGTCCGGTGATTTATCACCGTACCTTTAGATGATAGTGCTAACGCACATATCATCTAAATGATAACCCTTTATCAATACCAACTGCTACCCCAGGGTAGCAGTCGGACCGACAAAGGATAACCATTAATTCGTGTGTCGGGCCAAGTTTCGTGCACATGCAAATTGGTTGCCTTCTTTACATGATATCATACTACCATAACAGAATTCCGCAAATGCTTTTTGGTCATTGGGAATAGTAGTATTAGCAGTAGAATAAAACGGTTGTAACGACCTTTCAAACACATATTGTTCACCTAAATCTGTAAATAATTTTTCGGCAATTTCGGGCTGGTCGGGGTGAGTTTCGCGAATGAGTTGTTTAGCTTGTGTCAAAATATCGGTGGAAACAGCTTCATTATATCCCGGTGGTGCAGGTTTCTTATCTACATTATAATCATAATCACTCATAAGCACGTTTGAAAAAGGATTGTCTACTGAGGGGGCTTGGAATAAATCGTCTTTGATATTGATATTTTGGTCATGTAATGTGTCCATAACAACATTCGACACAGTATTGAATCCTTCAGCAGATTGATTCTTATTATATTTATGTTTATACACTAAGAAAATAGAACCAATTGTAATAGAAGAAATCACTAAAGTTCGCGCATAACCAGTAAATGCAAACATAATAATAGTGAAATAAATGATGAGTCGAGTAACTGCATTTAATTGTTGCTCAATAGGCATATCAGATGATGGGAATATTTCAGTTAAATATTGTGGTCTAAATAGAACATTTGGGTCATTTGCCCAAAATGAAACATTCATTTCTTTATTTTCAATAGTTGACATATCAATATATAGGTTATTTATACTATAACGAGTGTTTTTATCACCTGTATATACTAATCTTTATCAGTCCCACCCTTTTAGGGTCGATGGCCATTCCTCTGAATTTTCGGGTGCAATTTCCAGAGCTAAATAACACTGGCAAATCGCTTTACTAATTGACCACCTACCTTATTCACGGAGTAGATGTATTAGTAAAGTCCAACTTTTTTTTGACACATTTTTTATCAATTTGTAATGTTTCACATTTAGTTGATTGTGGAACTATTTTTAGCACGCATTTGGATTTTTCGCCATATAACGGAACAATACAACCTTTTTCCTTTTTCTTTTTCGCTAAATCTTTGCGAGTTTTTGCACAACGTGCCCTAAAGTGTTCATATCGTTCACGCACTTCTTCAAATGTTAAACCCGAATCTTTATGTAACATCTTATTTACATGTTCATGAAGTGCAAATATATATCGCGAAAATGTATCACGCGATTTCATATGTTTCATTTGTAATGGAAGATGGCGCAAATTCTTAGTGAGATTTTTACGGCATTTACCACACGGTAAAACATTACGTAAACTAAGAACAAAATTGCGATAGTTTTGTTTTTGTTCTACCGTGGGTTCAACCGGATAATTGAAACTGGTAGTATGGAGAAAATGCCACATACCCGGTCCCCATACAGTTGTTAACATTCCATCATTACTTTTATAATCTTCAGTTGAATATACTGAACATGTGTCATTCATACCAGCTGTTTGACGTCTGGTTTTATTCTTAGATGAAGACATTTATATAATTTATAGAGATAATGGGTATATAAAAAATATTTGCGCAAAATAATAAATATAAATGTGTCAGTATAGTTTATAAAAAAAGATATGTCACGTTTTTTTGCAACCTTTTATGGGAGATTTATTCAACCCAATAAAAGTATCATTATTTCTGTAATTGTTGTGTCATTATTAATTGCAATAGCTGTTATGTTTATGAAAAATATGAAAACCGAAATTAGCCCAACTCGACCACTAAATGAAATCATGAATAAACCAACCGGTGGTAAAATGACAATCTATATGTTTCACGTAGATTGGTGCCCACATTGTAAAAAAGCCATGCCCGATTGGAAAACATTTGTGAATGAATATAACGGACAGAAAGTCAACGAATATGATATTAAATGCATTGACATTGACTGCACTGATGATAGTGTCCCTGATATAAAACAGGCATTGGAAAAATACAATGTTGATTCTTTCCCGACGGTGAAAGGTGTTTATGAACCTAAACATGGCAAAACACAAACCATCACATTTGATGCAAAAATAAATGTCAAGAATTTAGAAAAGTTTGTTCAAAGCACCACTTTAACCGTAAAATAATCTATATGGGTTCAACTGAATATAAACCGCCAGACCGATAAAGGCTAAGTAGAGATTATAGATTATACATATTATGCATTGCATAATATGTAGAAAAGCCCGACAATTTTATTACTGGACCTATATAGATTATTTCACTTTTCAGACACAAAATTATATCTTTTACGAGTGATATTACGATTACTATTTTTACCATACTTATTTAAATTTACAAAATTATTCATAGTATATCCATTATTTTTGTAATTTCTGATATTATTTATCATTCTATCGCCACCATTATTTACAGGTTTATATTCAATTTGTTTAAGCATGTCAATTGATTTTTTTTCAATTTCATTAGTAGTATCAGCGAGTCCTATTATATCTCCTATATAATATTCATAATTACTACAAAATAAAAATAAAAATACTGACAATTTTATAATATTCAAATATGCAGTATTGTAGGGAAGATATTTGTTAGTATTTTCTTCCACCTTTATTTCATTCATACATTTTGATATCATATTATGTAATCCAGGTGAGGATATAATCTTTTGATTAATTTGATATATTGAGTTATTCATATCTATTATTGAGCCATCTTGTATTTCATCAATAAATTTTTGCTTAGTAGTTAATTTTTCAATAAATACACTGATATTTCGTGTTGCCAGTTTGGTTGTTAAGTCTGTGTTATTTGAGAATCTAGTATTAGAATCAATCTCATTGAAAGATATATCATATTTAACCAAAAAATTTTCTGAAAAAAATAACATAAATTCTCTTAAGTCAGTCTTTAATTTGGTATTGTTAGTATTAATCGTAAAATATTTAGTATTTGGACTATACCAAAATTTTTTATTAGTTTCTATATATGTTGTCTTATTATCATATGTTGTATTTGAATTATTAGTTAATGTAGGAGGAATATATTGATCTTTAAATATTATATCATCTGGTAAATATTCAAAATTTTTTTTTGTAAAAAACTTATTAAAATTTTCCATTTTTACATAATATTCGTTAAAATTCATCAGTTTACATATAAGTTGTAGTTGTAAGCTATGAATATTAGTATATACCTTTTGACTTAATTTGAGCAATCCTTCTATAAATAACTCTTTATCTACTTTAAATGATTGAGTTATCTGTTTTGATAAATAATCAGGTAATATAGTAAGACTATTACTAGTATATACTTCATTTAATATCTCACCATTATATTTTTCAGTGTTATCCGGATCGAGAAAATATTTGTTATTCAAAGAAACATTTGTAGGACCACCAGGAACATTAATATTAACCTTTGGTATAAGATAATTCAGTGTAAAGTCATTAAAAACCACATTTGTATCTATTAATAATAGATGGAATAATAATAAAAATATTTTTTTATATACACCATTATACAGTTTTGAATCCGGATATTTATTATTTATATTTATAATTGTATCTTCTAATTTGTTATCAAAAGTCATTGAGAATATAGGTAACTTTAATTTATTTAAGAAATGGTCGGGTTTTAATATCTCACCATTTTTTATTTCATTTAAAAAAACATTATTATGTATAAGTTTATTTGGAATGTAACCAAGTATACGTTTAAATTGGCCTGAATATGGTAGAGTTTTCCCATATATCTTATTAAATTTTATCTCAAACAAGTTTATAGGTATATCATATTTTTCAAGAAATGTGTATATAGGTGTTAATATCTTTTCTATTTCAATTATATAATTTGTTCCAAATACAAATTTATCAAATGTATTCAGTTTTTTAACACCTATTAGCTTGTTTGCATAGTCCTCATTTATCTTACGCTGTTCAAGGTCATCAATATCTTTGCTAGTATCATTTTTATTTTTCAAATTGACGGGAAATCTAATGAATTCGGAATAATAAAATTGTGGACTATTTAAATCAAGTTTAGTTCCTATTACATTTTTTTCATTTACTTTATATCTAAAGATAATTTCTTCAAATATTTTTCTATACATCTCTACCATTAATAATTTAAATCCATTAGTAAATTCAGTAGTCTCATGTTGTAATGGTGTGCTCACAATATCTCCATTATCAATTGGGCTTAATTTTGTCTGTCTTATTATCTTACCGTTATTATCTAAAATTTGTATATCACCTAATATGTTATTCTGTGCAATACCATTTAAATATTCTTTTGTCATACTAACCACAATTTTTTGGTCTTTTAATTCATTTAATTTAATATCATCAAATAATATATCTGTATGGTCTACAATTCTATATAATGGATTATCCATATATTATTATATTATAACTATAATATATAATAATATATTATAATCTATATTGGACCGACAAAGATTAATCTTTGATGGTCCGTCCCTAAAAGGGTTAGCCGTTTATCTCATTTTTGCAGATGCAAAACAGAAACAAATACAACTGACGTTCAGTTGTTCTGATACCCCTGGATAACAGTTGACCCAATATCTATTAACGCCTATATAAAAAATAAATTATATATCGTATTCTATATATTAATCTATATCAGTCTGGTGATTTTATGACCGGACCATTCGATGTATTATGCAATGCATAATACATGACATAGATATTCTTTACCAATACTAACTGCACCGCGTGGATGCAGATATACTGATAACCATTAATTTATATATAAGAATTTGCCATGCTTTTTGCGAAAATAAAACATCTCCACAAATGTTAATATCTCAGACAACCATTTCCACCCAATATCGCCCGGCATATCATACTTTGCCGTATGGTCCGCATCAATCATCAACCTATCAAACATACTTAATTCGCCGGATTCAAACCAGTCGAAGTAATACTGTTGACAACGTGTCAAATATTCTAATGTAATACCGGACTCGCCTTCGCGTCTCCGAGTATTTATGCGTTCGATACATCTTTCGGGAGATGCATTCATATAGACAATACCATCCACCGGGAAATCTTCAAATGTATCGTGATACAATTGTAAATAGACTTGATAGCTTAGGTGGTCCATCAGCCCATCATCATACAACATCTTCGCAAATATATTGCGGTCGGCTGATAAACAACGTTCACAAATAATGATATCACAATCGGGATTATTTTTAATCGTTTTGCGAAGTAATGCCATACGAGTTGTATATGCAGTTACTTGAAACATAAATGCATATTTTTTCGGGTCCTCGTAGAATTTGGACAAAATGGTCTGGCCGTTTTCATCTGTAATGGTTTCCCATATGTCGACGGGCTCATTCATGAATACAACATTGTAATTTGTATCGGTGAACCGTGTGCGAAGATGGGACAAAATAGTGGACTTGCCAGCACCGATATTTCCTTCAATTGAAATAATAATGGGGGACATTTTTATAATAGATTTAGATAAAGATAATTAATTTGTATATGTGATATACACTAAATGTATACGGGCTAATATTGGTTGTTGTGGTTGAGTAAGTTTTATAAATATAATATTACTTTATTATTAAGTTCAATTTTATCAAATATATTATTTATCCTTTATTGGTCTGATTGCTTATAAGCAATTTGTATTCGTGAATTGATACATGTGTATATAAAAATAGACTATATAGTCTATTTTCATATAAACATATATACTATTTGGGAATTATTACAATGATTCCCAAGTAGACCTTATCTATAATACGTATTATGAAATGCATAATACCTTGTATAGACATCAAAGATTAAGACAGACTGCTACAACTGGGTAGAAGTTGGACTGATACCGGGTAAGCAACCTGTATCGGTGCATAGGTTCATGTTTATAATCAATTGGACCAATAAAGAATAAAGGATAAATATAAATTATTCACCAATACTGAATATTCATTCTGGACATACTCTGACTGATAAAGTATAATTAAATAAAATAATATATCTATTTATAATATAATTATAATATTATGAGTAGATACGAACAAAAACAAAATAATACTCAACAAGGACAATCAACTAATTATAACAAAATCAAGACTTCCGATATCAGTAATCCTCATAATAAACCCCCACCAACTATTGAACAATTACAATCATTGTCAAAACAATATTTAATAAATAATTCGTCCAACAACCAAAATAATGTTTCAGCCAATTTACAAGGTGATAATACAATAAAACGACTACCACTACCAACACCAGACCCATTGAACATTAATATAGACAATACTTCCAATACCATTGGTTCTAACAACCCCAAACCAACTATCGGACAATTTACTGCATTGAATAATCAAAAAAAAATAAAGAATGCATCCAAGAAACAAAATAATGTTTCATTCAATTTACCAGTTGATACTAGACCACCACAACAACCACTTGTTCGAAACATCGCCAGCCGTGATTCATTTAAACTATTACCCACTGATACGTTTGATTCACAACCTTCTGGTCAAGCGCCATTCAATAACTTCATGAGAGAAAACAGTACAAACTCATTAGCGGTATCTACGTCGGTTCCGAGTAACCAATCAAATACAATTTTTCAATTACTGCATACTAATAATAATGAAAGCACACCAATCGTATTTAATAATACATCTGAATTACCGAGAGATAGATTATATTTAACACAAAAAACTATGTTACGCCCTGAAATAAAAATTAATGAAAATGGACAACCGGTTGTAGAATTAGTTGAAAATAACAATTTAAAATTAATTGAAGCTATTGATAATCCCACCGATTATAATAATGTATTACAGTCGATTAATGAAATTATTGATGATACACGTATTGGATTGTTAAATAATAAGATTTTGTTACCGTTACAATCGAATAATACCATAAGTCTAAATTCAGAAACTTTATATGAAAACCAATTTATTAATGAAGTTATCATTAATGACACAAAAAATAATGTAAATATGCAAAAATATGTTAATTTTATCAAAATGTTAATATCAATAGATATTTTTAATAATAAAAAAACAGTTTTTGGAGATGATGATATCTTACAAAATAAACTAAAATATGCTATTAAGCTTCTTCATGAAGAGTTTAAACTGGAAACACCTTCTCATGAATATGTAGAAATATATTTTAATATAATTTATATGTTACATAAAACTATTTATCTAATAAAAATAAAACAACCACAAGTAGATAGAAATAAATATTATGATATAATTATTAAACGATTAGAATATTTTATAGAAGAATACAACAAGTCTTTTTATAAATTGGTTGATGAAATAGTAATAGACTATTTTGGTAAAGATAACCCACAACCAAAAGAAACAATATTTGAAAATGTATTTTTTACAAAAAGCTTAGATAATCAAAAACGCCGTATAATACGTTTTTCAAAAACAGTTGAACTGCTTAATGCGTATGAAGATACGGATACATCTATATCTAATGTGTTAAATAGTATTAATGCACGTATACAAAATGCTAAGACTTATGATAAAATTAAACAAATAAATGATGTTATCACTAGTTATGGACAACCTACTACTACTGATATTATTTATATCATTGAGTTTTATACTAAATTACGTGATATACTTAAATATTATGATGCATTTAAATTTTCCGTTAAGGAGAATATAAAAGAAATTACAAGTCGCATACATAAGTATTTGAATGATAACGGACACACCGGTATTCCCGCTAATCAAACTATAAAAAATTTAAATGCAGATTTAAATAAATTCAATAAAAATGATGAACTATATAAAATGCCAGGAGGAGCTGGTAAACTATATAATCGATATTCCCGAGCAAATAAGAATACATTAACAACTGGTGGTCGACATAGTTCAACATATACAAAACGACAAAACCAAAATCACATAACCAGAAAAAATAATAAAATTTATAAAAAAAAGTTTTATAAATCAGTAAAAAATTATTTATAATCTATATCAGTCCAATGATAATATCACCGAAGCTTTGAACATATTATGCTTTGCATAATACAACTCATAGATAAGGTCTACTTAGGAATCATTATAATGATTCCTAATCTTTGTCGGTCCGACCCTTTTAGGGTCGGCCGTTCCTCTGAGTTTGCATCTGCAAATTCAGAGACAAAGATCACTGGCATTCAGTCCAACTGCTACCCCTGGGTAGCAGTTGAACCGATATCCACTAAGTAACATATATGTTTTATATGAAAATAGACTACATAGTCTATTTTCATATAAACATGAATCTATTCACCAATACCGATTTCTCATTCATGACACAAACGGACTGATAAAGGATAAATAATAACATTATTTGTTGGTTTCTCTTCTGCGAGTGTTTCTCCGCCTTTTATGAGTATGTTTCTTAGTTGGTTGTTTATGTATTTTTGTGCCACCTGCGATTAAGTTATTCTTTTTTTGTTCATTATTATTATTTAATGCAATCCCATTTATAATATCATTACCTCCTCCATTAGTTTTAATAACCATATTTGATGTTCCAGTAGATTTGCCATCTTTATTGGTGCTTTCAACTATTACATTTCGATTAGTAGGTTGTTCTTCTCCATTAATATACATAGTTGTAACAGTAAGAGTAACCGTATCGTCTATATCTATATTTTCTAACATATTAGTATTACCATATTTAATATTGAACTTTTGTTTTTGCGGGTCGGTTGACATTTAAAAAATCATATATTATACTAAAATATTATATTATTAGCCTTTATCGGTCGGATTGCTACCACTGGGTAGAAATTAGTATTAGTGAATGGATTATATATGAGTTGTATTATGCTTTGCATAATACAACGAAAGGTTCGATGATAACAATACAAGACAGGTATAGATTATGGTAAAAATAAAAGAATAAAATATTTGTATTGTTTATATGGTATGTCTAATCGAAAAAGTTTTTATAAATTAGAAGAAGAAAACAATAAAACAAAACGATTTATTACATTAAAAAATAATTCAGATAAGTTACCAAAAAATAAAAGAATAGCAATAACATATCGTAAGAAGTTAAACATTATTAAAAATACTGACACTAACGGAAAAACAATATATAGTTTTAGTCCAGTTGATGAAACTAACACACCTGATGTAAGTGCGGAAATTATAGATACTCCAATAATTAACTCTATTTTTACAATTGAACAAATAAAAAAAATCGTGTATGATACTACTACATTATTTATCGAGGATATAAAAAATCTTATTAACAAATATAGTGTTAATAACGACAGTATTAATCTACTTACAGACAAAACAACTATTTATAATAATTTTAATGCAAGTTTTAATACATCTATGGAGTCGCTCAAAAAACTATTATTAAACAATAACTCACATAATAATACAGAGAATACTAATATTATAAAGAAAAATCTTAAAGATATTATTAATAAATTGAAAACCAGCACCAATAAATTTATAGAACAAAATAATAATATCAATATTCAGGATATATTAGAAACATATTTATATAAACAATACCATGGTGCAGTAAATATAGATATAGATAATGAAAAAATGAATAATGTTAGCAGCTATATTAATTATTTAATTTTACATATTGATTATTTACGTCACTATATTTACATTACACGATTAAAATATGATAATGAATTGAAAACTAGAAAATTATTAATACATATACATGATTTTATATCAAACAAATTAAAAAACAATATAGTTGAGGGTATAATAAATAATGATAAATCAAAGAAGTATACAAGATTATATAATTTTATTAATGAATGTGAGGAATTAATTACATTTTTGAATAATAATATAAATAATATACAAATAATTACAGACAATATACACAATAACAAGATTATTGTTACAACTAATAATAACCAAAAAGAACTAAAAATAATTACTAATCCAACTAATAATCCTGCATATAGTTATTATTTAGACTATAAAAAAGTAGTAGAACATTATATAAAATCGAATAAATCCACTACTGAATATAATAGAATAATGAATACAACAGATGCATTTATAGTATCATTATACAACAAAATTAGTTTATATGGAGTAAAAGAAATAAATAGTATAATAGATGACATAGTAAAACATATACAAAGTAGTATTAAAAGTGAAATTGATATTAAAGAATATACAAATTTTAAAAATTATATTAAAGAATATCATAAATTAAAGTCTGATATAGAAAAAAATATATATGAATTAGATAATCAAGGTAATCTAATTAAAATACAAACAACTGATAATACCCATATAGAATATAAAACAAAAAAACAACATATTACATTAAATTTAAGAACATATTTCAATAACGAACACAATTTTATTACAAAAAGTACTACAGATAATAACAGTTTGAAAGATGAACTATATAATGTTAAGATTCGTGACACAAATGATATAAGATGCACTGGAAAGGGATATCAACATATATGTAATGAATATTTTTATAAAAAATATGTATATAACATATTTCACACACTTGACGATAATAGTAATATCTTACATAGTAAAAAGATACTTAATTATATAAATTTTTTAATAGATAGTAAATCTTTATTAGATAAAGATACAAATAGTATGTATCATGACATAATACATACAAGTAATAAATATATTACATTGTTTCGTAATAAATTATTACCTATACATTGAAATATATTGATGAATAATCTATATTAGTCTTTGACGGTCCGACCCTTTAGGGTCGGTCATTCCTCTGAGTTATACGGGTTCCGGCATTTTTATTGCCGGAACCAGTATAGATGATATTTTATTGAATCAACTGCATGTAGTTGATTCGATAAAATATGATTTTGCATCGGCAAAATGAGAGTCAAAGAGAGATGGATGATGACTCATATGATATCCCCGGGGTAGCAGATGAACCGATATCCATTAAGATAAGTTACTTGCACCTAATATATTTCTCTATATTTAACATATAATTTCATAAAAAATAATATGTCAACTACAAATAAAACTACTAATAACCCAGATAACAAACAACCTTTCAAAAAAACATCTGCTCCCAGCACACCCCGTTCATCTGCTCCCAACACACCCCGTTCATCTGCTCCCAACACACCCCGTTCATCTGCTCCCAAACCATTTCAACCACCTGCTCCCAAACCAGTTCAACCACCTGCTCCCAACACATTTCAACCACCTGCTCCCAACACATTTCAACCACCTGCTCCCAGCACACCCCGTTCATCTGCTCCCAGCACACCCCGTTCATCTGCTCCCAACACATTTCAACCACCTGCTCCCAGAATACCTCAACAATCAAGTAACATAAATAATGATAATAATAACTATAATTTAAATATTGATGAAGAAGTTCAAAAATTATACCCCCCTAAATTTAACATCATTGAAACTGATGCAGACGAAGATGTTAATAAAGACATTAATAATATAACACCACAATATGCTGCATCTGATATCAATGTAGATGAATATGTTGATACACTTATTGGTGATGTAACAACTGAAGATGCTGCATCTGATATCGATTTAAATGAATATGTTGATACACTTATTGGTGATGTAACAACTGAAGATGCTGCATCTGATATCGAACCAGATGAATATGATAATAGACCAATTAATAATGTAGCACCTTCAGACGTTATACCTCATACGGATTCAGATGAAAAGAATGTGAATGAAGATGATATTAATGAAGATGCTAATAATGAAGATGCTAATAATGAAGATGATGTGAATGAAGATGATGTGAATAAAGATGATGTGAATAAAGATGATGTGAATGAAGATGATATTAATGAAGATGCTAATAATGAAGATGCTAATAATGAAGATGATGTGAATAAAGATATTGAAAATATTAATGAGCCATTAGCACCAATACAAAATCTTGAGGTAGATATAGATGATAAGGTATCTGATGTAGTTAATTCTGTCTCTAAACAAATAGTAAATATACCAGTTGAAACTCCAGTAATTACACCACCTGTTCCACAACCAATACAAAATCTTGAGGTAGATATAGATGATAAAGTATCTGATGTAGTTAATTCTGTCTCTAAACAAATAGTAAATATACCCCCAATAGATTATAATAATTTGATTTCTAATATTGAAAATAGTAATAAGAAAATTGATATTAATGAAATTGATATTAATGTCTATAAACAAAAATTATTTAATGCATTAAATAAGAATATTGCAGATAATTCAATTAAGATAGATAAACAAACTAGTAATGATATTGAAGATACTTCAAA
>JACCDO011656702.1_pt1 | contig 65467 bp, 61 predicted proteins | sample 7446101 | NCBI WGS metagenome assembly JACCDO01 (sample SAMN15323440, study PRJNA562643) | freshwater metagenome | isolation source: river surface water | place: USA:Blue River Watershed | collected 2017-08-16 | reverse complement strand
TTTGATATACAATCCTTTATTCCTGAGGCGCCCAGATGGCGGAATTGGTAGACGCACTAGTTTCAGGTACTAGCGAGTAACATCGTGGAGGTTCGAGTCCTCTTCTGGGCACCAATCTTATCGAACCCGATAAGCGTTTCACCCCCAAAATGCATGCAGCCGTTGATACACCATCAGCGGCTTTTTTATTGCCCAAAACAGCTTGACAACTGGGCCCAACAGCAAGCGGAAAAGTCAGGCTGGCATGTCGGCGCGCAAAGGCCCTCTGAAGGTCACGCGGAGCTGGCATGCAAGACTTCAAACAGGTACCCCGACCAAGTCGTGTCCCTCCACGCGTACGATTCGGGCACGCGTGAACTCCCCCACCTTGAGGGTTTTGCTGAGCTTTTCTGGCGGCAACAAACGCACCACCCCGTCGATTTCCGGTGCATCGCCGAAACTCCGCCCGACACCACCGCGTCGGCCCAAAGCCGGCGCAGAGTCCACCAAGACTTGCAGGGTTGAGCCCACGCGTTGCTGAAGGCGAGCAATCGAAACCTCTTCAGCCACAGCCATGAACCTCGCACGGCGCTCTTCACGCAGGGCTTCGGGCAGCATGCCGGGCAAATCGTTGGCTGTCGCGCCTTTCACAGGGCTGTAAGCAAAGCAACCGGCACGGTCAATTTGTGCTTCGCGTAAAAAATCCAGCAAATGCGAAAACTCTTCCTCTGTCTCGCCTGGGAAGCCGGCAATGAACGTGCTGCGGATGACCAACTCTGGGCAGAGCTCTCGCCAGCGCTGAATGCGCTCTAAATTTTTCTCACCGCTGGCCGGACGCTTCATGCGCTTGAGCACATCCGGGTGGCTGTGTTGAAAAGGCACGTCCAGGTAGGGCAACACCAAGCCTTCGGCCATCAATGGAATGATCTCGTCCACACTGGGATAAGGATAGACATAGTGCAGGCGGACCCACGCGTCGTGTTCGCGGGCCATGGCCCCTAAGGTTTGCACCAGTTCCAACATGCGGGTTTTGACTGGCTTGCCATCCCAGAAACCCGTGCGGTACTTCACATCCACGCCATAGGCCGACGTGTCTTGGCTGATCACCAGCAACTCTTTGACCCCGCCCTCAAACAAAGCTTTGGCCTCTTTCAGCACATCGCCAATGGGGCGCGAGACCAAATCACCACGCATGGACGGGATGATGCAAAACGTACAGCGGTGGTTACAGCCTTCACTGATTTTCAAATAGGCATAGTGGCGCGGCGTGAGTTTGAGCCCAGCGTCGCCAAACCCGCCCGGCACCAAATCCAAAAATGGATCGTGCGGCTTGGGCAAATGCGTGTGCACCGCGTCCATCACCTCTTGGGTGGCATGTGGGCCTGTGACGGCCAGAACACTGGGGTGCATTTCCAACACCATATTGCCGCCACCCTCGCCTGTTTTGGCGCCCAAACAGCCGGTCACAATGACCTTGCCGTTTTCACTCAAGGCCTCTGCAATCGTGTCCAAGCTTTCTTTGATCGCTTCGTCAATGAAGCCACAGGTGTTGACGATGACGAGATCGGCCCCGTCAAAGGTTTTGGAAGTTTGATAGCCCTCTGCGCTCAATTGAGTCAGGATCAGTTCGGAATCGGTCAGGGCTTTGGGGCATCCCAAGCTGACGAAACCCACTTTGGGGCTTGTAGGGTTGGCGGTCAGGGTCGTTTCACTCATGCCCGCATTGTCCCCGCAAAAATGACTTTCTTTTGACAAAAGGGCATGCCAGGCCCATCAAGTCCTTAAACCCATCGCGCCCAGCAGTTGCTCGGTGTTCTTGTGGATCTGTTTTTGCATTTGCTCTTGCATTTGAGCCATCACGTTTTGTGAGGGATCGGCCAAACCCGAAAACATGTTTTGCATCAAGGGGGTCTGCCACTTCATGAACTGATTCCACACCTCTTGGCTCAGCACCGGACTGGCTTCACCCAGCTTGCTCTGCCAATCCATGAATGACTGCACGTGGTTTTCGAGGTAAGAGCCCATGTGCCCCTGCATGGCATGGCCGTAAAAACGAATGATGTTGGACAACACCGCCTCGCTGAACATGGGGACGCCCGCGGATTCTTCTTCCAAAATGATTTGCAGCAAGATAGATCGCGTCAGGTCTTCGCCGGTTTTGGCGTCGACCACCTGCACCGGCGAAGCGGTCATGACCATTTTCTTGATCTCGGCCAAGGTCACATAAGTGGACGTTTGCGTGTCGTACAAACGGCGGTTGGGGTATTTTTTGATGGTGCGGACGTCTTCAGTCCCCGGCGCTGAAGCGCTTGGGGCGGGCTTGGCCGACTTGGCTGGGGGCTTGACCGGCAATGAAAACTCCTGGTGACTGTCAGAAAATTGCAATTCTGATGCAATGCAGCATTTTAGGCTCACGCTCTACAGCCCCAAGCCTTGGTTAACCCTGAGGGGTCGGGTGCGCGGCGCTTGCGTTGTTCGGGCCGTTTTTTTGTGTGCGCCCGCCCGATTCACCCTCATAACCTGCGAAAATAGACCACTATGTTCACCGGAATCATCACCGGCGTGGGGCGAATCGTCGCCATCCACGACCTGGGTCGCTCTTTACAACACGGCAAACGCCTCACCATCGAGGCTCCGGCCGGGTATCTCGACGATGTCGGCCTTGGCGACAGCATTGCGTTGAACGGGGCCTGCATGACGGTCACCACCTTCAACCCCGAAAAGCGCGAATTCACCATCGACATTTCGGTCGAATCCCTCGACAAAACCAGCGGCCTGGACCAACCCGGTCGCATCAACCTTGAAAAAGCTTTGCGCGCCCACGACCGGCTGGGGGGACACATTGTCTCTGGCCACGTGGATGGCGTGGGCCACATCAGCCACTTTGCCCCCTTAGGTGAAAGCTGGGAGCTGCGCATCTTGGCACCGCACACGCTGGCCAAATACTTGGCCTACAAGGGCTCGATCACCGTCAATGGGGTGAGTCTCACCGTCAATCAGGTGACCGATCTGAGCGCTGGCTGCGAAATCAGCATCAACCTGATTCCGCACACTGTCGAAAACACCGCACTCGGCAGTTTGCAAGCCGGCAGCCGGGTGAACCTCGAAATTGACACCGTGGCCCGTTATGTTGAGCGCATGCTCAGCGCAGGCCTTGCCCCCACTGCTTCACTCCCCCACATGCCATGAACGCCCCTGTACAGCTCCACCCCGTGGCGATTTCGCCTGTTGAAGACATCGTGGCCGACATGAAAGCAGGCCGCATCGTGATTTTGGTGGACGAAGAAGACCGCGAAAACGAAGGCGATTTGGTGCTGGCCTCCGACCACGTCACGCCCGAAGCCATCAACTTCATGGCCCGGTTTGGGCGTGGCTTGATCTGCCTGACCCTGACCCGCGAGCGCTGTGAATACCTCAAGCTTCCCCCCATGGCTGCACGCAATGGCACGGTGTACAGCACCGCGTTCACCGTTTCCATCGAAGCTGCCGAGGGGGTGACCACCGGCATTTCAGCGGCTGATCGCGCCAAAACCGTGCAGGTCGCGGTGGACAAAAATTCTCGCCCGAGCGACTTGGTCCAACCCGGCCACATTTTCCCTTTGCAAGCCGTAGACGGTGGCGTGCTCATGCGTGCTGGCCACACCGAAGCCGGTTGTGATTTGGCGGCCATGGCGGGCTGCAGCCCCTCTTCGGTCATTTGCGAGATCATGAAAGACGACGGCACCATGGCCCGTTTGCCGGATCTGCAAATTTTCGCCGCCGAGCATGGCCTCAAAATCGGCACCATTGCCGACCTGATTCAATACCGCAGCCGCAATGAAACCTTGGTTGAGCGCATCGGCAGCCGCCCCCTGCAAACCGCACATGGCGACTTCATCGCCCACGCGTTTCGCGACCAACCCAGCCAAACCGTGCACTTGGCCTTGGTCAAAGGCGAATGGACAAAAGACACCCAAGTGCCCGTGCGCGTGCACGAGCCGCTGTCTGTCCTGGACGCCCTGGAAATCAACCGATCGATGCACTCTTGGAGCTTAGACAACAGCTTGCACTACATCAACAAGCAGGGCTGCGGCGTGGCCGTACTGCTCAATTGTGGTGAATCGGCAGACCAGTTGTTGGCCCAATTTGAGGGCCGAGCACGCTCTGCACAAGCACCCGAGCGCGGCAAGATGGACTTGCGCACCTACGGCGTTGGGGCGCAAATTTTGCGCGAGTGCGGCGTGCACAAAATGAAACTCATGGGTCAACCCCGACGCATGCCCAGCATGACCGGTTACGGGCTCGAAATCACCGGTTACATCCCCAAGGAATAAACATGCTCGACGCCAACAAAGGCCAAGCCGAAGAACTTGACGGCCAATTTCTGCACATCGGCATCGTCCAAGCCCGCTTCAACGAAGACATCACCAACGCGTTGGCCAAAGCTTGTATCGCAGAACTCGAAGCCCTCGGGGTGACCAGCATTGACCACGTCATGGTGCCTGGCGCCTTGGAAGTGCCCGTCGCGCTGCAAGCCATGGCAGAGCGCGCCGAATACGACGCACTGATCGCCTTGGGCTGCATCATTCGCGGTGAAACCTACCACTTTGAATTGGTTGCCAACGAGTCGGGCGCCGGCGTCAGCCGTGTGTCTTTGGACTACAACTTGCCCATTGCCAACGCCATTCTGACCACCGAAAACCTGGAACAAGCCCTCGCTCGCCAAACTGAAAAAGGCCGTGACGCGGCCCGCGTGGCGGTCGAGATGGCCTGCATCATGGACGATCTGTCGGCCGACATGGCTGAATTGGCCGAAGAGCTTGACGACGAAGAGACCCCGCGATGAACGACGACTTTCGCAGCACCGGCACCGCAAGCGCGAACGCCAGCCCCAAAGCAGCCGCGGGTGGCACACGCAAATCGTCGGCCAAACCCGCGCGCAGCCGCTCGCGTGAATTTGCCCTGCAAGCGCTTTACCAATTCATTGTGGGCCGCAACGAAGCGACCGACATCGATGTCTTCACGCGCGACTTATCGGGTTTCCACAAGGCCGATGCCGCCCATTACGACGCCTTGTTTTTCGGCTGTACCGAACAAGCGGCCGCCCTAGACAGCATGATTGCGCCCAAACTTGACCGCAGCTTTGCCGAGATTTCTCCCGTCGAGCACGCCATCATGTGGATCGGTGCCTATGAGATGCAGCACTGCCTTGATGTGCCTTGGCGCGTGGTACTGAACGAGTGCATCGAGTTGGCCAAAGACTTTGGTGGAACCGATGGCCACAAATATGTCAACGCGGTACTGAATGGCTTGGCACCTGAACTTCGCCGCGCCGAGGTGAGCGCCGACCGGCAGTCCGGCCGCGCCAAATAAGTGGCCATGCGCATCTCAGAGCGAGCCAAGCGCATCGAACCTTTCTGGGTCATGGAGGTGGCCAAGGCGGCCACCCTCAAAGCCCGCGAAGTAGCGCATACCAACCGCCCTGTGGTGTTCCTCAACATTGGCGAACCCGATTTCACCGCGCCTCTAAAGGTGCAGCAAGCGGCCCAACACTGCGTCACGACGGGTGCCACCCAATACTCTCCGGCCTTGGGCCTGGATGCTTTGCGCCAAAGCATCAGCACTTGGTACGGCACTCGCTTTGGGCTGGCAGTGCCGGCCAGCCGCATCGTCGTCACGGCCGGTGCTTCAGCCGCCTTGCAATTGGCTTGCTTGGCTTTGATTGAGCAGGGGGATGAAATCCTCATGCCCGACCCGAGCTACCCCTGCAACCGTCATTTTGTGAGTGCCGCAGAAGGCACAGCCGTGTTGTTGCCCACAAGTGCCGAAGAGCGCTTTCAGTTGAGCGCCAGCAAAGTGGCCGAAGCGTGGGGGCCCCAGACCCGTGGCGTGTTGTTGGCTTCGCCCTCCAACCCGACCGGCACCTCGATCCACCCCGAAGAGCTGCAGCGCATAGTGCAAGTGGTCCGCTCGCACCAAGGCATCACCCTCATCGATGAAATTTATCTCGGCCTGAGCCACGAAGCCGCGTTTGGACAAAGCGCTTTGGCCTTGGGTGATGACGTCATCAGCGTCAACAGTTTCAGCAAATACTTCAACATGACCGGCTGGCGCCTGGGCTGGCTGGTGGTGCCCGAAACCTTGGTTCCCGTGTTGGAACGGTTGGCGCAAAACCTCTTCATTTGTGCCAGCAGCGTGGCCCAACAAGCGGCACTCGCCTGTTTTGAAGCCGAGAGCTTGGCCGAATACGAGCGGCGCCGCGCCGAATTCAAAGCCCGGCGCGACTATTTCATTCCAGCCCTGAACGACTTGGGTTTGCATGTGCCCGTGGTGCCTGATGGCGCTTTTTATGCCTGGGCCGATTGCTCGGCAGCCTGTCAAAAATTGGGGCTGAAAAGCAGTTGGGAATTTGCCTTTGCCGCATTAGAGCACGCCCATGTGGCCATCACCCCCGGGCGTGACTTTGGTACCGCGCAAACCGACCGCTTTGTGCGTTTTTCAACGGCCAACTCCATGGCCGAATTGCAAACCGCCATTGCCCGCCTGAAAGTTTGGTTGCAGCCATGACCCTCGTCCACGATTCTCACCAACCCGCGCGGCCGTTCACCCACCCTGTCCGCGTTTATTGGGAAGACACCGATGCCGGCGGCATTGTGTTTTACGCCAATTACCTGAAGTTTTTTGAGCGTGCCCGTACCGAATGGTTGCGCGCCTTGGGCTTTGGGCAACAGGTGTTGCGCGAACAGTCTGGGGGGATGTTTGTGGTGAGCGAAACAACCGTCAAGTACCATGCACCCGCCCGACTGGACGACACCCTGCTGGTCACCGCCGAATTGCAATCCGGCGGCAAAGCCAGTTTGACCATTGTCCAAAGAGCCTATCAACAGCTCGCCGGACAAGCCGATGCCCTGCTGGCCGAAGGCACCATTCGCCTTGGCTGGGTCGACAGCACCACTTTGAAACCGGGCCGCATACCGGCCCCTGTTCTGGAAGCCCTCAAATGAACCAAGACATGTCCATCGTCACCCTCTTGCTGCACGCCAGCTTTGTCGTGCAACTCGTGGTTTTGTTGTTGATCGCGATATCGGTTTCCAGTTGGGCCGCCATTGTGCGCAAGCTGAGTGCCATCAAACGCATCAAAAATTTAAACGAAGAGTTTGAGCGCGTCTTTTGGTCAGGCACCAGCTTGAACGAGCTGTTCAACTCGGCCAGCCAAAACGCCAAGTTGGCTGGACCCATGGAACGCATATTTGCCAGCGGCATGCGCGAATACCAAAAACTGCGCGAACGACACATCAGCGACCCAGGCACTTTGCTGGACGGCGCCCGCCGCGCCATGCGCGCCAGCTTCCAGCGTGAAATGGATGTGGCCGAGTCTCAATTGGCGTTTTTGGCCTCGGTCGGCTCCATCTCGCCCTATGTGGGTTTGTTCGGCACGGTGTGGGGCATCATGCACGCCTTCACGGGCCTGGCCAGCCTGCAACAAGTGACGCTGGCCACCGTGGCGCCCGGCATTGCCGAGGCCTTGGTGGCCACCGCCATTGGCCTGTTCGCTGCCATTCCTGCCGTGCTGGCCTACAACCGCTTTTCACACGATGTCGACCGCATTGCCATCAAGCTGGAAACCTTCATTGAAGAGTTTTCCAACATCTTGCAGCGCAGCTTGGGCGGTGCGAGCCAGTCGGCGTCGGGCCACTGAAGGAGGCCAAGATGCCAGCTGTTTCTTCGCGAGGCCGTGGCCGACGCACCATCGCCGAAATCAACATGGTGCCCTTCATCGACGTGATGCTGGTCTTGCTGATCATCTTCATGGTGACGGCCCCCATGATCACGCCCAGCATGGTGGATTTGCCCAGTGTGGGCAAAGCGGCCAAACAACCCGACAAAGTCATTCAGGTGGTGATTCAAAAAGACGAGCGCCTTGAATTGGTGAGCGATGGCAAAACCGACAGCGCCACTTTGAGCACGGTGGCCAACAGCGTCAAGCGCTTGGTGGGCAACGAAGCCAACACGGCCGTCGTCATCAGTGCCGACCGAAATGTGAAATACGAAACGGTGGTGCAAGTCATGGACGGCTTGCAACGCGCCGGTATTGCGCGCGTGGGCCTGTCGGTTCAATTGGCCCCTTAACAGGACCTCGGGTTTGAACGCCAAGGCGACTCCTCACCTCGAATTTGCCCCGCCTAAACCGCCGGGCGCGGGGCGAGCTTGGGCGGTCGCGGGCATCGCGCATGCCATTCTCTTCGTGGCTTTGGGTTTGGCCACGGCGTGGAAAACCCAACCTCAAACCGCACAAGCTGAAGCCGAACTCTGGTCGGCCATCCCTCAAGCGGCGGCGCCCAAACTGCAAGAGCCCCCACCCGAGCCCGAGCCCGAACCCACGCCAACGCCCAAACCGGTAAAGCCCACACCGCCGCCCCCACCGGCCCCCGACCCGGCGCAAGAACGCTTGGATGCCCAAATTGCGCTTGAAAAGAAAAAGCAAGAAGAGAAGAAGAAAAATGACAAGTTGAAGGCGGACAAAGAAAAAGCCGAGAAAGCAAAAGCTGAGAAAGAGAAAGCTGAAAAAGAAAAAGCCAACAAAGACAAACTGGCCAAAGAAAAAGCGGCGAAAGACACGAAAGAAAAAGAAGCCAAAGAGCGCGACAAAAAGAAAGCCGCTGAAAAAGCCGCGGCGGAAAGCAAAGTCGACGCGGCCCGCGCTGAAGCCATGCGCCAAGAAAACCTGAAACGCATGCAAGGCATGGCAGGCGCCACAGGCGGAGAAAACGCCACGGGCTCGGCCCAAAAATCATCTGGGCCATCGGCCAGTTATGCGGGCCGCTTGGTGGGCCGCATCAAGCCCAACATCACCTACCCGGGCGATGTGGTGGGCAACCCGCGCGCCGAAGTCGAAGTCAAGGTGGGCATGGACGGCACCATCCAGAGCCGCCGAATCGTGCAATCGAGTGGCAACAAAGCCTGGGACGATGCGGTGCTGCGCGCCATTGACAAGACGGAAGTCTTTCCGAAAGACACCGATGGGCGCATTCCACCGGTGATCGTGCTGGGTTTCAGACCGCTGGACTGAGCGGCACAAAGAGACTTTGCTGAATATTTGAATTTATAATCACATCAACATTAAAAGTGACAGGTATGACAAACATTCTCAAATCAAGCCACACTGCCACATCCTGGGTTAAGGGCCTTCTTTTTGGCCTGACACTGCTGACGCAAGTGTCTGCCCAAGCCCAAGTGTTGAACTCCGCTTCGCTCAGCAAAAGCCCGGTGCCGATCAACGAAGATTTTGTGATCATTGTTCAACTCACACCCAATAACAACCCCGTCTGGTGCGGTCTGAGCATCGAATTCGGCGACGGTCGCGCGCAAAGCATTCGCGTCGGCTCAGAGGGCTATCAGAGTCTTCCCTTGCGATTGACTCACCGCTACACAGTCACCGGTGAATACACCGTTCGCCTGTCTGGTCGATACATGTCGCGCGGCTTGAGATCTGCCGTCCCTTGCGAAGGTGCTCCGATTGCATTGACTGTAAAAGTCATTGATCCTGCCGAGGGTGAAGCCGCCCGAAGACTCCAAGAGCAAGCACAGCGCGAACAAAATGAACGCATCAGGATGCGTCAGGATGAAGAACGGCTTGCGCGTGAGCGTCAAGCCATCGAAGCTCAGCGCAAAGCCCTGGAAGAACGGGAACAACAAGCCAAAGAACGAGAGCTTGCTGAACGCGAACGTGCCCTGCGCGAGCGCGAAGCCGCCCTGAACCGCAAAGCCCAGGAAGTTGCGCCAGCCAAACCCGCTGCTCCACCGGCACCAACACCGGCGGCACCCGCTGCCGCCAAGCCGGCCCCCGCACCCAAACCCGCCGCCACTGGCTTTTGATTCAGCCGACTGAAGGACATTGCCCATGAAGTGCAACCACTGTGGTGCATCGTTGCGCCCAACAGCCAAACTCTGCATCCAGTGCGGCAATGCAGTCGGGACCACCACCGCGCCTGCAGCCTCCCCCTCACCCGCTGCTCCTGCTGCAAGCGAATTGCCGGCATCCTCTACGGCATCCTCTTCGGCTTCCGAAGCCAGCCTGACCACGCCAGCTGTCACGCAAACGCCAGATCATGTCGAAGCGCCTGCACCAGAGCAGGCCCCAGCACAACAAGCAGTTGCCACAGCGGGAAATGCGGCACCCAAAGCGACGCAAGCCACGGCCAAATACGAAGTCGCCCCAGAATTTGCGTCACCCCCAGTGAACGCAATGCCAACCGCTGCGAGCGTCAAACAGTCCGTGCAGGGACCCCATGCATCCAAGAGCGGCATCAAAATAGCTGCGGGGGCCATCGGCTTGCTGACCGCGGGCGTTGTGGCTTATCTTGCAATGGCAGGGGGCAACAAATCTCAAGTGCCTGATTCGGCGCCAACACCCATTCAGGCGGCACCTGCTGCACCTGCAGCCCCGGCCGCACCTGCGCCCGCTGCCGCTGTGTCCCGCACAGTAGACAAGGCTTTCATCAACGAAATGATGCAATGGGTTGCCCAAGACCAATGGAGCGCATTAGCAGATCAGGTGCGCAGCGCGCAGGTTCAAGCCAATGCAGACACCGCCACTTTGCGTGAGCAAGCCCAAGCCGCTTTGAGCGGTGGCAATGCTGCACAAGCCCAGAAGCTGACTTTGGAGTTGCTGCTGACAGATCCTCAATCGGGTTTTGCTTGGTTGTTAGCCTCGCAGGTGTTTGCCGTACAAGACATCACCCAACCGGCCCAGTCGGCGCTGAAACTGGCTTACTACTTTGCCAAAGACCGGACACAAGCCGCCGGCAGTTTGGTTGAAATTGCACGCACTGCCGAACCCAAATTCAAGGCCGTCGTTAACCAAACATCTCCCCAGTTTCAGTCGATCCCGGCTTACAAGCCCTGATCGGCCACATCAAAAAGCCAAGCCAGGCATGGGCAATCGCTCATGCCTTTGCAAGCCTCAGATCAAGACGCCGCAGGGGGTGATCGGCGCTTGAACTCTTGAACGATTTGTGGCTCCAAGTCGGCAGAAAAATACATGTCCTCGGGGTCTTGTGTCCCCCGGATTTGTACCTCTCCCAAGCTCTGACCCTTCGAGATCGCCATCAAGGCCACTTGTCGGGCCGAATAAGGACCGGCAGGGCCGCGATCGGTTTGCACAATAAATGCAGACTGGCCAGAGATCACAGCACCGGCGGAAGCATGGCGCACCGAACCGCTCGGGATGGAACCCGACTGCAGCGTGGGCCCACGGCGCGTTAAGTCACCAAAAGAACCCAACACGGGTACCCCATGCGACTCCATGCCTTTGCCCAAGCCCTCAAGCGCTGCCCGCTGACCTTGTACCAAATTGAATTCGGTATAGCCATTTTGTGAAGCGATGCGGTTTTGTGACTCTTGGATACCAAAGTCACGCAGCAACTGCAAACTGGTGTCATCGAGTTGCATGGTCAAATCGTAGATTCGACCCATCGTCAGACCCAAGGGCGTAAATTCATCGTCTGTCAGACGGACGATTTCTTGACTGATCGACTCAACATCGACATTCGAGACAATCTGCATGATCGGTTGGCGCATCGATCGCATGCCCACCGTTTTGCGCAACTGGTTGAAAATGCGGCCGTCCAACACCTCTTGCGCAGCCGCTCCCGACCCTGCGGACAAGCCTGTCAATGACGTCATCAAGGTCACGGGGTCCTTGACACGAACGGTGTATGACAAGCGCGCATTGATTCCCACCACATTGGCGGAATTCAGATCCTTGTACTGACCCAACTCGGCCACACCACTGTCCAGTCGGCATTCGTAGGTGGCCACAAAAAAGAGCTCGCACAAGAAGTGGTTCGCTCCGGTGAATTGGTCCACCAGAAAATGACCCAAAAATGGCAAGTTCGCCGTGTCCAGCAATTCAGTGCCGGGGTTCAAGCGGGCGATGAACTTGCCCTCGCGGAAAAACAAAGCGCATTCGTCGCTGCGCACGGTGATTTTGGCGCCTCTTGGGATGCTCTTGTCAGGATGCATGTAAACCAAATCGCCCATCGCGCTTTCGGGGCGAGCAATGTACAAAGACTTCGTTTCATCCCGGATGAATGACAAAGTGACCGTGTCTTTGACGGCCTCCACAGACTTTCCAATCAAATTACCAAGCAAGCTCATCGTCACTGCCCTTCCTGTGTCCGGTTATCACCGGGCGTTTCAAACGTTCTGCGTTCCGAAGCTTTGGGCAAAGGACTGACATGTCGCGAAGTCATGAGAGGTATGGCCAAGTTCAACAACATCCACACCGACAAATACCCCACCAACCAAGTGGGCACCTCACTCAAATGTTGCCAGCGCTGGCTGCCCAACATCATGGGGGAAATTGTGAAATAGAAAAGCCCCCAGACCAAGGCCTGGGCAAAAGCATAAATATTCAACCCCAAAGCCAAACCACCGTAAGTGAACCGATCGCCGCCAAACATGGCAAACAAAACGCGGCCCCAAATCAACCAATAAAACTTGAGAACAATAATGCCAAAGAAAAACAAATTGGCAGATGCCTTCAAGTTAGGCCCGTTGAACAACAGCCAAATGACCGTAGGCAATGCCAAGCCCAAGACAAAAATGCGAAAAACGGAAGTCATGCTGGGCACACCGATTCCAAAATCCATTGCTCGCTGCTGGTCAATTGGCCCCGCAGACGCTCCAGATACTGTTGGCGTCGTTGTGGGTGGTAGTGCTCGTACTCAAAGCCCACTTTCAGCATCGCCGTCATCGCATCAATCGACGATGAAATCACCGTGACATCCCCAATACGTCCGCCGATAGAAAGCACCCACTTGTCCAACGACTGCGCATGCAATTCATCCAATGCTGCATTCGGTGTGACTGGCGACTCCAGCCAATCGGTGTGCGGTGAAAGCAATGAGTAACCGGGATAGTCGGCCTGCCCCTGATCCACCAGATTCATCAGTTGATCCAGCTTTCGGACCGCCGGGTAATAACGCACATCGCAGGCGTGAATGGTGCCGTTGGCGGCCTCGTAAGGTGCCATTACGGGCTGCGTCAAGCTCTCGCCCAAGGCGTGAATCATCATGCAAGCGCCTTCAAAGGACACATCTCGACTGGCGTAACCGCCCAGCGAGGACATGCGCACAGACAAACGCTCTTCCACAATGCAAGTGCCCAACACCACACAGTTTTCAAGGGTGCAATTGACGGCGCGGACACTGCCAAAAATCACCGCATTTTTGAGCGCAATGTTTTGGTTCGCAACCAGATCGCCTTTGATAATCAAAGAGGCTTTTTGCACCTGACGCATAGGCTGAGTGTCAGGTTGCAAATGGCAATTCAAAGACCCGTTGATCGTCAAGCCCGAGTGAAGCTGCACCCGACCCTGGCGTGGATCAATGCGCAAATCCCCCCTTGCCACGACGGGCCCTTCCACTAACACATCGCCACGCAACTCCAGCGCTCGACCATACAAAGCGCCCTCAATGCGAGCGGCTTTTTCACTGCCATCCACCAAGACCGGAAAGACCGTGTCTTTTTCGTTGGTCGGAAACACACTGCCCGCAATGTGGCCCGTGACCACCACGTTGCTGCCTTCTTGCTTAATGGGCATGACGCGCCTCCACAATCTTCAATTGACCTGAACCGATGAAATCTTCAAACATGGTGGCTGCATCCTGCGATATCAGGCCCTTGTTGCGCAACATCTGCGCCGCCTTGGCCATCGCCATGATTTCGCTGCCATCGGCATCACGCACCGAGCCCGCGCTGACACCTTGCTTTGCCGAAACCAAAGCCTGTTCGTTGTTCAAACAGGCCATTTCCTCGGTCAAACTCTGCAGCCTCAACGGATCAGCACCACAACTTTGCGCCGACTGGCCCGCCAGCAATTTGCTGTGCAGGGTGGATTGAGTCAACACCCCTTCAACCACCATCCGGCCAGCGGGGCGCGTTGCCATTTGAACGGCAAATGGAGCCAATTGAGCGTCGTTTCTCTGGCGCGAATACAGCACATCATCCAGCCGGCTGGACTTGAGCATGGACAAGGACTGGTCCAAATTCTGCGAACGAATATCCAGGCGGTGCAAATCCATCTCGATAGGCAAGGTGTGCGCCATTTCATAAGGAATTTGTGCGGCGCGTTCAGCAGGCGCAATGTCTTCGTTGCGGATCTGAAAAATGTGGCTGCCAATCGTCTTGGTTTTGTTGTCAAACTCGTCCAAGATTTTTTGGAAATTCAGATCGTATAAGTCCCGATTGATCGCAGCCCCTTCCAAGGCCTTTTCAAAACGGGTCTTGATGTCTTGTGAGAATGCACCCAACTTCGTCTTGCTCGACTGGGCTTCGGCGACTTTCTTGCCGATTTCAATCTGCATCGCCGACTCGGTTTGCAAATCCAGTTTCAGCCGTGTTTCGCTGAAATCGGCTTGCATTTGTTGCTTGGTGCGCTCGAGCATCACCGTGGTGGCCGCGACGCCACCGACCACTGCCACGGTCTGACGCTCCAGAGCCTGAACAATCATCTCGCCAATTTCTCTCATTTCTCTCTCCAACCTTGCGACTTCACTGTCGATATAGTCGCGCAAAGAGCGAATCTCTGACCGGAATTCGCTGCGCAATTCACTGCGAAGGGAGTTAATCGCGGAGTTTAATTCTCCGTGACTCACGCCCGATGGGGTGTTTGACATCTTCTGTTCCCTTCACTCAAGGAGAAATCAAACGCGGACCACCGACTCGGGGCGTAGACAACATGATCCCGGGCTCTCGAACCACCTCGATCGGATCGTGCACCGATCCGCGCGTGAGACCTTGCGCTTTAGGCAAACTGGCCAAGGTATTTTCATAGGTATTGGCCGCTGACAATGGCGACTCACCGATCAACAAACGTTGCAAACGCTCATCGGTAATTTGTTCCATCACGCGCGGCGAAAGCAGACCCAGCGCACTCATGCCATCTCGGAAACTCAAGATCTCGTCGTACTTGGCATTCAGATCTGACTCCAACAGATACAAGTTCTCTCGGTTGGTGCGCAAATCGTCGCGGAACTGATTGGCCACGCTGATCAGTTTTTCGCCCTCTTTCTCGCTCATCGAGATCATCATTTCGTTGGTTCGGAACAGCTCTGACTTGCGGAAATCGGCTTTCTCTGTCCACAGGTGATCCCAGAGCGGGATCATCAAATCGCAATGCGTCTTGACGACACTTCCGTACTTGATGGCATCTGGGGTGCGGTAGACATAGGCGGCCAGATCAGTCGACCATTCGTCCAAGTCTGGGTCATAGCGCAACTGAGCTTCTTGCGAGAAATGGATGATCGGATTGCTCGCACCTGTCAGGATTTTGTTCAGGACCAAACGGAAGACCTTCAGTGCATCGTCTATTTGCATCTGCACATGTCGAGGCTTGATGGCTTGATCGTGCAAGGTGTTGCCGTTCTCATCGACAGCCATCATTTGCAAGAACAAACCGACCGTTTGATGCGCTGCCGATAAATCTTCCAGCAAATCTGGCTTCTTGCTGATGCGTGCACGCACCACTTCGTCCGATTGCAACCGGTCCAGCAAGATGTGAATGTCCAGCATGTGTGCACTTTCAATCTGCACACCAATCAAATCCTGAATGTAATGAGGCGACACGATGGTGCGCGGACAGAAAAACTTGCGGCTACACCAACTCGCCCGCTCAAGCACTTGCGTCAAACCTCCATGAATCTGGTTGACCGACGCAATGCGGGCATTGGCAAAGCGGTTACAAGTGCCCTCAAGGCCCTCATAAACCGTATTGAGGGTGTCCAACAAGCGCTGGCCGCTGGTGCTTGAAAGCACATTGATCGTCTTTGTGAACGTCTCGATTTCAGGGGCATCACTGCCCGATGCGGCCGCTTCACATGCGGTCGGAGACATCACATCCTGAAACTCACCGTTCGACAGACGCTGCTGCAACAAACTCGAGGCAGGCACCAAATGCATGTCGATGCCCACATCGTGCAGCTTGGCCAAATTGTTGGTGAAGTCCCCCACCAAAGACTGCAGCTGATTTTCTTCACCGTACAAGCTGTTCATGGGGTCCGATGAATCTGTCACATCTTCAGCAGACAGCATGGGGGGAATGTCCAGCAAAGACTGCAACTGCCCCGTAATGGCTGACACCTCATCGGTTAAAGCGGTCATGTCGATGGTGGACAAATGAACCGGCGCATGGCTTCCAGAACGGTCATTGAGCACCTGGTGTCCGGCCAAATCCAAGGATTCCAATGGCAAATGCACATCGGCCAGAGTGATCTCGGGAAAGCCACCCACGCGCAACTCAAGTTCTTTTTCGATCACCTCTAAGCGCGCCAAGGCCTGACGCAAACCCGCATCGGCTTGTGCCAATGCCTGCTGATTTTGCGTCAACTGATCGGCCAAAGCAGCCGCTTGCTTTTTCAGCTGTAGCCACTTCCACAAGGGATACCCAGCGACGACAGCCAGCACAATCCCTGCAGGGTATGCAAAGAGTAAGAGCACCGCCACCACGAATATCGCTGCTGCCGAAATCAAAAAGGTGGAGACCTTCTTTTGCACGGAAGCAAGATCGGCACTCAGTTGCACCCCGACGGGTTTCAGCTTGAGGATTTCGCCCTCAAGTGCATCGCACTGGGTTTCCAACGTGTCTTTTTCGTGGCGTAAATCTTCACCCTGTCGCCACGAAGCGAGCACAGGTGCCAGGTGATCAATGATGGCCACCACCCTCGTTTCATGGACATCCAGGACATTGTCTATGGGCCTGGCCAACGATTTCGTGCTCATACCACTCCAGTCTTAGCGAATGCGTTAAGTTTTCATGTTACTTTAAATTTATATATACAACACCAAAAAATGGTCAAAATTTTAAATTTAGTAATTTAATTAATTAATTTTAATAAATAGTTAAAATAACAATAAATACAATTAATTTGCAAGAAGTGACTTTCGCCCAGTCACCCTGCCGCTGGCATGAGGTGGCTCTAAGCCCGAATGGATTTCATGGGTGCAACTGCCATGAAAGAGAACAGAGCAGTCTTGTTTTGACTCAGCAGTCAGCGCTCAGTTACGCACCACGCGGCAACTCGAGCGAAGACAGCTTGTGCAATGCGCAGCAAGATCAGTCGTAAACGATCCGCGCTTGCCCTTGGTCAGCCTGCGCCATCCAACTCGCCAGCGCGGCATCGGTGGGGAAAAATCGCGCCGACTCTCCCAGCGCCAGCTCGGCACGTGCGGCCAAGTGGTCATTGCGGCGCTCTAGGACCAATCGCACCGGCAAGCCGCGCACCAGATCGCCTTGCTCGGTTTGCTCGCGTTGTGCCGGGAATTCCCGGACCAATCTGGCGATGTCCGGCGCACGCCCATTCACCGCCACGCGCAGGTACTTGCCATAGCGGCAGCGGGCGGTTCCCAAGTCCATGATTTGCTCAATTTTGAGCCGGAAGCCCCCAGAAAAGCGGTCCGCTTGCATCTTCGCAGTCACGATGATCAGCTCATCGTCCTTCAGCAAATGCTTGGCGGCATTGAGCAACGCTTCGTCTGCCGTGGCTTCCATCACACCCGACTTGTCATCGAGCTTGAAGATGGCCACTTTGCCGCGCTGCCCATTGATGACCCGCAAGTCGCTGACGATACCGGCCAACACCATGGACTCGCGGCTGTCGATCAGGTCGTCGATTTTGCGGCGTGCAAATTGCCGCACCTCGCGCTCGACCGCATCAAACAAATGGCCTGACAAGAAGAAACCCACCGCCGATTTTTCAAGCAGCAAACGCTCTTTGATGCCCCACGGCATGACCTCCACCAACTCGGGCTCTTGGGTGCTCGAGCCATGCGAGTCGTCGCCCAACATGTCGAACAAACCACCTTGATTGGCATTGGCCGTGGTGGCATTTGAAAACTCAAACGCGCGGTCAATGCTGGCCGACAAGGCGGCCCGGTTCATGTGCAGGGAATCAAAAGCACCGGCTTTGATGAGTGCATCCACGGTGCGTTTGTTGATGCGGGTGCGGTCCACGCGCACCGCAAAATCAAACAAACTGGTGAACGGTCCGCCTGCTTCGCGTGCCGCCACAATGGCTTCGATGGCTTGCTGTCCCGTGCCCTTGATTGCCCCCAAACCATATCGGATGACTTTGTCGGTGACGGGCTCAAAGCGGTGGGAGCCTCGGTTCACGTCGGGCGGATCAAAGGTGATGCCAAACTTCAGGGCGTCTTCGTAGAGCACTTTCAACTTGTCGGTGTCGTCCATCTCCACCGTCATGTTGGCGCAGAAAAACTCGGCGGTGTAATGCACCTTGAGCCAACCGGTGTGGTACGCCAACAAAGAGTACGCCGCGGCGTGTGACTTGTTGAAACCATAGCCCGCAAAGCGCTCCATCAAGTCGAACACCTCGTCGGCTTTTTCTGCAGAGATGTTGTTCTTGGCGGCGCCCTCGCGGAAGATGGCGCGGTGCTCGGCCATCTCTTCGGCCTTCTTCTTGCCCATGGCCCGACGCAACATGTCGGCGCCACCCAAGCTGTAGCCGCCCAAAATCTGCGCCGTCTGCATCACCTGCTCTTGGTAGACCATGATGCCGTAGGTTTCGCTCAGCATGTCGGCCACCAAGGGGTGCGGATATTCGATCACCTCGCGCCCGTGTTTGCGCGCGACAAAGCTCGGGATCAAGTCCATGGGCCCGGGTCGGTACAAAGCGTTCAGCGCAATCAGGTCTTCCAAACGACTGGGCCGGGCATCGCGCAACATGCCTTGCATGCCACGGCTTTCAAACTGGAAAACGGCTTCGGTTTTGCCTTCTGAAAACAGCTTGTAGGTCGCCACATCGTCCAGCGGAATGTCTTCAAACGCAAAGTTCTCTTGGCCTTTGTGCCGTTGGATGATGAACTCTCGGGCGATTTCTAAAATCGTCAGCGTGGCCAGACCCAAAAAGTCAAATTTCACCAAACCCGCCGACTCCACATCGTCCTTGTCGTATTGACTGACGGCCGATTCACTGCCGGGTTGTTGGTACAGCGGACAAAAATCAGTCAGCTTGCCCGGCGCAATCAAAACGCCCCCCGCGTGCATGCCGATGTTGCGGGTCATGCCCTCCAATTTTTGCGCCAACTCGATCAGGGTCTTGACATCTTCTTCACGCTCAATGCGCTCGGCCAGTATCGGCTCCATGGCGATGGCGTAGTTGTTTTTGTCGCCTTCTTTAGGGGTTGCTGGCGGGTATTGCAAGGTGACCGACATGCCCGGCTTGTTCGGGATGAGTTTGCTGATGCCATCGCAAAAGGTGTAGCTCATGTCCAGCACACGGCCCACATCACGAATGGCCGCACGCGCCGCCATGGTGCCAAAGGTGGCGATTTGGCTGACCGCATCGCGGCCATATTTGTCTTTCACGTAATCGATCACCCGATCGCGGTTGCTTTGGCAAAAGTCAATGTCAAAGTCGGGCATCGAGACCCGTTCTGGGTTCAAGAAACGCTCAAACAGCAAGTTGTACTGCAAGGGATCCAAGTCGGTGATCTTGAGGGCATAAGCCACCAACGAACCCGCACCCGATCCCCGGCCAGGACCCACAGGGCAGCCATTGGATTTGGCCCACTGGATGAAGTCACCCACGATCAAAAAGTAACCGGGGAAGCCCATCTTCAAGATGGTGTTGAGCTCAAACTCAAGCCGCTCCACATAACGCGGCTTCTCTGTCTGGCGTTTCGCCTCATCCGGATAAAGATGGCGCAAGCGGGCTTCTAGACCTTCAAAAGACACATGCCGGAAATACTCTTCCACCGACATCACCACGCCGTTCACGGGGGGAATCGGGAAATGGGGCAGCTGTGGCTTGCCCAACACCAAAGTCAGGTTGCAGCGTTTGGCAATTTCTAGGGTGTTCGCAATGGCACTGGGCACATCGGCAAACAGCGCGCACATTTGCGCCGCCGATTTGAAATATTGCTCACGGGTGAAGCGCCGAACACGGCGCTGATTGGCCAGGATTTCGCCTTCCGAAATACACACACGTGCCTCGTGTGCTTCGTAATCGTCGGCCGTGTGAAATTGCACCGGATGGGTGGCGACCACCGGCAAATGCAAGCGAGCCGCCAGCGCCACGGCCCCGGCAACTTGGGGCTCATCTTCGGGGCGTCCCGCGCGTTGCAATTCCAAATAAAAACGGTGGGGGAATATCGATGCCAACTGCAACGCCACATCGGCGGCTTTGTCAGCATCTCCCTGCACCAAAGCCTGCCCCACTGGACCGGCTTGCGCACCCGAAAGCAAAATCAATCCGTCTGACAGTTCTTTGAGCCATGCCAACTTGACGACCGCCACCCCACGGGCCGCGTTTTGTGTCCAGGCCCGCGCCAAGAGTTCACAAATATTCAAATACCCGGCATGGCTTTGCACCAACACCATCAAGCGGCTGAGGGCCGCTGGGTCTCCCCCCAAACCTTCCAGATTGATCTCTGCACCCAGGATCGGCTTGACCCCTTTGCCTCGCGCTTCTTTGTAAAACTTGACCCCACCAAAAAGGTTGTTCAGATCGGTGATGGCCAGTGCCGGTTGAGCGTCTTTGGCCGCCATTTTGACCACATCGTCAATGCGACAAGTGGAGTCAACGACTGAAAATTCGGTGTGGAGACGCAGGTGAACAAACATAGGCTCTTATTGTAGAAGGTCGCCCCTGCTGAAAGCGGGTTGCGCGCTCAATCTCGCAGGACTTGCAGCACTTCCGAGCGAAACTCCCGGCCATACAAAATCACCACCACCAACGCCGTGCCCATGACCAAGGCCAAGGGTGAAAAAAACCACGCCATGGCTGCAAAAGAAAAGTAATACGCGCGCAAGCCATCGTTGAAGGTTTCGGCCGCAGCACTGACCAAGTTGCCCGCCCGCTCGGCAAACTGTTGGCGGTCATGCAAGTGGTTGCTGAAATCTTCTGGCGGCGGCATGGCACCGATCACCAGTGCCACAAAGGTGTACTGCCGCATGGACCATGAAAAGCGGAAAAATGCGTAAACAAAAATTCCCACCAACACCAAAATCTTGAACTCAAACACCAAGATGGGGGTGGGTTGGGCAAACGGAATTTCACGCACCAATTCGGCCGCCTTGTCGGTGGTGCCCAACAAGGCAAAAAGTCCACCGATGATGATGATGCTGGTCGATGAAAAGAAGGCCGGGGTTTGCGAAAGATTTTGCGTGATCAACCCGTCCAACATGCGGGGATCGCGTGCCGTGGTCTGCAACATCCACTTTTGGCGGTACATGTTGGTGGTGGCAATCAGGCTTTGGTCACGCAAGCCCCGCACCTTGGCGACCCACGCGTAGCCCATCCACATGGCGAAAAAAGAAAACAGGGCCAACCAATCGGCCCAGGGCAACATCGAGATGATTTTCATGCCGACATGCTACCCGAGACAAGGACACTCTTCCTGTCGGAAAAGTGTCCTCGCTGAGCGGTCAACCGCGCAATTTGGTGGCGACAGCGGTGACGCGTTCGCCATAGGCCTTGGCGGTGTCCAAGTCGCCTTGCGGAATGTCTTCCGCTGGGCTGGTCGGGCCGACTTGGGCCATCAAACCCGAGTTGGAGCCAATGCGGTTGATGGTGCCATCGTTCATGGCAGGCTGACCCACCCAAACCATGCCTTGCTGCATGGCCAAAGTGATGAAGTACTGGATGGTCGAGAGCTTGTCGCCGCTGGGGCTGGCCGAAATGGTGAAGCCGCCCGCCACTTTGTCTTTCCACGCAGAGGTGAACCAACGCTTGGAGGTCGCATCCGCAAACTTTTTGAATTGCCAAGAAGCCATGCCCATGTAGGTGGGCGAGCCAAAGATGATGGCGTCTGCTGCATCCAAAGCCGCCCAGTCGGCATCGGTGATGTTGCCATCGGCATCAATGGCGATGAGTTGGGCATTGGCGCCTTGCGCGACAAATTGCGCCACGCGCTGTGTGTGGCCGTAGCCAGAGTGGTAAACAACAACAGTTTTTGCCATGAGAGAAACTCCTTAAAAATGACAGTGAAAAAATCGACAGAAAATAATCCGTCAGGCGGCCAAATCGAACACCAACACCTCGGCGTTTTGGCCTTGCCCAATGGCCAAATTCTTTTCTGCTGAAAGCAAGACGGCATCGCCAGCCTCCAACCCTTGCCCGTTGACCTGCAAGCGGCCACGGACCAAAAAAACATAGGCTTTGCGCGTTGGGTCAAGCGCCAACTGGGCCGACTCCGCGCCATCAAACAAGCCCGCGTAAAGCCGCGCATCGGCGTGAATCTTGACGGTGTACTCTGCCGCCTCTGGGGCCGCCACCAAGGCCAGTTGCCCGCGCTTGGCACTTTCAGGCACCGTTTTTTGCTCATAGCCGGGATCGATGCCCGTCACATTGGGCTCAATCCAGATTTGTAAAAAATGCGTTTGCTCGCCCTCGGCATGGTTGAACTCGCTGTGTCGCACCCCGCTGCCAGCACTCATGCGCTGCACATCGCCGGGAGGGATGCCCTTGACATTGCCCATGCTGTCTTGGTGCGCCAAATTGCCAGACAGCACGTAACTGATGATTTCCATGTCGCGGTGGCCGTGGGTGCCAAAACCGGTGCCCGGTGCGATCCGGTCTTCGTTGATCACCCGCAAGTTGCCCCATCCCATGTGGGCAGGATCAAAGTAATTGGCAAAAGAAAAGCTGTGAAACGACTTCAGCCAGCCATGGTCGGCATAGCCACGTTCCGAAGATTTGCGCACAGTCAGCATGGTGGGTTTCCCATTAAGTAATGACGCAACTTTAAAGATCTGCCCCCTGAATATGGTACAAATGCTTTGCCGCCATCATTCAATATTTTTCAATTAACATGGGGGCACTATGCAAAGTCCCAAAGATTGGCTCACGCCCGATGCCCTGTTCATGCTGCAGACCATCCAAGCGGAAGGCAGTTTTGCAGCCGCCGCCCGCAAGCTCAATTTGGTGCCCAGCGCCCTCACCTACCGCGTGCGCCAACTCGAGGACGCCCTGGACGTCCTCTTGTTTGACCGCAGCGCCCGCCAAGCGCGCCCCACGGCAGCGGGTCAAGAACTGCTGCGCGAGGCCGGGCGTTTGTTGCACGACATCGATGTGGTGGCGAACCGGGTCAAGCGCGTGGCCACGGGCTGGGAGGCCTTGCTGACGGTCGCGGTCGACAGCATTGTTTCGCATGCCGTGGTGATGGATTTGAGCGAAGCGTTTCTGGCGCTCAAAAGCCCGACGCGTTTGCGCATCCGCCACGAAACCCTGTCCGGCACCTTGGCCACCCTGACATCAGGCCAAGCCGACTTGGCCTTGGGCGTGGTCATGGGGCAGCAGGTGGCCGCCGACATCCAGCACATGACGCTGGGCGAGGTGGCCTTTGTGTTTGCGGTGGCCCCGCAACACCCGCTGGCCCAAATGCCCGAGCCTTTGAGCAACGCACTCTTGGCCAAGTACCGCATGGTGGCCGTGGCCGACTCGGTGCAGCGCGGCAGCGGCATGACCGTGGGGCTACAAGGCGGACAAGACGTATTCACGGTGCCCGACATGCACAGCAAACTGCAAGCCCAACTGAGGGGTTTGGGCGTGGGGTTTTTGCCCGAAAGTCTGGCCCTGCCGCATGTGCAGCAAGGTCGATTGGTGTTGAAAAAAACCGACCAAAATCGCATCAGTCCCGTGCATGCCGCTTGGCGGGACAGCCGCCTCAACCCCGCCGGGCATGGGCTGCAATGGTGGACCACGCAGCTGCAAAACCCGACCACCCGATCGGCCTTGCTGCATGGCAAGGCAAGCGCCAAGTCGTATTGGGACTAACCCACCCGACCTTCATGGCGCGGCATTTCTCGGCTAAAGTAAAAGCATGACCACACAACACATCGCCATCATCGGAGTCGGCTTGGCCGGCGTGACCTGTGCACGCACCTTGCGCCAAGCAGGACACAACGTCACGTTGTTTGAGAAAAGCCGCGGCGTGGGCGGGCGCATGTCCACCCGCAGCAGCGCCTTTGGCAGTTTTGACCATGGTGCGCAGTACTTCACGGTGCGAGACCCGCGCTTTGAATTGGCCATCAGCACCGTGCCTGGCGTGTGCAAACCCTGGAGCGCCAACGCGGTGCGCGTGCTGGACCCGAATGGCCGCGTGATCGAGGCCGGCTTGCCCGGCGGTGAGCGCCACTGGGTGGCCACACCCGGAATGAATGGCTTGGTCAAGGCATGGGCTGCGCCCTTGCTCGAAGATGGCAATGTGCAGCTGCAAACTCGGGTCACCCAAATCTTGAAGGACCCGCTGAAGAAAAAAGGCTGGCAACTGCACACCGAAACCGATGACGGCGGACAACAGGTCTTTGCCGGTTTTGACAAAGTCATTTTGGCAATTCCGTCAGCACAAGCCACGGCCTTGCTGAAGGCATCGGGTCTGAGTGCCTTGGCCAAACCCTTGGAAAATGTGCGGCAAGACCCTTGCTGGACCTTGATGTTGGCCTACCCACAAGCGGTGCAGCCCAACTTGATCACGCTGGGGCCCCAATGGAACGCCGCGCGCAGCACGCACCACCGCATTGCTTGGATGGCGCGCGAATCGTCCAAGCCCGGTCGCGAGCGCATCGAACGCTGGACGGTGCAAGCCAGCGCCCCTTGGTCGGCAGAGCACGTCAACGACACACCCGAGCGCATCATCGGAAAACTGATCAAAGCGTTTGCCGAAATCACCGGCATTCGCGCCACTCCGGCCCATGCCGACGTGCACCGCTGGCTCTATGCGAAAACCGCTCAGCCACTGGGAAAGAGCCATCTCTGGACCTCTGACCAAGGGATCGGTCTGTGCGGTGACTGGTGCTTGGGCCACCGGGCCGAAGACGCTTTTGTCTCAGGCCTTGACCTGGCTTTGGCGGTGCTGCAAAAACGCTGAGCCGCCTTGACTATGGTGTACACAGGCCGGTTTGCGCCTTCGCCAACCGGCCTTTTGCATGCGGGATCGCTGGTGGCTGCGCTGGCCAGTTGGCTGGATGCCCGAGCACATGGTGGCCAATGGGTCGTTCGAATCGAAGATGTGGATACCCCGCGCTGTATCGAAGGTGCCGACCAAGCGCTTTTGCGCCAATTGGCAAGTTGTGGCCTGCTGCCAGATGGTCCGGTGATTTGGCAAAGCCAGCGCCATCTCGCCTATGGCTTGGCCTTGCAAAAATTGATCGATCAGGGCTGGGTCTACTCTTGTGGCTGCTCGCGCAAAGACATAGAAAACGCCCAGCCCCAGACCCCATTACTGGCGCGACATGCCTTGGCCGTCTACCCGGGCACTTGCCGTGCAGGGCTGAATGGCAAACCCGCCAGGGCCTGGCGATTGAATGTGCAAGCCGTTCAAGCGGCCTTGAAATTGCCTGAGCTCACCACTTGGCATGACCGGCGTTTGGGACCTCAACAGCAAAAGGTGGCGGTCGACGTGGGTGATTTTGTGCTGCGCCGCGCCGATGGCCTGTGGGCCTATCAATTGGCGGTGGTGGTGGACGATGCCGCGCAAAACATCAGCCATGTGGTGCGCGGCGAGGACTTGGCTGACAACACGCCACGGCAAATCATTTTGCAAAAGGCATTGGGGTTGAGCACCCCCACTTATTTGCACACCCCCTTGGTCTTGGGCTCAAACGGCGAAAAACTCAGCAAGCAAAACGGGGCCACGCCCTTGGACCTCAGCGACCCGCTGGCCGCGTTAAATGCTGCCGCCCAAGCCTTGGGCTTGCCCGCCCAATCGGGTGACATTGCCACCGCCCTCGCCGTTTGGACGCGTGCTTGGCCTCAGGCTCTGGCCCTGCCCGCCTACAATCCTTGACCATGACTGAGAACACCCCGAGCGAGGGCAAAAAGCCCTCTGGCATTCCCGCCGATGTGCCCTATTTACGCACCGTCAAAAGCTATGTCTTGCGCGCAGGACGCACCACCCTGGGCCAAGCCAAAGCCTATGAACTTTATGGCCCTGCCCATTTATTGAACTACCAACCGCAAGCGCTGGATGCGGCGGTTGCTTTTGGCCGCCCAGCACCTTTGGTTCTTGAAATCGGATTTGGCATGGGCGAAGCCACCGCCCACATTGCCAAGGTGCGACCCGAAGACAACTTTTTGTGCTGTGAAGTGCACGAAGCCGGTGTGGGGGCATTGCTCAAGCGCATTGGTGAGCAAGACATTCACAACATCCGCATCCTGCGCCACGATGCGGTGGAAGTCATTGACCACATGCTGCCTGAAGGCTCTTTGGACGGCGTGCACATTTTCTTTCCAGACCCTTGGCACAAAACCAAGCACCACAAACGCCGCTTGATTCAAGCCGAGCTGGTGAACAAGCTGGCACGCCGCCTCAAGCCCGGTGGCTATTTGCACTGCGCCACCGATTGGCAACCTTATGCCGAACAAATGATGGAAGTCATCAGTGCCGAGCCCTTGCTGCGCAACACCGCTGATGCCAGCCAGGGCGGCTACGCGCTGAAGCCCGACTATCGACCCCTGACCAAATTTGAAAATCGGGGCTTGAAGCTGGGACATGGCGTGTGGGATCTGGTCTTTCAGCGCGCCTGACCTGATGCGCTTGCCATGACCCGCCAGACCCCTGCGGTTCAGCTGCCCATGCGCTTGGGCGTGAGCGCCAGTGTGGTCGCGGTGCCCACAGGGGCCAGCCCCCCAGTGCTTGATTTTTTGTGTGCGCGCATGCCCGGTATCTCGCGCGATGAATGGGCGGAGCGCTTGCAGCAAGGTCTCGTTTTGCAAGAAAACGGGCAAGCCGTGCGGCCCGAGCATACCTGCCAGCCGGGCCAGCGCCTTTACTACTACCGCCACTTGGCGCAAGAGCCCACCTTGCCCGAGCAGGCTCGTGTGGTGTTTGAAGATGAACACCTGCTGGTGGCCGACAAGCCGCACTTCATGCCCGTCACGCCCTCGGGTCGGTATGTGCAGCAAAGCTTGCTGGTGCAACTCAAGCGCCTGACGGGATGTGCCGAGTTGGTGCCCTTGCACCGCATTGACCGCGAAACCGCGGGCTTGGTGATGTTTGGCAAACGCTTGTCAGAGCGGGATGCGTACCACGCCTTGTTCAGGGACAAAACCATTCACAAGCGCTACCATGCGGTCGCCGCTTGGCGAGCCGATTTGCAGTTGCCTTGCGTCCACGCCAGCCGCATGGTGCCGGGCGAACCGTTTTTCAAAAGCCAAGAAGTGGCCGGCCCACCCAACAGCGAAACCCGCATTCAACTGCTATCGCATAAGGGCTCACGGGCCTTGTACCAACTGGAGCCCGTCACCGGCAAGCGTCACCAGTTGCGGGTGCACATGATGTCGCTGGGCTTGCCCATCGAAGGCGACCAGTTTTATCCCGAGGTGTTGCGCAGGCCGGACGAACCCGAAGATTTCAGTCAGCCCTTGCAGTTGTTGGCGCACTCGGTGCAGTTCACCGATCCGCACACGGGCCATGCCCGTGAGTTTCAAAGTCAGCTCGAATTGCGGCTGTGATCAGACCTTGCCTCAGCTTGGCCTGATCACGCCCCACTCCATCCAAAGCATGTGCGGCTTTCAGAGCCGCTCAGTCACCCAAGCCTGAACGCTGGCCAGGGCCGCGGGCAAGGCCGCCGCATCGGTGCCGCCAGCCATGGCCATGTCGGGCTTGCCGCCGCCTTTGCCACCCACTTGACCGGCCACAAAGTTGGCCAACTCGCCCGCTTTGACCTTGCTCGTGCTGTCTGCCGTGACGCCCGCGGCAATTTGCACTTTGCCGCCATCCACGGCGGTGAGCACAATCACGGCGGCCGTTTTCAGTTTGTCTTTGAGTTTGTCCATGGTGTCGCGCAAGGTCTTGGCGTCGGCCCCTTCAAGCTGCGCCACCAACAACTTGATTCCCTTGATGTCCACCGCTTGGGTCAACAACTCGTCGCCCTGAGCTGAAGCTAACTTGCCTTTGGCAGTGGCCAGCTCTTTTTCAAGCGCTTTGACTTGCTCCAACACTTGGGCAATGCGCTGGTTCAGTTCAGCGGGTTGCGCCTTCAAGGTCCCAGCGGCTTGGGTCACGGTGTCTTCCAGCGACTGCAAGTAGGCCAAGGCATTGGCACCGGTCACGGCCTCGATGCGGCGCACGCCTGCAGCCACACCGCCTTCGGCCACGATTTTGAACAAACCAATGTCACCGGTGGCTTTGACGTGGGTACCACCGCACAGTTCACGGCTCGAGCCGATGTCCAGCACGCGCACGGTCTCGCCGTATTTTTCGCCAAACAACATCATGGCGCCGGTTTTCTGGGCGCTTTCAATGTCCATGACACGCGCCTGTGCGGCGGCATTGGCCAAAATTTCAGCGTTGACTTGGGCTTCGATTTGTCGAATCTCGGCATCGGTCACAGGGGCGTTGTGGGCAAAGTCAAAACGGGTGCGATCGGCGTTCACCAAGCTGCCTTTTTGCTGCACATGTGTGCCCAAGACTTCGCGCAGGGCTTTGTGCATCAAGTGGGTGGCGCTGTGGTTGCGCACGGTGGCGGCGCGTGCAGCGGTGTCCACTTGGGCTTGAATGGCATCGCCCACTTTCAGGCTGCCGGAGGTCAATTCACCGTGGTGACCAAACACATCGGCCTTGATCTTGAGTGTGTCGGCCACCGCAAACTGAGCGGTGGCGCTTTGCAGCAGGCCTTGGTCGCCGACCTGTCCGCCCGACTCGGCATAAAACGGCGTGGTGTCCAACACCACCACCCCGGATTGACCGGCCTTCAGTGCGTTGACTGAAACGCCATCGGCGTACAAAGCCAACACTTTGGCGCTGGCCGCCAGATCGGTGTAGCCCACAAATGCGTTGCCAGCGCCGGCGTAGTCGAGCGCCTTGTCCGACTTGAACTTGCCGGCCGCACGGGCTTGGGCTTTTTGCTTTTCCATGGCAACCGCAAAGCCGGCTTCGTCCACGCTCAAACCGCGCTCACGGCAGACATCGGCCGACAAATCCAGCGGAAAGCCATAGGTGTCGTGCAGCTTGAAAGCCACTTCGCCGGGCAACACTTTGACGCCCCCCTCCAATGCGGAATCCAAGATTTGCATGCCGCTTTGCAGCGTCTCAAAAAAGCGCTCTTCCTCGACGCGCAACACATCGGCAATGCGCTCGGCCTGATCGGCCATGTTGGGGTAAGCCGCGCCCATGAGCTTCACCAAATCGGGCACCAGCTTGTGGAAAAACGGCGTCTTTTGGCCCAGCAAATAACCATGGCGAATGGCACGGCGAATGATGCGGCGCTGCACATAGCCGCGGCCTTCGTTGCTGGGCACCACGCCGTCGCTCACCAAAAAGGCGGTGGCGCGGATGTGGTCGGCGATCACGCGCAGTGACTTGTTGTTCAAGTCGGCACAACCTGTTTCGCGGGCGGCGGCTTTGATCAGCGCGTCAAAAATATCGATCTCATAGTTGCTGTGCACGTGCTGCAAGATAGCAGCCAAGCGCTCCAGGCCCATACCGGTGTCCACGCAAGGTGCGGGCAGCGGCGTGACGGCGCCGGTCTCGTCCATGTTGAACTGCATGAACACGTTGTTCCAGATTTCGATGAAGCGGTCGCCGTCTTCATCGGGGCTGCCGGGTGGGCCGCCTGGAATGTGCGCGCCGTGGTCATAAAAGATTTCGGAGCAAGGGCCGCATGGGCCGGTGTCGGCCATCATCCAGAAGTTGTCACTCTTGTAGCGGCCACCCTTGTTGTCGCCGATGCGGATGATGCGGTTTTCTGCCTTGATGCGCTCAGGCGTCCAGCCGGCTTTGACGAAAATGTTTTCCCAAATGGCATGGGCTTCGTCGTCTTCCATGTACACCGTGGCGTACAGCTTGTCGGCAGGCAGTTTGTAGACCTGGGTCAGCAGCTCCCATGCCCACTCCAGCGACTCGCGCTTGAAGTAGTCGCCAAAAGACCAATTGCCCAGCATCTCGAAAAACGTGTGGTGGCGTGCGGTGTAACCCACGTTTTCCAAGTCGTTGTGCTTGCCGCCCGCGCGCAAACAGGCTTGCACCGAAGCTGCACGCACATAAGAACGCTTGTCTGTACCCAGAAAAACATCTTTGAACTGCACCATGCCCGAGTTGGTGAACATCAAGGTGGGGTCATTGCCCGGTACCAAGGGGCTGGAGGCCACCACGGTATGGCCCTTGGACTCAAAAAAGTCCAAGAAGGATTTGCGGATGTCGGCAACGGAAAAGACGGGTTGGCTCATGGTGTTCTTAGCTGGAGATGCAACCGGCCATTATAAGTTTGCCCCCAGCTTCAGTTGTCTGGGTGACAGTGCGCCCAAGTCATCTGCGTTATGGTGCTGAAGATGGCACAGTTTATTTAACAGCTTAAATAATTTCGGAGACCCCATGGACATGAAAACTTCCCCCCTCGCCTTGTTGAAAGATCCCTCGCTTTTCAAAACCGATGCCTTGATCAACGGCCAATGGGTCGCGGGCAGCCAACGCTTTGAAGTCAGTGACCCCGCCACGGGATTGGCCCTGGCGCAAGTGGCCAATTTGGGCGCCGCCGAAGCCGAAGCCGCCATTGCCGCCGCCAACGCCGCATGGCCCGCTTGGAAAGCCAAAACCGCCAAAGAGCGCAGCATCATCTTGCGCAAATGGTTTGACCTGCTGATCGCCAACACCGAAGACTTGGCCCGCTTGATGACCGCAGAAAACGGCAAGCCGATCGCCGAATCGCGTGGCGAAGTGGCCTATGGCGCTAGTTTTGTCGAGTGGTTCGCCGAAGAAGCCAAGCGCGTGAATGGCGAAACGCGGCCCCAGTTCGACAACAACCGCCGCCTGCTGGTGCTCAAGCAGCCCATTGGCGTGTGCGCGGCCATCACGCCCTGGAACTTCCCCTTGGCCATGATCACCCGCAAAGTGGCACCCGCCTTGGCCGCCGGCTGCCCCGTGGTCATCAAGCCCGCCGAGCAAACCCCGCTCACCGCCTTGGCCGCCGCCGAGTTGGCACTGCGCGCGGGCATTCCGGCCGGCGTGCTCAACATCATCACCGCCGATGGTCCACAGAGCATCGCCATTGGCAAGGTGCTCTGCGCCAGCGATGTGGTGCGCCACATCAGCTTCACCGGCTCGACCGAAGTGGGCCGCATCTTGATGGCCCAGTCGGCGCCCACCGTGAAAAAAATGTCACTCGAGTTGGGTGGCAACGCGCCTTTCATCGTGTTTGAAGACGCCGACATCGACAGCGCTGTGGAAGGCGCGTTTGCCAGCAAATACCGCAACGCCGGCCAAACCTGCGTGTGCTCCAACCGGTTTTATGTGCAGGAATCGGTGTACGAAGAATTCGCCACCAAATTTGCGGCCAAAGTCAAAACAGCCAAAGTGGGCAACGGCTTTGCCGATGGCGTGAACCAAGGTCCGCTGATCGAGCCCTCGGCCGTCGAAAAAGTGGAGCGCCATGTGAGCGATGCCATCGCCAAAGGCGGTCGGGTGCTGACGGGCGGTCACCGCTTGGACGGCCAGTTCTTTGCGCCCACCGTCATCGCCGACGCCACCGCCGACATGGTGTGCGCACGCGAAGAAACCTTTGGCCCATTTGCGCCCATCTTCAAATTCAAGACCGAACAAGAAGCCATTGCGGCGGCCAACAACACCGAGTTTGGTCTGGCCAGCTACTTCTACAGCCGCGATGTGGGCCGCATTTTCCGCGTCAGCGAAGCACTGGAGTACGGCATGGTGGGCATCAACGTGGGCTTGTTGGCCACCGAACATGTGCCGTTTGGCGGCGTCAAACAATCGGGTTTGGGCCGCGAAGGATCGCACCACGGCATGGACGACTATGTAGAAATCAAATACCTCTGCGTGGGCGACATCCTCAAGTAAACTACCCAGCTTCGCGGGTGTCGTTCAATGGTAGGACTCTTGCTTCCCAAGCAAATAACGTGGGTTCGATTCCCATCACCCGCTCCACATGCGCCCACAGCCCCGCTCGGGGGCTGACTTGTTGCTCAACGGCTGCGCTCTACCGCCGCATGCCATGCCGCCAATTGCGCTTCGGCTTGGTCGCGGCTGCACTGGGGCTCAAACACCCGATCAACCGCCAATCGCTCTTTGAGTTGTGTGGGCGCGCTGAACACGCCCACCTGCAAGCCCGCCAACAAAGCGGCACCCAAGGCCGTGGTTTCGGTGGTTTTGGGGCGCACCACCGGCAGTCCCATCAAATCGGCTTGCATTTGCATGAGCAAGTTGTTAGCGCAAGCCCCGCCATCGACTCTGAGCGCACTCACTTTCAAGCCCTCGTGCTGCGCGGCATCGCGTTGCATGGCTTGCAACAACACGGTGCTTTGCAAGGCGATGCTCTCCAGCGCCGCACGCGCAATGTGGGCCACGGTGCTGCCCCGCGTCAGCCCTTGGATGCTGCCCCGCACATGCGGTAACCAATAAGGCGCGCCCAAACCGGCGAAGGCCGGCACCAGCACCACGCCATCGCTTTGGGGCACGCTGGCGGCCAGGGCCTCGACTTCGTGGCTGTGGGCGATGGCCTTGAGCCCATCGCGCAACCATTGCACCACCGCGCCACCGATGAACACACTGCCCTCCAGCGCATACACCGGCGCGGCTTGGGGATTGGGTTGTGCGGCACAAGTGGTGATCAATCCATTGGCACTGGTCGGGGCCATGTGGCCGGTGTGCATGAGCATGAAGCACCCGGTGCCGTAGGTGTTTTTGACATCACCGGGCTGCAAACACGCTTGTCCTAACAAGGCCGACTGTTGGTCGCCGGCCACCCCGCCAATCTGTAGCGCCGCCTCACCTCGGCCCAGCAAACCGGGCGTGACTTGACCAAAATCGGCCACCGAGGGCAACACCTCGGGCAAGACGCTGCGCGGTATGTCCAAGAGGCTGAGCAACGCATCGTCCCATTGCCCAGTGTGAATGTTCAGCATCAAGGTGCGGCTGGCGTTGCTGACATCGGTCACATGACGTTGCCCGCCTGTGAGTTGCCAAATCAGCCACGTGTCGATGGTGCCAAAGGCCAACTCACCCGCTTCGGCCAAGGCCCTTGCGCCGGGCACGTTGTCAAGCAACCAGCACAGCTTGGTGCCCGAAAAATAGGGGTCCAAACGCAAACCGGTTTTGGCCTGCACCCCCTCTTCCGCGCCTTGCTCTTTGAGTTGCACACAAAGAGGCTCGGTGCGGCGGTCTTGCCAGACGATGGCGTTGTGCAGCGGCTGGCCTGTCCGGCGGTGCCACAAGACGGTGGTTTCACGTTGGTTGGTGATGCCCACGGCGCGGATGTCGCTGGGACTCAGGCCGCCCTCGGTGAGTGCACGCCGTGCAGTGTCTAACTGGCTCTGCCAGATGGCCATGGGATCGTGCTCGACCCAACCCGGCTGGGGATAGATCTGCGGAAACTCTTGCTGCGCCATGCTGTGCACCGAGCCGTCTTCGCGAAAGACGATGGCCCTCGAACTGGTGGTGCCTTGGTCCAATGCCAAAAGATAAGCGCGTGAATCGGCTGGGCTCATGTCAACTTCTTTCAATCAAAATGCGGTCGAAATTAAAGGCAGGATGGCGATCAAGTCGAAGATGCCACCACGCTGTGCACATCCCAGTCTCTGAGCAAACGCTCAAAGGCCGCATCAGGTGGGGTGTCGGTGAACACGGTGTGCACCGCTTTGATGGGCGCCATTTCAATCATGGCGGGACGGCCCCATTTGCTGGCATCGGCGACCAACCAAACTTGCCGCGACTGCTCGACGATGGCCCGTGCCACCATCACCTCGCGCATATCAAAGTCGCGCAGCGCGCCGTCGCTGTCGATGCCACTGATGCCGATCAAGCCAATGTCCACTTTGAACTGCCGAATGAAGGACAGCGCCGACTCGCCCACCACGCCCAAGTCTTCGTGGCGCACCGTTCCACCGGCCACGACCACCTCACACTGGGGGTTGGCGCTCAAGATGCGGGCCACGTGCAAATTGTTGGTGATCACACGAAGGTCTTGGTGGTGCAAAAGCTCGTGCGCCACCGCTTCGACAGTGGTGCCAATGTTCATAAACAGGCTGGTGCCCGGCGCAATGGCCGCAGCCACGGTGCGGGCGATGCGTTGCTTGGCTTCGGCATGGGTGCGCTGCCGCTCGGCGTAAGCCGTGTTGCGGCTGCTGCTGTCGATGACCCGCACACCGCCATGAAAACGCTCAATGACCCCGGCCTCGCTCAGGCGGGAAATATCCCGGCGTATGGTCTGCAAGGTGGTCTGAAACTGTTCGGCCAGGGCCTCTGTTTTTAAGCTGCCCTGCTCGCGAACGGTCTTCAGCATCGCCAGTTGTCGGGGATTCAATGCCATGGTCATGGTGCCTTTGTACAGGGTCTACCCCGGCCTTTCATTAGGGATTGCGAGCATACGCGATTGTGTTCTTTACAAGGTATAAATACATAAACGAACAATAACGAACATTTATCGAAATTATTTTTTCACTTAAATGACGCGAAAAAGTCTTCTTTTGTGGGCCAGTAGCCTGCCACAACCCATCGCCGATGTGCTGGTGATCGGGGGTGGCGCGACGGGTTTGGGCGTCGCAGTGCAAGCCGCATTAGAAGGTCGTCAGGTGGTCTTGTTGGAAGGCCGAGACTTTGCCTCTGGCACTTCCTCACGCTCAACCAAACTCTTGCACGGGGGCGTTCGCTATTTGGCGCAAGGGCGTCTGGCCTTGGTCCGCGAGGCCTTGCGCGAGCGTGGCACCTTGCTGCGTTTGGCGCCGCACTTGGCACAACCCCTGCCCTTTGTCGTGGCGCAAAAACACTGGGTGTCTTGGTTGATCACCAGCATTGGACTGAAGCTGTATGGCGCCTTGGCCGGACGCTTGGGCTTGGGCAGCACCGACCTTTTGGGCGCCCAGACCCTGCGCGCCCTGATGCCCAAGCTGCCCGATGCCGTTGCCGGTGTGCGCTATTGGGATGGCCAATTTGAAGATGCGCGATTGGCATTGGCGCTGGCCAGAACCGCTGAAACAGCCGGCGCTGCCGTGCGCAACCACAGCCGTGTGACCGGCCTCGAAAAACGTGGCGACATTTGGCATGTCAGCGTGCAAGACGCCTTGAGTGGCGAGCGCGTGACACTGCTCAGCCGCTGCGTCATCAACGCCGCCGGGGTGTGGATTGACACCTTGCGACAACAAGCGTTGGCCACTTCAGACCGAGGTGCTGCGCCAGGGGCAAATCCAAGTGCGGGCCCCGCACAGCGTCACATCCCCCCCTTGGTTCGACCCAGCCAAGGTGTGCATTGGGTGGTGGACCGTGAAACTTTCCCACTGAAAGAAGCGGTGCTGGTGCCCAAAACCAGCGATGGACGCGTCTTGTTTGCGCTGCCTTGGTTGGGCGCTACCTTGATTGGCACCACCGACACGCCCCGCAACGATGCACCCATCGAGCCCCAAGCCACTGCCGAGGAATTGCACTTTTTGTTTGAGCAAACACGCATCAGTCTGGGCGTGACCTTGCGCCCAGAAGATGTGCGCAGCGTCTGGGTGGGCTTGCGCCCCTTGGTGAACTCACACCCCGAACTCACCAGTGCCGAAGTGTCGCGTGAGCATGTGATCCAGCGCGATGCGCCGGGCTTTGTCACCATCACTGGGGGCAAATGGACCACTTACCGCGCCATGGCCGAAGACTTGATGCAGACCTTGGTCAGCGCCGGGGATTTGCCCAACGCCCCCAAAACCGTGCAAACCGATCAACACCGCCTGCACGGCTACACCCCCAACGCCCCCATCACCGGGCTACAACAAGCGCCCGGCCTGCACCTCTTGGGCAGCGATGCGGCGGATGTCGCACGGCTTCCCGGCCATGATTGCCCCCTCGGGCTGGGCTTGACCGAGTCGCTGGTGCGATACAGCGCACGACACGAATGGGCCATCACAGTGGAAGATATGCTGGCGCGTCGTTGGCGTGTGCTGTTTTTAGATGCGCGGTTGGCACAAAAAATGGCCCCGCGCGTGGCCGATATCCTGCGTGAAGAAACCGGTATCGACCCCCAGCTCAACGCTTTCCTTTCGCTCAGCGAACAATACATTCTGAAAAGTACGGAGACACCTTGTGACTAAATCGAACGCTGTTCGTTACGGCATCATTGGCTGCGGCATGATGGGGCAAGAACACTTGCGCAACATCGCCTTGCTGCCCGGTGCCAGCGTGACTTGCATTTTTGAACCCGACGACGGCATGGCCGCCAGCAGCTTGGCCTTGGCACCCGGTGCCCGGCGGGTCGGCAGCTTGGCCGAGGTGGTGACCGCCACCGATGTGGATTGCCTCTTGATCGCCAGCCCCAATTTCCGACACGCCGACCAGCTGCGTGAAATTGCCGCCCTGCGTCCGCTGCCGGTGTTGCTCGAAAAACCCGCCTGCACCCACTTGCAAGATGTGCGCGAACTCGCCGCCTTGAGCCAAGCCTACCCTGCACCCATTTGGGTCGCCATGGAGTACCGCTACATGCCGCCCGTGGCCCGCTTGAGCGAAGAGGTGCACCACGCGCAACACATCGGCCCGATGAAAATGTTGTCCATTCGAGAACACCGCTTTCCGTTTTTGGTCAAGGTCGGCGATTGGAACCGCTTCAACCGCTACACCGGGGGCACCTTGGTCGAAAAATGCTGCCACTTTTTTGACCTGATGCGCCACATGACCCGCAGTGAACCGGTCCGGGTGTTTGCCTCGGGCTCGGCCGACCACAACCACTTGGACGAGCGCTATCCCGATGGCACGCCCGATATTTTGGACAACGCCTATGTGATCGTCGACTTTGCCAGCGGACAACGGGCCATGCTGGAGTTGTGCATGTTTGCCGAGGGCGCACGCTACCAAGAAGAAATTTCGGTGGTGGGCCCACGCGGCAAAGCCGAATGCTTCGTGCCCGGCCCCGGTCGTTTCTGGCCTGCCCACTTGGGGGCAGCGCCGGTGCCCAAAGTGGTCATCAGCCCGCGCGAGCCCAAGGGGCCCTGGGAGTTGGATGTGCCGGTGGACCCGGTGGCGTTGGCCGCTGGCGACCACAACGGCTCCACGCTGTACCAGCACCAACGCTTCAATGCCGTGGTGCGCGGAGAAGGCCAAGTTGAAGTCAGTCTGCACGACGGCTTGGCGGCGGTGATGATGGGCTTGGCAGCCCAAGAATCGGCGCGCACCGGGCAAGCCATCAGTTTGCGGGAAGGGGACTACGCGCTCACCCCTCTTCGCGCCTGACCCCCATGCCCTTACAGCACTTGTCTCAAAAACTCTGCGGCGCGTTGCCAGTCCAACGCAGTCATGGCGTGCCCGCCGCTGCGGCTTTGCCATCGCAAACGCTCGGGCATGGCTTGCCAAGCGGGTTGCAAGTGCTCAAACATGGCCCGCGTGCCTTGGGGGTTGGCCCACAGGTCGTCCTCGGCCTGCAAAAGACACAAGCCGCGCGGAGCCAAAGCACGCAAGCACTCAGCAGGCCAATCGGTTTGCGCCAAGTGGGCTTGGTGTCGGGCCTCTTGCGCTTGGGGCGACAACCAATGCGGAAAGTGCAAGGCCAATTCGGCCAAACTTTCGGCGCCAGGTGGCGCGGGATGCAAGCGACTCACACCGCCCGTTCCCGAGTTGTGGGACACCAGGGCTTGAATACGGGCGTCGCCAACAGCCGCGGCCATGGCTGCTTTGCCACCACGGGAGTGGCCGATCACCGCGATCTTGGGCGACGGCAACACCTTCTCCAAAGCCGAGACGCTGTAGCGAATGCCCCAAGCCCAAACGGCGATTGCCGACCACGGCACTTCGGGCCAATGGCGATGCACCGGACCGCCACGCAAGGCATCAGGCCCGTCCCAGGCCAAGCCCACGCGATCAAACCAACTGAGCGCCACACCATTTCCCAACACGCTGTCTATGGCGGCGTCGTTGATAACTTGGGGCCAACAACCATCTGGGCTCAACAGGGTGATGCCGTTCGATGGCTGCAAGGGCTCGGCTCGGTACAACAACCAAGACACCCAGGCGGGATGCCCCACGCTCACCTGCCAGACCTGCACACGGTGGTTTGCGCCTTGCCACTGGTGGGCCAACACCACATCACAGGGGTCGTCATGGGGGGGCTGAGGGCCAAACAAGGCCTCTATGCCCTCGCCGTGGGCCGCCGAAGGCCTCGAAAAATGGGTCGAATCATTCATCATTCGTACAAACGATAGTTGTTTTTTTCAGAGCTTGCTCTACATTTTGTTTCATCACCACAACCGGAGACTTTTTATGAAATCCATTCACATCAAATCCCTCGCTTTGGCTTTGGGCATTTCAGCCTTGGCCCCCTTGGCCATGGCCGGCGAAGTGCGTGTCATGTGCTACCAAGACGGCGTGGAGTGCGACGTCACGGCAGAACTGGCCAAGCGATTCGAAGCTGCCAATCCAGGCACCAAAATCATCATCGACACCGTACCCTACAAAACGGTGGTTGAGCAATTGCCCGTGCAACTGGCTGCTGGACAAGGCCCTGACATCGCCCGTGTGACCGACTTGGGCGGTTTGTCCAAGTTTTACTTGGACATCTCCAAAGACCTGAAAAACCGCAAATATTTTGACGACAACTTTGGCGCCACGGCCCCTTGGTTGCGTCCAGCGGCCAACGACAAAGGCGTCTATGGCTTCATGTCTCAGCTGACCATGACCGGCCCCTTTGTCAACAAAACTTTGTTTGAACAAGCCAAAGTGCCGATGCCAGGGGCCAAAGCCACTTGGGACCAATGGGTGGCCGCTTCTCGCCAAGTGGCCAAAGCCACTCAAACCAAAGCCGCCATTGCGTGGGACCGTTCGGGACACCGTTTTGCAGGCCCCGCCATCAGTTATGGCGCGAAAATTTTTGATGCCAAAGGCGAGCCCATCATCGATGCAGGCTACAAAACTGCGGTCAACAAGTTTGTTGATTGGCACAAAGATGGCACCATGATGCGCGAAGTTTGGGCAGGCTCGGGCGGCTCGACCTACGCCTCTTCCATCGACGAATTCATCAACGGCAACGTGGTGATGGTGTTGGCAGGCAGCTGGCAAATCGGCAACTTGCAAAAGAAGGTCGGCACCAATTTTGATTGGGTGGCCGTGCCTAACCCATGCGGCCCAGCCGCTTGCTCTGGCATTCCTGGCGGCGCCGCTTGGGTGGCCTTGAAGACCAGCAAGTCGCCCAAAGAAACTGCCGCCTTCTTGGAATTCATGGCTTCTGAATCGGCTTACGCTGAGTTCACCGCGCGCACCAACAACATTCCTGCGCATGCCGGTTTGGCGAAAAAAGGCGTCAACTACACCAGTGCTGACCCCGCGTCCAAAGCCGCTTTGGGCATCTTCAGTGCAGGCGTGAGCACACTGGCACCCACGGCCTACCAGTTCCAAGGGTTCAAGTTCAACCGCGCCATCATGTTGCCCACGGTCACTCGCGTGACGCAGGCCATTGTGGGTGAGATGAACACCGACGAAGCCGTGAGCAAAATCAGCGCCGACATGAAAGACGCGATCCAGCAAGCCCAGAAGTGATGGCCGTCTAGGCTCAGCCCAGGCTTGGGCTGAACCCCAGGGGCATCCCACGGGATGCCCCCTTTTTTTCAAATCCCCTTGGGGCGCTCGCCGACACGACGAAAGTGGTCCATGACCTTTCTTGCTTATTTCTTCAACTTACTCGAGCCCGTGTTTCGGTTGGGCCAAAGGGTTCTGGGCATCCATCGCCTGGGCTGGCTGTTTGTCGCGCCCAACCTCGTCGTGTTTGGCTTGTTTTGTTTTCTGCCCATCGTCATCAACGTGGTCTACGCCACCACAGGCGGTGTCAACCTGATGCCTTGGACGCGCCCCTATACGGGCACTGAAAATTTTCAAATTTTGTTTGAATGCGGCAACTACACCGATTTGTCCACCTGCCGCAAAGACATCTTCTGGCGGGCCATGGGCAACACCCTCAAGTTCAGCTTGATTCAAGTGGGCTTGATGGTTTTCTTTGCCCTCATCACCGCCTTGGTGCTCAACCGAAAAATCATCGGCCGAGGCTTCTGGCGTGGCGTCTTCTTTTACCCCGTGTTGTTGTCCCCTGTCGTCGTCGCGCTGATCTGGAAATGGCTGCTGCAAAGCCAAGGCGCGTTCAACGCCGGACTGATCGCGATGGACAGCCCCCCCATTGAATGGCTCACCGATGCAGGATGGGCGTTTTTCTGGGCCGTGTTTGTCTCTATTTGGGCGCACATGGGCTTCTACACTTTGATTCTTTTGGCCGGTCTGCAAGCCATTCCCAAAGACCTCTATGAGGCCGCAGAGATGGACCGTGCCTCGCCCTGGCGCACGCTGACACGCATCACCCTGCCCTTGCTGCTGCCCAATTTGGTGGTGGTGTTGGTGTTGGCGGCGATCCGTGCGGTGCAGGTCTTCGACGAGGTCTTTGTGCTGACGGGTGGCGGCCCGGGTTCGGCCACCACATTCATCGTGCAATTCATCTACCAAACCGGTTTTGCCGAGCAAATTCATTTGTACGGACTGGCCGCCGCCGCTTCCTTGGCACTGGCTCTTTTCTTGATTTTGCTGACGTTGGCGCAACTGCGTTTGACACGTGCGAACGAACTTGGACAAAAGGCACGTTGATATGACCTCGCTGAACTTTCTATTCAAAACCCGAGGGGTGCGCCGACTGCACTGGACCGACAGCGTCAGCTACCTGTACTTGATCGTGGGCTTGTTCACGATGTTTGCGCCGGTGGTCTGGTTGGTCATGTCGTCGTTTAAAACCGAAGCCGCGATTGCCCAATTTCCGCCCAGCTTTTTGCCCTACAGCCAAAAATCAATTTCTGTCCCGGGACACGACAAGCCACTGCCCTTGTTCAAAGTCACGATGGAAGACGGCAGCCAGCGCGAGATGGTGCAAATCAACCGCATCGGCATCAAAGCCAATATGGTCGATCCGGCTGCACCCGAAGAACGCATCTCGGTCAACATCAACCAACGCCAGCCGGTGAACGAATTGAAGTGGGCGTGGAACAACTACACCGACCTCTTCGACAAATTCAGCTTTGGCACCTATTTGTGGAACAGCGTGTTCATCACGGTGGTGGCCACGGCCTTGACTTTGTTGTTCAACTCGATGGCGGCATTTGCCCTGTCGAAGTACCGATTCAAAGGACAAAAGGCCGTCTTTCTGCTGATCATCGCCACCCTGATGATCCCCCCCACCATCATTTTGGTGCCGGTGTTTTTGGTCATCAACCAAGTCGGTTTGCTGAACAGCTTGTGGGGCGTGATCTTGCCTGCCGTGGCCACGCCCACTGGGGTGTTTTTATTGCGGCAATACATGCTGACCATTCCCGACGAACTGCTTGAGGCCGCGCGCATGGACCACGCCAGCGAATGGCGCATTTACTGGCGCATCGTGTTGCCTTTGTCGGCGCCCGCCTTGGCGGTGTTGGCTATTTTCTCGGTCATGTGGCGCTGGAATGACTTTTTGCTGCCCTTGATCGTGCTGTCGCAAAACGAGTTTTTCACACTGCAATTGGCTTTGAATTCATTCCAAGGAGAGCTCAACACCCAATGGCATTACTTGCTGGCCATGACCGTCATCACCTTGCTCCCGGTCACCTTGGTTTTTGCCTTTCTCCAACGCTACATCACCACAGGCATTGCCGGTGCCGGTGTCAAGTAACCCCCTTTTCGATTGGACCCTCGCGTGTCGACTCTCTCTCTTCAATCCATACACAAGCAATTTGAGCAAACGCCCGTCATTCATGGCGTTGATCTCGAGGTTAAAAACGGCGAATTCGTGGTTTTTGTGGGCCCATCGGGCTGCGGCAAGTCCACCTTGTTGCGCATGATTGCGGGCCTGGACGAGCCCACCAGCGGACGCATCTTGATCGACGGCGAAGAGGTCAACGCCATCGGCGCAGCGGACCGGGGCTGCGCCATGGTGTTTCAGTCGTATGCACTCTATCCGCACATGACGGTCTACGCCAACATGGCCTTTGGCCTTGAAAACGCCAAAGTTCCAAAAGCCGAGATCGAACAAAAAGTCCAAGAAGCGGCCGCCCTGTTGCGCTTGGACACGCTACTGCAACGCCGCCCGACGCAACTCTCGGGGGGGCAACGTCAGCGTGTTGCGATTGGCCGTGCCATTGTGCGAAACCCCAAAATCTTTTTGTTCGATGAACCCTTGTCTAACTTAGACGCCGAGCTCAGGGTTTCGATGCGCACCGAATTGCGCGAGTTGCACCAGCGCCTCGAGTCCACCATGATTTACGTCACCCACGACCAAGTGGAAGCCATGACCATGGCCGACAAAATTGTGGTGTTGCGCGCGGGCAAGGTCGAACAGGTGGGCAGCCCAGAGGCGCTGTATCAACGCCCTTGCAACACCTTTGTGGCCGGTTTCATTGGCAGCCCGCGCATGAACTTTCTGCCTTTCGCGGCGCTGAGTGCAGCCAGTGGCCTCACCCATGGCCTGCCCGACCAAACCGACCAAGTGGGCATTCGCCCAGAACACTGGCAATTGTGCGAGGCAGGACAAGGCGTCGGCGTTGAAGTCACGGCCTCCGAGTACATGGGGTCACAGCGTTTGGTGCAAGCCCGTTTGGGGCAAGACCATCGCTTGGAAATTTTGCTCAGCGGTGAGCACCACATCCAGACCGGTCAAACCTTGCATGTGCGGGTCGATCGCCCGCACATCCATGCCTTCGACCAGCAGGGCCAGCGCATCGAAGGCTCGGCCGCATGAAGCCCATTGAAGCCGCCTCTTGGGTCATTCACCCCCAAGCCGAAGTCGCTGACGCACATGCTGAGTTGACCGATGGCGGTCAGTTGCGGGTGGTGTTTTTGTCGCCAACCCTGGCCCGCATGAGCTGGGTCCCGCGTGCGGGCTTTCGTGAGCCGCGCACCTGGTCGATTGCGCCTGAGGGCCACGGCGATGTGCCTTGGGAGGGCCGCGCCCGAGAAAGCCTGGCGGGCTTTGAGCGTCCAACCCTCCAAGTCGACGGCGAGCACTTGGGCACCGAGCGCCTGCGGGTTCGGCTCACAGCGGGTCGTGGTGGCGCCGTTCGCGCCATCTGGTCCGATCCCAGCAGCCAATCGGTGCTGATGGAAGACCGCGTCACCAGCGCCTATTTGGATGAACGACGCACTGGCCTGGTGCGGCACAGTGTGGTGCGGCACCCCGGCGAACATTACTTTGGGCTGGGCGACAAAACAGGCCCGCTGAACCTGCACGGCAGGCGCCTGCGGTGCTTGGGCCAAGACTCCATCGGGTATGACCCCATGAGTGGCGACCCCCTCTACAAGCACTGGCCCTTTTTGTTAACCCGCACCCTGCAAGGGTTGTGGATCGGCACTTACTACGACACCTTGTCGGCCTGCACATTCGACTTAGGGTGTGAACACGACAACTACCATGGCCTGTTCCGCAGCGTGGACATCGACGACGGCGATTTAGATTGTTACGTCATGGCCGGCCGCACGCCCGGCGAAGTAATTGCCCAATTTGTGCGTTTAGTGGGTGGCACCCATTTGCCCCCACGCTGGACCTTGGGCTATGCACAAACAGCGATGGGCCTGGCCGATGCCCCCGATGCCCAGCAACAACTCGACCGCTTCATCGACGAGTGCCAGCGGCAACGCATGCCCATTTCCTCATTCCATTACGGCTCGGGCTACTCCAGCCGCGGCAAACAGCGCTATGTGTTCACCTGGAACGCCAGCAAGTTTCCCGACCCACAAGCGATCAATGCCAAATTTCACCGGGCAGGCATGCGCTTGGTGGCCAACCTCAAGCCGTGTTTACTGGACGACCATCCCGCCTATGCCCGACTGCAAGAAGCACACGCTTTTGTTGAGCACGAGCACTCGCAAACCCCGGTGGTGGAACCGTATTGGGATGGCCAAGGCTCACATTTGGATTTCACCAAACCCCAAGCCATCGCTTGGTGGCAAACCCAGTTGCGCGAACAGATTCTTGAAAAAGGCATCGAGATCGGTTGGAACGACAACAACGAATACGCGATCGCGGCGGAAGACGCCATCAGTCACGGCTTTGGCCAAGCCCTGCCCATTCATCGCTCACGTCCTTTGCATGCCCTGCTGATGACGCGCGCCACCTTTGAGGCGCAAATGGCTTGGCAAGCGCAACAAGGCCAGCAAGATCACGCGTTCACCGTGACGCGCGCGGGGCCACCGGGTATCCAGCGCTACGCCCAAACTTGGTCGGGCGACAACACCACCAGTTGGGCCACCTTGAAGTGGAACATTCGCACGGGCTTGCAAATGAGCTTGTCCGGCATGTTCAACATTGGCCACGATGTAGGCGGTTTTTATGGACCCTTGCCCGAGCCCGAGTTGTTCTTGCGCTGGGTGCAGGCCTGCGCCTTGAACCCCCGCATGGTGATGAACTCTTGGAAAGCTGGCAACGTGAGCAATGTGCCCTGGATGCACCCCTCGGTGACCGATGGTGTGCGCTCGGCCATTGAATTGCGTTACCGACTCATGCCCTATCTTTGGTCGTGTTTTGAAGCCGCCAGCCGCGACGCGGTGCCCATCATTCGGCCCACGTTTTACAACTTCCCCGACGACGAACAGTGCTTGCAAGACAGTGACGAGTTCATGCTCGGCGACTCCTTGCTGGTGGCACCGGTGGTGCAAGCCGGCGCGAAAACCCGTACGCTGTACTTGCCCGCACTGCCTGAGGGCTTAGGCTGGATCGATTTTCACACTCGGCAGCGTTTTCAAGCCGGGCAAAGCCACACCGTTTCCGCTGATGGCCTGCCCTTGTTCGTGGTGCAAGGCGCGTCCCTTCCGCTGGCGGCACCCCGCGCGGGTGAAGTGGCCAGGTTTGACGATCCCGTGAGTGAGACTGTGCAGTTTTAAAGGTGCTTGGGCGGCTAAAAGAACAACATGTGGGCCGCGACCAAGGCCAGGAAACCGGCAAATGCCAATTGCAATCGGCGCTTGTCCATGCGCTGTGACAAGCGCGCACCGGCATTCGCAAACACCACACTGATGACGCTGATGCCCATGAAGGCACTGAGGTGCACATAGCCCCAGGTGACGGCGGTGTCGTGGCCGGTCATGCCCAAACCGACCGCGCCGATCAAAGAAATGGGAATCGCCACCGCCGAGCTCACCACCACGGCTTGTCGCATGTCGATGCCACGCAACACCAAATAAGGCACCGTCATGGCGCCACCGCTGACGCCCAGCAATGTTGAGATGTGACCAATCACCAAGCCTGCCCCCATCAGCTCGGTCTTGGCGGGTGCAGCTTGGCTGACTTCATTGGCTTTTTTGCGTAGCAGTGTGATGCAAGTCACCAAGGCAAACACGCCAAACCCCAGCTTTAAGCCGGCGGTGGGGAGCACATTGGCCAAGCAGACCGCCAATAAGGCGCCGGCACTGACGGCTGCGCTCAACCAGTACAACGGTTGAAATTGCATGCGTTTCGCACGCCAGTGTGTCCAACTGCTGCTGACCGATGTGACCACGATGCAGGCCAGCGATGTGGCCACGGCGTAATGCATGACCTGCGACCCCAAGACAGGATCGAGCCGCCACAAAAAGTACAAGGTCGGCACGATCACCAAGCCGCCCCCCACACCAAACAAGCCCGCTGTAAATCCCCCTGCGGCTCCCACCAGCAGGTACAACAGCCACAAGGGCATCATGAAGTGCTGGCCTGGAAATGGCCAAATTGGCTGCGGCAAAACGTCAGCGCCGCGGCATCGTGCCAGCCAAAGTCTTGCACTTGACCGATCACAATGTGATGGTCTCCCGCGTCCACCAACTGGTGCAGCGTGCAGTCAAACCAAGCCATGGCCTCCGACAAGCGCAAGCGCTCACTGGCTTGCCGTTGCACAGGCACTTGGGCGAAACGGGCCGACATGTCACCGGTGGCAAACTGCCGAGCCAAGCCCTGTTGGGCATGCGACAGCACGCTCACGCTGAAGCCCCCCGACTGAATAAATGCCTCCAAACTGCTGGCTGCTTTGCGAATGCTCCACAACACCAGACGGGGCTCTAAAGACACCGAAGCAAACGAATTGCAGGTCATGCCCCAATCGCTTTCTTGCCAGCGCGTGGTGACCACCGTGACCCCCGTGGCGAAACAAGAGAGTGCTTTGCGGTACTCGGCAGGATCTTGTACGGGAGGCAACGGCGCATGCGCAGACACAGGGGTCGGCGCGTTGGCGGGCAAAACATCGGGCATGAGACGCATGAAGGGGCTTTCGTTGGAGGTGGGCCGGGTGTTCAAGGTACTTCATGGCCATTGGCCAATTCGTAAAGTTCGTACCAAGTTTGGCGGTCCATAGGCACCTTGAAGGCTTGCGCAAATGCGCCCATGCGATCGAGTTGGTTGCTGCCCATCACAGGCATCACGTCCACGGGGTGGTGCATCAACCAAGCCATGGCCACCGCCGTGGTGTCGGTGCCTGCGGCTTGGGCCAATGCGGCCAATTTGGGGGCCAATCGCGCCGCCGCCGTACCCGCTTGCGCAGCTTGGCTGTGCAAGCGCCCGCCGCCCAAGGGCGACCACGCCATCACGGGCATGTGGTGTTGCTGGGCATGGGCAATCTGACCATTGATGAAAGGCGCCGTGTGCAACAGACTCAATTCGATTTGGTTGGTTTGCAAGCGGTGCTGCATGCGGGACTGCAACAGGTCGGCATCCCAAGGCATGAAGTTAGACACCCCCACACCGCGCACCTTGCCACTGTCGATCAGTCCGTCTAAGCAAGCCCCCAGGGCCGAGGCATCGCACAGCGGATCTGGCCGGTGAATCAGCAGCAGATCAATCACCTCCACACCAATGCGTTGCAAAGAACGCTCGACACTCGCGGTGACGTGTGCGGGCGAGGTGTCGTAGTGCTTCACCCGCGTGCCCGGCCACTGCTGCGACAGCAACATGATGTCGGTTTTGGTGACGATCTCGATCTGTTGGCGCAGTGCCGGGCGGGCCTTGATGGCTTCGCCAAAAAGCGCCTCGCAACGGTAGTCACCATAAATGTCGGCATGGTCAAAGGTGGTGATGCCTTGCGCCAGGCAAGCGTCAATGCGTGCCAAGTTGGCCGAGACGCTGGTGTTCTGGGCTTCAGACAAGCGCCAGACGCCATAGGCCATCTGGCTGAGCGTGCGCCCATTGGGCAGAGTGATGCGGTTCATAAAAGGTCAATTCAAAAATAAATTTCAGCGACGCACGCCCACACCCAGTGGGGTCGCAGGTGTAGCCGCAGGGACGCGGCCGTACTCGTGGGCCAAGGACACCGTTTTGAGATGCGGCAACACTTTGGTGCCAAAAATCTCACACTCTTGCAGGTGCGGATAGCCCGAGAAAATGAAGGCGCGAATGCCCATTTTCATGTAGTCATGGATGGTGCTCAGCACCTGGTCGACACTGCCCACCAGCGCGGCACCGCAGCCGCTGCGTGCGCGGCCCACGCCCGTCCACAGATGGGGCTCAATGTAGCCCTCATCGTCTGCAATCTCGCGGTTGGCGCTTTGCAAAGACACACCCAAACTCTTGGCGTCCAGCGCGCGTTGGCGAATTTCTCGGCCCTTGTCGTCATCGAGCTTCGAGACCAATTCGCGGGCATATTCGCGCGCTTCGGCTTCGGTGTCGCGCACGATCATGTGCACCCGCAAACCATAGTCCAGCGTGCGGCCGTATTTTTCAGCCTGTGCATGCACGTCGCGCATGCGCTGCGCCAACATGTCTTGGGGTTCAGGCCACATCAGATAGGTGTCGCAGTGTGCGCCGCACAAAGCCAAGGCATCAGGGCTATAGCCACCGAAATACAACAAGGGGCCGCCGGTTTGATAAGGGCGCACAGGGTCGGTCGACAAGCCTTTGATGTTGTAGATCTGCCCTTCGTAGTTGATCTCGTCTTGGGTCCAGGCTTGCTTCAGGATCTCGACCACCTCCCAGCTGCGGCGGTAGCGGTAAGCGCTGTCTTCTTGTTGCCCCGGAAAATCTGACGAGATGACGTTGAGTGTCAAACGTCCTTGCATCATGTGGTCCAGCGTGGCCACGGTACGCGCCAACATGGCGGGCTGCACTTCGCCGCAACGGATCGCGGCCAACATGTTCATGCGCTTGATCTGGGGCGCCATGCCCGCCACAAAAGTCAGTGTGTCTTGTCCCACTTGGTAGGACGACGGACACAAGATATTGCGAAAACCCAACTCGTCTGCGCGTTGCGCAATGCGGCTGGTGTTGGCCCAACTGCTGCGAAATTGACCTTCAGGCACGCCCAGGTGCTGAAAATCATCGGAGCACAAGGGCGCAAACCAAGCCACTTCGGCACCCGCGATATCTTCACCTCTGACCGGAACAATGCTCATGGCACACCTTTTAAAAAACGATGAGATTGGCGAGAAAAATTAATGTAGGAATAGTATATGAATTAAGTCCTCTCGGCATCAGGGTTTGCCCGAGTCGCCAGATCCTTTGCCATACTGAGCGCCATGTCCGTCACCACCCCTGCCAAACCGCTGCCGGTTTACTTGCAAATCTCTGAGCTGCTGGCCCGCCAAATCAAAGCGGGCTATTGGCACAAGGGCGAACGGCTGCCCACCGAGGCCGAGCTGGCCCAGACCCTGGACGTAGCGGTGGGCACCGTGCGCAAAGCCCTGGCGTTGTTGTCAGACCAAGGCGTGCTGGAGCGCAAGCAAGGGTCGGGCACCTACGTCAAACAAGTGGCCGGAACGCAGCGCATTTATGAATTGTTCCGGCTGGAGCTCAACACCGGGCCTGGTCTGCCGACCGCCCTGATTTTGGATGTCAGCAAACTGCGTCGACCGGATCATGTGCCGCCGCTGGGCGCGGGAACGCCCACGGCGTGGCGCGTGCGCCGTTTGCGTTTTTTGAGTCAAGTGCCCGTTGCGCTGGAAGAAATTTGGTTCGATGCCAGTTATTGCAAACAACTCCGCGCCGACGAGTTGGGCGACTCGATGTATTTGTTCTACCAAGAGCGTTTCAGCGTGTGGATCGCGCGCGTTGAAGACCGTTTGAGTGTGGCCCCGACCCCCGATTGGACAGCCCCACCCTGCGGATTGGTGGCCCACCAAAGCGCGGGCTTCATTGAGCGTTTGTCTTGGACCGCCAACAACACCTTGGCCGAGTATTCGCACACCTGGTTTGACCCCCAACTTTGCCGCTACTCTTCGAGGCTCAGCCAATGAAAAAGGCCCCTTTCGGGGCCTTTTGTCGGTCTGAGGGCAAGCCCTTCAAAAAATCAGTTTGACGCCGGTCTTGCTTTGCAGCAATTCGGGAGTCACCCCCGGCGCCAACTCGATGACTTTCAAGCCAGCGTCGGTCACGTCCATCACGGCCAAGTCGGTGATGATGCGGTCAACCACGCCCACCCCGGTCAAGGGCAGCGTGCATTTCGGCAAGATCTTCAGGTCTTCGGTGCCGTCTTTCTTTTTGGCCACATGCTCCATCAAAATGATCACGCGCTTGACGCCCGCCACCAAGTCCATCGCGCCACCCATGCCTTTGACCATCTTGCCGGGAATCATCCAGTTGGCCAGATCGCCTTTTTCGCTCACTTGCATGGCGCCCAAAATCGACAAATTGATCTTGCCGCCACGGATCATGGCAAACGACTGCTCGCTGCCAAAAATGGACGAGCCCTTGATGGTGGTCACCGTTTGTTTGCCGGCGTTGATCAGGTCAGCGTCCACCTCGTCTTCGGTGGGAAAAGGGCCGATGCCCAGCATGCCGTTTTCACTTTGCAGCCACACCTCTTTGTCGGCCGGCACAAAGTTGGCCACCAACGTAGGAATGCCGATGCCCAAGTTGACGTAGAAACCATCTTCCAATTCGTGGGCCGCACGGGCGGCCATTTGGTCTTGACTCCAGCTCATATCAGACTCCTGCTTTCTCGGTGATGGTGCGTTTTTCGATGCGCTTTTCAGGGTGCCGGTTCAGCACAATGCGGTGCACATAAATGCCGGGCAAATGCACGCTGTCGGGATGCATGTCGCCGGTTTCCACAATCTCTTCGACCTCAACCACACACAACTTGCCGGCCATGGCCACGGCAGGGTTGAAGTTGCGCGAGGTGTAGCGGAACTGCAAGTTGCCTGATTTGTCGGCGCGATGCGCTTTGACCAGTGACACATCGGGCACCAACGAGCGCTCCATCACATAGGTTTCGCCGTCAAACTCGCGCAACTCTTTGCCCTCGGCCACCAAGGTACCGACCCCGGTTTTGGTGAAAAACGCGGGAATGCCGGCACCGCCTGCACGCAATTTTTCGGCCAAGGTGCCTTGCGGCGTGAACTCCAGGGCCAATTCGCCTGCCAAGTATTGGCGTTCAAACTCTTTGTTCTCGCCCACGTAGGACGAAATCATTTTCTTGATCTGGCGGGTCTGCAGCAATTTGCCCAGACCGAAATCGTCCACGCCCGCGTTGTTTGAAATCGCCGTCAGGTTTTGCACGCCGCTGTCACGCAGGGCGTCAATCAAGGCTTCGGGAATGCCGCACAGGCCAAAACCGCCCACACCAATCAGCTGTCCGTCAGCCACGATGCCCTTCAAGGCTTCGGCTGCAGAGGGAAAAATCTTGTTCACGCCAATCTCCAGATAGAGGATGAAATCGTTACGATACTACGTATCTGACTACGTAGTTTTTCGTAGTGGTGAGTCCTTAGAAAGACTCTCAGCCATTGTCACAGGATTGCCCATGAGTTCCGCCCACGAAATTGATTACCGCTTGGCCTTTGACTTGGCGCCGATTGGCATGGTGCTCTCGCGCAACCGCACCATGGTGGACTGCAACCAACGCGTGTGCGAAATGTTTGGCGTACCCCGAGAACAATTGATCGGCCAGACTTTTCAGCTGCTCTACCCCAGCGCCGACGAGTACGAGCGCACCGGACAGCGCATCGGCCCCATCTTGAACACCCAAGGGGTGTACGCCGATGACCGCGTGATGAAGCGGGTAGACGGGCGCTTCAAAGGCGAGACATTTTGGTGCCATGTGACCGGGCGTGCACTGAACCGCGAGGCCCCGCACGAAGCCGGCATTTGGACATTTGAAGACTTGTCCGCCCGCAAACCCGTCAAGGCCGAGCTGACCGCGCGCGAGCGCGAAGTGGCGGCCCACCTGATGGACGGCCTGACCAGCAAAGAAATTGGCCGCGCTTTGGGCATCAGCCACAGAACGGTCGAGATTTACCGCGTGAAATTGATGCGCAAATACCAAGCCTCAGGGGCCGCAGACTTGATACAAAAGCTGCTTCGAGGCTGACGCCAAGCCGTCTTCAGGGCTTTGACTCCACCACTTCCGTGACCGACCGAAAGGCTTCAATCGCCGTGGGAAATCCGCAGTACACCGTGGCATGCAACATGATTTCGCGCAACTCATCCGGGGTGGCGCCATTGTTCAAAGCGCCGCGCACATGGCCTTTGAGTTCTTGTTGTTTGCCCAGGGCCGCCAGCATGGCCACAGTCACGAGACTGCGGGTTTTCAAATCCAAGCCCGGCCGCTGCCACACATTGCCCCAGGCATTGCGCGTGATGAACTCTTGCATGGGCAAGGTGTAGTCGGTGGCTTGGCCAAACGCGCGGTCAACAAAGTCACTGCCCATGACTTGGGTGCGTGTGGCGATGCCGGCCTGAAAGACCGCATCGTCGGGCCGTGCTGCACGCGCTTTTTCCGAAGGTGACGTTGCAGGTGAATTGGCTGATGAAGCGGCAGATGAAGTAGCAGATGAAGAGGCAGATGGGGGTGTAGTGGACATGACAAGCTCCTGTAATGGCCCTGAGCATAATGCGTGCGAAAAGCCAGCGCTTGTGCCCACAGCGACCCCACTTTGAAAGACCGCCCATGTCCCCTCGCTACCCTGCCCCCGAGATCAAAGACCTGCCCGACGATATTCGCGCCAAAGTGCTCGAGGTGCAAGAAAAAGCGGGCTTTGTGCCCCAAGTGTTTTTGGCCTTGGCTCGCCGCCCGGCCGAGTGGCGCGCTTTCTTTGCCTACCACGATGCCTTGATGGTGCCCGAGTCGGTGGGGCGCGAGAGCGGCATCAGCAAAGGCGAGCGCGAGATGATTGTCACCACCACCAGCGCCAGCAACAAGTGCCTGTATTGCGTGGTGGCCCATGGCGCCATTTTGCGCATCTACGAAAAAAATCCGCTGGTGGCAGACCAAGTGGCCGTCAACCACCGCAAGGCCGACATCTCGCCGCGTCAGCGCGCCATGCTCGACTTTGCCTTGAAGGTGTGCCAGCACTCCGACGAAATTGAAGACGCCGACTTTGCCGCCTTGCACGCCCATGGCTTCAGTGACGAAGACATTTGGGACATTGCCGCCATCACCGCGTTTTTTGGCTTGAGCAACCGCATGGCGAGTTTCAGCAACATGATGCCCAACCCCGAGTTTTATCTGATGGGCCGCGTCCCCAAAGCCAAACCCTCCGCCTGAACAGGCTTGGCCAACAGGGTCCAAGCCATCTGCGTCAACGCCTCTTCAAAAGCGGGACTGCCCAAAAGCGGCGATTTTTCAAGACTGGCGCTGCGCAACGTGCCGATGACCGAGCGCGTCAACACAAACATTTGTGCCGCGCTGGGAACCCACAGAGCGGGATGGTCAATGCGCTCAAAAAAGATGGCCAGCCGGTCGGCCACCTGGCGCACCGCACTCGCGGTTTCGTCGGGTTTTTCCATCGACCAAGCCAGCCGAATCAGGGTCTGACTAAGGCCTTTACCCGAAGCAAAACCCCGCAACAAAATCTGAATGGCTTGGTCCACCAAAGCGCGCCCCTCCAGTTGCTTCACATCGTCTCGATTTTCCAGCGCACTCAAATAATTTTCTAACTCTTGCAGCACCAGGTCTTGGCCCCTGGACGCCATGGCGCGCACCAGCATTTCTTTGCTGGGAAAGTATTGGTACAGCGTGCCGATCGAAAACCCCGCCACAGCGGCCACCTTGTTGGTGCTCAAACCGGCTTCACCCTCTTTGTCCAAAATATGAGCAGCGGCTTTAAAAAGGGTTTGTATGGTCTTCTGCGCCCGCTCTTGCGTAGGCTCGCGGCGCTTGCTGCTAGGGGCTTCTGGCTTCATTTTGGCGGCAGGACGGACCATATAGCGACCTTCGGAAAAACATGAGCAATTTGCGAGTTGTCGATCTCACAAAAACCTGAATAATGCTCACATTCTGACTGATTCCAAGGACTGCTGCCATGAATGCTGCGCCATACGCCCCTACAGACCTGACCATCCGGCGGCTGGCTGTTGACTTGAGCCAAGGCTTTCCTCGCCACTGGAACGGCGGAGATGCTTTTTTGACCGCCTTTGCCAACGCCCTGTCCATGAGCTTTCCGGTGGGGGAACAGTTTTTCATGGACGCCGTCAAACATGGCGCCAAAGCCCTGCCCGACACGCCAGAAAACGCCGATTTGAAAAGCGTGGTCAAAGGCTTTACCGGCCAAGAGGCTACCCACCGCCACTTGCACAGCCTGTACAACGCGCACCTTGAAAAGCAAGGCTTGGTCAACCACTGGGGCCCGCGCTCTGAAAAGCGCCTCGAAAAAGGCCGTCAAATGCTGTTCGAAAAAAGCGAGAAAGGCTATTTGCACGAGCTCGCCATGACCGCTGCGTTTGAACACTTCACCTCGATCTTTGGCGATCTCACCCTGGAGCGCATCGACCAACCCGGTGATTGGTTCCGTGGCGCCGAACCTTCGTTGCAGACCCTTTGGCGCTGGCATGCGGCCGAAGAATCAGAGCACAAATGCGTGGCCTTTGATCTGTACCAACGCTTGGGCGGTAACCATGCTTGGCGCATGCGCTGGTTTTGGTATGTGACGCTGCAATTCAGCACCGATGTCATTCGCCAAACCGTCAACAACCTGTGGCACGACAAAACCCTGTTCAAGCCCAGCACCTGGTGGTCTGCCGGCCGGTTTTTGTTTGGCCGACACGGCATGGTCTGGCGCGTGGCCAAGCCCGTTTGGGCGTACACCCGCAAAGATTTCCACCCTCTGCAGGTGGGCCATCCGACCCAGGCCAACGACTGGCTGACCGGTCACGCCCACCAATGGACCGCCGTGGGCGGCAAGGTTTAATCGGCTCAAGGGCGCATAAAATGCGCCGATGCCCTGTCCAGCCAAGAAGGGCAAGTGTGTAGACCCCTTCTGACTGAGATCTCTATGAGCCCCGAAGACATTTTGAGCACTTATGGCCCCCGCGAATCGATGGAATACGACGTGGTCGTGGTGGGCGGCGGCCCCGCAGGGTTGTCCACCGCCATTCGCCTGAAACAACTGGCGGCCGAAAAAGGCCAAGACGTGTCGGTGGTGGTGCTGGAAAAAGGCGGCGAGCCCGGCGCCCACATTTTGTCGGGTGCCATCATGGACCCCAAGGCGCTGACCGAATTGTTCCCCGACTGGAAAGAACGCGGTGCCCCCCTCAACCAACCCGTGACCGACGATGCGTGGAGCTTTTTGTCTGAAAAAGGCGCCTTCCGCACGCCCGGCCTGTTTTTGCCCGAGTGCGCGCAAAACCACGGCAATTACATCGTCAGCCTGAGCAACTTCACGCGCTGGTTGGCCCAACAGGCCGAAAATCTGGGCGTTGAAATCTTCCCCGGCTTCACTGCCGCCGAGGTGCTGTACAACGACGACGGCAGCGTCAAAGGCGTGGCCACTGGCAACTTGGGCATCGGCAAAGACGGCGAGCCCACCGAAAACTTCCAGTTGGGCATGGAACTGCATGCCAAGTACACCGTGTTTGCCGAAGGCGCGCGTGGCCATTTGGGCAAACAACTCATTGCCCGATACAAATTGGACGAAGGCCGCGACCCCCAAACCTACGGCATCGGCATCAAAGAAGTCTGGGAGATTGACCCGTCCCGTCACACGCCCGGTTTTGTCATGCACAGCGCCGGCTGGCCGATGGACAACCACACCTACGGCGGCGCTTTCATGTACCACATGGAAGACAACAAAGTGGCGATTGGCTTTGTGGTGGGCCTGGACTACGCCAACCCTTGGTTGAGCCCGTTTGAAGAGTTCCAGCGCTGGAAGACCCATCCCAACATCCGTTGGTATTTCACCAACAGCGAAGGCGAAGTCAACGCCAAACGCCTGGGCTATGGCGCCCGCGCCATCACCGCAGGCGGCTTGATGAGTCTGCCCAAAACCGTGTTCCCCGGCGGCGCCTTGGTGGGTTGCGATGCGGGTTACTTGAATGTGAGCCGCATCAAGGGCAGCCACGCCGCCATCAAAACCGGCATGCTCGCCGCCGAGGCAGCTTACGACGCGCTGGTGGCAGGCCGCCAACACGACGAGTTGAGTGCCTACCCCGCAGCCTTTGAAGCCAGCTGGCTCTATACCGAGCTGAACAAATCACGCAACTTCAAGGCGTGGTTCAAAAAGGGCTTGGGCATGGCCACCTTCATGAACGGCATCGAGCAATTTGTGCTGCGCGGCCACATTCCGTGGACCTTGCGCCGCAACAAAGCCGACCACCTGTACATCAAGTCGGCCACTGAATGCCCCAAGATCAAATACCCCAAGCCCGATGGGAAATTAACCTTTGACAAGCTGTCGAGTGTGTTCATCAGCAACACCAACCACGAAGAAAACCAGCCTGCGCACCTGACCTTGAAGGACACCAGCATTCCCAATATGGTCAATTGGGCGATTTACTCGGGCCTAGAAGCGCGCTATTGCCCCGCCGGCGTGTACGAGTACGTGAAGAACGAAGACAACACCGATCGCCTGCAAATCAACGCGCAAAACTGCCTGCATTGCAAAACCTGCGACATCAAAGACCCCACGCAAAACATCGTTTGGGTGACGCCCGAGGGCGGCGGCGGGCCCAACTACACCGGCATGTGAGCCGCGTGACTCCCACATCCAAGAGGCTCTTCGAGCCTCTTTTTTTTGCCCGATCGGCACACCGTCATCGCCCTGCCCTTGCCCCTTGCGTCACCTTGGCATCACCACCCCCGCGAAAACCCGTAGCCCATCGCGCCAAACTGCCCTCCATAATAAAACTTGTATGACAAGTTGATTCGCAACCTGTTGTCGTCCACTGATCCATCACGAGGAGCTATGCAATGAAATTGAGCAAACTGATGTTGGGGTTGAGTTTGGCTGTGGGTCTCATGACCACAGCAACGGCGCAAATCACCATGCGCAACAGTATTTCTGTGGCCCAGAACTCGCACCAAGGTGAAGCCATTGACACGCTGGCCAAGGAAGTCGAGAAGCGCACCAACGGTCGCATCAAGATTCAAAACTTCTACTCGGGCGCTTTGGGCGGTGAACGCGAGTCCATTGAATCGGTTCAATTGGGCACTCAAGAACTGGCCACCACCTCCACCGGCCCCGTGCCCAACTTCGTGCCAGAGTCACGCATTTTGGATGTGCCCTTCTTGTTCCGCGACAAAGCCCATGCCCGTGCCGTGCTGGACGGCCCCATTGGCCAAGAGTTGCTGACCAAATTTGACGCCAAGGGCTTCAAGGCCTTGGCTTGGGGTGAGAACGGCGTGCGCCACATGACCAACAGCAAGCGTCCCGTGAACGAACCGGGCGACCTGAAGGGTCTGAAGATGCGCACCATGGAAAACCCCGTGCACGTCGCAGCCTACAAAAGCTTGGGCATTGTGACCACGCCCATGGCTTTCCCTGAAGTGTTCACCGCCTTGCAACAAGGCACGGTGGATGGCCAGGAAAACCCGCTGTCGGTCATCATGGCCGCCAACTTTGACCAAGTGCAAAAGCACTTGACACTGACTGGCCACGTGTACTCCCCGGTAGTCATCTTGATGAACAAGGGCACCTTTGACAAACTCAGCGCGGCTGACAAACAAGTCTTCCTTGACGCCGCAAAAGAAGCCGTCAAAGTCAACCGCGCACGCGTGGACAAAGACGATGCCAACGGCGTGGCTGAACTGCGCAAAAAGGGCATGAACGTGATTGAAAACGTCGACAAAACCAAGTTCGTGGCCACCATGGGCCCCGCCATGGCCGAGTTTGAAAAGCAATTTGGCAAAGCCAACTTGGACCGCATCCGCAATTACAAGTGAGTTGAAGCTTGAAAAAACGCCCGCCCAATTTCCCATTGGCGGGCGTTTTTGATTTTGTCTTGAAGGAATGTTTATGCGCTCGCTCTTGTTGAGTGTGGAAAGGTGGACCACCGCCTTTTCCATGCTGGTGGCCTGTCTGATGCTGGCGGTGGCTGCATGTCTGGGCATGCTGCAAATCTTCACCCGATTTGTGCTGGAAGTGCCCCTCGAATGGACCGAGGTCATCATCCGATTCAGCCTGATCTGGATGGTGTTCATGGGCATCCCCATGGCGTTTAGACAAGGTGCCATGGTCAGCGTGGATGTGCTTTACCGTTGGAGCGGCGCGCGCATGAGAAGATTTTTGGACACCATGGTCGCCCTGGCGGCCCTCACCTTGGTGTGCATCATCATTTGGTGGGGCTGGGACTACGCCAATCGCGGCAAAGTGCAGTCCATGATTGGCTTGGAAGATGTCTCGATGTTCTGGGCCTACATGGCGTTGCCAGTGGGTGCCGTTTTCAGTGTGATCAGCATCATCGGCAATTGGCTGGATCCCCAACGGCTTGAACTGGAGACCGCACAATGAGCGCCGTCATGCTTTGCACCATGGTGCTGTGCTTTGCACTCACCATTTCGGTGGCTGTTTCTATCGGTTTGTCGGCGATTGTCGGCATTCAAATTGTTAACGCCAACATGCTCATCTCGGTCAAAGAGATGTTCAACTCCATCAACAAATTTCCGCTGGCGGCCATCCCCTTTTTCATCTTGGCCGGCAACATCATGGAAACCGGCGGCATCTCGCGCCGATTGGTCGAATTTGCCAAAAGCATCGTAGGCGGCGTTCAGGGCGGTTTGCCCATGACTTGCGTGCTGACCTGCATGATTTTCGCGGCCGTTTCAGGCTCTTCGGTGGCCACCACCTTTGCCATTGGCGCCATCTTGATTCCGGCCCTCATCAAGCACGGCTATCCCACCACTTATGCGGCGTCGCTGCAAGCCACATCGGCTGAATTGGGGGTGATCATTCCACCCTCTATTCCCATGATTCTTTATGGGGTGAGTGCCGAAGTTTCGATTGGTGAATTGTTCATCGCAGGCTTTGGCCCTGGCTTGTTCATTGGCTTGAGCCTGATGTTGTGGGTCTGGATTTATTGCAAATACAAAGGCTGGGGCAAAAACGACGGCGATGGCCGCTTGGGTTTTGGCCAGGCCACCTGGCAAGCGGGCTGGGCACTGCTGATGCCGGTGATCATTTTGGGCGGCATTTATGGCGGGGTGTTCACCCCGACCGAGGCCTCGGCAGTGGCGGTGTTTTATGCCTTGGTTGTCGGCATGTTTGTTTACCGTGAGATCAAGTTGAAAGACTTGGCCGTGATCATGCGCAAATCGGTGCTCTCAAGTGCCGTGATCATGTTCATCATTGCCAACGCAGGCCTGTTTGCTTTCTTGATCACCCGCGCTGGTGTTCCTGAAGCCATTGGCCACTGGCTGCAAGACATCCTCCAATCACCGTTTTATTTCCTACTGGGTGTGAATGCCGCGCTGTTTTTGATTGGCATGTTCATCGAGACGAGTGCGGCCATCATCGTGCTGGCGCCCATCTTGGCGCCGGTGGCGGTGCACTTTGGCATTGACCCGGTGCACTTTGGCTTGATCATGGTGGTCAATTTGGCCTTGGGCATGATCACCCCCCCGTTTGGTGTCAATTTGTTCGCCGCGTGTACGGTGGCGCGCATCTCGCTTGACCGCATGATCAAAGACCTGATCCCCTTTGTGCTGGTGATCTTGGCTTGTCTGATGGTCGTGAGCTATGTGCCGGCTTTGTCACTCACTTTGCGTGATTTGGTCTACGCCAAATAAAGCTAAAATTTCACGCATACATACCGCGCCTGGCCCCTCGGGCCAGGCTTTTTTTTGAGCGCACCATGCCCATCCAATATTCCGAAGACCACACTTGGCTCCAAATTGACGAGCAGGGTGATGGCAGCACCGCCGTCATGGGCATCACCGTCCATGCCCAAGACACGCTGGGCGACATTGTTTTTGTCGACTTGCCCGCCATTGGCAAAACCTTTGCTGCCCGCGAAGTGGCCGGCGTGGTGGAGTCCGTCAAAGCCGCGGCCGATGTGCACATGCCCGCCGGTGGCGAGATCATCGAAGTCAATGAAGCCTTGCGGGCCGACCCCTCGTTGGCCAACTCTGACCCCTTGGGCCAAGGCTGGTTTTTCAAGGTTCGCCTGACCCAAATGGCCGACCTTGATGCCCTGCACGACGAAGCCAGTTATCAAAAATTGACAGCTTAAAAAGGGGCTGTAAAATCCCGCCATTCGCTTCCCATTGGGGTGACACCGGTTTTGCAACTGTTGCCCCAAGTCGGTTCCAAACCGACGTTCACTGCGGGAGAGATTGAAGGCCCCAAGCCTTCAACGCCGAAGGAGCAACCACCCCGGAAACTCTCAGGCAAAAGGACCGTGGTGAACCAAGCACTCTGAAGAGTTGCCAGGATTCGTCCCCTGGCACACCGCAGGAGCAAGCCCAAGCCGCCATGGCCGGGTGAATCTCTCAGGTTTCAAACAGAGGGGGTCGTTCTGTACACATCCGGTGTGCAGTGCGTCCCATCCGTTTGAGACGTCTTTCTGAGAGTACTTTCATGAGCTTCACGAAAAAACACATGGTGGTTGTCGGCGGCGGCATCACCGGGGTCACCAGCGCCTACGCACTGGCCCAACAAGGCATTCAGGTCACCCTGATCGAAAAAAACCGCTACCCCGGCATGGAAACCTCCTATGCCAACGGTGGCCAACTTTCGGCCTCCAATGCCGAGGTCTGGACCCACCCCTCCACAATCGTCAAAGGTCTGAAGTGGATGTTCACCAAGGACGCCCCCTTGTTGATGAACCCCGCCCCCACTTGGCACAAACTCAGCTGGATGGCCGAATTTGTCGCGGCCATTCCGCGTTACAAAGACAACACCGTGGCAACGGCACAACTGGCCATTCAGTCGCGCGAGTTTCACTTTGCTTGGGCCAAGGCCGAGGGCATCGACTTTGACCACAAGCGCGAAGGCATCTTGCACATCTACCGCGACAAAAAAGGCTTTGACCACGCAGGTGAAGTCTCGAAGTTGTTGGCCCAAGGCGGTTTGCCCCGCCGCGCCGTCACGCCCGAAGAGATGAAAGCCATCGAGCCCACTTTGAAAGGCCAGTACTACGGCGGCTACTTCACCGAAAGCGACTCCACTGGCGACATCCACAAATTCACCTTTGGTTTGGCCAAAGCTTGCGAGCGCATGGGCGTGAAAATTTTGACCGAGCACCAAGTCCTGAACGTGGACGCCAACGGCCAAACCGCCAGCGTGACCGTGCAACACCAAGGCCAAACAGACACCTTGAGTTTTGACGGCATCGTGATTTGCGCGGGGGTGCATGGCCGCCGTCTGGCCGCACAGCTGGGCGACCGCTTGAACATTTACCCCGTCAAAGGCTATTCGATCACGGTCGGCCTGAACGACGCCGCCAGCCAAGCCGCAGCGCCGCAAGTGAGCTTGCTGGACGACGAAACCAAACTGGTCACCAGCCGCTTGGGCAACGACCGTTTCCGCGTGGCGGGCACGGCCGAGTTCAATGGCATTGACTTGGACATTCGCGCCGACCGCATCAAGCCCTTGGTGAACTGGGTCAACCAGTGCTTCCCGGGCGTGGACACGCGCCGTGTGGAGCCTTGGGCAGGTCTGCGCCCCATGATGCCCAACATGTTGCCGCGGGTAGGCGCTGGCAAAAAGGCGAATGTGTTTTACAACACCGGCCATGGCCATTTGGGCTGGACGCTGTCGGCCATCACCGCGCACCAACTCGCCGGCCATGTCATGCAGAGCATGAACACGCCCATCCGCTCGGCCCTGACGCCGGCTGCGGCCTGAGCAGGCCCGCAGAACAAGCTGCGCAAAAAACTGCAGGAACACCATGTCGATCACTGTCTTGCGTGTCGATTACGAAAGCGCGGCCCACCGCAGCGCTTTGGTGATGCTGTTGAACGCCTATGCCCTCGACCCGATGGGCGGCGGCACAGCACTGCCCCAAGAGGTGCAAGATCGCCTGTGCGATGACCTGGCGGCGCGCCCCACCGCCGCCAGTTTTATCGCCTGGCATGAGGAACAAGCGGTGGGCTTGATCAACTGCATCGAAGGGTATTCCACCTTCAAGGCCCGACCGCTCATGAACATCCACGACCTTGCGGTGTTGCCGGGCTACCGGGGCCAAGGCGTGGGCCGCGCCCTGTTGGCGGCGGCGCAACAACACGCCCTCGAGCGGGGCTGCTGCAAACTCACCCTCGAAGTGCTGACGGGCAATGTCCCTGCGCTGCGCAGTTACCTGAACTTTGGCTTTGAAGCCTATGCCTTGGACCCGGCAGCGGGACAAGCCAGCTTCATGCAAAAGTGGCTCTGAGCCCTTCAGTCGTCGCGGGCCTGCTGGCCTTGTTCTTTGGCCAGTTGCCACTGCGCTTTCAACCAGCGCTTCCATTCGGCGTCGCTTTGAACGCACCTTAAATCATCGGCCACAAGCTCGGCCACTTGGCGCTGCTCTGCCTGCACGCGCTGCAATGACCGTGTCAACAGCGCCTCGTCATCGCTGGCCAGAACAGGCACACACAGCTCGCGGCTCAATCGGTGTTGCAGGTGGTCTAAATCGTCTTCTAGTGCAGCCAATTGCTCTTTCAACAATTCGGCCATGGCCCGCCATTTCGCATCAGAGTCGGCACCGGTCGGCGCGGCCGACAGGCCCTGACGCAAAGCTTGCCATTGCAAGCGCATCAAGGTGGTCAGGTCGTTCTTTTCATACGCCGCATTGACCTCACTCATGAGCGCCGTCTTGTGCACGCGCTCGGCCTCGTCTGAGGCGCGGTCGGGGTGAAGCGCACGGGCCAGTTGGCGATACAAGGTGCGAAGCGTGCTCTTGGCATCGGTGACCGGCGCTGCGGCCGCGGCATCGCCCGGGCCCGTGGCCGCACTTTTCTTTTGCGCTTTTCGGGCTGCGCGTTTGGCCGCTTTGCGTTCATCGGCCGCCTGTTGTTGGCGTTGCCACTGGCGCATGCCCGCGGCCAGCATCTCATCGGGTGTTTGATACTGACTCGGCTTTTCAATCGCTTGGCCCAGCGCCTCTTCCAGGCGAGCCCGCAGGCGCTCTGCGGCCTCGGCCTGCGCCTCGGCTTCTTCTTGCATTTCTTCTTCGCTCACATACAGGTCAAGCAAGGCCTGCACTTGGGGGTCGGGGGATTGAGCCGAATCGGTCAACTCGGCCAACAAGGCGCGCACCTTGCCACGCGCCATGCGCTGGTGTTGGGCCGTCAGCGTCTCTGACTGCAATCGGTCATGCAACACAAACAACAGCGTTTTGCGATTTTTTTGGGCCTTTTGCACCGCCTCACGCAAAAGGTTCAGGTGCGCCAGCCGATGCCGGTCGGACCAAGCCTCCAGCCGCTGAATTTGGCCCGTCAGCGCATCGATGCGGGCCAACAGCTCGTTGAACCGGCGCTGCGCAGGGCTCAATGGGGCTTCTGCAGCAGGCTGGACGGCCAAGGCCGACAGCGAAAACGCCGCTTCGACAGCGGCCTGAGAAACAGGGGTCATGGGTAAAAACGAATCAGAGAAAATGCGTGGCCCAGTCACCATCGGGGCCACTGGATATTAATGCCCGTTGATAATCCCCCCTCATGACCCGCCTCGCCCCCGCCTGATGTCCCGCCCTGCCCCGTTCAAAGTGCTCAGCCTCATCCCGCCGATGACGCAGCTGAACACGCCCTACCCGTCCACCGCCTACCTGACGGGTTTTTTGCGTTCGCGGGGCATCGATGCGGTGCAGGAAGATTTGGCACTGGCCACGGTGCTGGCCTTGCTCAACCGCTCGGGCATGAGCGCATTGCGCGATGCTGCCTTGGCTTTGCCAGTGGAGGACCGTTCGGGCCCAGTCAATTTTTTCCTGGACCATTTCGCGTCCTATGCCGCCACCATCGAGCCCGTCATCGCCTTTTTGCAAGGCCGCGACAGCACCCTCAGCCACCGCATTGCAAGCCGGGGCTTTTTGCCCGAAGGCCCGCGCTTTGCCGCACTGGACGCCTACGACGACGAAGGCACGGGCGACCCCATAGGCTGGGCATTTGGCGCGCTGGGACAAACCGACCGCGCCCGTCACTTGGCCACGCTGTACCTGAACGATGTGGCCGATGTGCTGCGCGATGCGGTCGATGAAGGCTTTGAGTTTGTGCGTTACGCCGAACGCTTGGCCGCCAGCCAACCCCACTTTGACGCACTGGCCGAGGCCTTGGCCCGGCCCCCGCACTTGATCGACACCACCCTCGAAGACTTGGCCTTGCAAGCCATGGCCCGCCACCAACCGCAGCTGGTGTTGTTGTCGGTGCCGTTTCCGGGCTCGGTGTATGCGGCGTTTCGCATCGCCCAGTGCATCAAACGCGCGCACCCCGAGGTGCGCATTGGCTTGGGTGGCGGCTTTGTCAACACCGAATTGCGCGAGTTGAAAGACGCGCGTGTGTTTGACCATGTGGACTTCGTCACGCTGGACGGCGGCGAACGCCCGCTGCTCAGCCTGATCGAGCACCTGCAAGGCCAGCGCAGTGCGCAACGGCTGCAACGCACCTTTGTGCGCAACGCATCGGGCGAGGTGCAGTACCTCAACATGGTCGAGCCCGACATCGCCTTTGAAGAGGTGGGCACGCCCACTTGGGACGGCCTGCCGCTGCACCGCTATTTGTCGCTGTTGGACATGCTCAACCCCATGAACCGTTTGTGGAGCGATGGGCGTTGGAACAAGCTGACCGTGGCGCACGGTTGCTACTGGAAAAAATGCAGTTTTTGCGACGTCAGCCTCGACTACATCAGCCGTTACGAGACCGCGCAAGCCAGCACCTTGGTCGACCGCATCGAACAGATCGTGGCCGAAACTGGCCAAACCGGCTTTCACTTTGTGGACGAAGCCGCACCGCCCAAAGCCCTCAAAGCACTGGCCGAAGAACTGCTGCGCCGGGGCGTGCAAATTTCGTGGTGGGGCAACATTCGGTTTGAAAAAACCTTCACACCCGAGTTGTGTGAGCTGCTGGCGCAAAGCGGTTGCATCGCCATGTCAGGCGGCTTAGAGGTGGCCTCTGACCGGCTGCTGCAGCTCATGAAAAAAGGCGTCTCGGTGGAGCAAGTGGCGCAGGTCACCAAAGGGTTTGCCGATGCCGGGGTGTTGGTGCATGCCTACTTGATGTACGGCTTTCCGACGCAAACCGTGCAAGACACCGTGGACGCGCTGGAGTATGTGCGCCAGCTGTTTGAAAACGGCTGCATTCACAGCGGCTTTTTCCACCGCTTTGTCTGCACCGTGCATTCGCCTGTGGGCCTGCAGCCCGAGGCCTATGGCGTCACGCTGTTGCCCTTGCCCGAAGGCCGCTTTGCCAAAAACGACGTGGGCTTTGTCGACCCCACGCCCATGCCACCGGGCGTGGACCACGACCTGCTCGGCCAAGGCCTGAAAAAAGCCATCTACAACTTCATGCATGGCGTGGGCGTCGAGGCCGATGTGCGCCAGTGGTTTGATTTGCCCAAAGGGAAATGCCCAAAACCCACGGTGCCGCGCCACAAAATCGCCAAGGCCCTGGGCTGACAACGCGGGGCCCAAGCCTCGCGCGCACTCACCAAGCACTCAGCAGGCATTCTCCAGGCACTCACCAAGGAATGGACTGCCCTTGGTGGTCGACAAATTGCGCGCGCCCGGTGGGCTGCAGCGCATTCAATGCCTGCAACAGACGCTGCGCCGAGACTTCTGGCGGCAGAGCCTCTTCGCCCACAAAGGGCCGGCTCAAGGCCGATTGCACCGTGCCCGGCTGCAAGGCCGCCACCACCGCCAAGGGTCTGCGCCGAGCCACCTCGATGGCCGTGGTTTGCAGCAGCATATTGAGCGCCGCTTTGGCTGCGCGGTAACCATACCAGCCGCCCTTGCGGTTGTCCTCGATGCTGCCCACTCGCGCCGACAACTTGCCCCAAATGACCCGCTGGCCCGGGGCCAACAGAGGCACAAAATGTTTCAGCAGCAATGCCGGGCCCACCGCGTTCAGGTGCAAGCTGGCCAGCAAGGGCTCGGCACCGAGTTCGTCCAATCTTTTTTCGGGCCCCTGCCCGTTCACGGTGAGTGCGCCGGTGGCATCCAGCACCAAATGAAACGGGCCGAGCGGTGCCAAGGCCTGCGCGCAAGCTTGAATGCTGGGCTCGTGCAACACATCCAGCCCCGGTTGGCTTTGGCGTGAAATCCCCAGCACCTGGCCGCAACGCGGGTCTTGCTGCAGTTGTTGCACCAGTGCTTGGCCAATGGCGCCGCTGGCCCCGATCACCAAGGCAGAAAAAGGGTCAGGCAAGGAATCCATCATGGCGAACAATCAAGACGATGAGGCGCCGGCCCCGGTGGGTGCGCGGTCGTAGGCACAACGAAAGCCGATGTACACCGCATAAAAATCGGCGGGCTTGTAGGCCTGCACATCGGCCTTCATATTGAAGGCGCCGT
>JACCDO010723242.1_pt1 | contig 65776 bp, 58 predicted proteins | sample 7446101 | NCBI WGS metagenome assembly JACCDO01 (sample SAMN15323440, study PRJNA562643) | freshwater metagenome | isolation source: river surface water | place: USA:Blue River Watershed | collected 2017-08-16 | reverse complement strand
CGGTCATGCTCGACATCTGGCACCAGCTGTGCGGGCTCCTCTGGGATGCGGTCGATTGCATGACCGCGAGCATCCGCAGGAGCGGGATTGACCTTCTTCTCCTCAACCGGCTTAGCAGCGCGGATGCGATCGCCGAACATGCGCAGGTTGCGATCGCTGATCGCCTTGCGAATCACCTCAGCGCTGGGTGCATCCTCAGCGAACACGCCGTTGAAGATCTTGCACTGCTTGTTGTACCAGTGCTGGTAAGGGTCGCCGTGACGCTCGCGAAGAGCACCCTCGCCGCATCCCCAGCACCAGTACTCATGACAACCTGCGGACTCGCAGATCATCTTGTTGCATCCGTCACTCTTGTGAGTGAGGGTACCGCACTTCGGACAGGGCTGGAGGTGTCCCTCGAACAGCTGCTGCATGATGTACGGATCAGTGAGCTTCTCAGCCTCAGCCTTCAGCTTGAACTGAGCACATGAGAGCCCCCGATGAGGAGCCCACGAGCACTGGCAAGCGGGACACTGCTCGGTCTTGCAGACGATGCAGTCGAACGGGTGTCCGAAATGCAGCTGCTTGTCGAATGTCATGTAACATCCGACCTTGATGCACGGGTAGTGCGTCTTAGCGAACAGGTGGCGAGCACGCTCAGCCAGCACCATGACCTCTGGGTCGGCGTTGATAGCCAGATCGCCCTTGGCATTCACGCAAGCGCCCATGATGTCCACGGGGTGCATGCGAATCACGTCCTTCTGCGTAGATCCGAAGATCAGATCCATCTTCACCTTGATGGTGTACTGACCTGCATGCAGGGTCATGTCGCCGGTCTTGCGCCGATGCTTGAGATCCGCAACCGTAGCGCGGTAGTTCGGGTTCGCCTCGATCACACAGGTGCCCGTCTTGAGGGCATCCTTCGCGACCGACAGAAACACAGGCAGGTACACCACGTAGTTGCACCGCCGTGTCTGCTTGATGAGCACCTGAGCGGAGTCGTAGTTCTTCTCCTCCGCCAAGCTATGCAGGATCACAGTCTTCTCAGCCTCGAGACTCAGGATGTTCAGCTTGGGGTCAGCGCGCTTCATCTTCTGCTTCTTGTTCTTCTTCTTCTTCTCGGAAATAGGCTGCATAGGAGCCTGAGCCTGAGGCGCAACAGCCTCGGCAAACGTCTTGTCAGCGATAGCGGACATTTTCACAGAACTGCTATTCAGTGTGAGTGGATGTGAGCGCGTGAGCTAGAGCGAATTCGGAATTCACGTCTATGAATAGCAGTGATTAGCTGCGTTTTTTTCAATTTTTTTCCTCTAAAAAAATTGAATATTTTCTGCCTTATTAATATATGTATGTGAGCTCTCCTCGGTATACCCGTCCTTGTATGCCGGCAGAATCTAAGAGTAGACCGTACCTTCGCAAGAAGTGTAACGATCCTTTTAGAATCTGGGTCCCCTAAAGGATATTATGTTATTTAGCCTATTTGAATTCAATGGAAAAAATTGAATTTCTTATGGGTTAGTAATATAATTAATAATGGTTGACCTTTAGCCATAAGTCTCTTGGGTGTGATAATCTCGTCACATCCAGGAGACGTTAATAAACTACTACTCTAAACTGACGTATCGTATCACTGATAATAGTGACAGAGACTATGGTTTCTATTGTAGACCCAAAATTCCTATTCCTCGGAATAGTACACAATTAGTTACATTATAGTAACTAATTAATGAATTTGGAGAAACTTTAGAGATTCAATGGTCCTGGCATGAAAAGTCATTAGTACTTACGTTATAGCTTAGTGTAGGGCGCGAGAGATGTATGTCCCCGTCCCCCGTTTAAAAAACAAAACCCCAACAATAAAGGAAGAAAGTAATACTTCTTCTTTTTTTCTTTAGGGTAAGTCTAAAGAAATTAGTTGCGAATCATACTGTGAGTCTTAAAGTATCTGTACTGTGACGGAATTTCCATGAACATTTGAATCGCGAGATCTACATCGGGGTGATCTGAATTGTCCAACGAATCTTTAATATTAGCAAGATACACAGATTGCCAGTTGTCAACATCACCAGATGGGTTGTCATCTAAATCACGCATGGAACTCCATTTGTCCTTTTCGGTAGGATTGCTGCCATCGCCAACTCCGACAAAGATCACAGATAGCGGGACCTTACTCGCTTTCTTAAGTGCCGCGCGAGTCTCTTGCATGTCCTCGATGCAACCATCTCCAATGATTAGTAGGATATGATACTCACCGGTCTGCTGGACGATCTCAGTCGCCCATTCAAGAATCGGCGCGAACTGGGTATTTCCAGACAGACCAATGTTTCTAACTGCAGATTCGTACGCTTCTAAAACTTCGTTGATTTTGTAACAGTGATTTGGCAGATTTGGCGAGATAGCTCGGATGTAAGAATCATTCTTGCCACGTGCATGTCCGAAAATGCAAGTTGGAATGATACCGTCTTCATCGAACGATTCTAATTGTGTTCCGGCGACACTTAGCACGTATTGATACGGATTCATCTGACTAAGAAGTGTTTTGCTTGTATGTATGTTTTGCGCATCAAACGAGAGTGTGCGAGCAAAAGATCCACTGCGCTTGACTGGTGCATACAGCTGCTGTTTGGTATACTCGACATCTGGTTCACCATTTGCGTCTGTTCCAGAATGATACGCAGGCGGCGGAGCCGACGCTGATACGTAAGATTTAGCTTCACCTGGTGAGCAAGCGTCTGATAAATAATGCAGGCTCGTACCATTGAATGTTTTTGCGCCTTGCCATGTGTTCGACTTAGTAAAATCTATGGCAACTAATAAGTTGCATTTCTCTAAACCTGCTGTTCTAAGTGCATCAGTAAACTGCTCCATTGTTTCATAAGAGTCGCGGTTGTACTGAACAGGCTCTGCTTTCTTTAGTGCAGTTTGTTTAGTTTGTTTAGCGCCCATTTTATACGTTATTTAATCGTAAAATATAATATGAAAAAAGAAAATCAAATTTACTTGTTAGTCCGATTCCGTGGTAGATGACTCCGAATCAGTTAGAATAACACGTTTTAGTCTCTTGCGCTTAGGAGGGTCCTGCTCGTTAGGTTCTTGGTTTTTTCCTTGGTCGTTCATTCGAGAAGTTTCATTGGTTAGACGAGAAGAAGCTAGTCTAGTCCTCTTGCTGGGAGGTAAGCTACGGTTGTCAACCAAAGGAGGATTGCTTTGGTCATCTGCGTCAGCGGTTGTATTCGCAGCTTTTCTCTTCCTCGCCGTAGACTTAGGTAACTCCATAATGTCTAAGACTGTGGTTACCGGATTCTGCGTTTTACGAGTGGGAATCTCATGCCACTCATTATGGACGACCTCAGAAATAGTTCTCTTTTTTTTACGGGTAAGAGTCGAGTACTGAGCTGCAGCCGGCTTTGGAAACAGATCGTTAGTAATGTACTCTACAATTTCCATCATCACTTTACAATCGACCTCGTTATATTCGATGATACGTTTCATCACTGGCAAATCGGTCATCGAAATACCTTTTCGCTTAGCGTCCTCGCTACATTCGGCAGCCTTAATCATAGCGTTAAGTCCGTCGAGAATACCATCTTTGGGCCAGTCAGTTGCGATAAATCCATGACGCTTCATCGCTGGGGCAATATCTTTCAAGCTAAAGGTCAGCGCGCCACGTACTGTAATCGGCACTTCAACGAATAGTTTGTATAGGTCGAACCATTCCCAAGTCAGATACGTTGCATATTGTCCAACTTCATCGATATATTTGTTGGCGGTCTGATCATAGAAAGTCTTTTCTGCATGCGACCAGTGATATACGGTACAGTCCTCAAATGCATCGTTAGCCTCAAGAATCTCTAGCATAGTATCATGCATACTTAAGAAAATCTCTTTTTCGTTATCAGCATCGATTGTGTCTGCCGTTAAGCATCTGTAATTCCATTCAGGCTTTCCGCGAACTTTCCATCCGATACCGATCATAAAGATATATGCCTGTGAAGTAGTAATCGGGTGCTCGGCGCGAATATCTTCAATCACATCATTAATAGTTTCAAAGTCGATGTAAAAGCATACCTTTGCGTTAGATAGCTTGAATTGAGTATTACCATACCGTATCTTATCATGGCTACGATTGATATCGAGAATCGCATCAATAACCGGTGCAAGCTTCGGACCCTTATGTCCGAGAGCCTCGGCTGTACAGCGCTCATCTCTCCAGCTTGTGATGCCCTTGGCAACTGCTGTGTTACGATTATTGATACCAGCATAATACACGGATGTAATTTCGCCGGTCTTCTTAGCAATCTCTTTCTTAGTTGCATGCCACGGGGCGTCGGAATCATTACACATGTTAGGGTATAGTTCTACGCGGCTTGGGGGATCGATACTCCATGATCTGCCGAACTGACGGACGTCACGCACCCACTGAATGGCTGCATCAGTGCGTACACAAGTATCTGAATCAATAGTCTTAAAATTTACAACTCCCATACGATCAAACCATCCATTGCCGTTGAACACTTCACCCTTAGAAGTGTAATTCCATTTACGCCCGAGCATGTATGCCGAATCGGGAGTATATTTCTGCGCTTCTCCCAAAGCTAAGTTATAGATGTATAGTTGTCCCTTATACGCCTGCGCAGATCCAGAGTTGAGTAGATGAGTACCATCGGCACGCAAGCACAGAGTGACATGCTTGATATCGACAACAACATAGTGCCATCGCTTGTTGAAGGCACAACCTACGTATGTATCCGCTTTGCTCAAAATGGGCATAGCAAACAACTTATTTACAATATCCGAACGGATCAATAGATCTGCAACACCATACGTCTTGTTCGATTCGTTATGTAGAACTGCCTGATAAATGATGTGGATGCCATTTTGCATCGCTGCAATAGTTTCAGCGACCTTGTCAGCCTGACGTGCCTGATATGGATTAGCAATCGTAACGATATCTTTAGGGAAATTATTGTATAAATATGCAACTACTGCATCTTCGAACTTGATACCTTGAGCTTGCAGATAATTATTGAAGACTGACACATCCTTAGCATCGTCCTCATATTCGGCGATACGCTGGTCGAATAGAGGATTACCGACATTTACACGGGACGAACCCTTGCCGTAAGTGTCTAGCCAGTCGAGTAGCGGATCATTCAATAGATAGTTTCGTACTGCGGTTGCTGAAACCCACTCATCCCAATTCCGTAATGTTGACACATCAACAGACTGAAACATAGGAGACAGTTCTGAATTCATTAAGGTATTTTCTTTTCGAGGCGGACTGGATTGTACATCGGAAGAATCTTTATCCAAAATAACTTTCATTTCTACAGAGTCTGACTCAGACTCTGAATCAGAGCTACATACTAGATTTGTCGGACTGCTGTCTCTCTCATCGGGGTCTACGTTGTCTCCTCGTTCCGGAAGTTGTGGAATAGATTTGCTAGCTGGTAGAACGAGTTCTGATAGTTGCAGTTCAGGTACATTTGGTGGGTTAACATTCGCTAACAGAGATGGTGATCTTGTCAGCACTTCTAGTTGGTTAGATTGTAAATTATAGTATACTTGCTTACCACCCATATCCGCCATAAGCTTACCTAACCCATGAATACGATAATGCTCAACCCTTTGCCAGAACTGTGTTAGTAAAGGAAGACTACGTGCAAACCAATCGCGATCTCGTTTAATGACGTCCATAGTATATTTCTTTAAATACCACTTAGTACCATCTGCATGTACACCAGAGAATTGATGACCAGTTGAATGTAAATCGTTTTCTTCAAATCTACATTGGAAGAAATAGCATTCGTCGAAGTCGCAAACTTCCAGTTGCATTTGCACTTGAATCCAGTAGTAATACGGAACTCTATTAGAAACGATATGCCGATGAAATGGGCACTTAATTTCTAATAGTTTTTTGGATGGCAAAACACCATCTGGACTTGCTCCTAGCCACTTAATCTTCTCATGAATAATCAAATTCACATCGATAGGTTTTTCGTTAGTAATACGCTCGAAAACCTCCTTAGCGACTGGTTCGTATTTCTCACCCCAGTTAATACTAGATGATGTTGCTAAATCCGATTCTTGAAGTGGAGAACATTTACGTTTGAGCAGCTCTAAACTAGATTCGTGTAGATTCGAGTCTAAAGCACTCGCTACTTCTGAACTGGTTAAAATGTTATGACGCTGCATAAGCCATTCCGGTGATTTTTGAGGTGCTCGACATGATCTCGCTAATAGATCAGTGATTTTTTTGTCCAATACATTCTTCTCAAGATTTTGCATTTTATTGATCTTGCTATATATCCTACACTTAGGATTCAGTTTTTAATAAATTTTTGGTATGTATATTTTTTTCATAATACTACCAATTAAAAAAAACAAAGAAGAAAAGGGTAGGTTCTATACCCCTCTCATTCCTGTTTTCTATCTACGAATCCATCTCTGCCATGCGAGCGTTGAGCTTCTCGACCGCGGCAATTTCCATCTCTGCCATGTTAGCGTTGAGCTTCGCGTCTGCGGCAGTTTTTATCTCTGCCACTTTCTCATTAAACGCATCTACTTCACCAGAGAGAACACACCCGTACGCATCAGCGATCCGCTCCCTTTCGTCATCAAGTGCAGCGGCAGTAGCACGTTCGTGCTCCCCAATGATACGCTGTACGTGTGTACGTGCAGCGTAAAAGAGCCCTACAAGGAGGACACCTGCGGAACCGTAGTTACTGAGCGACATCTTACAACAATTAACAAACTTGTCAAAGTCTTACAACGAGTATAGCAATAAAGCTTTGGCGTTGAAAGTAAGAGAAAGTCTGATAACTTGAGAAGAACGTGAGCTTGTTCTAGACGAATCTAGACATAGCGTCAAAATATTCATTTTTTTTGATGTAAAAAATCTAGAAAAAAACAAAAATTTAGAAAGACCCCATTAAGCGATCAATTAGATAGATACTACCAAATCGCATATTGTTACGTAGATGATGAATAGAATGCGGCGATGTCTTCGTATGTCCATTTACAGACGTATAGATTTGCTGTAGGATAATTACAAATAATACCCACGACGGATTGCTAAATACCCAGTAAGGTACAATAATCGAACCTAAGTTAAGAACAAGGTGTTCAATGGGATGCCCATACCACGCGGCGACAGACGTGATATATGCATGATGGTAAGAATGCCAATTCCATAGAGGACCGTGAAATAGAAATCTATGAACTGAATAGAAGTAAATATCTTGCAGAATATAGAACATAATTAGTCGTAATAAACTAAATCCACAATCATGACAGACCAATAAATCAAACATCCAACCGAGTAGGAAAACTAACTCTGTGATAAGTAAATTACAAGCGACATTTTGCAAAAGAGTATATGCCGGTTCCGCGTTATCTTGGTAGTCGGTCTTCTTCACTGCCAAATAGGCGTACACTAAAGTAATAAGTCCCGGGAAATACCACATTTTTTGAAAAGCAAGTTATAAAAGAATTCGAAATTATAAAACCTTTAACGAATTTCACTTTTTATTTACTTTACGTAGAATAGGTTTTTTGGGGGATGCCTTAGTTTTTTCGGCTGTTTTCTTTACGGCGGGTTTCTTTACGGTAGTTTTCTTTGTAGCTGACTTTTTCACTACAGTACTAATATCCGATGCATCAGTGTCCTCCATACATAAAGCCTTATTCAACTGAGTTTGTACCCGACTCTTAGTGAATGATTTTTCACCAACCAACCATTCAATTAGTAAGTCGGACTTGCAGTTTACAAATGCCTCGACGTCTGCGTTGTATGTAACTAGCTCGTCTAGATTGGGTGTTTTGGTAAATTCCTTCATTGCCGAAATCTGTTTTGCTGATAATTCAATCAGATGTAACTTTTTTAAAACTGTAGCCGGTCCGATACCCGGAGTTTTGTCGCAAGCGTCGGTGCCTAGTGCCATTGCTACTTTATGCAGATCCGCAAGTGTAGCGTTTGGGAATTCCTCGTTTGCCTCTGAGATTTGCTTTAGAATATCTGCTTTAGTGTATTCGTAAATAAGTTTATCCTTAGGATTTCTACGTAGTAGAGTTGTCGCTCCATATGCGATAGGGTCTGTATCGCCCGAGAACACAGCATCTGCCTGTCCAATTTGAGTTAAATAGCTGGCAATCGCTTCACCTTCAAATCCTTCCGGTGCTTCAATAAACTTAATATTTAGACATGTAAGAATAAACTTTACATCGTTAATCATTTCTTTTGAAACGCTGAATGTTTGTTTTTCGAGAGATGCGATCTTGTTCTTTTTATTTTTCTTAAAGTTATAATCCGCCAGAAGTTGTTCGTGTTCTTTCTTAGCCGCCGCTGTCTTTTTTAGCATGAATTGAGCTTTCTGGCGATATGACATATTTTTTACGGATTGTTCCTCTTCGGGGGTAAGCGTGATAATCGGCATTTCTGGCGGCGAATCATTGACGTCTTTTTCTGCATCGGCAATAAGCTGTACATCTATTTTAGTCGGATCGATAGTTTTGGATGACTCATCGTCAGAATTTTCATCGTCACTAAACAGCGGGCTATCATCTTTGATATCGGCTAATGATTTGATTTGTTCGAGTGCAATTTCCTTACGCTTCTTACGCTTAGCTAGTTCTCCGAGTTTCATAGGATTGTGAAAATCAGCAGTCGGATCTTGATTGTGGTCAAACACCCAAATTTGCTTTACTCCATTGCGATGTAAATCGACAACGATAGACATTAAAACGCTGATATGTAAAGTAGGATTACCGCTTGCGTCTGTAAGAGTTGCCACTGTTTTTGCTCCAAGTGCTGCGCGGTATAACTCAGTCATTGCGTCGATCGCAATAGTTTGACCTTTAAGGTCCTTATACTTTACGGTCCTCGTAGCTTTGAATGTTTTACTAAAGTTTTTGATGCCCATTTTTTCGTAAGGTGTAAATAACTTATATACCAATAAGCTTATATTTCATTTTTCACTAAACTCAAAAAGAAAAATGAATATATAATACCATTATATACCCCCTTTGTTAGCTACATAAAAATGTCAAAGTTCTATAATATTTTGCGAAAGTTGCCAAGGCATGCTATTAAGTCAGATATTAATCATCAGCACGGTGCTGTACTCGTCAAGAATGGGTCTCCTATTGTTTGGGGGTTTAATAGTATTAAGGGCGAGCACACGTATCATGCTGAGCATGATGTGATTCGCAAATACCTTAGTCTGAAGGGCATTAAAGGTTGGGAAAGAGGTCAATGTCTTTTACGGGGACCACCGCTACGCTAAGAGAATTAGGCGAGTCATGCGTGGCGTCAGCGTTATAGTAATTCGCTGGAACGGGCAGGAATTCCGCAATAGCCGACCTTGTAAGCATTGTAGTAAGATGATGCGTGATATAGGAGTGAAGCACATATATTACAGTGATGATGAGGGCGAAATCACATATGAAAAGGTTGCATATCTACATTCGGATCATTTGTCTTTTGCGCGACGTGCCGGGTTTGACGTATGATTTCTTTTGAAAGGGATCCCTTTCGAACCCCTGATGTTTATTTTTTTGAAAGGGATCCCTTTCGAACCCCTGATGTTTATTTTTTTGAAAGGGATCCCTTTCGAACCCCTGATGTTTATTTTTTTAAGCAATGCTCAAAAGATAGACATTGAGTAACAAGAACAAAAATTCTAAAAAGAAAATAGAATGCTTCTAAAAAAATAAATACAAAAGAATATAGTAGATAAAATGCTTTATGTCATCGGAGCAGTAATAATATTTATGTTGGTCTTGATGACCTTTACGTCGCGTGTAGCAGAGGATAATTTACTCAAGGGATTCTGGCGGGCAGATGCAGACTTCTGTGATCGCGCTGAATTAGAGATGTTTGTATTGTATCTAGGCGATAATGTAGGATATATCAATCATTGTCGTAATGGATACATACTTGCGGCAAATCAACAAGGTATTATTCTCAATAACCCGATTAAGCTTACCCTCAGCGGTAATGTAAATATTTTACCAGGAATGGCTAGATCTAAAAATTATAATGCATATATCGATTGGCAAGAGAGCCCACCAGAAGATCCCGAAACATTCCCGAGTGAATTCTCAGCCACTTATTATCCTAGACACGGCAAACTTGTGTTATATCGCGATGACGAAGTACTTGCATCGCTATGGAAAGACTGTCAAATGTCGGCGTTAGGCGCATCAGACGAGAAACTTCTGCCTGATTGCATTACATGCAGTGACGTAGATGATAACTCCAACTTTGAAGATCTCTAATTTTGTTTGGTATATTTTTCTTTTTTTAGATTGCCAAAAAAGAAAATCTACATCATCATACAGCCATCCTTTTGTTGGTTGGCATAAGAGCCAGACGATTGCCTCTGAGCAGCCTGCGTGCTTGATACAATCGGCATTGGTTGTAATTCAGCATCGGCAAACTTTGTGTAACCTGTAGAACTAGTAGCTGAGCCGCGGTAGCGAAGATCCGGATGAGTCGGCTCAGGGGTAGATCGCTTTGGCGTAAGAGGAAGAGGATGACCAGGAAGCTGCGCAATGGTCGGCGGAATAGCGCCCGCTCCACTTACAGCTGGAGTAGTTTGCAGACGAGGAGGAGCATGTGACACTTGAATGCCTGCCTGAGGAACATCTGGACGGGGCTGCTGACTGACAACTCCGACCTTTTCGTCGTAGAAGTTGACCTGCGCATTCTGCGGCACAGTCTTGTGGTAGCGATATACGCCGACCATGTGAAGTAGCGCATTGTACAGAAGATGAAAACGATCCTCCTTGCTAAGTGTGTCGAGAGCCGATAGAAGTCCAGTCGGTGAGTCGAATCCATCGAGCATCTGGATGACCAGATAACACCACGCAGTTGAGAGGACAAAGTCAAACTGACCAATCGATGCGAATGGCTGGAGAACACCCTGAATCATCCAGGATGGCGACGGCTCATAAGAATAACCAACCTTAGTGTTGTCAGCCAGCTGAACCATCAGAATGTCGATGGCGTTCTTAGGAATTTCACGTCCGAAAGGAAGATAATCCTCACGATTGCGTCCATCGAACCAGTAGAACAGCTTAGTGCGGTTGTCAAAGATCAGAAGCATGTCATGACGGAAGCCATTGGCGCTTTCGGTAGCGTGCACCGTAATCGGCAAATAAGTGTAATGGTTGTTCTTGTTTTGCTCAAGGAACTGCACCAACTCTTGCGGGCTATAGGTGTAGAAGCAAAGATCTTGTTGTTCGCCAGAAATACTATGCATAGGCTGCTTAACGTACGCGTCGCGATGGGCACCAACAATTGCGTCGGTGTAATTATCACGTGCTGCTAGAGCTGAGAAAGTCAGATTCTTGTACTCCATACGATAGCAGGTCTTAGTGCCATTTGAAAGGAACTGGGTGCTTGAATTGACTCTAATCATCTCATGCAGACTCACATCCTTAAATTGGTTAATAATACCATCCAGGGAGAAGAATCCTAGCTTTTTCGCAACGGCAGGAGGGACTAGGGTATCAATGCTTGTTCCGGTAGGACTTGCCATTTATGTAAATTTGAATAAATACTCACTGAATTATATCCTACAGATTAATTTTCAATTTTTAAAGGATAATAAAATATGTCTGTTATTGAGCGGCGTATCTCATGGCAGGAAGTATTCATGGATATGTGTAAAACACTGCGAAAAAGATCGCGATGTTTGAAATATCAGACAGCTGCCATAGTAGTCAAAGGATCACAAATCTTAGGTATCGGATACAATGGAACTGCTAGTAAGCAAAAAGAATGTTGTAATTATTGGCATGATTATTGGGATTTGTCTGGAGTACAAGTAAGTTTTAGTGAGTGGGTAAAAACCGAACAGTTTAGAGATCTGCACTCTAAGTGGTCTGTGATCAATGAAATTCATGCGGAAGTGAATGCACTAAACTGGATTTCTAAGAGAGATATTGATGACACATGTGTATTGTATACTTATTATTCCCCATGCGAGCAATGTGCGAAACAAATATTATCGTACGGAATTAAAAACGTATATTATTGCAATGAATACCGGGGCAGGACTTCCTCGGGCACAGACGGCTTGAAATTTCTGAGAGAACGAGGTATTAATTGTTCACAAATTTCTAGTTAGAGACTTAAAGCAAGAATTATTATAACTATTTGAACATAATGTCGAGTCGTGGCTATAACGAAACACTCACGGTTCCAAGCAACCACAAAGATAGCAGTGGTTCATCACTGAAGGCTTTTGACGCTCATTTCAAAACATTGAACAATGGTCTGCTGTCAGTTGCTCGTAATCTAAGTGGAATGCACACTAAGGTGTCCGATTTAGAACAGGCGACTAAGTCAGCAAATGACTTGAAGCAGCGGGTAGATACGATGGAGAAGGTTCTGACTTCTCATGGTAAGGTTTTAGCTGATATTCGTGGTATGCTTAGTGATATGGCTAAACAGCACCAAGCGCCGCCGAATACTAATCCGCAGGCGCCTCCACAATTTATGCCGCAAGCCCAAGCTGCTCAACTGCAAGCAAAAGCTCAGACACTACAGAAGTCCCGTGCTCAGCTTATGGCTGAAGCTCAAGCGCAACGTATGAAGGCTACTACTGTTAAAGCATCTGTTAGCGAACCTCAACAGCAAACTCCAGCGTCTCAACCACAGCTTGTGGCTCCAGCCAAAGCTCCAGTTAGTGTTCCGGAAACAGCACAGGACTCAAAAAATATCAACGATGCAGTCAAAGAATTACTGGAAACTGTACCTGTTAAAAATGTCCGCAGTTCTAATATCGAGAATCAAACTCTAGATCAGATTCTTGCTAGCGCCGAAAATGCAGCGGATGAAGACGCCGCAGATACCAAGCCTACATTAGACCCTGAGGATGATGAATCCGAATCTGAGGAGGATGCTCCAGCCCAATCTACTCCGCCTGCGCAGGTTCCGAATCAATCTACTATTAATCCGAAGCCTAATGATGCTGAAGAATCAGAATCTGAGTCCGACGAGGATAAAAATGAAAAGGATAAGTCGGAGGATGAAGAGGATGAAGAGGATGAAGATGTGGAGATTTCTGAAGAAGAAGATGAACCTGCTAAACCTGCTTCTAAGCCAACTCCTGCTCCTGTAGTGCAGCCAAAATCTGTTCCACAGAAGCCGTCTGCTAAGCCTGCAGCGAAGGCAGTTCAAGCAGCCAGACGTATCGTTACACAAAAAAAGAAGTAAATTCTTTCTAGATCTGCAGGTATATATTTCGATCCTCTCTATCAGAACAAAAATTGTACCAAGAATCATACATAAATACCGATCTTTGCGGCTAATAAAACCTTTTCTTTTTTCTTGCCTTTTCTTTTTTTCTTACCAACTACTGTCCAGCTGGTTGAATCCTCGTCATCTACATCATTTTGATAATTATCTATAATTTCTGATGCGGACCAATGGGTATAGGTATTTGGATATTCCTCTGTATTGTGAATAATATCAGCGGCTGATGTATAAGTGTCAGTGGCGTATTCTTTAGCATCTTCTGTCCATCTAAATACGATATCAGGCATATCGTCTATGATAATACCATGCACTAGTAGATTTTGTGCTTCGTATCCAAACATAACACGTTCCCAGTTAATACCTAAACATTTGTCTGCCTTAATTAGTGCATTTTGTAGTTTAAGAGTGTAAGGCAGATATTTATCATCCTTACGTCTCGCCCGTAGAGCCCGATGGAATAAATATTGAGCGCATACCTGAGAAATACCGAAGTATTCTTCGAGTTCTGAGATTGCCAAACGGTAATGTTCGCTTGCCATTTTTATAATGTACGATCACAAATGTATAAATCTATCAAAAAAAGTGTTTAGAAAGAATTTTTCTAGGAAACTAAAAATCCACCAACTCGTCAATACATCGCAAATATAAGAAATCTAAACAAAATCTATGAAACATACAATTTAACTACACGATCTATTTCTACGCGGCAAATAGGGCACTTCCCGCCGCACTTATTTAGGCAATCATAGCACATACATACGTGTCCGCATCTCGCGACCGTTGCATTCATTGGGGCATTGCTGCAGGCGATACATTTTTTATCTAGTGCTTTATAGGACATCTGAAACATCTTTGGACGTTTGAGTGGGTTATCTTTAGTAGTCTGTAATGCAGCCGGTTGAATATACTGTATTGTCTCTTCGGCTTTAAGTATGTCCTTTATCCATAACTGTCGCGTGGTTACATTAGTTTCTTTATTAGTCTTAAGAAAATAACCATGTCGTCTATCTCCACGCCAATGTCCTTTACTAACTATTTTTTGACTTTCATATGTGCCTACCCCATGAAATTTGCCATATGAAAAATAACCTACATATGTAGTAGTTGCATTATATCGATAAGTACCGAAACCATCCGGTCTACCTAACGCACAATAGCCAACATATGTGTGACCATTAGCATACTGAAACGTACCATACCCGTGGGGCTCGTTATGTTGGATAGTTCCTTCATAAGTATAATTATTCGATAGAATTAATACCCCTCTCATTTTTAGTATAAAGTATATATTATGCTAAAATATACTTAAACGAATATGTCATCACATCTGACCTTTCCCGAATTTCGGATCAGTCGCCAATTCCCTACGGCTGCATCTATTCAAAAGCATGCCGGTAGTTCCCATGGTCTATCCCTAGTAGCTCTCAGCCTTGTCGATAAGGCAAACAAGGACTTAACAATTGAAGTCTCATGCGTTGGTGAAACACAACTTCAGGATTTCGCCAGCCAGATTAGAGGAATTCTGCAAAACTCTAAGGTAATCAAGGTTTACTTTAGAAGTATGAAAGTAAATGGTGTGTTTCAGGATACATACGAAGATTCTAAGCTCGAACATGACGATACCCTACCAACGAGCCCAGAGCAATACAAGGACAAAGCGCACACTATCTGCGATATCGAAATTACTGGCGACGGTCAGACATGGAAGTTCTGGCGTAATCCAGAGAATGCACCTAGAGTGCTCAAACTTTCCGCCAAGTAACTCTTTTAATAGATTGCCAGCTTATTTTTCTTTTTTGAAGTTTTCTTTTAGACTTGATCAATATCGCCCTAGATACACATGGGTTTGAAAGGGCGGCGCGTACGCTTAATAAATTCCCTTTCAAAAATACTGAATATTTTTTTCCTAAATATACACTTTCCCGAGCCGCTATAACGTTCTAGGAAAAAAAGACAATGTTCGGCTATCTTATCGCTATTACTGCTCATTGTTGGGCACCTCTCTGCGTCATGTACTGGAATTCTGAGTCTGACTCTGACATCAGTTACGATCCATCCGATCCCATGGACCGCAAGCTGTACAACATGCATAAGATCGTCTAAGTCAGCTTCTGTTGGGTGATTGAATCGAAGATCTTAGCAAGTCCATCCTTGATCCGTAACAGATCCTCGATTGTCGGATTTTTCAGCTTCTCCTTGGCGATTTCAACCTGCATATCTAAATTGCACTTAAGAGATACAATCTCAGTGTGGAGTTGTTCTTTTTTAGTTATAAGAGTGTCGTATTCTGCCTTGTCAGCTGTAAACTTATCCTTGAGCGTAGTGTATTCCATTTTTAGGGTTGCTAAGTCCGCGGACTTAAGCTCGACGTCTTTTAACAACGCGACATGCTTAGACTCAATGTCAGCGAGCTGCGTCTTATTTAAATTGATCCGATCATCAAGCTGCTGGCATTCGGTCTGTAGAGATAAATACTTCTTTTCTTCATCCGCACGCATAGATGAAATTTTTGCAAATTCTTCGCGTAGTTTAGAGTCGGCTTCTGTTGTAATTTCTTGGGATGCAGATAAACCTCCTTGCTCAAGAGTATGAATCTTATTATGTAGTTGCTGAATTTGCTTACTTAATACGAGGCGATCATTCGTGAATTGACGTATCTGCTGTTGTAGATCTCTCTGATTACGATTAAGCTCTTCTCTAAGTTTGACATTTGTGTCTTTTAGTTCGCTAATATCCTTAAGCGCTTTGCTAGTTTCTACAGACTCTCTATCCTTCATACGAAGCTCATACTCTTCCTTCATTTTTTCTAGCTTCTTTTCATAGTATTCCTGCAGGGATGTAGCGGTGCCAAATATGCGATCCTTTTCGAACTCGGCTTGTTTCTTTTGAAATTCCTCTTCTAAATCTCGCTGCTGTTTAACGTCTGCTGATGATGTGCCCTTGAGAGACTCCATTTCTTTAAGCATGGATTCGCGCTCGGAATTCATCATCTCAAGTTTTTGTCTGAACTCCTGCTGTTTTATGGATAGCTCACGTTTTAGCTGCTCTTGTACTTGATCATTAATACGTTTTGATTCCTCAAGCTTCTGTTCCCAGGACTTGTCCTTCTCGCGCATAAGTTCTTCACGCTGTGCGATTTCATCACGAAGCGACTTGAGATCTAGTGCTGATGACGTAGAATCTGATCCGCGAGAAATAAGCTGGCGTTTGAGTGTGTCGATCTCGTCTTTAAGTACGCGGATAAGCTTGTCATTAGGATCTTCATTAACCTTGACTGTATTGACGATTTGTTTAGCATTCGCTGCATATCTTAAAGTGCTGAGACTTTCGTTGTAGTTTAAATCACTAGGTGATACTGTCGCAATCATAAACGTCTTTGAGTTACCACCTAGTGATTCCTTTAAAATCCATGTTAGCACACTATCTCTATATGGTACATGATCACTAATACCTTTCGGCGATAATTGTTTTTTATTGGGCGTGGCTTGACTTGGAGACATACGTGATTGACTTGGAGATATTTGAGATAATTTGCTTTTATTAGAAGAACCAGATGTCATCAGTCTCGTCGGCTTCGTGCTGGCAACTACATTTTTTTTGGTAGATGACTTGGCGGCAGACTTGCTACTAGTTTGCCCTGTCTGAGCAGCTAACCTCGCCTGCGAATGAGCTGCTAACTTACTAATCACCAGACCTAAAGTGCTTAATGACTTATTAATGTTAATTGCTTCTTTGAAGTTAATGCCTGTCACACCCGACATTTCGACACGTTCGCTACCGGCTAAATCTACTAGATTAATTTTACTTACTACTTCACGAGTTTTACCAATGTCTGGCTCATCTATAAGTTGTGTAAAATACAGAGTAAGAATCGCGTGACTTCTACTGCTTCTCTGATTCATTAAAGTCGATGCTGTAACACGTTCTTTATTGCCCTGGTCAATCAATTTCTTAATAGTTTTGTAGTCTTCTACGAGAACCTGCTGGATACCTTCGACATAGGGTCCGAATTCTGGATGTTCGCGTACTCTCAGACTGGCAGTAGGTGTTCTTGATAACAAGTCACGTACGTCCTCAGAATAAATTTCTAAATATGACACTTCAAGTTTATAAGATACCTGCGCATCGCGTACATCGATACCGTTGTGTTCGGCTTGTCTCTCAAAAAGCGCTTGACATACTCTCGGAATTAAGCCGGGGTTTGCGTCAGAACCTGTAATGGAGTGCGATTTACCCGAGCCTGTTTGCCCGTACGCAAATACACAGGTGTTGTACCCCTTAAAAGCGTTATTAATTACGTAAGTACCGATATCATTATGCAGATCTTCTTGTGTAGACTCTTCAGAATATGCATAATCATAGTTGAATGTCTTCTTTTTGTTAGTATCGGGATCCTTGATATAAATCGTAGCTCCTTTAGTCTCAACAATTGAATTAGTACCATCTTCACGTGCGTTCTGGGGTCGAACTCTTACAGCGACCTGAACGGACGAATGCTCACTGACACTTGTTTGTAAAAACGACATTTGGACTATATTAAACGCTTATAATCTTTTTAATATAGGGTAAAAATGTCCAGCGTAGTGAAAGTTGGAGGCGCGCGAAAGCCTACATCACCAAAAACAATAAGCTCACCCAAAACAAAAAAAGCGCAAAAAAAGAAAAAGGTCGTTCAGAATCAGTTCGAGCTTGTTCAGTTTAAGAAAATGATCGGTAAGGGATTAGTTACGTATTACAAAGGAGCTAATCTCACACAAGATCCAGATTTAAAAAATAAAATATTGAGTAAGTCCGTGAGAAGTATCGCTATGACAGGATTTGTATCTGGAGGAATTATTTATATTTTCGAGGGCGTGGACCGACTTTTAGCTGTGAACGCCGTATCTTACGCCGAAATTAAAAAGGCAGACTTAGATATTGACATAATATTAAATCAATACTCTAATCTGTCAGTGAGCGATTTAACATAATTCTTGAAAGGAAGCATATCAATCAACCTACAAATAAGGTCAATTAGCATACGTTTCTATCTAACAAGATAACATTTACTTACGACCACGGGAGCGAGAGCGAGAGCGAGAGCGGGACTTGCCACGCTTCTTCGCACCGCCAGACTTAGAACGCTTGCGGCGTTTGCCGCCACCAGTAGCACCACCTTGAGGCATGTTTGAATACTAGAAAAGGGATATATAAATGGCACGACCAAAAAAATAAAAATAATTATTCCTTTTTTTGTGTAAATATTTATTAAGCCGGGACAAATTCTAGCTGTGCACTTTGAATTGTGCTCGTGTCGCCACCAGCTGCTGATTTGTTCACCCGAAGGACTATATGTGCATCGGCTACTGGATTAGTAAAGGTGAAAGTACGAGACGCGGCAGTTGCACCGGCACCAGGCGTAAAAGTTTCCGTTCCTAGCGATGCACCGGTCGTTTCATTCCATACAGTAACAGTAATATCACGATTGTTACCGGCAGATGTGTAGTGATAGACGATTCTGCCAGATCCGGCACCTGCAGTAAATGCGGCGGTTCCACCTGCGCCATATCTAGATTGTAGCCAGCCAAACCCAGAGGTTGTCACATTAGTAGCAGTACCAGTGGTAACCGCAGAACCATGGAATAAGTTATAGCTTACCATAGATAGATTCGACGTCCAAGAAAGTACTCCAGAGCCATCCGTGCTGAGTACTTGACCGGCGGTACCATCATCTACTGGAAGAGTTAGCGCATAATCAGCAGCGAGAGTTGGCACCTTAATATCAACGTAATTAACGTTACCAGCCTCGCGGAGACGTAAAGTAGCATCTGTGCCAGCAGAACCAGCAAAGTTATACACACCCGTACCCTTAGCGACAAAGCCAAGATCAACGTTCGCATCATCACCGGTGGCTGAAATAGTTGGGCGGACGCCCGTGTCGGCATTGGCAATTGCGAGCTGGTTAACTGCCGCTGCGATAGAAGTGAAAGTTAATAGCTCATTACCAGACGCATCGATAATCTGATTGATAACAGGACTGGTAAGAGTTTTGTTAGTAAGAGTCTGCGAATCCGTTGTACCGACAACTACACCAGTTGGTACGGCTTTCGCTGCTACTTCTAAAGCGGACGCTGAACTCGATGTAACGAATCGGTTAGCAGTAAATGGAGCTGCACCTCCTAATCCGGTACCACCGTTGAATGTGCCGAGCGTACCATCGATGGCTGATGCATCTAGATCTAACTGAAGATTATCCGCCACAATCACGATACCGCTGTTTGCGGTAACATTAACATCAAACTGATTACCTGATTGTGATAAACCATTGCCTGCTGTGATTATACCAGCAGATGAAAATTGTGTGAAGACTAAATTTGTCACACCAAGAGTAATCGGATTTACTGTAGTTAATACCCAGCCAGTGCCAGCGTTGACGGTACCCTGTTCGACAAATGTAAACATACCGCTGGTTACCTCACCGGCAGGGGTGTTATCGGCATCTCCGGATCGGACCGGAGCGCCTGCCGCTTGCACAACATAAATACCGTTTTCAGTAGCGGCTGCTTGATTCTTGATAAGAATGCGATCATTTGTAGCTAGAACAATGCCGTCGATTGTGTCACCGTTCTCGAAATCAGTTGCCAAAGTGCCAGCTACAGTTGTTGCGACACGAACACTAGGTTTAACATCTAGACCCTGAATAGCGTTATCAACATATGTCTGAGTTGCGAGTGTACCTGTTGAATCAGGAAACGTATATACACGCGCTGCAGTAAGTGCTGACAAATCAAATGTAGCGTTGTTAGCACCAGTAAGTGTGAGCGTAGTTGAATCAATAGATGTACCGGTAGAAAGAGTCTTATTAGTCAGAGTTTGAGAATCACTAGTGCCAACTACCGTACCAGTAGGTACAACTTTAGTAAGATCTACCGCTGATGTACCATTACCAACTAAGAAACGATTCGCAGTAAGAGTAGCTAATCCTGTACCACCCTTTGATACATCCAAAACACCACCTGTTACATCACTGCGAGAGAATGTCAGGTTATCAGTACCGATTATATCTGTCGGTGAAACATTAGTACACATATATAAGGATGCCTTGTTTACTGTACCAGCGAGAATAGGAATAACTGTTGAACCGGCAGAATCGCCAGCTTGGAAGTCATCCGCTCTGGTTGGTGCGCCAGCTGCTTCTACAATATACACACCATTCTGTGTTCCGACTGCCTGATTTTTTAGTAGAATTCGATCACCAGTCGTGAGGACTACACCATCAATGGTATCACCATTCTCAAAATCTGTAGCAATAGTACCAGCTACGACGGTTGCGACTAGTACTGGTCTACGCCACAACAGTGCGTCACCCTGGATGTGACCAGCAAACGTTACATTCTCGAGTAATAGAGACATTTTTAGTAGTCTTAATGTATATAGAAAGAAGTATATTTACGAAACAAAAAAAATCTAACATGATTTTACGGAGCCTTGCAGAGTTGCTTGTGTAAAGGAAAATCGATGAGCTGACATTGCTTACAACAGTATCGCGTCTTTTTGCATTTTGCACAAGTTGGCAGGGTACATTGGTACGATTTGCGATTGCAAACTACACATGATTGAATACCCATCGACTTGTCGAGGATGGAATATGCACCACGTAAGTCCGATAGTTCCGTGAAGATTGACCCTCCAGCAATAAGAGGATCGCCCTCAGGAAGGAACTCGATATAACCGGTACGATGTACTAGATTGTATTCGCCGATGATATTCACAAGTAGAACATCGACAACATTGGTCTTAGTCGGTAGCCACTTCATCATTTTTTGTTCAGATTTGTCTGCTAGGATGAATGTGACTTCTTTCTGAGTAAGCAACTTTGCCGCGGCTTCTTTGCGAACATAAATTACTATGTTGACCAGCGGCTCTTTGTTTTCTGACATGCCTGCGAAATGCTGGCATCCAAAATCCGTGTATGCAAACTTATGGTCTTCATACTCGATTGTTGCAATTAGCGGATCTTTCGTGTTGTACGAACGATACTTAAACACTTGCAAGTTGGGAATTTTGATCTTGGCATTAAGCAGTGCGTCGACGATAGGTATGTTAGCGATAAGTAATTTCGGCGAAATATACAATTCAACTAATGCCTTTACCTGCGGAAATTCAACCCGGTTAAGTTCTCCGAGCGTGATTTCGAAATCTACAAAGTCTGTGAGTGGTCCTGCAAAGTAATGTAGCAGTTGTAAAACGCGCTGGCGATCGCCATCTGTACCTGATACGATTGCTTCATAAATAGTCATCCATTGCCGTTCGAGACTTTTCCAGAAAGCATTAGAGTGCAATGTAATTGTTTTTTGATCTGGCGTTTTGGCTTGAGCGTCTTTTTGAGCAGTAGCCATGCTTGCTGATTAACAAATCCTTCTTTACAAACAATTATTATCTTACTAAAACGTAATTCAATTTTGTATTTTTTTGAAAGGGGATCTCAAAAAGAAAACTTAAAAAAGAAAGGGTTTGAAAGGGATTCTCCCTTTCTAGAACATTGGCAAGTACACAGTCTGAATTGCAAGAGGTTCATCCAGCAGCGTGGTGTTGGCGTCCGTGATCTGCTGACCAACATCAACCGGCTTGAATCCTACGTTGGTCGACAGTGTGATATGATTGCCTGGAAGACTACCAGATGACTCAGCGGCAACCAGCCCACATCCTGCGTCCGAGATCGAGTAACCGATGATGTTAGTCCGAACTACAGTGTTCAGCAGTTCGGGCTTTGGCGGAAGGTCCTTTGCATACGCGCCACCAACGAACACGCATGTGACATGCGGAGGAGTCTTCTGAGTCTGTGCCAAGTTATGAGTTCGGAGGAGATCCTGCAGATCATCATCCTTGGGAAACAGACCGTAGTACGCAGGCGCACTCGGCTTATACTTCTTCAGCATTTCCTGGATGGACTTCAGTGGAACAGAATGCCGAGTACGAGCTGCGAGCGCGTTAGCAATTTCGGCGGTATTATCAACTGCCATTGACAGCACGATACAGACAGCCTTGTCAGCACTGCTGAAGTACTCTGCATACTCCCATCGCTGAAGGTTTGTGTTGTCGACGATGCGGACCTGAGCCTTGGATGCCTTGAACGCCTCGAGATTCTTTGCGTGATTCTCCTTCAGCTTCTTGCCGTCGAAAACGTACACCTTGTTGACCATGAAATAGTCGTCGGTCGAGAAGATTTCCGCAGAAATCTTGATCTCATCGAGATCCTTGAGAAGCATGTGTGCCATAGTACTCTTGCCAGAACCTGATGGACCAGACATTGCGACGACGACCGGCAGACCAAACTTAGCAGCTGCGATTACGGATGCGTACAAGGTAGGGTTATGGAGCTTAGGAATCACATCCTCATTGAGCACAAGCTCGTCGAACTTCTGTTCCAGCTTATGGGGCTCCAGAGTTTGAGAGCCTCCCGCGAACAAATACAGCAGCTTCGCCATGCCAACCTGCGAGAAAGGACCACAGTCCTTATAGTCAAAGGTAGACTTGGTCAGCCATGTGACGAAATCGGTAGCAGCTGCATACCAGTTTTGGATGGAGTCCTTAGACAGGTGAAGGAACTGATCGCTGCGTGCATTCAGTCGTTGCTTGAGCTTGCCAAGCAGTTCACCGGGAGTGATGGCGCCCTTTGCCTTCTTAGAGATCACCTCGCGGAAGCATCGCCAGATGATATACCACTCGGTCTTGTGCTTCTGCCGGATGAACTCGCCGGTTGTGGTGTTCCAAAACTCGAGCACGACGCCCTCGATGTTTGTCATCGCGCGGATGGCACGCAGCGCGTCAGTGCTGGGCATCCCACGACAACTCGGCAGAATCTCCTTCGGCTTAGGCAGAGATACACCTGCCGGTGCATTGAAGTACACCAGGTAGGGCTTCTCCACATAGACGAGATGCTTGCCATCCACGTACTCGCCAACGACGGTCACATTCTCCAGAGCGGTGAGCTCGCGATCGGATAGCTTCTTCAGGTCAAGCTGAATGGCGCCTAGGATGTCATCGTGTAGGTTGTGGTTGAGGTTGAGATGATCCAACGGATACACGATGTGCATGTTCTTGGAACCACCGAAGATATGCATCTTTCCCTCATGCTTGAACAGGTGGAAGATTGCGAACTTACCATTCGCCTTCTCCACAAACTTGGTCTCCAGTGTGCCAGCTGCATCCCAAGCCGAAACCTTTGCCGAGTCAAAGATTGTCTTTGAATCGCCCACAGATGACTGAGACTCAGATGCCTCCTCAGGCTGGGAATCAAGCAGCTCGTCCAAATCATCGTTATCGATGTCAGATGTTCCGTCGAACTTGTTCATGCCCTTGAGAGTCAAGACATATGCTCCATCGTAGAACAAATCCGAGAATGCTCGCGGGACAAGAGCAACGAGCTCGGGGAACGCCTGATAGGTCTCGTCATCAGGACCACGACGTCCCTTCAGTGGCATCACAGTGTAAGTCTTAACGAGCCAGCGACCATACTTGTGGTCACGGCAGGCGATGTACTTCGCGAGATGCTTAAGTGTCTCCGGAATCTGGAAAGCCATATTTGCTAGATTCTAAAGCAGTATAAAAGCATAAGATTCTTCAATTTTTTTTTAAACAAAAAATATGTAAAACTGAATTTTAGTTAGTTGGTATATTACCGTTGAACCCTATTCTCGCCCATTGAGAAAATGTGCGGTATCTATTTCTGTTTGGGTGAATGCAAAGAACCTCCCACAAAGCATGTATGTCTTAGTACGCGAGGTCCAGATTTAGTCGAGACCAAAACTACAAACGAGTATTTTGCTGCGTTTCATAGACTAGCAATCGTAGGCGTTGCGGATGGCATGCAGCCATTCATAGATGGCGATTTAACTTTACTGTGCAATGGTGAAATTTATAACCATTTAGCACTAAAAGCTGAATATCAGCTACTTATGAAGACCCATTCAGATTGTGAATGTATTTTACATTTGTATCGCAAGATTGGTATCGAAGGTCTGTTGCAGGTGCTAGACGGTGAGTTTGCATTTGTTCTATACGACGCTGAAAAGAAAGTTCTCCATTTCGCCAGAGACCGACTTGGGCGTAAGCCGCTGTATTATTCAATGGATCCAGAAACAAAGCAGATAGATGTTTGTAGTTTGCTTGGCGGGCTCGAATTCAATGACAAGCGACAGGTAATTCCTAGGCAACTGTATACATACGCAGTTAGTGAAAAAATACTTACTCAGCAAACTTACCATTTATTCAGGTACATGCCTATGCATAATGATTTTGTACCTGATAAACTACTCACACTGTTTGCGTTTGCAGTGAAAAAGCGAGTTACTCAAGCAGAAAGACCAGTCGGATTTTTGCTATCAGGTGGATTCGACAGTAGTTTAGTATTGTCTGTGGCGCTAAGATATAGAATGCTTGGTAAGCCACCTCATGTATTTACTATCGGATTTTCTGAAGATGCCCCAGATATTAAGTCAGCCGAATTGATGGTTCGATGGCTCAGACAGATGTATGGCGAAGATTGTATCGTATGGCATAAGATTATCGTACCTCTGAGCGCGGGTATTGATGCATTACCTAAGGTTGTCGAAGCTTTAGAAACATACGACACGACAACTATCCGTGCTAGCACTCCTATGTATTTGATTAGTAAGTACATTTCTGAGAACACGGATGTGAAGGTGGTACTGTCGGGAGAAGGCAGCGACGAATTATTTGGCGGATATTTGTATTTCAAGTTTGCACCTAATGACTATGCATTTAGGGCTGAGATTATCGATCGGCTAAATGAATTATATTTATATGATGTACTACGTGCCGATCGTACAACAGCAGCTTGGGGTTTGGAAATTCGTCCGCCGTTTTTAGATGATGACTTTGTTACGGAAGTATTAAAATCTAAAAGACTCGTGTGCTGTAAAAGCAACACTAAAGAACTAGCTAGATATATGGCAGACGTTAGTCCGCCCTTGTTACCATACGAAATTCTACATGGCAAAAAAGAAGCATTTAGTGATGCTGTAGGTATGACTTGGAAAGGAGCAATTCAACTACATGCGAATGAACAAGTCAGATTGGGACTTTGTTCGCCGGACAGGCAGCTTAGTGTGCATATCCATCCGGAGACAGATGAAATGAAATATTTCCAACATTTGTTTATGGAACAGTTCGGACCTCAATGGCATGTACTGCATAAGCTATGGTTGCCTAACCAAGACTGGGTAAAGACCGGAGTTGAACCTAGTGCTCGAGTGCTGCCTAACTATTCGGATTCCAAATGGTTGGTAACTGCAAACTCATATGATGCTAATCCAAACTCGCCATCTCATGAGCAAGATCAGATCGTCTCTGGAGTTGCTGACGCCTCTCTTCAATCATCCGCATAAGGGCTTCTAGGTTATGTTGTAAATTGGAAGATGTTGACCGAGGTGCCAGATTAGGAGGCATCCTCTGAACTGGATTTCTTTGCGGTGCCAGATTAGCAGGCATTCTTGGAACTGGATTTCTATTTAATACGTTTCTATTCGGAACTGCGTTCCTTTGAAGCATAGCAGCTGCTGGCACTATATTGACTGGCAGCCCTTGCATCTGACGCTGAGCCTCCCGGAAAATATTCGGACGTAGTTCGGGTCGAATCATTTCTTCAATACCTAGACCTCGCATGATCGTTTGCGGATTTTGATCGGCAGGCGTAATGATAGGAATGTTTAGGATTGCCTGCCCAATGGCAGCACGCAGTAAAGCTGCCGGTAGAGGTTCATCTTCATCATACAAATCTGATTCGTCACGCGGACCAGCAAGCTCAGCAATGTTGTACTTGCAAACTGGACAAGGAATACGCATATATTGCTTTTTTTCAGACAGCCATTTTGAAATGCACTCGTTGCAAAATCCGTGGATGCAAGGAGTGAACACCGGATCTTTGATGTCCTCTTCAAGACAGATATTGCATTTAATAGTGTTGGACGACGCCATTTGTAATATATACTAACTAACAAAAAAATTCAATATTCCTTTTTTAGGAATAAAATAAAAATTTAGCTACTTTTTGCGTAAGTGGGTTATCAAAGCTTATTTTACATTTGGCATTTTGCCAATCAATAACTGAGTATTTTGTTTCTAGAGTATTGTTTGACACCCACGTAAATTTGCCTTTTATTACTACACCGCTACGCTTGTAAAGTTGCGGGTCATCATGTATTGTTAATAATGGGCAGTCAGTGGATGTAATCTTTTTAAGCTTGGGATATTTCGGGATATAGTTGATCGGATTACCCGAACAATCAAGTTCTTCTAATTGTGGTAAATATGTTGGCAATTCGCGCAATCCACAATTAGCACATTTTAGTACTTTTAAAGTATAGATATCTGGCAGAAAGATCAAAGGATTATCCGATATGTCTAAATATTTAGTGTGCAAGTCATTTAAAGTTCTTACCCAAATAGATTTGATATTCTTTTTTTTGAGAATTAAGGAATCGGTTCGAGTGTCAACCAATGCTAATTGGGTTTTGCCGCAATCATCTATAACTATATGCATCGACCAATTATACAGATCTGCATTAATACACTGCATAATTTTAGACTTTTAGCATACCATATACTTGTACAGTAGATTTAGTTTCAATGAATTTTGTAATGAAATCATCAGTAGCTGACTTGGCTGCATCGATGTTTTCCTGAGTTAGATTGATATCTTTAGGTGTGATTTGTAATACATCGATAGCTTCGGCAGCCATTTTATACCAAGTAGTTACATCCGGATATTTGTTATATTCTACTGTCCATGGTTTAGTATCTGAAAAGAAGTGAATAATTCTTGGTACTTCACCGTCAAAAACGAATCCATCTTTCCATGGATAATAATTATACCTCTGATGGATAGTAGTATAAGGTACTTTCTTAACATTCGCGTAATAATAAGAAATACTTTGTTCGTCGAAACCACTATGACACTCGGGAAATCCAAATGGTTGCATTGCTTTGACCGTAGACAAATATTCATTATAATCATCGATCGATGGCTCGATTAATGCCGGTGTTGATGTCGGCAATACTCCACCGCTGTTAAGAATTTTGTTAACCAAATCAGTAGAGAGTTGAGTACCATGAGCGGGGTAGCCGTCGAGACCGGTCGGACCATCATAATGCGTTTGCACTTTGCCCAAGGGCTGCACAAATGGACTCGCCATAGGCATAGCCGGAGCCTGTAAATCAAATAGTTCGTCTGTGTTTTCTGTGTGAATCGTATCACCGTCGATTAGGATAACTTTCTTATATGGTAGTGCTAACGCATTCCACTTAGTATATGACGAAGCAATCCATGTACCGTATAATTGACGTTGCCTTTCGGTCTTCATCTGCTTTGATTCAAATGACACGTAAGGAATATGGAACAAATGTGTAGCTGCTTTCAGTAGCATATTTTGTGCATGCTTAGATACATCGTCAGTAACCATAACCACTAAATCGGCGTTAGGGTTGGTTCTGCGAATACTGTATGCAGAAATTAGAACACCAGGCAGATAGAAATCGCCTTTCATGAACAGCCACGCGTATGCATTTTCATGCATAGGCATACTTGACAATTTTGGAGGTGTATTCTTCTTTTCCTCTTTTTCGGACATTTTTTATCAGCCCCTATATAATTAATAAAAGCATTCAAATTTAAGGGGAAAAAAGAAATTTACAGCGAATCGACAAATGCATGGAAAGATGTTACGTCCTTAAAATGCTTAACAATACAGCCATCCGTAGTAAGTAAAGTTGCAAGAGTAGCAGATGCTTTATCTCTAGATAGAATGACATAGTTTTTGATTGAATTTAGTGCAGAGAGTTTGCCGGCATAGTAAGACATAAGATGGTCCGCTGCATCTGAATTACTACTGTCTACGGTGATTACACGCGATGTTGGACCGTAGTATTTGGACTTATCGATCGATGAAAACTCTGACATAAACACGTAGTACTCGATGGGTTTGGTGTGATTTAGAACCGGCTGTAGATTCTCTACATCAATTAACGCGATCCATATCGGAGATTTGACTACGCATATTTCTTTGAGCTCTGTATGTTGCTCTTCCGGTATTTCTAAGGTATGCGGATCTTGATGATGTATACTTGTAGGACTTAATACATAAGAACCATCAGGCAGTGCGCAATTGAAAAATGCATACGCTTGATATGCAGCAGATTGCTGCGCGGCTACCTTTGTTGGGTATAGTTTATCAGAACAAAACTTAAGTTCCTGAAGAACTACAGTGGATTGCCATCTCAGCTGATGTGCTACTCCGAATGATTCATCATAATAAATAGGCAATAGTACATTATTCTTCATACAATACTCCTGCAGGAGATTCTTGTACGACATTGTGGGATAATAATACAAAAAATAAAAATCACTTTTTCCAAGTTACCTAGATCTACACATACGGACCAATCATTGGTCTGTCCGGAAAGATGATCTGATCATTGTACTTAACTTTGCCGAACTTTGCTGCGAGATCATCCATAGCAAGCACAGTGGTACTCGCCAGCTCGTAAGTCGTAGCGGTCGCATTGTACTTTGCTGCAAATCTATTAGCCGTGTCTGCGTGCTGAAAACTACGATAATAGATGACAGTCACTGTAGGTGTGTCAGAGAAGGTCTTCGCTGAGTACAGATAAACATGGTGAGAATAGGTCTGGTATAGATTAGTGGAAGTCATTTATAAATTTTTTTGGGGGAGGTATAGATCGCAGAGAGCTATGAATATATCAGAAAAAATAATCAGTTTTTGTAGGTATGTAGTGTTTCATTTATGAAAAAACTGAATACTAAACTGCTATATCTAGCTCTTGTATCCGCAAATGTGCCCATTACTGTTTTCGGCTGTTCTCGTCGCTTGTTTCTGCGTTTTGGTAGCTGCGTGTGTTGTACAACGCAGACCTAACCGACGTCAGAATCCAGTGTTCTTCCTTACGGGTCCCCCAAAAACAGGCAAGTCCTATTTACTTAAGATGCTTTCTACACGTCTGAAGTGGGTGGGAATCACAACACCTGAGATTTCGGCGGACGGAGAGCGTCTCGCGATAGGGCTCAAGGATCATCTTGGAAATGACGGCATTCTTGCTGCTCGGCGCCATGCCGACGACAGGTTCAACCATGGGACTACATTTGGTAGCTGGGTTGTTTATCCCTCAGAGCTTGAGCGCATATCTGGTACTGCATTTGTGCCTGCTAAAGACACACAGGTGATGTTGATCGATGAGCTCGGAAAGATGGAGCTGTTCTCTCGCAGCTTTGTCGATCGAGTTGATGCGATACTGGCATGTCCGATCGTCCCAGTAATCGTTACCGTTCCATGTTCTGAGGTGCCAGCGGAGATATCTGCTATCATTGCAAGGACATGTGCAGTCGGTAACGGCAGGCGTATATTCCTGAACGCGGACCGGTCAAATTTCGCCGAGGTGCTCGAGATGCTGTACCATGCATGCAAGTAGTTCTGTTGTTTTTTTTTGTTTAAAAAAACTTATGGCAAACCTTCATCATCGCTATCTTCGTTTTTTTTAAGTTCGGCTTTCTTGTCAACAAGATCCTCTAAATCAACCATCAAAAAGTCATCTTCATTAGTATCAGCATGCAACTGAGCGGCGAGTTCTTTGATTTGTATCGCTAGTTCAGTATTAGAAGCCTCTAATTTAGCAATTGTTTCTTCTGGAGAGTAATATCCTTTGACCTTCGCCGCGTATGAATTGCCGTCAGATACGGTACCATGATCACAAATATGATCGATTTGATGTTTAGAATATCCTAGTTTTGACTTTACTAAACTTGTAACGTAGTATTCAATAGCTGATTCCATTATCGGTTTCGCAGTAGATTTCAAAATCACAAAGCCTATGTGCATAAGAGACATCATAGTATGTAGTATACTTTAGACTTCATTTTTCTTTTTGAAGGGGTATCCGCTTATAAAAAAAGAAAGAAGAAAAAGAGGGAGTTTAAACCCTTGGACAGACAAGCACACGAATATATGTACAGAACGACGAGCACTCATACTTCACAAGTCGTCCACGAACGTGGAGAACTCGATGTAGCTGCGACCGCGCTCGGCATGGACCACGAACATGTCGCGGAACATGGCGGCGGCGGCAGCCTCGTCAGCGAACTGCCCGCGCATCTCGTGCACAAAGGCGTCAGCGAAGCGGTCCAGGTGGACGCGCAGGTCGCGGAGGTGGACGTACGCGTACGCGACGGCGAACTGTCCAACGGCGGCGTTGAAGGCGCCAGCCTGCGGCACACGCAGCATCGACTGAGCGGGAATCGGGATGGTATGGATCGCGGTGCGAACGCGGTGAGCAGCGGGAACAGACAAACCGTCATTAATGGCAGTCACAAAGAACTGCCCCAGGTTCTGCTGCACCAGCGACCAGGCGTCTGCATCGAGCTCGACACCATTCTGAAGAGTAAGGATGCGAGCGCCAGCGTCGGGAAACGTGACTGTCTGAATGTTCAGCACGTTGTGGTGGCAGATCTGGACGATCGGCGCGGGTGCGGCAACAGGTGCGGCAACAGGTGCGGCAACAACAGGTGCGGCAACAGGTGCGGCGGCAACAGGAGCCATGGCAGCCATTTGTTCAGACTTGAACTGAAAAGTTGACTTGCTGGAAAACTGCGAAACTGACGAGCTTGAGAGTTTCTGAGAAACAAACGTTGGCTAGTTGTGGTGTTTCGCAGTACATAGGGCGGAAAAATTCAATTTTTTTTTGGGCATAATATTATGCTAGAACCAGTGTGAAAAACTGAAAAAGTCAGATGTATAAATAGTAAATGTATAAATAGTAAATGTATAAATAGTAAATGGATATTACCCATCCAGAAAAACAAAAAAAGAAAGTAACGTTTGTAGAGAATCCCCAACCTGAAGAAATAAAAAACAGATACTATTTTTGTGATGGATGCGGACTACAATTCAGGCGATATGCATATCCTGCGCAATACCCCCAAAAAGATAAACCTATTTACAAACGAATGATTAAGCGTACAAATAACAGTAGTGCCCGTGTTTATTGTTCCATGCACTGCACTTGGTCATATGTATACAGAACTTGTATAAATGATATAATTTCGCAAATTGAACAAAAAATATAGTTTATTCAGGCTCGGATTCTTCTTGATCGTCAGGCTCGGATTCTTCTTGATCGTCAGGTTCGAGATTGTCTTTTCTTTCACTTTGTTTTTTTCTCAGGGCAGGCTTATGAGTATCACTTACAATATTGCCCTCTTTAGAATTATACTCGTCTTCCATAAGTTCTTCTTCCATAAGTTCGTACGTAGTGGTCGTACCTGGAATAACGTCATCTAGAGCAATCGAGTTTGCCAAGAATGCCGGTGTTTCATATTCTTCTTCCACATATTCTTCCGGATCTGGCTGCATAGTCTTGCGAATAAATTCTGTACGTCTTTTCGCCTTCGCCTGCAACTTTTTAATACGTTCCTTTTCTTGCTTTTGCTTAAGTTTTTCTAGAAACAATGGTAGTTTAGTCTGCGATTTCTGTAAAACATTAGTATTAGTCTTCACACGTTGTTCGGCACGTTTAATAGCGTGCTTGGTCCGTCTAATTTTGTCTTCTATTTTGTTAGAGTATCGCTGACCGCGGCGACGTCTACCTCCATACCGATTGTCCTTATGTTTAGATTTGCTGACGTCATTAGCTTTAGCTTGCTCCGATTTAGCATTTTCGATAACTTTCTTAAAAGTATCGTCTAGTACGACATCTTTGTCATCGCCGGCTTTAGCTTCACCAACTAGCCGCATAAATACTTCTGGATGATCGATATTTTCCTGAAGCAGCTTAACGATGTACGCAGCAGACAGACTTTCATTAAATGTCCATGCATCCCAATCTACTTTGTACGTATGAGCCGCATAGAACAATTCATACATCTTTTTGATTTGGTCTTTGTTGCATGATTTGAATTCGATAGATTTGTCGATTCGTCCAGGTCTCATAAGTGCCGTATTATTAATGACATGTTCTGGTTCATTAGCAGACATGATAACTATACGCCCGTGCGGTTCAGCCACGCCATCAATAGCGTTCAGGAAACAATCCATACTAAGTCGCGGATCGCGATATCTGGGATTAATGAACTCGGTCCGATCGATATCTTCGATAAGAAGAATGTGTCGTTCTTGGCATGCGTAATAGTTAATTTCAGTCATTAGTTTTGTGAGTACTGCGTTTTCATCAATGGTTGTTAAATCCAAACAGAAGATAGGCGTACCATACTTATTCGCGAGAATCTTCGCGACGGATGTTTTACCTTGTCCAGGAGTCGAGTATAGAAAATACCCTCGCTTATACGGAATACCCCGGTCTGCATACCATTGTTCATTATTCATAAATCGATCAATATCATTGAACAACTGCTCCTCGATTTCTGTAGCATAAATTGTATTTTTAAGTGTCTTATTAGTCTTAACCATTACCGAATCCCACTCAATTGTTCGTTCGTCCTTCTTCTTACCGTGAATGAGTGGTCTAAAAATTTTGATCAAGTTAGTATTTTTTGTTTGGGCTGACGAAATCTTCTTAACATAGAATTTGATATCATCTGGAGTTGCCGTTCGCGACTTCACTACTATCTGTCGCATTGCTTTAGATCGATCGTCAAATGGATTCTCATTTATTTTCTCGATACTAAGTTCAAACGTATGTGGCACATTATTGATTTCACATGTATCCGTAAAAATCTTACTGGACATATCGGATAAACTAAACTCGACATCACCATTCTTCGGAACTAGTTCGCAGCTTTCGATGGACTTTGAAAACTTAAGAGCTAAGTAATCTTGCACCTTATGAAATAATGGATTATAGTCCATCTCTCTAGTCTGATCTGGAATTACGATCTGTCGTTTCTGAAAGTACTTGAAAATCCTAAGAAGGGCTGTTTTTAGATAACCTCGCGCGATAAGCTCCCCTAGTAAAATACCTACATGCATCTTCATGTTAGCATCTTCTATTGGTAGAATCGATAGCAGAAACGGGATGATGAATACACCGATCATTATTTTGCGGCGAGGTTTTGGGGGCTATATAAATTTGATAATTGGATTCATTTTTTGAAAGAGGGAATGTTGCATTTACTTAAAAAAAAGAAAATGGGCAAATGCCCTTCAAACCCTCAAATCGGAATCTAGTAGCACACAGTGTAGCCCATGCAGTCATCGTCAAAGACAACAACGCGCTTCCAGGTTACGTCAGCGCCGTAATGCTCACCAAGCCAGCGCTGCAGCTTGCGCAGGAAGACACTGGCAAGAACGTTCTGACGTGTAGTGCGATGGCGGAAGTAGGTACCGCTGAGAACATGGACACGAGCCTCAGGGGAGGTGACCGGCTTGCTTGCAGCAGTGCGGATCATGTCATTGAGATGATCCAGCGCAATCCACTGGGACATGTCAAGCTTGGCATCGGCAGTGTCATCAGAGAAGACATCGCAGTACTGGCGAGCGTAGAACGCACTAGACATGCCATCGGGAGCCTTCGGGTTGTTGGCGCTCACGCCAGAAACGGTCAGAGGAATGAAGGTATCGCGGGCAGCAGCGTCGCCAACAGCAGGCAGTCGTGTGTAAGTCTCCGGCTTGCCAGGAACGACATTGCGATTGGATCCACCGAGCAGTGAAAGCAGCAGGTCAAGACCATCGAGCTTCGAAAGCTTGGTGTCCGACTTGTCGTTGATGTTCTTGGGATCGTTGAGATCCTCAGCCGCGTTCTGAGGCGGAGGGGTGCTCTTCTCCTCCTGATCAGCGGCGTCCTGAGCCGATCCGCTAGCTACAGTTCGCTCCTTACGCCACGTTGCGCACTTGGGGCACCCGCACGTCTCACGCGATGAGAGCAGCAGCTTGCGGATTGACTCGGAAATGCCAGAAGATTGCTTCTTCTCCTGAGCAGGTGCGTCCTGAGTAGAAGCGTCCTGAGTAGAAGCGTCCTGAGCAGCAGGACCGGTGGTGTCCTCATCCTCGACATCCTCAATATCGCCGCCGAGCGAAGCCATCAGGAACTTCTCAAAATCAGCGAAGTTGGTGAAGCTCTTCTCGATGGTGCGAGTACCGTTGGGTCCAATCACCACCATGGATCCGGTAACGACGGGCGCATCCTGATCAGCAGGCTTATTATCCTGAGTAGAAGCCGCCGCACCCTGATCAGGTTGCGAAGTAGCCGCAGCAGGAACATCATCGCTAGAAGCAGCCGGAGTAGTCTCTTGGGCAACGTTAGATTGCGCAGGAGCAGCATCGCTAGAAACGATGGTAGGCTCATCCACCACAGGGGCGGGAGCTACAGGTGCGACCTGAGTCGCAGCTACGCTAGAAGTGCCAAGAAGGGCGGAAAGAAGTCCAGACATGGTTTGAGTTTGAAGATTGTTTGAGTTCTGTTCGGAATCCAAGTGTGGTAATATATCGAGTATTTAAAAATTCAATTTTTTCTTTATATAGTAATTCGTCATGTTATCCGAGTTTTTATCAGATTTTGGTAATTTATTACTCTTAGTCCTAGCCGGGATTATATTCTACTTTTTAATGAAATCTAAGGATATAACGTATTATATTATGCCTAGTGCAACAAACCCAGAGTTTCAGAGTGAAACGAGGGAAATTATACGTAATAGCAATATGAACACTAAGTACTCGATTCACGAGGTCGGATCCAGAGATTTAGCTGATGTCACCATTGAGTTACGTAGTCGCGATTCACTTACAGCTGACCATTCGAAAGTAGAATATTACCCCGGCACAAATAAACGTATCAGATTTTCATTTACGTGGCAACGTCCCAAACCGTACGTAGCTATTGATGATGTAAATTGGACATACGGCGTTGACGAAAGTGGCTTAAGCGTAAAAGACTATCGTAAATATGTTATCCAACATGAATTTATGCATGCACTAGGATATGACCATCAACCGTGTAATGCAGATACTGCAAAAAATGGAGTATGTCCGATTTTATTTCAGGCGACACGTGGACCACCTGTTGGATTTAAAAGCGGTTATGAAGTAACTGATATTGACTACACAAAAAAATTAGAGAATCCATATTTTGCATAATTATGCAAAATCGTATCTTTTGTGTCGAGTATCGAAATCATCAGCTAAAACCTTAGGAACTAAGTTACACGAATCATGTACCATCCAGTCGGTATATTCATCGTCTGGTCCGTCGTAGATGCCGATTTCTTCGCCCGCCCACAAGTATTTACCACACCAAGCGCACTTTTGTGCAACTTGCAAACGTCGATATCTAGTTTTTATTGGTGGCTGGAGATCATAATGTTCTTTTTCTTCTTTTTTAACAGGCTCACTAACAGGCTCACTAACTGGTACACTGGCAGGCTCACTAACTGGTACACTGGCAGGCTCACTAACTGGTACACTGACAGGCTCACTAACTGGTACACTGACATGAATGACAGGCTCCGGCAATAGCCATCTACGGATAATCTTCGCGCGTTTTTTTGGCGGCTCGCTTGTTTTTTCAGACATTAGAATTTTATACTTTACAAAAAAAATTATCAATTTTAGACAGACATTGTATTAGCTACTACTGTATTAGCCGCGGTAACACTAAACTTTTCCTTCACTGGTTTGAAATAAGTACTAAGAGCATTACCACCTGATAAAGTCATACCTGCAGCTTTCGGATGACCACCGCCCTTAGGATCTATCAGTGGAAGAATCTTAGTAAGATCTACCGCCGATCCAGGTAATGCCCTACATGATAGCCACCATTCATCCTTAAGTAAGTTATATCTGTACATTACAGAGAAATCGCAAAGTCCGTCTTGAACAAGACGATTGCCAACCTCTGATGCCATTGTGTGATCACATTCAACAATTCGAACTTTCCATGATTGCTTACCATCTGGAGTAACACAGTTAGCGTCTATGGCGTTGTTAATTAGCGCTTTGTAATTACGCTCATCGTCTGCGTTAAGAGTTACTCCTAAGCGAACGAAGTCATCTCGGTTTTTGTCAATAAGCGAGTAAAATGTATTAATGGATTCATATACATTAGACGCAAACATAGCACGTGTCGAATCTTTACACCCGGGAATTTGCCATCTCCAAAGATCGCGATCAGCAATATCATCAATAAACCAGGGTCTTGTAGTCGTATGCATAAGTTGTCCCAATGTTTCCATATATAATTTGATGGTATCATCACGTGGGGTAACTGGTTCGGGAATAGGATGCGTTCCAAATTTAGCAGGGCAGAAGTCAGCAAGAAATCCGCGAGTTCTAACTAAATCAGCTGCATAATCCCATGCCATTTGAGCACCACTGCGATTCATGTCGAGATTAAGAGTTAGACGTGGGTCTGTAACAAACTGTAATTGTTTGGCAGTTTCGTGATGATCGAGTACTAGTACAGACTTTGCTTCCTGAAGCATCTTAAGAGTAACATCTAGCGGATAGGTGAAGTCGACAAAGATAACATCCTTGCCTTTGACATCTGGATAGGGCTCCTTAAACTTACCGTAGTGATAATAAGTCTTTGAATTGTCCAAACAGAGCGAAATTGCCCACGCTGCTGATGTGCCATCTGGGCACCCACCGTGATAAATTACAACGGTAGTACAGTTTTTTAGGTCTGAAGTTTTGGAGTCCATTTCTTTTATAGAGAACGAATAAGTATAGACTTAATTAATCAAATTCAAATTTTGTATTTTATTTTCTTCTAGTGCAAATATATACTGTTTTAGCAAGCTTATAAAATGGCTCAAGTTATGTATGCTCCGCCTCCTCAACAGGAAGGCATGAGTACTGGTGTAAAGGTCGGCATCGCTGTAGGTGTTCTCGTGGTGTTATATTTGCTTTTCAAGGATAAGGTCGACGCGGCACTTAAGCCGTTAGCTGCGGTGACTCCGGTCGGACCTACTAATGTAGTGAATAATCCATCGGGTGGTACCACCGCAGTTACCCCAGCGCTTGTGACACAGCCGGTAGTCACACCCTTACCATCACCTCGCAGACCCAAATGGATGTTCTATCAAGGTAAGGATTCTGGTGGCAATGATATTGGCAACTTCCCCGGTAGTTTAGAACAAATCAAAGCAAAGTGCGAATCACTTCCCAACTGTAAGGGATTCAATGATAACGGATGGATTAAGCATACCTTATCTATGTCAGCGTTGACCTCGGGTGGCAATTGGACTTCAGATCCAAATAAGGGTTTTAGAGTTCATGCTGACCGTGTACCGGAGGCTCCTAGCGTTGGCGTTCCTGAGTATGAATAAATTATTTATTGGCAATATATTTTTTCTGGTAACAATTTCTTCTAGTCCAAATATATACTGTTTTAGCAAGCTTATAAAATGGCTCAAGTTATGTATGCTCCGCCTCCTCAACAGGAAGGCATGAGTACTGGTGTAAAGGTAGGCATCGCTGTAGGAGTTCTCGTGGTGTTATATTTGCTCTTCAAGGATAAGGTCGATGCTGCTCTCAAGCCGACTAATGTAGTCGTGACTCCGGTTGGACCTACTAATGTTGTTCCCAATCCATCGGGAAGCGGTTCTACTGCTGTCACGCCAGCGGTGGTAACTGTAACGCCAGCTGCTCCCCAGGCTGCTCCCAGCTATGCCTACAAGGGTTGCTACGTTGATGATGGTAACCGCGTCCTGCCTCGTCTAATTGGTCCCCAGGTGACTATTGAAGATTGTGCAGCGCAGGCTCGCGCCGCTGGTAACAAGGTGTTCGGTATTCAGTATTCCGCTGGTCAGGGTATGCTTGGTCGCGGTGGTGAATGCTGGATCGGCAATGATTCTGGCTATGATCGTTTGGGTGTCGCAACTAACTGCGAGAATTCCGGTGGTCGTCAGTTTGGTGGCGCTTGGTCCAATGCGGTGTATTCGTGGGATCGTCTCTAATTTGGTGGAATTTCAAAATGATGATTATTTATTTTTTTGAGCATGGTAGAATAAAGTATAGGAGAATAAAGTATAGGAGAAAAAAATACGGATGAGCGAAACAGAAATTCGATACATGCTGAATTGTATCATAGATCAAGTTGTTGAAAAAAACTTAGAAGAATCTGTCAAAGAACTACAGAGCCAAATAAATATTTTGAATGAGACCAATGCTAGACTACTAAAAACAATCGCAAATCAGCAGAAGTCTATTGAGTCTATACAGAAATATTTAGCTAGTTTTTATTAGTAGCTTAAGAAAATCATCTACGATAAAAATATACAGAAGAATGAACAGTACTGTAGTATTACTAGTACTAATTTTATTTATCGTTGCATGTGAAGCGGCTGCTCAATCATGTGCTAACTGGCTTAAACATGATGGAGGTATGATGTATTTAATAGCAGGTGGTCTGTTTTATCTAATAGTCGTCTTTCTACTATCTAGAGCACATAAATTAGCACCTATGGGAATTGTTAATGCTATTTGGAGTGGATTATCTGTAATTACTATTGCGTCAGTTGGTTATTTTGCATTTGATCAAAAACTAGCTACAGATCAAATCGCTATGATGTCGGTTATTGCAATTGGCGTTGCATATCTCGCCGTAAATATGGAACCCAGTCCGGGATAACCCAAAAACTTACACATAATACATCATCTTACATTTTTTGCAGAGAACTGTCTTTTTCTGAGCTGATGGAAAGTTCACTATGTTACATACCGGACATTGATAACCCATGCCTATGCAACGCCCTCTAGGCAATGCAGGTGCAATTCCTTGCAGATACGCGTGCTGTAGCTTGACAATTGGTAGATTACCATAAGTACATAGGGTACCATTATGTACGTAACAGTTAGTGCCATCTAAGATGAAATCATACGAGCCGCCTGCCGATACCACAAACACACTAGACACACATGGCTCATACTTATGCTCGTCGAAAAAGGCTTCTACATCGAGAATCTTGATTTCATCGAAGATTTTGATTAGTAACTCGAACGCCTCGTGCTTGTTAGCATGAAAGGCTAAGTGATATTTTATTTTTTTAGGATGGGATGGACCGCTTGCTAAACTAAGATGGTCAGTGTCGCAAACCATGCTAGCCATTCTTTTAAAGTTTCTCTAAAGTATATGAAAAAAGAAATTAATCAATTTTTTTGAAGTTTTACTAGGTCCACCATCTCACGAATTCCATACATACTTTACCAAACAACCAGCGGCTAATCCAGACACAAATAACTCGCCAAAGAACTGTACATCTAACGAAGATGTCGTCGTACATTTGATTTGATTAGTAGTGGTTTCAGCATCGAAACCTTCAAATACATCTTCTGCTGATTTTACAGTCTCCTTTAGCTCGCCGCCTGCTTCCTCGACCTTTTCACCAATCTTACTTATAGGTTTCTTAACTACATTTGGCGTTTCCGCTCTTGTCCATAATCTCAGTAAAATAAGAAATAGAATAGTAAATACGGCATTCATAATAGGACCCGAAGCCCATACGAACGATACTACCGAAGACAACATTTAAAGTTTGTTTAATTAAGTATATAATACAAGAGAAATGGATGGCAAATTTCTTATCCGAGTCGCAAAGTTTTCAGAAGGGCTCCTTGAACGTCCGTTAGACGACGACGAACGTAACGACCTCAAATACTTTGTAGATGAAAACTTCAAATTTATAGAGGATAAGAGAAGCGTAGTACAAGTGGCTGAACTTGCATCGGCGTACGCAGACCGAGTTGAAGGCTTAGCTGATATGCCTGATGATTCTCACACGGAGGACTTAAAAAGAGACCCTTTTACTGGAGATACAAATGACCTAGAAGAAATAGACACCGACATGCAAAAGAAAGTATACCTGCAAAATCAGGATCTAAATCTAGTGTCGTTTTTAGGGTTAGATACATTTGATAAATTTATTTCCGAGCTTAATCCGAATGCCAAACGTAAGCGTGCATATATGTGCTTAGATAGTAGATATGCTCGATTTAACAAGGATTGTACTAGGCTTACGTGGGATTTCACTAATAACTTGAATGTAATTAATAATTCTACTAACGTTGTAGGTCCAGTTCGTGATATTACCTGGATTCGTATGCATTCAATGGTTGTCCGTAAGTTTGATAGTGTTCCTCAGCGAGCTACTATTTTAATAGAAGAGTTATCAGCACAAGCGTTTATAATGCCCAGTGGACGTCGATTCCACTTTGTTGGACTTCTTAATGATTTGCAAAACCCTATTAATTTTGGTAATCGTAATGCTTTAATTGGACCAAGTCAAGGCGTACCAGACTTTACTATTTTCGATAAATATGAGCTATTGGCTGGCTATAAGTTTAACGAAGGCTATTATAGATTTAACAAGCCTATCACTACTCTTAATGAAATTACAGTATCCGTTGGTAATCCAGACACTCTTGTTGTTCTACCTAAGTATGAATTTAAGGAAGTAACAGTCATTGATGCACAAGGTATGTTCCTAGATTTAGAACTAAACGAACCACACCATTACATTAGTCCAAACAGCAGTTATTCATTCGCAAGTGGTACATGGTACTCTGTATTTGTCGATGGATTTAGTTCTTCAAATCCTTTTTATGACGATGTGATGAATACTACAGAATTTACAGTAGTTCAAATATTATCACCTACAAGAATCAGGCTTCTATTTCAAAATGCGCCAGCTGGATTTCATGGTCCCTTTCCACCTAGTATATTCCCACAATTTCCTCCTCCTATAACTATTCCACCGATACCTAATTTAGCGCGCACTGTCCGATTTAACAGTTATCGCATAATTATGAACTTTGAACTAGAGTATATTTCAAACTAATGTTAATTTTATTGTGTATGATATAACTTAAAATGGCTACCAGTGATCGTCAACAGATCGAAGATTTTGTCGTATTAAATGTTTGTAAAGAGGTCGGTGCTAAGCAGCTGTTGCCCCAACATAAGAATTATGTGATTCGATTATTTAGAGCTATGGACCCGTTTGTCTTTCGCGGGCACAAAATATCTAAAATTGGACCAGTACTGGGTAAAGTATTAGGTGGTAAACTACAAATCCTAATGCAACAGGAAATCGGCGAATCGCAAGATTTTAACCTAAAAGAATATCAAACTGCAGCGCTTGGTTCCGCGGATCAAGACACTGGTGTGTACGGAGCGTATTCAGATGAAGACCGACAGCTCTTAATAGCTAATTCGCAGCCTACTATGGTTGACAAATCCTTGATATTGAAGGATTTCATGGGAATCAATGACTTGAATGAAATGAAAATGCTATTTAATCCAGAAAGCATGTATGTGCATTACTATTTAGTTCTTGATTCTGATTATCGCGATACTACTGAAGAAGTATCAACTGCTATACAAAAATTCACTTGGCGGTATGCTCCAACACAATTTACAGGCACTGGATTTTGTAATTCAGTCGGAGTTATACGAGATATCATTGGTATGCGTATGTATCAACCAAGAGTACCGTATTTAGCTGCTATGAATACATCTGCGAAGCGTGTCTCTGTATTGATTGAAGAAATGAAATCTCAAGCATTCATTGCTGAAAATGGACGTCGGTTTCACTTTCTGTTGAGACCTAACTTTATTACTGGTCAAACAGATATCGAATTATCCACCGAAGATTATAACGACGGTATCTTTAATTTTCGCAAACCTATTACTAAGATTGACTCGTTCACCCTGTCATTCGGTGATCCTCTGGATATCCTGACATTTACAACTCCATTTAATCGATTTATCGTACCATTCGAGATTGTATGCCTTAAGTCTGATAAATAGAAGAAAGGGGTACACCCCTTTCAAACCCCTTATATTTATTGGAGACATTTATGTACCACTTCCACATTTTCTTTTTTAAGATTCCCCATACATATAGATATACCTCTTATAAGGCAGATAAAAAAGAGAATGAATGCCAATGTTTTTTGTAATGCTGTTGAGGATAAGCTTCAGCGTAAACTTGCTATTGATGAACGTGATTCTATCAAATCCTATTTACAGCAAATAACTATAGAATCGCATACGTCTCTTAAACTAGCTTTCAAGTATCACTTAGAACAAGTTTTGAGAGTTTTGAGGGCTCGTGCTGTAAACATAAGTGATTCGTTAGAAGACATCAAAGCGCAACAGATAGCCATGTTAGGAAAAAGAGACGAAGATTTCCAACTAGTAGAGAAAAAACATACACACGCACCAGATGAACGTGAATTATTAGCAGCTGAAACTGCTAAACTTGAGGCTCTGTTCCTGTTAGAAGTTGGTGAAGTATATGATTTGTCGAAAGCCATAGCACCTAAATCCAAACTTAAGTATAGTTATTTGATGCTAGATAGTAATAACTGTATCGAAATTCCAGATACTCGTGATAAATTTATGTGGCTTTTGCAAGAAGAACACCCCGTACTTCAAACTGGTTATATTAACTTACACTCGAAATTAAGAAATATCGTAATGGCAAGACTCGGGCGTATGACTATGGCACATATGCATGGTGATTTTGCGGCAGCCGCGGTGGCTAGAAATAGATTTGCTTTCGGATTTGATGAGTTTGCATCGCAAGCTTTAATTACTCCTTCTGGTACAAAATTTCAGTTTATTGAATTTTTACCTGAATATGATACTAACTACGGCACAACTATTGTACTAAGCCCTTTTAATGCAAATCGTGGTTGGTTCCGATTTAGAGAACGTTTTAAGATGCTTGATAAACTTACGCTATCAATTACCAATCTATTCGATGATACTAAGGTACAAGTACCTGCGACGCCATTCAGCTTTCCGGCAAGTCAAATATCGGGAATATTGGTATCATCGGGTGGTAGTTTTGCTAACAATCCAGTAAGTATCCCAAACCATAGTTTATATTTACCTATCAATTATTACTACGGGCAGGCTGGTTATGAGTACGACGTATATGCCATGGTGCAGGGTGAATATATTTTCTCTGGGTATAATTCAGGTATTCCTGCGATCGACGCGGTATGGAATGCCGGCACTCATCAACTCCAATGGCGCGCTATTGGTGGTTTTTACTATGAAGTACCTCTTTTAGCTAGACCACCGCCATTTGCGGTAACTGATTTTACAATCACTTTAACTGAGCTACCGAGATTTACCGGCGTACTAGAACTCATCAGCGAGGATGATTCGGACGACGATACTCCTATTTAACATTTTGGTGTGATATAAGATATACTTATACAATAATGGACTACGACTTCGACAAAAAACTAGAGGACGTCGTTGACGACGAAGAAGCTATGGAACTCGTCAAGTATGATCGGGATTCTGTTTCTAGTGGCGGGAGAGATGAACAGCGTGCAATTATTGACAAAAAATCCGGCGGTATTAAAAAATTATACGGAATGTCCGACAAATGGTACATACAGCGCATGATTAATCCAACATCGCAGTACCAGTACGCTTATGTATTACTGGATACCAATAATGCGGCTAGTGAATTATCGTCGGATACAACGTTTGGGTGGCGAGTGATTAATTATATTTCTCAACAAGACGGTACTGTAAGCACGGTAAGTAACATCCGGGACCTCGTCGGCATGCGTATTTTCCCTGTCACTATGCAATTAATTACACCTGTAGGTGAAACTGGTAAAAACTATGTAAACAATGTAGTTAATATCAATAACAATTTTACTGTACTAATCCATGAATTTCAGGCACAATCGTTTGTCGGGCGCGAGAATCGTAAATTTCATTTCGCTCTTTTTCCGGCTTTAATGAATCCTCAATTCCCTTTCCGAGGTCCTGCTATTACACCAGCCAACCCATACTTTGAATTTACGACGAGTGGTAAGTGTAACGGCTGGTTTTGGTTTAGAACCCCTATAACTGAGTTCAGTACTATGACCATATCAATCGGCAATCCCTTCGATCTAGTCAAACCTGGCGCAAATAACACGCGAACGTTGATTCCTCTGCAGCTAATTTATTTATCCGAGAAACGGGAGGATGCTTAAATTTATTTAATGGAAGGGTTTCCCTTTCGATCCCTTTTTTTATTTAAGGATTTGTTCCTAGCTAGACTATAGAACTACAAGAAAATATGGACCAGCTAATTATTTCAGTAGGTCGTGGAATTACTAATAAGCGTAAAGAACCATTACAGGACCACGAGAAGCGGTATATCGTTCGTCGACTACGGCAACTTGATATGACGTTGTTTAAAGGAAAGCCGGTTGGTACTATTGTAAATGTATTAGTAGACCTTATATCTAATGAATTATCTAAAATTCCTAAAATGCCAGAAGAAGAAGGTCCGGTTGATATTCATGAAATGATGGTTAGAGAACTCGGGCGCGAACCAGAAACTTCTCTACTTGAGAAAAAGCTCGATGAGCCAACTACTGTTGATGCACTATTACAAAAACCGGAAGTTTTACAAAGTATATTTAACCCCCATTCACTCAGACGAAAGGCATATCTAATTCTTGATCGTAAATATCAAGCCGAAGATACAAATAACATCAATGAATTTCGATGGCATGTATCTAATACAAGTCGCGCCTATAATCCGAATACTACAGCAGTTACAACGGCTCCTATGCGTGATATTGTAAAAATTAAGATGTTTCCATTTAGATTCCCAAATTCTGAGAACACAGTTACAGAATTCCATCGGGTTTCGGTAGAGATTGTTGAACTTAACACTCAAGCATATATCATTACACACTTAGGTAAGCGCTTTCATTTCGCATTTGATATTGAACGGACCGGTCCAGTTGGCTCAGTAGAACCATATAATATGGATGATGTAGGAAATAGTTTATCTGAATATGAATTTCACGATCCTATTATCGAGTTATCTAATATTACTCTACGATTCGGCAATCCAGGTGAGTTAATTAATTTAGATCCTGATTCGTTATATGGCGTAATATCAGCTGTAGGTGCCCAAACTCTCATTACTTTCACGCAGCCTCACTATTGTGCCGTCTTTACTTCTGTAGTTGTGTCTGATTTTAATACATCAAACCCTACGGCAGATGCTACTCAAATTGAGCTTATGAATGATCCAGCTGGTTGGACTATTTCCGCAGTCACGGCATTTACGGTAACATTCGATGTAGATATAAGCGGACTGGTAGGCGCCATTGTAGGTAACCCATTCTATATCTATTTGAATGCTAAAAGGTTCGGTCTTCGTATGGAACTTACATATATTGCTGCTAATTAAATTCTTCTTTTTTGGAGGAATTCGCGAAACTCTAATGCGGTATTTTATAAAAGCATAAGTGCCTCCGGCGGTATGGGCGAGATCGTATAGCAGTGATCTGTGCATGCCTAGCTATTAAATACAGTAAAGTTGGCGATAAGCACATCTACCCTATACAATAGACCTATATATACTTATCTCTTAAATCTAAGGTCGCCGCAATACCGCCGGAGGCACCCATGCTTTTATAAAATACTACATTAGAAAGCCATCGTTAGCTCGAGAATAAAAACCACCAAAAAAGAAAATCTTCTAAAAGAATTACATATTATTTCGATAGATGCTGTCAATTACCCAGATGTTGTCACCATGTTTAAGTCGGCGGACCATGTCTTTGTGTTCGTCAAGAGTGAGTCCCGAATTTCGTAAACAATAGTCGTATAGTTCAGCGCAAGACAGTTGGAACTGTTCAGGCGAGACCATATATAGATTTGTGTTAAATTGCATGGCTGCCTTGATACTGGTTAGATCTGTGATATGTGTATTGTGAAAGCCCAGATAGCGTAGTGGTGTATTGAGCATGATAAATGCTGCTAAGTATCGAGCGCCGACATCACCAAAACTATTTGGTAGTTCACCCATATCTGCTGTAGCCTTGTAGTAACCAATATCAAGAACAGTCAATTCTGTAGATTCCATAGCGTATAGAAGGATAGATTTCAGACCAGAGAGTTCGATACGATTACCACCAAGTACTAGACACTTAAGTGGGTACTTAGTCTCGCGTAACGCGTCGGCGATAAGAATAGCCCCAGCGTCTTCTAAACGATTGATCGAAATGCTTAGATGGGTAAGTCCCGGAGAACCGGTTAAAGCTTTATGTCGGATATAATCCGCGATAGCCTTAGCCGATACATGAGTAAGACCATTCGCGTCTAAATAGATGCTGCGTAGGGTCGTATTGGTCTTAAGAGCTTCGAAGATAGAAACGCACCCTTCGTCATAAATTGCCGTATTGTCTAAATCTAAAGTACGAATCGATTTGTTGGTTAGAAGCATTAAAGCTAAAGCTTTTGCGCCACCATCACCAACTGGATTACGCTTGAGCCATAGATCCTTGCAATGTTCATCATATGCAAGCGCGGCAGCAATTTGAGCAGCACCAGCAGAATCAATATCATTACCAGCAATATACCACGTTTGGATATTAGACTTTTTGTCTGGGTCAGAAATAAAGTCAGCGATTGCTTTAGCACCGACAGGACCAATAATATTATTTCCAAGAAGGAAATGGGTGACATTTGGATTCATTCGGAATGATTTCATCAGCCGTTCGATATGAGTCGGACCTACTACCTGCTTGCATAAATCAATACGACCGTCAGTATAGTAGGCACCGCGCTTGAATTCCTCATAAGAGCCGATATCATCTGTTTTAACAGCGACGGCTTGAGTTGGATTTTCAAGACGATCGAAGAATGATTGTAGTTCATCAAGAGTGGATATTTCAACTGGCATAGCGGTAGGCTTCGTAATTTGATCAGATAGCCCTAAAGACTTAGCTGCGTGATATGTAGCGACATCATACCGTGCCTTGTGAAAGGGTGTAAGCTTACAGCTGAGCGGTTTGTAAGCGGCAACATTACGTTGTGTCGCTTGTAACACATACGCTTTTTTAAGCGCTGCTTTCAGCTTGGTGTAGTTGATGTAAGATTGCTTACGCTCTTCGATGGGTGATGACTCGTTTACCTCTTTGTCATAGATAGCCAAGTATATAGCGCGACTGAGATCTTTTGCCATTTGTTGTTTTGTACCGCGTAAAGTGGGCATTTTAAACGCGATATCGGTAACATCCTGATTAGCCTTTAAGGCTGTAACGTTATGAAGAACATCATTTAGAAGTTCCATGAATGTGTTATATATAATACAAGATACTTAAATCAAGAATATATGTCTCACTGCAATATATACAAAAATACGATTTCAATTTTGGAGGAAAAGGGGGTTGTTCCGGATGTGGTAATCATAGAACTCGCATGTAAATTGTATTGTGAAGCTAAACCTAAAGATGCAAATTATAGATATTTGAAGGAATTAAGAATCATACCACAGAAAATATCAGCTATTTTAAATATCATAGACTGTCTTAATGATGTAAATTATCCAGCGATGTCTACATATACAGTATATATTGAGGCGGCGAGGCAAGCTAAAGAAAGGGGTACCATATAGCGTACGCGCCGCCCTTTCAAACCCAATATAAAACTGAATAATTATTTGTTTTGTAAATAATCTAGTGAAACCTTAAAAAAATATGGCTGCCTTCGGAACGTATCGGCTTATCCCCCAGCAAGCGACCGAAATGACGAAGGTAGCCATATCAGCAGGCATTACCCATATTGATACTGCTCAGTTATATGGTAATGAGCAGGAGGTTGCAAAGGTAATCGAGGAGTACAAAGATAGCCCTAAAAAAATTTACCTAACTACTAAGATTCACAGAAAGTTGATCAAGCAGGCAGATAAGGATAACCGGGCGATTGAGAACTCTATACTACAAATGGCTGACTGTGTGCTGTTGCATTCGCCAGAGAAGAACTTTGACATCGCATGGGAACAGCTTTGTAGGGTGCCAAATATCAGCGTCGGCGTCAGTAATTTTGATGTATGTCATTTAGAAGTACTGGCTGATCGGAAATCTTTGAAACCCGCAGTTAATCAGATCGAGGTCACGCCTTTCAACCTATGCAGCAGAACCGTTGGGTACTGTAGAAAAAATGATATCAAGATTGAAGCGCATTCTGCCATGGTTAAGGGAGAGCTTATGGATTCTGATGTAATGCATGATTTTGCCTCTATGTATGGGCTGACACCTGGACAGTTGATGATTAAGTGGAGTTTGGATCAGGGGTTTGTGCCGATCTTTTCATCAAAAAATGTTAAGCATATTTCAGAGGTAGCTAATATTCAAAAATCTAGCAGCTTACAAAGAATCCAGATTCCTACAAGTTGTGATATTGGCTACCGCACGCATCCTCAATATGTTCTGTCTTAGAAATTTGATTTATTTTTTGTAAGATATAACTGAAGTCAAAGAATGGCTGCTACTCAAGAACCTACTCAAGAAAAAAAAGAAGAATTCCTACTTACCAGAATTGCCGAAGTTCATCGATTTATTTATGATGTAGACCAAATTCGTAGATTTGTCGAGATCATTGGTACGAAAGATGCTGTTCATCAAATCTTTGTATCAGCAAGACCAAAATACAACAAAGAAGTAAAATTCAGAAATCGACATATTTCTCCGAGAAGCTTTTTCGATGCAAGTCCGGAACATTTCATCGATTTGGTGCGAAAATATGAACTACCAGTAGGATCGTATAAGGACGGCGATCAAGTTCTGCCTAATAACTGCCTAGTATTATATTGTACAACTAATGCTCGAAATGGCAAACGAGCCGCTCAGAACTTCGTTCAGGAATGTCTAACATCAGCATTCTCCGGAGAGGAACATATCTTTCAGCATTTGTATGAAAAGTTAAACGGCGCGATTATGGCTTCGAAGGAAAAGACGCTGTTAACTACTATTGATATCGATGCCAAGGAAGAGTATGCTGAGGTATATAAGTTCCTTAAAGCCGAAGGAATTGTACCGAAAGCAGTCGTCGAAACGCGAGGTGGCTATCATGTGCTACTTGAAACAGGCAGGAGCTTGGAAAAGGTGTATAAAGAATTCGCCAAAAAGCATACCATGGGTGACACATTTTGCCCGATTCCTGGAACTCTTCAGGGTGGCTTTCCGGTTAGATTTGTAGATTTTTAATTTATTTTTTTATATATACTTAGAAATGACCGACTTAGAAGTTATTCTATCAATCGGAGTTGTGATATTGCTATATTTATGGTGGAAGGGCAGAAATCATGTGTGTGCGGAAAAGAAGTGTCCGCCTGAGAAGGTATGTCCGAGACCAGTCGTTTGCCCGCCGGCGATAGTTTGCCCGACAGTACAGCCATGCGTCCAAAGACCATGCCCGCCACCTCAGAAAGAAACTGTAGTCCAGTATGTGGATAAGTATATCTGCTTAAATGACTCTGATTACTAAATTTTATAGTTCTCTTATTTTTTTCGATTGATAGATATAAGTTTTTCGTAAGAAGGAAAATGTCGAACGAACCTCTCAATTTATCGGCTGACATCGCGCAACTGCCCTTTACATCCATTGCGGACGGCACTCTACCAGGTGATGTTCTTACATGGACAGGAGTTGCATGGCAGTCACTCGCCCCTGGGGTAGGCGGAGGTGTATTTTTAGATAATGCATTCGAGTTAATGGATAACGTTGATCCGACTAAAAGATTTAAAATAGAAGCGTCTAGTATTTCTCCAGCTACAACAAGAGTTATGATGGCGCCAGATGCCGATGGTATCTTTCCTGTATTAGCTGGTACAAACGTGCTGCTAGGTGGTACCAGCTATCCAGTCAGCGGTACGCATAATACCGCTGTCGGTAATGCAACGGGATCAGCTTTTACCACAGGCTCGAGAAATACGACAATGGGGTCTTTAGCATTAGATGCTCTAAATACGGGCAACGACAACACTGCTTTAGGATATAATGCAGCAAGTGGGTTAATGAACGGTAACAGAAACACCGCCGTAGGTGTGAATGCCTTAGCAATCGATATCAACGGTTCAGACAATACCGCGGTTGGTTACAATGCTATGGCAGCATCTGGTGGGTCTAATAACGTAGCTATGGGATCATCGGCACTAAGTACGTTAGCTGCCGGCACTAGAAACGTGGCTATCGGCACAGATGCATTATCTACTTATGATGCTGATGACTGTACGGCAGTCGGTTATCAATCGGCTATGAACGCAATTAACGGAGCTGAGAATGCATCAGTCGGAAGTTATTCGTTATTTACAAATATGAATGGAGTACAGAATGCGGCTCTTGGTAATGAGGCATTGTATTCTACAATAGTATCGGGAGGTACCGCGGTCGGTTATCAAGCGCTGACAAACGTTTCAAGTGGTGCTAATAACACAGCGGTAGGACATCAAGCAGGTACTGCAATGCAGACTGGTGAAAGAAACGTATTTGTAGGTAAGGGATCAAACACGGCGGGCGGTTCTGCAAGCAGCATAAGCGACACCGTTAACATTGGTACTAACTCTACTACTCATACAAATGAGTCTACGGCGGTAGGTTACACAGCTGTTGCGCAAGGTAATACATCGTTAGCTTTAGGTCATTCAGTAACTGCATCTGGTGTAAGAGGCGTAGCTATTGGTCATCAAGCCGTAGCCAGTGCAACCGGCTCATTAGCTATCGGTGCAAATGATGGTGCCGGCGCAACCACCGCTGGCGGTATGGAATCGGTTGCTTTAGGTGTATCGGCTAATGCGGGCACTGGTGGTGCTAATATTGCCGTAGGGTCGAGTGCAGGCGCTGTCGGCAACACAGGAGCTGATAATATCGCAATTGGTCAATCATCTGGGCAAGCAGCGGGTGCGAATATCCGAACCATCAGTATTGGTCGTTCAGCGTCGGCAAGTAATTCCGGTGCTACTGCAATTGGTGATGGAGCAACAGCGAGCGGTAATGCGGGTGTGTCTATTGGTGTAAATGCATCAGCTGCTGGTACGGAAGCAGTTGCTATTGGATCAGGAGCCAATGCTCCGTTGGCTTCTAACGGATCAGTTGCTGTCGGATATTCAAGCACTGCGTCTGGTGATCAAGCCGTGGCGGTCGGCGGTGCGACAAATGCAACCGGTAATTTCTCAGTAGCGGTTGGTCTAACTGCGTCAGCTACTGGTTCGCAAGGCATCGCTATCGGTGACAACGCAAAAACAGGTGCCGGGGATGAATGTATCTCAATCGGTAACAATACGGGATCATTTGGCGGTATTGGAGCTAGAAATATTGCAATGGGCGCGTCTGCGTTAGATGCGCTGACAAACGGTGCTGATAATATGGCATTAGGTCGTGATTCACTTACAGCAGCAACAACTGCAAGCAATAATATTGCTATTGGTAATAACACATGTATGAATCTTCTAGGAGGTAATAACAATACAGTTATGGGCTACGGCGCAGGAGCCGGTTTTACATCCGGTTCTAGTAACTTAGCATTAGGTTTGCAAGCAGGTTCAACTTTAGCTACCGGTAACAGTAACGTACTATTAGGTGCTGGAGCTGATGTGTCAGCTGCTGGAGCTACAAGTCGAATAGTAATCGGTGCAAATGCAGTAGGCTTAACAGATAACAGCTTAACAATTGATCCTATCAGAAACGCAGTGGCTTTACCGGATGCTTTGTATTATGATCCGGCGACTAAGGAGGTTATATACGCACCAGTTGCTGCAACTACAGTAGATTATGCAGATAACGTGTTTAGAGTGTCTGATGATGTTGACTCTACTAAGAAATTAGCATTTGAGGTATCAAACGTTACTACCGGTACCGTGCGAACAGCGACTGTACCAAATGCTGATATGCTTTTGCCTGGTCGATTTGCAGCAGCAAGTAATATTATTCTTGGACAGACATCTATGCCTGGTGGATTCGTCGGTACTAATGATGTCGTAGTAGGTAATGCGACCGGTGGCGCGATGACCTCTGGATCAGGAAATACGCTAGTTGGCGCTAGCACTGCTGGGTTATTGACTACTGGCAATACAAATACAGCAGTTGGATCTGGATCGGCAGGCGCGTTAGCTGGCGGTTCAAATAACGTACTATTAGGAGCCGCAAACGGAGTTGCTTTAGCAGGTGGTAATCTAAACACCTTACTTGGCGCTAACACCGGCGCGACCCTTGCATCTGGCAGCGGAAATATACTATTAGGTGCTAATGCTAACGTCGACGCTGCTGGTAGAAATAACGTTATCGTAATCGGTAACGGCGCGACATCGACGACTGGTGATGGTTCTACAGTTATTAGCCCGTCATATTTACGCAATACATCTACACCTAGAGTGTTGTATTATAATATCGTATCAGGTGAGATCACTTACGATTTGGAAGGTCTAGGTATTGCTGATGTCAATGATTCGACTTTTAGAATAGTCGATAATGGTGATAGCACAAAAAAGATAGCATTTGAAGCGAGTGGAATTACAACTGGAACAACGCGAACTGTGTCAGCAAGTAATTACGATATGATTTTGCCTGGCACTCCTAACGGCATAACTAACGTATTTTTAGGATCTAGCAGTGCTAATGCCTTATTCTCAGGTACATTGAACACGTTTATCGGACAAGATACAGGCACAAGTGCTACTACTGGCTTTGGTAACACATGTGTGGGTCGATCTTCCGGATCAACGATTAACACTGGATCAAATAATACATTGATGGGAGTTAATGCTGGATCATCAGTAAGTAGCGGTGCAGGTAATACGATTGTCGGACGTCAAGCCGCTACATTACTTGATACAGGTAACGATAACGTTGTACTGGGATTTGCGGCAGGAGTGGACTCGGCATCAGCTACTAACCGAATTGTAATTGGAGCATCAGCTGTTGGGCTGATTGATAATAGTTTGACAATTAATCCTATCAGATCAGCAGCTGCTACCGCTGATGCTCTATACTATAACACAGTTACTAAGGAAGTCACGTATGCAGCTGCTGGAGGCGGTGGTGGTGGTGGACCACCCTTCTCTGATGCAACGTTTGTAATTCAGGATGATGGCGATGCTACTAAGCAAGTCATGTTCCAGGCTAGTAACTTAACTACTGGTACGACTAGAACTATCAATGTGTATGACGGTACTGGTACGATTCCCTATAGTACTCCAGGCGATTTAAGCAATTTATTCATCGCTGGTACGAATATGCCTCCTGCCTTTTCCGGTACTTGCGTAACTACATGTGGTAATCAAGCAGGTGGTAACCTTACATCTGGCTCTAGCAATACGTATATAGGAACGTTCGCGGGTGGTTTGAATTCAACGGGTAACGATAATACAGCAGTAGGTAGAGGTGCTTTATACAACCCTACTAATAGAAGTAATTGCACCGCAGTAGGTCGCAGTGCGTTAGAGGACTGCGATGGCAAATCAAATACTGCAGTAGGTTCTTATTCATTTTCCAATTTAACATCTGGTCAATTCAATCTTGCCCTGGGGGACAATACAGGCACAACATTGCAAACAGGTAGTCAAAATGTTATTGTAGGATCAGCTGCAGATGTAGATAACACTGCCAGAACCGGTTGTATATTATTAGGAGCATTCGCAGGTACTAGTACGGTACCAGTAAATGGAAATGGTCAATTAGTTATTGCATTAGGTGGTGCAGGTGGTTCTATCAGGACAGACCTAGTGCCTGTTGCGGCGGCTCTCGGCGCTTATTATGGCTATCTTGACGTAACTCTTAACATTGGTGGAGTGCCGACTACGAAGAAGATTCCCTTATACGATTAAATTCTATTTGCTAAGATATAGAAAAAAAGAATGTCCAAATACAACTTAGAAGTCGAGACGATAAAAAATAACAATTATCGTAAGGTGATTGAAACCACAAAAAATATGCAACTGGTGTTGATGTCACTAGAACCAAAAGAGGATATACCCGAAGAAATACACCCGAAGACTACTCAGTTTTTCAGAGTAGAGAAAGGAGCAATAAAAATAGTGATCAACGGAATAAGTAAAGTAGTAAAAGCTGGTCAAAGTTTAATTGTGCCGCCGGGTACGAAGCACTACGTGCAAGCAATCGGCAAGCAAGCGGCAAAGCTATATACAATATACACGCCTCCTGAACATCCTATAGGACTCGTACAGAAGAAAGGGAAACCCTCCAGATAAATATTAAGTCATAATTAAACAACGTTTGCGTTTTCTTTTTTGTACCACAGATTCAAAGATTCCGATGCTGTCGAGTTCTTCAAACTTAACAATCAGAATTTCTAGTAACGAATCTTTGACAGTATAATGAAGTTTAGCAATCTCATGTAGTGTGGTTGGCGGGTTATTTTTAAGAGTTTCTAATACCGGAGTAAGTTCGGCAAGTTGCTTTTGTGCGAAGTCCTCATATCTGTCGCTCCAATCTTTGTATTGTTCGATATCTTTTTCGACCGCGACAATAAGCTTGTCAATGATAGACTGCATTTTTTTAGAGGAGAGCTTGATTGGTTCCCGTAAATATCAAGCTTGAAAAGTTTTCATATTTCAAAAAAGAAAGAAAAGGGTCACCGCCCTGAGCACTGCACCGCCGTGTACGTACCGTCTGGGTTCGTCTGCAGAAAATACTGCAGCATGCAGCCGGCTTGCACCGCGCCAGATGCCTTGATGGCAGCAGCCTGCTCAGGGGTGAGATGCTGGTTCACCTGTCCGACACGGGTCGCACCATGGGTGAAGATCGTGCAGGCGATCTCACGCTGCAAAGTCGCGACCCGACGACGGCAGTGCGGGCATGCGTAGATCAGCACGCCGTTGCGAACAGGGATGTTCACAAACGAATCGTACATGACCTCAGCAGTAGCCTTCTCCTCCTCGGCAGTGCGAAGCTCAATTGCCTTGCGCTCATTGACCAATTCCTCCCACTCAAGGCGCTCGGCGAGAGCCTTAGCGACCAGATGGTCAGCCTCCACCCCAGGGACAAACTGGTTGTCCTGGTACGCGGCAGCAATCATCGCGTCGTAGTCAATCAGCGAGACTTGACGAGCAGGCAATTGAGGCATGCCCTTCTCCTCCAGAAGACCTTGTTCGGCGAGATAGCGACGCGATTCAGCGTCGGCGATCTCCTGCTGTTCGAGCCGGAGCTGACGTTCAGCATCGGTTTCCTCGTCAGCGAGCAGAAGAAGAGTAAGATGCTCCTCTTCGGACAATCCCGATGAAGGATCGTAAACTTGAGCATATGCTAACGCAGCCATTGTAATCGTAGATTCAAAATCGTAAATTCTAGATGTATGGCGCAGTATCTAGCGCTGGAAAATTCATTTTTTTTTAGAGAGTAATACTATTAAAAAATGAATTGATTACGGAAAAAAATATACTTTGTCGTAAAGAAATGGGTAACTATTGGTTTGGAAGTAAGCCTGAAGTAATCGGCAATCGAATTGTTACGACGACCATTCCTGAACTATTCCAGAATCCTACGAAAGGTGCTATTCTGAGAGTCATTAACTATCGGCTTAAACATTACAAGAGTCAACCAGATGGAAACGTGATGATAGGCTGCACTTCAAATGTACAATGCGATGATGTTAGTAAACTTTGTAACGTGGAAATTTACATCAATGATTTTAAATATCAGTATAAGCTTGATCGAGTAGAACTAACGGATATGCACCCGGGTAGGGTAATTCTATTAGTGCAAACTCAAGAAATCGGATGCTACGCGCATGGGTATAACGATGTTATGCCTGAAAATCAGACAGATCCTAAAAAGCTACTGATAGTCGACTAATGTTTCGAGTTCTTGTGGATCAAGAGTATCTAAATATTTTTTGAAGTCTGCTGATGGGTTCACACCAACAAAAATACCCTTCGACGTGAGTATGTCTGTACAAAATTTTACAAATGATTTGTTCTTAGTTAGACAATGTAAATAACAGTCCAGATAGACCGTGTCTACTTGATTAGATGGTTCACTAGTGTTCATTCTTTTATATAACAAACTGGTAAGATACCCATATTCTTTTTTTCATTTTTTCTGCAGTTGTATATACTTCAAGAAAATGTCAAACGAAGCATTAGGACTTCCTTACAATGCGATACTTGGTCTGGGATCCTTAGAGCCAGGCACTCTTCCGGATGATATTATTAGATGGGATGGCACACAATGGCAAATCGCGCAAAACGACCGTGTTGGTGTTCCGTTGCACATGCCAGCTGCGCCGCCAGCATTTAATCCTGCTGCTCCTGCTCCTGATCTAAACGCTGGTTATCTATATAAGAAGGATGGTCTGCCAGGATTATATTGGTATCCAGATGGTGGTCCGGAAATTAATCTATTAGGAGGCGGTGGAATACCTATCCTCGGTGCGAGTACAAACCAAGCTATCGTTCGATGGGATGGAGTAACAGGAGACGCTCTTCTAGACTCGGGTGTTGTTCTTAATGGATCTAATGAATTCTTTCTAGGACTACAACGTATAATTGCATTTGCTAATCAAAATACCGCGCTAGGTAACGATGCTATCCGCAATGCTACCGGTGCTAGAAGCACCGCAGTAGGATATGAATCAGGGTTCAGTCAGACTACTGCAACTGATAATACATTAGTAGGTAGATTTGCAGGACGTGGGATAACAACGCAAGGCAGTCTCACCGCAGTTGGTGTCGGCGCTCTAGAGAACTGCAATGCTGCTGAAAACACAGCTGTCGGTTATCAAGCGTTACGCCAATCTAATATCGGCATAGGTAACACAGCGCTAGGTTATCAAGCAGCTACTGCCAATAATGACGGATCGCAAAACACAGCATTAGGTGACCGTGCATTAGTAACTAATATATCAGGTAATGATAACACAGCGGTAGGATTTCGTGCACTCGAATTAAACACAAATAATCAAAATACTGCATTAGGTTCTATGGCTGGCGTGAATACAGACACGGGTGGTGATAACGTATTTATTGGTTACGTTGCTGGTGAAAACAACACAAGTGGGTCTGGTAACGTTGCAGTTGGTTCTATTGCAATGCAAAATACTGATACTGCAAGCAACACTACAGCGATTGGGTATGCATCTCTAAATTCTATTTCGAATGGTGTAAATAACACAGCCGTAGGTGCCCACACACTAGAACTTGTTACTACATCAGGCAATAATTCAGCTTTAGGTACTAATGCATTACAAAATACCACAGGTGATCAGAACACAGGAGTGGGTTCTCTATCACTTCAGAATGTTACTACTGGTAATCAAAATACAGCTCTAGGGTCTGGCACGGGTGCAACTCTACAGACTGGCTCAGAAAATATCTTAATTGGTCTTGCTGCTGATGTTGACATTCCAGCGAGAACCGGTGCTATCGTAATAGGTAATGGTATCGTGTCTGCTGCTAATGACTACAGTTTAACAATATCACCAGTTAGAGGACCAGTCGCTACCGCAGATGCTCTATACTATGATACTGCTACTGGTGAAGTAACGTATGCACCAGCTGGAGGCGGTGGTGGGTCTACCTTTGCTGATAACGTCTTTAGAGTACAAGATGATGGTGATGCTACTAAGCAACTCGCATTTGAGGTGTCTGCGGTAACTACTGGAACCACTAGAACATTCAATGTTCCCGATCATAATGGTGTACTACCTGCTGTTTTAGGATCGAGCGTATTATTAGGTGCTACTTCATACCCAGCTACATTAAATGTTGATAATGTAGGAATTGGAATCGGTGTTCTAGCAGCGGCTGCCAACGTGGAAAATGCCGTTGCGATCGGACGTAATGCACTTGCTAACCTATCTGGCGACACGTCTGGTAGTATCGCAATCGGTAAAGATTCTCTCACCAACAACAACTCCGGTGCTAATAACGTAGCAATCGGTACAAACACTATGTTACCATCCACAAGCGCTTCTAATAGCACAGCAGTTGGTCATAATGCGTTAGCATCAGCAAGCACAGGTAGTCGCAACACTGCAATCGGTAAGGATGCAATTCTTAATGTTGCCGGTGCTAATGACAACATCGCGGTTGGTTATCAAGCTGGGTTCGGAGTGACGTCCAGCAGAAACGTTGTTGTTGGTGTTAATGCTGCAAACACTGGCGGTATTGGCGCCGAGAACGTAGCTGTCGGTTATCAGGCTATGAATGCAACCGCTGCCGGTTCTACCAATGTAGCTATCGGCGCATTTGCTATGTCAGGCGCAACAAATGCTGGTGATACTAACGTAGCTATTGGCTCTACGGCGTTAGGGTCTAATAATGGCGGTGATAATAACGTAGCTATTGGATTAAATACCTTATCGACTAATTCCACAGGTAGCGATAACGTAGCGGTTGGTAACTCAGCATTATTCGCAAATCAAACTGGTACTAATAACGTAGCGGTTGGACAGCTCGCACTTCAAGCAGCTGATGCTGTTAGTGGCTTAGTTGCCGTTGGTCAAGAAGCTCTTACAAGTTGCACATCCGGAAATGGTAATACTGCTGTTGGTTACTTTACTCTACATGACTTAACTATCGGAACACATTGCACTGCCGTTGGTTACCAAGCCCTTAATGCTAACACAGCAGATGATACAACTGCCGTAGGTTTCTCAGCTTTAAGTAGTAACATCGGAGGTCCTAATAATACTGCTGTCGGGTCGGGTGCTCTTGAGTCTAACGTAACAGGCGGACGAAATACCGCTGTAGGAACTGCTGCTTTACAAAATAGTACAGGTGACGACAACACTGCCGTAGGTATGAACTGCTTGAACGGTAACTTAGGCGGTTCTGCAAACGTTGCTATGGGTCAAACCACTATGCAGTTTAATACTACAGGTTCTAATAACACCGCGTTAGGTTATCGATCATTACGAACGAATACAACCACAAGCAATAACACTGCTGTGGGTTATCAAGCACTTAATGCAAATGCAGTAGCTGATAGTACCGCTGTCGGTTACAATGCTATGCGTGTGAATTCTACAGGTACCCTAAATACTGCTGTTGGTACACAAGCGCTTGAACTAAACGCAGCAGGCGGTGCTAACACTGCTTTAGGTTACCAAGCGGCTAATGCTCTAAACGGCGGTAATAATAATACTGCTGTTGGTGCATTGGCGTTGTTATCTAACACAGGAGGATCGCAAAATACAGTTATGGGATCGAATGCTATGAGAACAGGTAATGCTGGTTCAAATAACACCGCGGTAGGTTACAACACAATGAGAACAAATGCAGCTGACCAAAATACTGCTGTTGGGTCCCAAGCATTAGACGCGAACACATCGGGTACAAATATTGTAGCAGTAGGCTACAATGCATTAACAGCAAATACCATAGGTAATCGATCTACTGCAGTTGGATCAGGTGCATTAGCGGCTAATATTATTGGTGATAATAACGTGGCAATTGGATACAATGCACTAAATTTATCTACTGGTGATCAAAATATTGCTGTTGGGGCATTTGCTGGCGATAATATAACATCAGGTTCTAACAATATTGCAATTGGTAATGATGCACTTGGTGCTAATCAAACAGGAGGTTCAAACACAGCTATTGGCGGTGGAGCCCTCACGTCTAACACGGCATCTAATAATACTGCCGTTGGTTATTTAGCTTTACAACTCAATGCAGCAGGTACGTTTAATACAGCAGTAGGTATGAATGCGTTACAATCGAACGTTGGTGGGAATAATAATACTGCTATGGGTTATCAAGCGTTACAAACCAGTACTGGTAATAGCAACACAGCATTCGGTTATCAAGCAGCGGCTAATAATGGGGCTAACATCGGCAACGTAGCCATCGGAGTACAAGCGATGTCATCAGTCACAGGCAGTCTAAACGTAGGTATTGGTGCTTCTGCATTAGGAGCAGGTAGTAATAGTGTTGCTGTTGGTTATCAGGCTATGGCAGTAGGTGGTGGTACAGATAATGCGGCGATTGGTATGAGTTGTATGGCATCCAATACCGGAAGTAACAATGCTGCTTTAGGATCTAACGCATTAACGGCGGCTGGTACTGCGAGTAATAACGTTGCCATAGGTTATCAAGCAGCTTCTACATTAACAACTGGTTCTAACAACGTAGTTGTTGGACGTAATGTACAGTTAGATGCCGTAGGTAGATCTGGATGTATTGTATTAGGAGCTAACACAACGTCGGTTGCTGCAGATAATTCATTTGTTGTAAGATCAGCTTCGGTAAGGAACCAAGTAGGTCCAGATTTACTGTATTTCGATAATGCAACTGGTGAAATTTCAAGAGCTCCGGTAGCCACAGCTTCAAGCATTGATCATGGCGGGCTTGCCGGCTTAGGAGATGATGATCACACCCAGTATTTATTAGTATCTGGTACCCGTGCAATGACTGGGGATCTAGATATGGGAGCTCAGGATATTAACAACGCATTAACAGTCACTGCAACTGGTGCCGGTACTTTCGGATCTGTAGTAGTTGATACTTTGACTTTAAATAACCAAACTATATCAGGATCGGCTGTAAATACAGATATTACAGTTACTCCAAACGGCACCGGTCGATTATTACTTAATGCTGATCCGACAGTCGCTCTGCATGCTGCCACTAAACAGTATGTTGATTCAATTGCATCTGGATTAACTATTAAGGAACCAGTTAGACTAAAGACCGCGGCGGCTTTACCGGCTTATGTTGCTGCCGGTTCAGGTGTAGGTAAGACCTTAACGGCTAGTGCAAACGGTGCTTTAACAGTTGATGGGTTTGCTGTAGTTGCTGCGGATAGAATTTTAGTCGATGACACAGGCACAGCTACTGGCGCAGATCGCGGTATTTATGTTGTTACTGACACTGGTTCTGCAGGTACTCCATACATTCTTACACGTACAACTGACGCTGATCAGAATGCTGAAATGGTTGCTGGTATGTTTATGTTCGTGACTGAAGGTGCTGCATTCGAAGACACAGGACATGTACTGATTACTGACGACCCGATCGTAGTTGATACTACTGTGTTGAACTTTGTGCAATTTACCGGGGTATCGTCTGATGTTGGCGCGAATGTCGGAGCCGCCACCGGCGAAATCTTCCGCGACAAGATTGGTAATACTTTTAACTTCAAAACTATTTCTACTGGTAATAATCGCCTGACTATCACTAACAATGCTAATACGGTTGATATTACTGTCGCTGAAGGTAATATTGATCACGGTGGTCTTACTGGCTTGGGCGATAACGACCACCCCCAATACTTACTCAGGGATGGCACTAATGCGATGACTGGGGATCTCAACATGGGATCGCAAGATATCACTGCAGCTCTAACTGTACAAACTGCTGCTGGATCAGCCGCCACTCCATCTATGACTTTTACTGGCGACTTAAATACGGGTCTATATGCTCCCGCAGCTGATAACGTTGGTGTGTCAACCGCTGGTGTACTTCGTGCAACGATCAATGCATCAGGTATTACTCTGCCGGATACATCTGATTTGATATTCACAGCCGGTGATGCTTCAACCATTACGGTCCAGGCACCAGCAACCGCAGGGTATACACTGACCTTGCCTGTTGATGACGGTGGTGCGGGGCAGTTCCTGCAAACAGATGGATCTGGCGTGCTATCGTGGGCGAACTCGGCAGGTGCTACCGTATTTGCAGACAACGTCTTTAGAGTACAAGATAATGGTGATGCTACTAAGCAGTTTGCATTAGAGGTGTCGGCAGTTACCACTGCCACAACTAGAACATTCGATGTACCAAATGCTAATGGTGTTCTGCCAGCTAGATTTGGAGCGGTTAGCAACTTGTTTGTTGGTCCGACTACGTCAGGTATGACTGGAAGCAATTCTACTGTTGTAGGTATCGGAGCTGGCGGTGCAATCGGTGCTGCTAATACTGACACATTGGTTGGTTATCTAGCTGGACAGAATTTAACATCGGGCTCTGATGTAGTTGCGGTTGGCAGTACTGCTGGTTCAGGTATTATAAATGCAAATAGATCCACTGCAGTAGGTTCTGCCGCATTATTTACGAGTAACTCAACTGATTCGACTGCCATCGGACACAACGCTATGAATGCACATGATGCTGATGAGTGCGTCGCGGTTGGTTCCGGAACTTTAGCAGGTGCGGGTACCGCTAGTTCGTTAGTTGCGGTTGGACATCATGCAATGGGCGACGCTGCAGTAACAGGTGCGGATAACACGGCAGTAGGTAACAGAACAATGAGACTACTAACATCCGGTGCCGATAATACCGCAGTTGGTTCATTAGCTCTTACTGCTAATATCACGGGAAGTAACCATACTGCGATTGGATCAGGAGCTTTAGCCGCTGTTACAGCCGGTAGTAGTAATACGGCAATCGGTGTTGATGCTGGCGCATCGATGCTTGCAGGCACTCATAACATAATCATCGGAAATAATGCAATGCTTGCATCTGCCAGCTGTAACCAAAACGTAGCTATCGGTGCTGATGCGATGGCTAATGTGCAAGGTGATCAGAACGTAGCTATCGGTAAATCAGCTATGGGTACTTTATCGGCAGGCTCAACTCCTGCTAACAATGTAGTCATCGGAGCCAATTCAGGTACTGGACTGACAACCGGAGGTGACGGTAACGTCGTTATTGGACGTGTTGCAGGTAATGCTTTGCAGACCGGTACCAGTAATATTATTATCGGATCGACTGCTAATGTCGATGCCGCTGGTAGATCAGGGACGATCGTTATAGGAGCTGCTACTACTTCAGTTGCTGCAAATAACTCTTTTGTAGTACGTAGCGCTTCCGTGAGAAACCAAGTTGGAACGAGCTTATTGTACTTCGATGCTGCAACTGGTGAAATTTCTCGCGCGACTTTAGCAACTGCTTCAGGCATTGACCACGGTGGTCTTGCTGGTCTCACGGATGATGATCATACTCAGTATTTACTTGTTGATGGTACCCGAGCTATGACTGGAGATCTCAACATGGGATCGCAAGATATCACTGCGGCAGCCACTGTTCAGGTAGCAGACGGCACGGTAGCTGCTCCGGCGGTAACATTTACTAACGACTTAGATACCGGACTGTACCGCATTGGAGCTAACAGCTTAGGTGTATCCGCCGGCAATGCGTTGAGACTGACGATTGCTAACGGTGGTATTACGGCAGGTACTGGGTTAGACATGGGCAATAACGCAATCACCAACGCTTCAGCGGTCACTGCTACAGGCGCTGGTACATTCGGTTCTGTCGTAGTTGATGATATGACTCTAAATGCTAACAGCTGGTCGTCTACCACTGCAAATACTGATATGTCGATTGTACCGAACGGCACGGGAAGGTTGTTATTAAACGCTGATCCTACAGCGGCTCTGCATGCCGCCACTAAGCAGTACGTCGATGCCGTGGCTAGCGGACTAACCGTTAAGGAACCAGTTCGAGTAAAGACGGCTGCGGTATTAGCTGCGTATGTAGCGGCTGGCTCAGGTGTTGGCAAGACTTTGACTGCGTCGGCTAACGGTGCTCTGACTGTCGATGGCATCGCCGTTGTAGCTAATGATCGTGTCCTAGTTGATGATACAGGTACAGCCACAGGTGCAGACCGCGGTATCTATGTGGTAACCCAGCCTGGTACTGCCGGTACTCCATACATTCTTACACGTGCGACTGACGCTGATCAGAACGCTGAAATGGTTGCTGGTATGTTTATGTTTGTAACGGAGGGTACTGCTTTCGAAGATACCGGACATGTGTTAATCACAGACGACCCAATTGTCGTTGATACAACAGTTTTGAACTTCGTGCAATTTACAGGCGTGTCGTCGGACGTAGCTGCTAACGTCGGAGCTGCAACTGGAGAAGTCTTCCGTGACAAAGTAGGTAATACATTCAACTTCAAGACAATTTCTACCGGTAATAATCGCTTGACTATCACTAACAATGCTAACACAGTTGATATTACTGTCGCTGAAGGTAATATTGATCACGGCGGTCTTACTGGATTGGGCGATAACGACCACCCTCAATATTTACTTAGAGATGGCACTAATGCCATGACGGGAGATCTGAATATGGGCTCACAAGATGTTACTGCCGCCGCAACTGTTCAGGTGGCTGTTGGTGCTGTCGGCGCTCCATCAATGACCTTTACGGGTGACTTAAACACAGGTTTATACTCGCCGGCTGCTGATAACGTTGGTATTACAACTGCTGGTGTGCTTCGTGCTACTATTAATGCTTCAGGTATTACTCTGCCTGCAACATCGGATATCATTTGGACAGCCGCTGACGCATCGACTATCACTGTTCAGGCTCCGGCTACAGCTGGTTATACACTGACTCTGCCTACGGATGACGGTGCTGCAAACCAAGTACTGGCTACCGATGGTTCAGGTGTGTTATCATGGGTGAACGCAGGCGCGAGTCTGTTCGTAGATAACGTCTTTAGCATTGTAGATAACGGTGATAACACTAAAGAACTAGCATTTGAAGTGTCGAATGTCACTACCGCAACTACTCGCACCATGACAGTTCCTGATGCTGACGGTATTCTACCGGCTAGACCAAACGCTACAAGCAACGTTGTGTTAGGTGGTACGAGTTATGCATTGACAGGAGCTGGTGCAAACAACACCTTTGTAGGTGCTGATGCTGGTAACTCGGTAACAACAGGTACAAATAATACAATCATCGGTTATAATGCCGACACTGATGCAGTTGGTAGATCTGGTGTAATCGTTTTAGGTGCGTCCACCACATCAGTAGCTGCAGATAACTCATTTGTGGTACGTAGTGCTTCAGTGAGAAATCAAGTTGGACCGGATTTGATGTATTTCGATAATGCGACAGGAGAAATTTCGCGCGCACCAGTAGCCACTGCTTCAAGTATTGATCATGGTGGATTAGCCGGTCTCGGCGATGATGACCACACTCAATACTTACTTGTGTCTGGTACTCGGGCAATGACTGGAGATCTCAACATGGGCTCGCAAGATATTACTGCGGCTCTGACTGTACAGGTTGCTGATGGTACCGTTGCTGCTCCGGCTGTAACATTTACAAATGATTTAGATACGGGTCTGTACAGAATTGGAGCTAACAGCTTAGGTGTGTCTGCCGGTAATGCTTTAAGACTTACAATTGCTAATGGTGGTATCACAGCTGGCACTGGTTTAGATATGGGTAATAACGCCATTACCAATGCTTCAGCTGTCACGGCAACTGGTGCCGGTACTTTCGGTTCAGTACTCGTAGATGATATGACTTTAAATTCGAACAGTTGGTCGTCTACTACTGCAAACACTGATATGTCTATCGTACCCAACGGAACAGGTAGACTATTACTCAACGGTGACCCCACAGCTGCTCTGCATGCAGCCACTAAGCAATATGTTGATGCCATTGCTACTGGTCTAACTATTAAGGAACCAGTTAGACTAAAGACCGCGGCGGCTTTACCGGCTTATACGGCGGCAGGTTCGGGCGTGGGCAAGACTTTGACTGCAGTTGCAAACGGTGCTCTAACAGTCGATGGTATCGCAGTTGTTGCTGCTGATAGGGTACTAGTTGACGACACAGGCACAGCTACTGGCGCGGATCGTGGTATTTATGTTGTTACCCAACCAGGTACAGCAGGTACTCCTTACATTCTCACGCGTGCTACTGACGCTGATCAGAATGCCGAGGTAACCGCCGGTATGTTTATGTTTGTAACTGAAGGTACCGCTTTCGAGGATACCGGACATGTATTAATCACAGATGACCCGATCGTAGTTGATACGACAGT